>Ga0172382_10014448_pt1 | contig 10047 bp, 8 predicted proteins | sample Leawel138RmetaG_FD_122245 | JGI IMG/M metagenome (GOLD analysis project Ga0172382, IMG submission 122245) | Leachate microbial communities from a municipal landfill in Southern Ontario, Canada - Leachate well 138R metaG | ecosystem: Engineered > Solid waste > Landfill > Unclassified | place... | reverse complement strand
CACCGATGGAGCCGTCCTCCATGTCGCCATCGCCCGCCTCCTCGGCTATCGCTGGCCCGCCGAACTGGATCCGGAGATGGAACTCTCGAAAGAGGCCAGGGAATGGGTGGCAGAGAGCGAAAAACTCCTCTCCTTCGCCGACCAGGACGGCATCGTCGCCATCCCCTCCATCCGGGGTGAAGGAAGGCTCGTGGACCGGCTCAGAGAACTCCTCGCCGCCGCCTACGGCCCGGCATGGTCACCAAATACGGAGAACGAACTCCTCCGAGGGATCGGATACACAAAGAAAGACGGGAACCTCAAAGGCGACCTCGAAGGGTTCCTCCGCGACGAGTTCTTCGCCTCCCACTGCCAGGTCTTCGGCCACAGGCCGTTCATCTGGCAGGTTTGGGACGGGACAAAGGACGGGTTCTCGGTGCTGCTCAACTACCACAAACTCGACAAGCGGAACCTCGAGCGGCTGACCTACACCTACCTCGGCGCCTGGATCGCCCAGCAGCGGGCCGAAGTGCAGAACGAGGTGCCCGGTGCCGAACGGCGGCTCGCGGCCGCAGATGACCTGAAGGAGCGGCTTGCAAAGATACTCGAAGGTGAAGCCCCGTACGACATCTTCGTCCGGTGGAAACCGCTCCACGAACAGCCGATCGGCTGGGACCCCGACCCGAACGACGGGGTGCGGCTCAACATCCGCCCGTTCGTCGAAGCCGGGGTGCTCCGGTCACAACCGAGGATTAACTGGAAGAAAGACCGCGGGAAAGACCCGGTGCCGAACGCGTCCGGGACCCAGGAGCGGCATAACGACCTACACCTCGCGCTCGACGCGAAGCGGAAGGCGAGAGCGGCGGTGAAGGACGCATGAAGACCTTGCTTGACGCGATCGACGACGCTATCAGGGCGGCAATCAAGAACTACGACCGCGGAGACGCCGTACCCCCGGCCGCGCTCCTCTGGCCCGACCCGACCGGAGAGTGGCAGCCGGTGGCAACCCTGCTCAGCGAGGAACGGGACCTCCCGATCATAACCCTCGGCGACTACGACCCCGGCCGCCGGCAGGGGCCGGCCATATACATCCGTTGCCTCATCGAAGGCACCCTCAAGAACTCCGGGTTTTCCGACGACGAAACGCCGGTCATCTACCTCCCCGGCCACTCGAGGGCTGAACTCCGTAACATCGGCGATTGCCCCGAACCCCTCCGGCCTCTCGCCGAACTCCAGTACCGCGGCGCAATCTGGTCCCACCGGAACGGGCGGGATTGGACGGTGGCAGGATTTCTCCAGGCACACCTCGGTATCGATACCGCTTCTGACCAGGAGACAAAAAAAGCCCTCAGGAGCACGGTCGGCAAACTCTGTAGCGAGCCAGTAGGATCGATCCGGGCACACCAACCCCTCAACACCGCCTACTTCGCCACCCTCACCCAGCCCGATTACCGAAAACAGATCCTCCTCTGGATGAACGCACCAAAGGAAGAGAAAGAACGGATGGGTGCAGAAGATTGGCCGCTCTTTCAGTATATGTGCAAGGCAGACTACGGGTTTGATCCCCGTACCGATGGCATCGCAACCGCCGCAGAACGGCTCGCCTCACAGGACCAGCGATGGGCGCAGGTCTGGGAGCGGTACAGGGAGTACCCTCAGGCGTACCCAAACATACCCACACTGCTCCGCAACGCTCGCATGCCGCCGCTACCCATGTTCAAGGATTCGTGGCCGCAGATCAACGATGCCATGGAAGGAGAACTCCGCGATGCCCTCCTCGGCCTGCGCGACGCTCCCCACGACAAAGCCCGCCAGGAGATCATGCGACTTGAAGAAGAGCATGGAGAACGCCGCTCATGGGTCTGGGCCGACCTCGGCGAGAGCCCGCTTGCCTTCGCCCTCCAGCACCTCACCCGGCTCGCCGGGATGACAGGCGATGCCAGGTTCGGCGGGACCATCACCGAGCAGGCGGAGCGCTACGTTCAGGAGTACTGGAAGGTTGATGACGCCATCATCAGAGCACTGGCTCATACCGCCACCAGAGAGGAGCGGGAGGCCGTCACCACCGCAGTCCGTGCTCTCGCCCGCGCATGGCTTGAGGCGCTCGCCACGGCATTCCAGCAGGAATGGCTCGCATCTCCCCCCAAGCAGGAGAAAGAAACCCGAAAACCGCCTCAGGGCGAGGTGCTGCTCTTCATCGACGGGCTCCGTATGGATATCGGCCACCGGCTACAGGAGCGACTTCTGAGAGCAGGTTGCACACCCACTCTCTCATATCGGCTCGCAGCCCTCCCCTCCATCACCGAGACCGCAAAACCTGCCGCAATGCCCATCGCCGGAGAACTCGTATCAGGAAAGAACCTCACCCCGGCAACCCGAACCGGAGCAGTCGCACAGATCTCCGCACTCAGGACGCTCCTGAAAGAGCAGGATATTCAGGTGCTGGGAGACAATGATGATGGCGATCCACAGGGTGTGGCATGGACAGAATGCGCAAACATCGACCGTGAAGGACATGACAAAGGCAGTGAACTCCCGAGAATTCTGGACGGCGAGCTCAGGGCGATCGAGCGGCGGATCATCGGCCTCCTCGATGCAGGCTGGCAGCAGATCCGCGTCGTCACCGACCATGGATGGCTCCTTCTGCCGGGCGGCCTGGTCAAGACCGAACTCCCGCCCTCGCTCGTCACGGTAAAGAGGGGCCGGTGCGCAGAACTCCTGCCTGACAGTAGCGTCTTCCTTCCAGTGTTGCCGTGGTTCTGGGATAGAAACGTCCGGGTTGCCCTCGCGCCCGGCATCACCTGCTTTGAGGCGGGCAAAGAGTATGAACACGGAGGGTTGAGCCCACAGGAAGTTGTCGTTCCCGAGATCGTTGTCACCCGTGGCTCACTCGAAACCCGGAACCTTATCATCCAGGCACCGACCTGGAGGGGGCTGCGCTGCTATGTCACAGTCGAAGGCGCTGAAGGATACACCGTTGACATCCGGCTGAAACCCGGTGACCCGAAGACCGGCGTCACCGTGGGCGCAAAAACCGTCCCCCCAAATGGAGAAGTCTCGCTCGTTGTCCCCAACGATAGCCTCGAAGGAACAGACGCGATGATCGTCATCCTGGATGAGGACGGAAACACCGTATCTCAGCGCCAGACGACCATAGGAGGTGAGTAGACCCATGACAGAATTGGATACTCTTGATCAGCTGGTTGCAGACGTCTTTGGCGGCTACGTTGTCCGAAAAGACCTCGCGCAGAAGTTCAAAGGAAACTACCCGGTCCCCACCTACGTTGCGGAGTTCCTCATTGGAAAATACTGTGCCACAACCGACGACGAAGAGATCGTAGAGGGACTCGAGATCGTCCAGCGCCAGCTTGGTGAACGCATCGTCCGTGCTGGAGAGCAGGAGCTCTACAAAGCACAGGCGAAAGTTCATGGCAACGTCAAAGTCATCGATCTCATCACCGCTCGGCTCGATGCCAGATCTGATTCGTTTCTTGCCACAATTCCCTCCCTCCTCTTAAACGACGTCCACATATCATCGGACCTCGTCTACGAACACGAACGGATGTTGACCGGCGGGTTCTATGCGGAGATCGAACTCGCATACGGCGATCCTGAGAGCAACCGCCCGTTCTCTGTCATGCGTCTGCGCCCCATCCAGCTCTCGAAGAGAAACGTCCTCGACGACGTCGCCCTCGGGCGGGAGAAGATGTCAGACCGGGAGTGGAAGGATATCCTCATCCGGAGTGTCGGGATGGAACCTTCCTCGTTATCCCAACGAGCACAGGATGTCCTCTTCCTCCGCATGGTCCCGTTTGTCGAGAAAGGATACAATATGATCGAGCTTGGCCCCCGGGGGACCGGGAAGAGCTACCTCTACCAGCAGGTCAGCCCCTACTCCCATCTCGTCTCTGGTGGCAAGGCAACGGTCGCCAAGATGTTCGTGAACAATGCAACCGGACAGCGTGGCCTCGTATGTCAGTACGACATCGTCTGTTTCGACGAAGTCTCCGGTATCAACTTCGACCAGAAAGACGGCGTCAACATCATGAAGGGGTACATGGAGAGCGGGGAGTTCTCCCGGGGCCGAGAGAGCATCAGGGCTGAGGGTGGAATCGTCATGCTCGGCAACTTCGATATCGATGTTGACCACCAGCAGCGGGTGGGCCACCTGTTTGGCCCCCTGCCAAGAGAGATCCGCGACGATACTGCGTTCATGGATCGGATCCACAGTTATGTCCCGGGGTGGGACTACCCAAAGATCCACCCGGACCTGATGACCGGGCATTTCGGTCTTGTCAGCGATTTCCTGAGCGAATGCTGGAGACAGCTCCGGAGCGAGAACCGGCTCCATCTCATCAACGACCGTGTATTCTTCGGGGACGCCCTGAGCGGACGCGACCGCCGGGCCGTGAACAAGACCATAAACGGTCTCCTCAAACTCATCTATCCCTCATCGGACATGGAGATCTCTGACGAGGTCCTCGAATGGGCGGTGCGTATAGCCCTTGAATGCCGTCGTAGGGTCAAGGAACAACAGAAACGGATCGGATCTGCAGAGTTCCGAAACACCATGTTCAGCTACAGGCTCGGCATGGATGGTATCGAGCAGTATGTCTCAACACCTGAGTTACACAGTGAAAACGAGATCGGGCAGGATCCGCTGCCACCAGGCCAGGTCTGGGCGATCGGGCCGGGCGACGAGAACGAAGGAAGCGGTCTCTATAAGATTGAGGTCACGGTTACTCCGGGTTCATCCATCCGTCTGATCAATGTAAAAGCACCCTCCGGTCTCCGTGAGGGGCTCCGTGCTGCAGAACAGGTTCTCTACACACAGGCTAAATCGCTCATCGGCGACCGGGATCCGAAGGGGAGTGAGTTCTCCGTTCAGGTTCGTGCGCTCACCGCAGTGAAAGGAGCGTCGTCACTAGGAATGCCGATTCTCCTTGCACTCTGCTCTGCAGCGCTGGGCAGGAGCCTCAAAGGCGGCGTGGTTATAGCAGGGGGTATGAGTGTGGGTGGGACCGTGGAACCGATCTATAATGCTCTGGATATGGCGGAGTTAGCCGCGGAGAATGGAGCGGCAGCAATCCTGCTACCGGTCTCTAGTCGGAGGCAGCTCAACGACATGTCAGACGAACTGGCATCCCGGTTGATGATCATCTACTATAAGGATCCCCGGGATGCCCTCTTCAAGGTTCTTGGTGAGTGAGGTGCGAGAGAGAGCTAAATCCATCACATCCAAGCTCCCTCTTATGACCCCCGGGCGATAACCGGCACCTGCGAGGCCGTCACCGAACCGTATGTTGACCGCTCCTCCCTCAACCACCTGTGCTCCGAGCATGCAGATCACAAACATCGTCGTCTCCGGCGACCTCAACCAGCCCCTCCCGTTTACCCGGCTCCCAAAACTCCCTGCCAGAGCCTACACATACAACCCCAAGACCTACCACGGGGCATACATCCTCCTCGCAAAAGGGAAGGCCACCATATACCGGAGCGGGAAATACATCATCTACGGTCTCGCCTCCCCCGATGATCTCGCCTATAAAGAGTTCCTCGCCATCCTCTCACCCATCATCGACCCGGCGCTCGCATCGCCGCCAGAAGTCAGGAACATCGTCGGCATGGACGATTTCCAGATGGAGATCCCGCTATCCCGGCTCATCGCCGCACTCGACCATGCCGAGTATGAACCCGAACAGTTCCCGGGCCTGATCTACCGAGGGGATGGCGGGATCGATATACCCGCTTAACTTGCAACCGTCCTGTAGATCGGAATCGAAATAGGTAAGTAGGGTCCACCGGAAAATGATCACAAATGACTTTCTTTCTGATCCATGCGGAGTGTCTTGACCAGATCCCGGCAACGCTTGAGATTCTTGAGGCCGATCGGGACGACCGCCAGAGCCTTGCCCGCCTTCTCGATGCCTCCATACCGGGATCGTGGCCGCCGCCGCTGCTCGGTGAGACGCTTGAGGAGTTCATCCAGACGGTCTCTGAGGGAGACGATCCGCTCTTTGCCGCCTGGTACTGGGTGGCAAACGATCCCGAAGGCGGGCGGGTCCTCATCGGCGCGGGGGGGACTGCCACGTCACCCATCGCACGGGACTCTGTGCTCATCGGCTACTCGGTCCTTGATGAGTTCCAGGGTAGAGGCTACGCAACCGAGGCGGTCCGCCACCTCATCCCCGCACTCTTCGCTCTCTCTGGTATCCAGCAGATCGAGGCGGCGGTATACCCGGATCTCGGTGCAGCCATCCGGGTGCTGGAGAAGAATGGGTTCGTTCGGGCCGGTGAGGGGTTCGAGGAGGGGACGGTCAGGTACGTGCTGAAGAAACCCGATGGTTCGGCCTGATCCGGGGATACTGGTATGCTCGCATCTGAGCGGCTCAGGGGTGGGCTGGCCTCACCGATGACCATGAGGTTCCGGATCACTCTATGAACGTTTCGTAGTCTATTTCCTGTGTATACTGCTCAATCCTCTTCGATTGTCCCAAGAATATCCACGGAGGTAGAGGTTCTATTTCCGGGGCATATCGGACGCTCTGGAGGATGTAGGGTCTATAGTGCCGGCTTGATGGCATCGCGGTCGACCCACCTCCTGAAGAGATCCATCATGAGGACGTTTGTGGCCGTGCTCCATAGGGAAGAGGACATGTACGTCGCGGAGTGCCCGGGGGTCGGCACCGCCAGGTAAGGCGGTAGCCAACCTCAAAGGGGCTACGGAGCTGTATCTGGAAGGGTTCCCGCTAAAAGACAGGAGAAGGCCGATCATCGCGGTGTTTGAGGTGCCCGGGCTTAAGCTGGCATCGGGCGAGATCATTGCCAGATCGACGTCACTACCGGAGTGCAGGTGCCGTTACGGTTGAGGGGCGGGGCCATCTCAGAGATGAGCGTTTGCGAGACGTGGTTCTTACTCCAGCCCAGGATCGGGGAGAAGCAGCCCATGCAGGCGCTCTACGGGCTTTCGGCTTCGCCGGAGACTCAAAGGGGGTAGGGGAGTTACACGTGCAGGATACCTTCGTCGATACAACCCCTTGCTGTGAGCATACCTTTATCAGCATAGCGGGGAGGAATACCCGCATGGCTGAGGAAAGTCGTCCCCCGCTGCCACCGTTCACGTACGAGACGGCGGTACAGAAGGTTCGTATGGCCGAAGATGCCTGGAATTCGCGAGACCCCACAAGGGTATCCCTCGCATACAGCATCGATAGCGTCTGGCGCAACCGGGTGGAGTTTATAGATGGCCGCAAGGAGATCGTCGAGTTTCTGCAACGGAAGTGGGCGAAGGAACTCGATTACCGCCTGATAAAAGAGGTCTGGGCGTTTCATGAGGCGCGTATCGCGGTCAGGTTCGCATACGAATGGCACGACGACTCGGGGAACTGGTTCCGCTCCTACGGGAACGAGAACTGGGAGTTTGATCAGCAGGGCCTGATGCGCCGCCGTCATGCCAGCATCAACGATCTGCCGATCACCGAAGGCGAGCGGAAGTACCACTGGCCGCTGGGACGGCGCCCCGACGACCATCCCGGGCTCTCCGATCTGGGATTGTAGTATCTTCGGGGTTTTTGCGCTGGTAGAGGCGCGAGCGCGGAACTTCGGCGATTGGGATCTGGCCGGGCACCGCTACTTCAGGGAGGGGGAGCTTGATGGTATTTGATCCCCTTCGGTGACCTGATGCCCGGCTCCCGCTGCGCCAGTCTGGTGAAGCGCTCCACCGGAGCCATGGAGGTCACCCCTCGTATGTTCGGCCGGTAGACCCTGGACGTATCCCCCAAACCCTAATCTTGTTTAGTACTAATCTGGATTAGGGTTTACTCGATCACCAGACCGGGGGGTTTGTGTTCTGCCTCATCGCCGGGGATATTGGGGGGAAGGCCCAGCTCCGCGAGGAGGGGTTCCTCGTCTACGACTTCGCAGACATCGAGGCGAGATATACCGCCGGGCAGCCTTCGTTCACATCCCCGCACTTGAGCAGATGATGAGCCCGCTCACGCACGTGGTATGCTCCCCCCGGCCTCCGTGGCCTGGATGCGGCGTGATCAGCATCATGAAGCTTGCCTTGCAGGACCAGATTCTTGTTGGAGCACTGGACGATGGACGCGCACAGTTGAGCGCGGGGTGGTTCACCCAGGCGGATCTGTCGGCCACCGGAACCCCGCAAGCGGTCCTCCCGGCATACGAGGAATCCATCTGCCCCAAAATATCTTTCATACGGGCGCCTGGATTCGCTGTATGGCCTACCAGATCGCCTCCTCGAGCTCACGCCAACGCCCTGTCAAATGTTCGGAGTTCTCCTGACAAAGACGCTCAAGAACTATGTCTGCGTCAGTATCCAGAAGGGAGGAGATATTGTCGTCCGGGTAGCGATCAATCCCGATACGATCGAACGAAAGCCGGGATCCGCCCCGGATGTCAGGGGGAGGGGTGCTGCGGCACCGGAGATCTCGAGATCCTGATCCGCTCCGATGCCGGCCTGGAGTGGACAATCCCCCTGATCCTATAGAACTTGCTGACCGGGTACGGAGGCCCCCTCATCCTCCGGGGGGACTGCTAACACGGCTTGAGCTTCCCCTCCCGATACCAGATCTGCTCCTCTCCCGGACCGGTGATGACGTATCGCACGTATCTTCGTATAGAGGTCTCGTAGAAGTCCAGGGTGGCATGCTTGAGCCTGAAAAAATAGTCATCACTCTTCTTCTCGCCCCGCACCCCATCAACCATCGGGCGGTAGTAAAACGACTCCACAACCCCTGCCTGGGGCATGTACTCCCCCGCCGGCGGATCGCCTGGAGCGACATAATTCAGTGGTTTCTGGATGAAATAGTATCGCTGATAGTAGCGCGCGATCTCAGTGGCAGTGTCGTGGAACTCGTACTGATCCATATGCCCGTCAAAGAAGTACTCCGCCTCGATGTGACAGGTATACCCCATGGTCTCTGCGTAAACGTGGTGTATCACCCCATCCCGCATATCCATCTCATAGTGCATGTGCGAGTCTTCATACGGACAGAGGGAGGGCGGTGGCTCCGGGGCAGGTTCATGTACCGGATCGCAATCCCGGAAGGAGTAGGTCACATCCCCTTCCCCGGGCCCGGTGATAATGCTGTCAGCGTACCACCCGGTATCATCAGAGAAGCCCAGGTGCACCTCCCATAATACGAACTCCTCAAGCTCGACATCTGCCCCATCCACACCATAGAATCCAAATGTTGAGACGTTGCCGGGGCTGACCGACCACGTTTCCGGGTCGTAATACCACCTCTGGAAAAACTCGGTCACCTCGCAGACGAAAACCCGATTGCCTTCAAAGTCTGACCGGTACTCCGCACTGATACACGCTACTCCCCCGCTATCCCGATCGACGACCATGTGGTGCGGGGGTGAGGTCATCGTCATGTACTCTGTCGGCAGATCTGTGGTGGTAGTCGGATCTGGAGTGGCATACACATATTCCCCGGCAGTCCTCTCCCCGGACTCTTGCACATCTTGCATCTTTGCCGGTGGTGGCGTCGCCGTCACCACCGCATCTGGTACTACGTTTGTCGTTACCGCCGGCCCCGGGGTCTGGTCTTTGGCATCAGCCGGCTCAAATCAGATCCCTTGAACCACCCTCACTCAGGGCTGCACAACCCGCGGTGAGGATCGCCGCATACGTCACGAAGATCACAAGAAGTATTGCAGTAAACTCTTTTGGTGTTCTACCCCAAACTCGGAGTATCTCTCTGAAACTAACTCATTCTCTTACAAGCCTCCACCCCACGGCCCCTCTGCGTCGAGGTGCTTCTGCCTCTCCCGGGAAAACCAGGTGCGAGTTCTCCATGAGACCGACTGCAGTTGACCTCTGAACAAGCCTTTATACCGCCGCCGTCAGGCCCCCTCAATCCCCCGAACCGCCCGCCTGATCTCCGCAAAGACCCGTTCCTCATCCACATCCACATCCACCCAGCGGTCGGTATCGACGAAGTAGAGGTAGGGTATGACCGGGCCGCCGAGGATCTGGGCAGCGGCCTGCCGGTAGATCGCCATCTGGATCGCATGGTCCCCCGCCGGCGCCCCGGTCTT
>Ga0172382_10014446_pt1 | contig 10048 bp, 4 predicted proteins | sample Leawel138RmetaG_FD_122245 | JGI IMG/M metagenome (GOLD analysis project Ga0172382, IMG submission 122245) | Leachate microbial communities from a municipal landfill in Southern Ontario, Canada - Leachate well 138R metaG | ecosystem: Engineered > Solid waste > Landfill > Unclassified | place... | reverse complement strand
TTCGGTGAAGACCGAGAGCTGGATGTCGTCATAGGCGTTGTGGAACAGCGCGAAGTTCAGGAACAGGCGCTGATCCAGCAGGCCGGCCTTGAGCCCGACCTCGAAGCTGTCGACCTTCTCGTCATCGAACGGCAGCAGGGTGTGCGGCACCGCATTGTTGGCGCGGATGTTGTAGCCACCGGACTTGAAGCCACGCGAGGCCACGCCATAAAGCAGCACATCCGGGGTGATCTGGTAATCCAGCGACACCTTCGGCGAAACGTTGGAGAAGCTCACCGACTTGTCGAACTCGGCCGCGATCACGCCGGTCGGGGTGGTGAAGGTGTCGTCGGTGAAGAAGACGTTGTAGACATCGGCGCCCTTGTCCTCGTCGGTCCAGCGGGCGCCGAGGTTCAGCGACAGACGGGTGCTCAGATCGAAGGTCCAGTCGCCGTACAGCGACAGCGATTCGGTATAGACCGTGCCCTGGGTGTCACCGAACTGGATGCCGAAGAAGTTGTTCAGCACCTGGCCACCGGCTTCACCATCGAAGTAGTACAGGCCGACCACACCACGCCCGGCGCCGCCGGCATCGTAGTGCGCCTGAAGTTCATGGCTGACCTGGGTGTCGTTGTAGAACGCCTTGACATCGGCGATCGGGAACGGCAACGCGTCGAAGTCGATATTGGTTTCGGTGTCGGACTCGCGCTTGGCCACGATGTACTTGAACACCCAGTCGTCGTTGGCGCGCCAGTTGGCGGTGGCCGAGATGCCCTTCATCGAGGTGTCGTTGATGTTCGGCATGCTGTTGCGCACGTCGTAACGGCTGTCCATCGGCAAATAGCTGGCCGCATCCGGGAACAGCAGGCCGACCACGGCATGCGTGTTCGGCGCCAGCAGCTTGGCACCACGCACGCCAGACTGGTCGTCCATCCAGTCGAACGCGAACTGGATGTCGAAATCATCGGTCACGAAGGCGCCGAGTTGGCCACGCGCGGCGAGGATTTCCTTGTCGCTGACTTCTTCGCCGGTGAGGATGTTGTTGCCGTAGCCGTCACGGTTGAGGCTGGCAAGCGAGATGCGGCCGCGCAATGCGCCGTCGCTGCCGCCCAGCGAGCCACCGATGGCGGCCTTCACGTCGACCTGGTTGTGCTCGCCGATGGTGAGCGAGGCAAAGCCTTCGGTCTCGACCGGCAGCGGGTTGGAGATGTACTTGATCGCGCCACCGATGGTGTTCTTGCCGTACAGCGTGCCCTGCGGGCCGCGCAGCACTTCCACCCGGCTCACGTCGAACACGTCCAGCAGCGCACCCTGCGGACGCGCGATATAGACGTCGTCCATGTAGATGCCCACGCCCGGATCAACGCCCCAGAGCGGATCGGACTGGCCGATGCCGCGGATATAGGCGGTGATGGTGCTGCTGGAGCCGCGTGCGGCGTACAGCGTCATGTTCGGCACCTGCGCCGAGAGGTCGGAAAGATCCTGCACATTGAGCCGGTCCAGGGTTTCCGGGGTGAATGCGGTGACCGCGATCGGCACGTCCTGGATGGTTTCCTCGCGGCGACGCGCGGTAACCGTGACGCTGCTCAGCGAGACCGGCTCGCTGCGGGTATCGGTGGCTTCGGGCGTTTGTGTGTCGGCATCGGCTTCGGTCGCTGCAATCGCGGCGAACGGCACGGCCAGCACGCAGGCGATGGCTAGACTCAGGTACGAGCGTTTCATGGATTTTCCCTCTGTGAATTCGCTTGAATCGGGGTTGGCTTGGCTTGGCCGGTTTCTGGGACCGGGTGGCGCTGCCATGTTGTCCGTTTGTGCCGCGCGGGGCACTTGTACCTTCGTCCAGTGGGCCGCAGCGGGCTGGTTTCTTCACACTGCCGGCCTGAATAAACCTGCGGAACCGTGCCCATGGCTTTCCTGATTGTTCTGGCCTCGCTGTGCTTTCTGATGTATGTGGCCTATCGCGGCTACAGCGTGATCCTGTTCGCCCCGGTGGCCGCGCTCGGCGCGGTGCTGCTGACCGACCCTTCACTGGTGGCGCCGATGTTCACCGGGCTTTTCATGGACAAGATGGTCGGGTTCCTGAAGCTCTACTTCCCGGTATTCGTGCTCGGCGCGGTATTCGGCAAGGTGATCGAGCTGTCGGGGTTTTCCAAATCCATCGTCACCGCCGCGATCCGCATCGTCGGCGCACAGCGCGCGATGCTGTCGATCGTGCTGGTGTGTGCGCTGCTGACCTACGGCGGGGTGTCGCTGTTCGTGGTGGTGTTCGCGGTGTATCCGTTCGCAGCCGAACTGTTCCGCCAAGGCAACATCCCCAAGCGCCTGATCCCCGGCACCATCGCCCTGGGCGCGTTCACTTTCACCATGGACGCGCTGCCGGGTACGCCGCAGATCCAGAACATCATCCCGACCACCTTCTTCGGCACCAACACCTGGGCCGCGCCGATTCTCGGCACGCTCGGCGGTATCTTCATTTTGATCATCGGCATGAGCTATCTGGAATGGCGGCGCCGGGCTGCGGCGCGCGCCGGTGAAGGTTATGGCGATGCCGCCAGTCTGCTGAACGAGCCGGCCGCCTATCAGGGCGGCGCCCTGCCCAACCCGGTGATCGCAGTGCTGCCGCTGATCCTGGTGGGAGTGAGCAACATCGTGTTCACCTGGCTGATCCCGCAGTTCTATGGTGAAAGCCATTCCTTCATTCCTGCGGTCATCGGCGATCCGGCACCAGTGGTGCAGGAGGTCTCGCGCATCACCGCGATCTGGGCGGTTCTGGGCGCGCTGCTGGTCGGCATCCTGAGCGTGCTGGCGTTCGCCTGGCGGCCGGTGCTTTCACAGTTTGCCGAAGGCTCGAAAACCGCCGTCGGCGGCGCATTGTTAGCGGCCGGCAATACCGCTTCCGAATACGGTTTCGGTGCGGTGATCGCGGCCCTGCCCGGCTTCCTGGTCGTGGCCAATGCGCTGGGTTCGATCCCGAACCCGCTGATCAACGAGGCCATCACCGTGACCGCGCTGGCCGGCATCACCGGCTCGGCTTCGGGCGGCATGAGCATTGCGCTGGCGGCGATGGCCGAGACCTTCATCGCCAATGCCAACGCCGCCGGCATTTCGATGGAAGTGCTGCACCGCGTGGCCTCGATGGCCTCCGGCGGCATGGACACGCTGCCGCACAACGGTGCGGTCATCACCCTGCTGGCGGTGACCGGCCTGACCCACCGCCAGGCCTACAAGGACATTTTCGCGATCACCATCATCAAGACCTGCGCGGTGTTCTTCATCATCGGCGTGTTCTACGCCACCGGGTTGGTGTAGCGCGGCTTTCCCGTACCCATCGACGGCCTGCGCTCAGGTGTGCGGAATGCGCGGGTCGTCGAACAGGTCGTTGATATGGCGCGGGTTGTCGAAGCCGCCGGTGGTGCCCAGCGGCACCACGGCTTCCACCGTGATGAAGGCGTCATCCTCGTGGTACAGGTTGGTGTAGCTGGCCACGCCGGTCGTGATGTTGGTGGTGAACTGCGCAGTTTCGCCATCGTATTGAGCCTGCTCACGCTCATCGGTATCACCCTGATCGGTGCTGATGTGCATCAGTTGGCGCAGTCCATTGTCGTACTGCAGGTTGGTGCTGCCGTCGTAGATCGAGGTCCAGTCGATTACGCCGTGCGGCCCGAGCGCTTCCATCGTGATCCTGGTGCCATCATCCAGCAGGATGCTGCGGCGCCTGCCGTCCCATCCTTCCGCTCCGCCCCAGTCCTTGATGTGCTTGCCGTTGAGATTTTCATGCGGATCGCCCCAGTGCTGTACGGTGTTCATGCGCAGCGGATCGACGATGGTGATGGTGTGGGCATGCATGCCAATGCAGTAGCCGCCGGAACTTTCGTACCAGATCAGGCCGCCACTTTCGAAGCCATCGGCAAAACCCGGACACTTGCGCGAGCCCGCCACCAGCAGCCCGTTCTTCAACAGGGCGTGCATTTGCGCACTGGGCGGCAGCAACGAAGTCGCGCCGGGCAATGCCGCGTCTGCGGCAGCAAGTGAAACCGCAAAGCACAGCAGGGTCGCGCAGCCCCCTGCGCATGGAACCTTCCGCAACATCGATGTCATCATCGCGCTCCGCCACGGCACGGATATCGTGCCCTCCCTTGCAGAGGCGCAGGATCGCGGCAGACCGGCTCAGTCCGGCACCAGTCTCGCCACCCATGTCAGGAACCGGAGCCCATGCTCAATACCCGGGAATGGTCGCTGCTCAATGAGCTTTTCCATCAGGCCTGCGAACTGCCGATCGCAGAGCGCGACGCCTTCGCACGCGAACAGGCCGGCGACCAGCCGGAACTGCTGGAAGAACTGCTGCGCATGCTGCAGGTGGAAGCCGATGCCACGCAGGCGGTGCGTGCGCCGCTGCGCAACCTCGGCAGCCAAATTCCGGAAGAGTTGCCCGAACCCGAGCCCGGCACCCGCTTCGGTCCATGGCAGGTGGATCGCCTGCTCGGCAAGGGCGGCATGGGCCAGGTGTATCTGGGCCATCGCGCCGATGGCGCCTACACGCGCCAAGTCGCGATCAAGCTGATCGGCAGCAAGAGCCACGACGCCCGCCAGCAAGCCCATTTCGAACGCGAACGCCAGCTGCTGGCACGCATGCAGCACCCGGCCATCGCACAGATCCACGACGCCGGCAGCGATGAGCACGGCCGCCATTACCTGGTCATGGAATATGTCGAAGGGCTGCCGCTGATACAGTGGTGCAACCAGCATCACCTCGGCCTGCGCGCACGCCTGCGCTTGCTGCTGCGCATCGCTGAAGGCGTGCAGCACGCGCACCAGAAAGGCGTGGTGCACCGCGACCTGAAGCCGGGCAACATCCTGATCAGCCAGGTCGACGGCGTGCCGATGCCGCGTATCATCGACTTTGGCATCGCCGCGCGGACCGACGCCGATGCCGCCAGCGCAGGCATCCCCGATGCCGGCGGCACGCCCGGCTACATGAGCCCGGAACAGACCATCGCCGGCATGGACGTGGACAGCCGCAGCGATGTCTATTCGCTGGGCGCGATCCTGTTCGAACTGGTCTCCGGCAAGCGCCCGCGCGGCAGCGGCAGCACCGGCGAAACCGGCAGTACCAGCGAGCCGCTGCGCCCCTCGGACCAGATCGCCACCCTGAGCGCGGAAGAAATCGCGCAACTCACCCAGACCCTGAAACTGCCGCCGCAGCGGCTGCGGCGTGTGCTGCGCGATGACCTGGACTGGATCGTGGCACGCGCCACCCAGCCCGACCGCGAACAGCGCTACCCCAGCGTCGCGTCCTTTGCCGACGATCTCAACCGCTGGCTCGATGGCTGGCCGGTGCAGGCCGCACCGCAGCGCCGACTCTGGACACTGCGCAAGTTCGTGGCACGCCACCGGCTGCCGGTCGCGGCCGCAGCGCTGCTGCTGCTGAGCGTGTTCGCCGGCCTGATCGCCACCACGTGGGCGCTGCACCGTGCCGAACAGGCGGTGCTGCGCGAGCAGGCGATCAACCACTTCCTCAACGACGTGCTGACCAGCGTTGATCCGGTGGTCGCCTTCGATCTGGACCAGACGCTGATGCGGCGCGTGGTGGACCGCGCCTCGGAACGCATCAAGACCGAACTGGCAGCACATCCGGAAGCCCGCGCGCGGCTGGAGATCACACTGTCCAACATCTACAGCAATCTGGGCGATGCCGAACGCGCCCTCGTGCATCTGGAGTCGGCACGGGACGTCGCCAACACCCATCTGGGAGCGGCCTCCGAACCGGCCCTGCTGGCGCAGATGGAGCTGGCACACCATCACGGCAGCCGTGGCCGACTGGCCGAGGCCGAGCAGCTGCTGCGCGCCCACCGGCCCGCCGCGCACCGTATCCGGCAACAGAACCCGGTGCTGCATCCGCAGATGGAATCACAGCTGGGCTGGGTGGTCCGGCAACAGGGCGGGCGCGCCGAGGAAGCCAGCCAGCTGCTGGAGAACAGCTACCGCACCCTGCTTGAGCGGGTCGGACCCGAGCACATCCGCACCATCGACGCCGGCCATTTCCATGCCACCGCACTGAGCGAATCCGGGCGCATGGAAGAAGCCATCGCGCTGCTGACGCAATTGACCGCCACCCAGAGCCGCGTGCGCGGCGAGGAGCACCCGCAGACCCTGGCGCTTCGCAACAGCTTGGCCGGTTTCCATTCGCTCAATGACGACCCGTACGCGGCCGAGGCCGAGTTCCGCACCATGATCGACGTGGTGTCGCGCCAGCACGGCACCGGCAACCGCATGTTGCCGGTGCTGCACGTGAATCTGGCCTACACCCTGCATCGCATGGGCGGCAGCACCCGGATGCAGGAAGCCGGCCAGCTGTACGACAGCGCGGTGCAAGCACAACAGGCACTGCAGGGCACCGACCATCCACTGACCAGCCAGATGCGCGAGATGCGCGCCCAGTGGCTGCTCGATGACGGTCAAGCCGAACCTGCCCGCGACGAACTGCAAGCAGTGCTGGCCGCCACCCTTCAGGCGTTCGGCGAAAATCACCCGGCAATCACCGGCATCCTCGCGCTGCTGGCGCGCAGCGAGCTGGCGCTTAGCAACCCCGGCGGCGCACGTGAGCATGCGCAGGCCGCGCTCGCACGCCTGATGGAAAGCACGCCGGAGCATGACCGGATCCGGCGCGAAATGCAGGACATCCTCAGCACCACCGTCGCGCCCTAGACATGCGCCCGCCACCGGGGAACCTCTGATCCGGCCGGAACTCCGGAAATCGCAGGCCCACTTCCGCGAAGCCTGCACAGACCCATATCCGGGCCTGTACCAATCCACCCCGGCGCAACCGCTCGCCCGGTGACCATCGACAGCGGCGCCGTGCCAATATCGGCACCTGCTGCGGCTGTCATGGCAGGCGGCCCGTTGCCTGCGCCCGTGCCACACCGCCGTCGCCTGCCGGCTACACGCACCGTGGAGTCCGGCACCGCACCGGTGTCATCATCAACGTCCTGCAGCTCGCACAGCCACCTGGCTGGTCTTCACCACGACTCCGGCACCCGGAAGCTGCCTGCCACCTGCCATGATCCGCCCAGCGGGAGCCCAACCCATGTTCACACCCGAGGAATGGACCCACCTCGACGATCTCTTCCACCACGCCTGCAAACTGCCGGTGGAACAGCGCGAAGCCTTCGCCCGCGCCCAGACCGGCGACCAGCCGCAACTACTGGAAGAACTGCTGCGCATGCTGGCGGTGGAAGCCGATGCCACCCAGGCGGTGCGTGCACCGCTGCGCGATATCGGCACCCGGCTTTCCGCTGAACTTCCCGAACCCGAACCCGGCACACGCTTCGGCCCGTGGGAGTTGGATCGCCTGATCGGCAAGGGCGGCATGGGCCAGGTGTATCTGGGCCATCGCGCCGATGGCGCCTACGCGCGCCAGGTCGCGATCAAGCTGATCGGCAGCAAGGGCCGCAGCACCCGCCAGCGCGATCATTTCGAACGCGAACGGCAGTTGCTGGCGCGCATGCAGCATCCGGCCATCGCACAGATCCACGATGCCGGCAGCGACGAACACGGCCGCCTCTATCTGGTCATGGAATACGTTGACGGCCTGCCGCTGACGCAGTGGTGCCGTCAGCAAAAACCCAGCCTGCGCGAACGCGTGCGACTACTGATCCGCATCGCCGATGGCGTGCAGCATGCACACCAGAAAGGCGTGGTCCACCGCGATCTGAAACCGGGCAACATCCTCATCGCCGAAATCGATGGCGTGGCGGCGCCGCGCATCATCGATTTCGGCATCGCCTCGCAGGCCGATGAAGGCGCCGGGGAAGACAACCGGCCCGAGCCCGCCGGAACACCGGGCTACATGAGCCCGGAGCAGACCATCTCCGGCATGGACGTGGACAGCCGCAGCGATGTCTACGCACTCGGCGCGATCCTGTTCGAACTGGTTTCCGGCAAACGCCCACACGGCACCACCGCCACCGGCGAAGGCAGCAGCACCGGCGAACCGCTGCGCCCCTCGGACCGGATCGACACGCTGAGTCCGGAAGAAATCGCGCAACTGGCGCAGGCCCTGCGCATTCCGGCGCGCCGCTTGCGCCGCACGCTGCGCGACGATCTGGACTGGATCGTGGCGCGCGCCACCCAGCCGGACCGCGAACAGCGCTACCCCAGCGCCGCCGCGTTCGCCGATGACCTGCGGCGCTGGCTCGATGGCTACCCATTGCAGGCCGCACCACGCCGGCGTCTGTGGCTGCTGCGCAAATTCGTCGCACGCAACCGGCTGGCGGTGGCGGCGTTTGCCGCGCTGGCGCTGGCCGTGGCCGGCGGCCTGGTCGCCACCACCTGGGCGCTGCATCGCGCGGAGCAGGCGGTGGCGCGCGAGCAGGCCAGCAACCGTTTTCTCAGCGATGTGCTGACCAGCGTCGATCCCTCGATCAGTTTCGACCTGGACCAGACCCTGATGCGCCGCGTGCTGGACCAAGCCTCCGAACGCATCCGCACCGATCTGGCCGAGCACCCGCAGGCGCGCGTGGAAATCGAAACCACGCTGGCCTACACCTACCAGAACCTGGGCGATCCGGAACGCGCCCGCACGCATCTGGAATCGGCATTGGAAACCGCGACCGCCGCACTCGGCCGCAATGCACTGCCCACCCAGATCGTGGTGATGGAACTGGCCAACAACCTGACCCATGGCGCCGACCCCAAGCGCGCCGAAGCCCTGCTGCGCGACAACCTGCCTAGCGCATGGAAGCTGTCCGATCAGGATCCGATACTTGCACCGCGCATGCAGTCACGTCTGGGCTGGAACCTGCACCGGCAAGGCCGCCAGGATGAAGCCCTGCCGCTGCTGCAGCACAGCCACCAGACCCTGCTGGAGCGTGTTGGGCCGGACCACCAGCGCACCATCGACGCGGGCCAGTATCTGGCCGCCGGACTGGCCCAGAATTCACGCCTGCCCGAGGCCATCGCGATGATGCAGGATCTGGTGCAACGCCAGATCCGGCTGCGCGGCGAGGACCACCCGCAGACCATGGCACTGCGCAACAGCCTGGCCGCCTTCCACGGAGAAAACAGCGATTTTGCCGCCGCCGAAATCGAATACCGTGCGTTGATCGACGCCCTCACCGGCCAACACGGCACCTCCTCACAGATGCTGCCGATCCTGCAATTCAATCTGGCGACCACGCTGCACAAGAGTGGTGTGCCGGAGAAAATCGAAGCCGCCGGGCCGTATTTCGTATCGGCACTGGACGCACAACTTGAACGCCAGGGCCCGGACGCGGCCAACTCCATCACGATGCGCCGGGTCCGCGCCAACTGGCTCGCCGATACCGGCCGCAACGAACAAGCACGCGACGAATACCAGGCCACGCTGACCAGCGCCCGCACCACCTTCGGCGAAGCCCACCCGCAGATTGCGATATTGCTGGAAGGTCTGGCCCGGCAGGAACTGGCGCTGGGCAACACCGAAGCCGCACTCGCCCATGCCGAGGATGCGCTGGCCCGGCTGCAGGCCATGCCGGATACCCCGGCTGAGCAGCTCACCGCGCTGCGTGAACTGCTGGACACCATCCGCAACACGGCACAGACATCACCATGAGCACCGGGCAGAACCGCCCCCGCATCGGACTGGTCGGCAGCGAGGGCGCCTATGGCCGCTGGCTGCGCCGCTTCTTCGAGCAGCGCATGGGACTGGAGGTATTCGGCACCGATCCCGGCCACACGGGCACACAAACGCCGGAAGCCCTGATCGAACACTGCCAGGTGCTGCTGTTCTGCACCCCGATCCGCCACACCACGGCGATCATCACCGACTACATCGAACGCGCCGCCGGACGCGAAAAACACCAGCTCTGGCTCGACATCACCTCGGTCAAAAACGGGCCGGTGGCCGCGATGCTGCACTCACAGGCCGAAGTCGTCGGCCTGCATCCGATGACCGCTGCACCGAAGGCACCAACCCTGAAAGGCCGCGTACTGGTGGTCTGCGAAGCCCGCCTGCAGCACTGGCGCGGGTGGTTCGACAGCTTCGTGACCGCGCTGCAAGCCCAATGCGTGGCCAGCACGCCCGAGCGCCACG
>Ga0172382_10014445_pt1 | contig 10048 bp, 7 predicted proteins | sample Leawel138RmetaG_FD_122245 | JGI IMG/M metagenome (GOLD analysis project Ga0172382, IMG submission 122245) | Leachate microbial communities from a municipal landfill in Southern Ontario, Canada - Leachate well 138R metaG | ecosystem: Engineered > Solid waste > Landfill > Unclassified | place... | reverse complement strand
GAAAAAGTCCCGATGCGTGGATGGCGCGCGTGCTCGCCCTCCGGAAGATGTCGGTGGCATACCCGGCTATGAACGGTTTCTCGAAATCATGGCGGACCCCGGTGACCCGGAGCATCGCGAAACCAAGCAGTGGTGCGGTGGGCATTTCGATCCTGATTGGTTCGACCTTGCGACGGTCGACAAGGACGTCGGCAATGCGCTGAAACCTAATGTGAAGCGACGCTTGCACCAGCCAAAACCTCGAAAGGGGTAGTATCGTCGGCGGCGCTTACGCGCCGCCCGAGCCGAACCGGTAGACCGGAATTCCGAGCTTGCGGGCCTTGTCAGCGAGATTGTCCTGAATGCCCGTGCCAGGAAAGATGATGACACCGATCGGCATGACGGCGAGCATTTGATCGTTGCGCTTGAACGGTGCGGCCTTCGCATGCTTGGTCCAGTCCGGCTTAAACGCAACCTGCGGCACCTTACGGGTATCAGCCCAGCGCGAAGCAATCTTCTCGGCGCCTTTGGGAGTGCCGCCGTGCATCAGCACCATGTCGGGATGCTTGGTCCGGATCTGATCGAGCTTGGCCCAGATCAGTTGATGATCCGTACTCTCACCCCCGGAAAATGCGATCTTCGGCCCTGCGGGGAGAAGCACCTCGGTTTCGGCGCGCCGCTTGGCATTGAGGAAATCCCGGCTGTCGATCATGGCGGAGGTCAGGTGACGATGGTTGACCATGGAGCCCGAGTGCGGCTTCCAGCTTGATCGGGTTTGCCGCTCGAAATGTTCGGCGGCCTGGTCGCGCATCAATTCGAAGGCATCGCGCCGTTCGAGGAGACTCTGTCCCTGAGCGGTCAGGCGTTCCAGCTCAACCGACTTCACCTCGCTGCCGTCCTGCTCACTTTGGAGACGGCGTTGGCCCACCTCATTGTCATCAAGTTCGCGTTCGATCCGTTGGCAGGCGCGATGGAAGAGGTTGACGGTCGACCATAGAAGGTCGTCGAGGTCGGGCTCGAGGCGTGTGTCTTCCAGGCTGGAAATCAGGGCGTCGAAGATGTCGGCAACGGCACCGGCCACACGATTGCCTTCGGGCAGCGGGCGGGGATCGGGTTCATCCTCGAAGGGGCGGTAGCCGTAGAGTTGGAGTTCCTGCAAAACATGGTCGGTTGGGGAAGAGTTGTGATGCGGTTCAAAGTCGTCGTGCTCGTCCATCGGATGCTCCATCGATTGGACCGCGCCCTCGCGGCCTTCATGGCGATGAAGCCCACGAACGGGCTGGTTCTGCACCCGTAAGGGCCGGAGCGAACGCGGAGGATGGCAAAGGCCGGCTATTTTGTTTCGCGATGGAAAGGCGCGGCCCCCGCGCCGCCGGAAAATAGCTGGCCGCCGCCATTGCCGGACCAGAACGCTTGTGGGTCTATCGCCCTCTCGAAGGCCGGGCGCGACCTCTGTCAACGGGAAGACCTATCCGGATGGCTACGCCGGCACCGGACCGCACAAGCCTGCCGTGCCGTGGGTCAAGCAGCGGAACTCAGGAAACGCGCAACATCCTGCGGGTCGAATTGGTCCCGGATGCGTGCCCGCAGCGCGTCGAGGCCGTGCGTGCACAGATCCTCGTTGAAATCCCCGAGTGCCGGCGACAGCACGATCGCATCGACCCCGACCGCATTGGCTCGTTCGACCAGGCTATCACGCGCCCAGTCACCGGCCGGATCATTGTCGCGGATGATATAGAGGCGGCGCAATGCATCAGGGAACGCGATGGCAGCGAGGTGCGGTGCTGAGAGGGCTGCCGCCATGGCCATGTCACGTGCGGCTTCGCGAACCGATAGCACGCTTTCGATGCCTTCACCGGCGGCCATGACTTCGCCGGGTACGCCAAAGCGAACCGCGTGGCCGAGCAGGTCTCCCATTGCCTTGCGCGGCGTTTCGATGGGCGCCTTGTCCTTTCCATCGGGTGCAAGCCAGGTGCGATGAACCCCGGTGATCTGGCCATCGAGATCTGTGACGGCGGCGATCATCGCTGGCCAGGTCTGGGTCATCTCATCGGTCTCTGGTCGATAGTAACATCGGGGATGGAAACGCAGGCTTGCTGGTCCCGGGAGATCTGCAACGCCGCGACCTCGCAAGTAGGTGCCGGCTACTGAACTGCCGATCGGCTGCGATATGGCAAAGAGCCGCTTTGCAGCCTCAACCGAGCCTGATGCGATACGCGGCAACGTGTGCCGCAACGGCGCGGGTTCAGGATGTGGCAGGCTCAGAAAGGCGCGTGCTTCCTCGGCAACATCGGCAAATTCGGTGAGGCCCTGCGCCAGCCGGATCAGGTCGAGCAAATCACCGTGCTCGCCGGTCGCGGCATCCTGCCACTTCCCCGCAGGGCCTTTGGCAGAGTCATGGAGCCGGACGAACAGGGAGCGTCCCGGTGTGTTGTTCGCATCGCCAACCAGCCAGTAGTTGCCGTGCTTGCGGCCGGCATTGAGGTATCGGCGGCACACCGCCTCGGCCTGGCGGCCAAGACGATGAGCAAGGTCGCCTGCATCCATCCGCGGCATCAAGCTGCCTCCCGCTCTGACATGCGCGAGGCCGGATAGGTATCGAGCAAGCGGGCGAGTATGGCGACGCCGGTGGCGCCGATGGGGACGAAGAAACGGAGCTTCCAGGAGATGATCTCCGTGAACAGGCCGTATGCGCGCAGGCGCTCGCGCATCGCCTCGGTAAAACCGGTCAGCTCGATGCGGTTCGCGCCCATGATCCTGGTCCGCCGCAATTGCAGACCTTCGGCGAGATCGATAATCGTCTGCCCTTCAAGAAGGGCTGCGTAGGCTGCATCGGCAGTCAGGTCGAGCGCGCCAACAGTGTTCGCATTTGCCGCCCATGCCGATGAAACACGACGGCCGATGATACGCTCGCCGTCACCGGTCTGAAGCCGATAGACCCGCGTCGATTCGTCGGGCAGCCGTTTCCACACCGGCAGGAGCAGGCCGGCAACGATGTGGATCGTGCTGTCCGTATGAGTTGGCACTTCGGCCAGTTCGCGCTGCCAGGCATGAACGAAGGTATCACGGTCGACCTCCTCCCAGTGGCTATCGGCCATCGCGGCGAGCGAGGCGTGATGGTGTTCTATAGGCCGGATCAGGCGAACGCGGCGCTCGATTTCACCATCGTCGAGCATCAACGATGGCGCCGGAACCTGCACGGCGGCGCGACCGGACTTGCCGTTGACCAGCAATCGACCATGGTCATTTTCGAGCCAGTTCAGCGCATCGCCAAGCGACATAGGCCGATTGCGCTCGCGCTGGGTGATGGTCAGCAGGCGCGTTTGCGCGCCGGTTGCCGGGTGGGTGTAGATGCTCATCCGATCCGTGACGGTGAAACTCTCTGCGGTCAGGGTTTCGAGACCCAGATCATAGGTGCCACTGGCGATGGCGCCGGCGACCTTGGTGTCGAGCAATTGCTCGAATGCGGTGAAAAGGATGCCCTGCAACTCGATGGTCAGGGCCAGCAGCCGGTTGAGGAAGGTCGTGATCGGCGGCAATTCGTCCTTGATCCCGTTGGTGTCCGTCAACTTCAGACCCGTGGCGCGCTCGAACCGCTCGAGGGAGCAACCCTCGATCTTCCCGCGGACCACGAGCAGATAGAGCTGGCGCAGCGCTGCACGGGCATAGGGGCTTTCGAGATTGTCCTCGGGTCGGAACAGGCCCTGGCCACCCGTCTGCCGTTGGCCGCGCGTGATGGCACCGAGCGTGTCGAGCCTGCGCGCGATCGTGCTGAGGAACCGCTTCTCAGCTTTTACATCTGTTGCGATCGGACGGAAAAGCGGTGGCTGGGCCTGATTGGTACGATTGGTGCGGCCGAGGCCCTGGATCGCGGCGTCAGCTTTCCAGCCCGGTTCGAGGAGATAGTGAACGCGCAGGCGCTGGTTTCGAGCGGACAGGTCGGCATGATAGCTTCGCCCTGTGCCACCGGCGTCCGAGAACACGAGGATGCGTTTGAGGTCATCCATGAAAGCCGCCGTCTCCGCCAGATTGGCGCTGGCTGCCCGGTTTTCGACCGCGAAGCGCTCACCCTTGCGCACGATTCGCCGCGACCGGCCGGTGACTTCTGCGACCATCTCCGTGCCGAACCGCTGGACAATCTGGTCGAGCGCTCCGGGAACGGGCGACAGGGACGCAAGCCGCTCGATGAGATCGTCGCGGCGCGCTACCGCCTCACGGCATTCGACCGGTTGGCCATCCCGAACGACGGGACGGGACGCAAGGTTTCCCTCGCTGTCGGTGTAGGGCTCGTAGAGCTGCACCGGGAAGGAGTGCTGCAAATAGGACAGAACATATTCGCGCGGCGTGATGTCCACGCGGACGTCGCACCATTCCTCAGTCGGTATGTCGGCGAGACGCCGTTCCATGAGGGCTTCGCCGGTCGAGACGATCTGGATCACGGCGGAGTGACCGGCTTCAAGATCACGTTCGATGGATCGGATCAGGGTGGGCGTCTTCATGGAAGTCAGCAGGTGGCCGAAGAAGCGCTGTTTCACTGACTCGAATGCGCTGCGTGCCGCCGATTTGGCCTGGCGATTGAGAGTGCCATCGCTACCGGTGATATTCGCGGCTTCCATCGCTGCATCCAAATGGTTGTGGATGATCGCGAAGGCGCCAGCATAGGCGTCATAAATCCGGCGCTGATCGTCGGTCAGTTGATGTTCGACCATTTCATATTCGACGCCGTCGTAGGACAGCGAACGGGCGGTATAGAGGCCGAGCGAGCGCAGATCGCGCGCCAGCACCTCCATGGCCGCGACGCCGCCGTCCTCGATCGCCTCGACGAATTCGGCGCGGGTCGCGAACGGGAAATCCTCGCCGCCCCAGAGCCCGAGGCGCTGAGCATAGGCGAGATTGTGGACGCTGGTGGCACCGGTTGCCGAGACATAGACGACACGGGCATTGGGCAGCGCATGCTGAAGGCGCAGGCCTGCGCGTCCCTGCTGGGAAGGGGCGACGTCGCCGCGTTCTCCTTTGCCGCCACCGGCATTCTGCATGGCATGGCTCTCGTCGAAAATGATCACGCCGTCGAAATCGGCGCCTAGCCAATCCACGATTTGCCGGACCCGCGAAACCTTGTCTCCGCGTTCGTCCGAGCGCAGCGTGGCATAGGTTGCAAACAGGATGCCTTCAGACAAGCCAATCGGCTTGCCCTGCGCGAAGCGGGACAGCGGCGTCACCAGAAGGCGCTCCATGCCGAGCGCAGACCAGTCGCGCTGCGCATCCTCGATCAGCTTGTCTGACTTGCTGATCCATACAGCCTTGCGGCGGCCCTGAAGCCAGTTGTCGAGAATGATGCCGGCCGATTGGCGCCCTTTGCCCGCGCCGGTCCCATCGCCGAGCATGAAGCCCCGACGAAACCGGACCGTGGCCGGCGCACCTTCTGGCACTGCCTGCACGAGGTCAAAGGTCTCATCGACGGTCCATGAGCCCGCAAGGTAATCGCCATGTGCTTCGCCAGCGTAGATCACGGTTTCCAGCTGCGCGTCGGAAAGCAATGTATGGATGTTGACCGGCAAGCGCGGACGGTATCTCGGTTTGGGGGGCGCGACCGATGCCATTGCAGCGGACTGCACCAGCTTGGTCGGATGGGGCTGCGAGCCGGGGATGCAGATCGATTGAAGCGCGTAGCCTTCATAGAGGCCATCGCTCATCCCCGTATCTTCGGGCGGGCTCCAGTCGACGGTTTCATAGGTAAGGTCGCGGCTTTCGGGGTCAGCCACGATGCTGCCACTGGGACTTTTGGACGTCGTTCGAGCCAGATAGCCGCGGACCGACTTGGGGGGCGCCGTAATCTGCGCGCTTGTTTCCGGCAGCGTGACAGGAAGTCGCGGCGGAACCTGCGCTTCGATCCAGCTCAGCAGCGTAGCCACGTCCGGCGCGTTACCCGGAGATGGCGGAAACATGCTCGGATCGATCGCCGGCGACTTGTCGATGACGGTCAGGCGGGTCGGGAAAGTCGTGCCGTGCCGGGCATAGATCGCGCCCGCAATCGCGCAGCTGAAGACGACGCGCGAGCAGGCTTGCAGGCTGCCAAATGTCTCTCGCCATTGGGGATTGTCTGGCCCGACATTGGCGCCGGTAATGGCAACAAGCCTGCCGCCAGGCACCAGACGGCGCAGCGCAGAAGAAATGTGGCGAAAGCCAGCATCCTGCACGCGGCCGGCAACGTGGGCCATGGCCGAAAACGGCGGGTTCATCAGTATGACCGAGGGAGCGACTGCCGCATCGAGATGATCGTCGATCTGCGCGGCGTCGAAGTGTGTGATGGGCGTAGTTGGGAAGAGCATGGCGAGGAGACCGGCCCGCGCGTCCGCCAGCTCGTTGAGGGTGAGCGACCCGCCAGCCAACTGCGCGAGAATGGCCAGCAGGCCCGTGCCCGCCGAGGGCTCCAGCACACGGTCACCCGGTTTGATCGCGGCTGCGGTCAGGGCAGCGAGGCCAAGCGGGACCGGTGTCGAAAATTGCTGGAGGGCCTGGCTTTCCTCGGAGCGGCGGGTGTGGGTGGGAAGCAGGCCCAGGATCTTGGTCAGGGCGGCAAGACGCGCTGTGGGCGTCGCGGCTTTGCGAAAGAGCGCCGTGCCGTACTTTCTGAGGAACAGCACCGTGGCGGTTTCGCAGGCTTCGTAGGCGAGCTTCCAGTTCCATGCGCCTGTTGCATCCGATGCGCCGAAAGCCGTTTCCATGGCGTGTCGCAACTGGGCGGCGCCAGTCGGCTGACCCTGTTCCAGTCGCAACAACAGCAGTTCTCCTGCCGCGAAAATGCAGGCGGAATGGTCGAGAGAAGGTGTCGTCGCCGGATAGCCGGGAACGGCTGACAGGATGTTCATGGGGTAAGACCTCTGGAGAGCGGGACGGAACGAGCCAGGCGCGACGCTCTCTCTCAGCCGCGCTGACCTCATCCCGTCCCGGCGGGCCTCTCCCTCTCCACCGCATCGCAATTTATGGATTTGAGCTGGTGTTGCGGCTAATCGGACGACCTCATCAATTCACGAAAGACGTATCCATCATGAACAATAGCGATCTTGCCGACGCCCTTGCCGTATCGAACGGCCTGACCAAGACCGATGCTCGCAAGCTGGTCGATGGTGTTTTCGCCGCGATTGCCGATGCCGCTGCCAAGGGCGACGAAATCGCGATCAACGGCTTCGGCAAGTTCAAGATCAAGGACACGCCCGCTCGCGAAGGTCGCAACCCTTCGACCGGGGCGACCATCCAGATTGCTGCATCCAAAAAGCTGACCTTCGCGCCGGCGAAGGCCATCAAGGACAAGCTGAACGGTTAGGACGGTGATCAGCGCTCCGTCCGTGCGGGGCGCTGTCCTCCTCATCCGAACCGATGCCCGGTTCCCGTGAAAGTGTAGGCGTTGGCGGTGATCGTCTCATCGACACATTCATCTGACGATTGATATTCGTATTCCCTCTCAAGCTGACGGTAGAGCCAGCGCGCCAGATCGCGCAGTGCCTCAACTACGACATCCTCGGCATCGGCGGTCATGTCCTGGCTGACCGGGCTTGCGCGTTCGACCGCAACCTCCATGCAATACTCATGATAGTAGTGCCCGCGGTGGCGCACCCGTGCATGGAGCTGGTAAAAGTTGCGCCGCTGCAAAGCGTGCAAGGTGCCGGCGATCTGGTGGAGATCGGTGTCCATGGGCGCGTATTCCCGGATCTTTGCCGGACCGCCACGCGCATAGGCATAACGCCCCTCGAAGCAGGCGCCGTCGCCCTGGCTCCAGAAGCCACGGAAGTAGATGCGCGGCTCCTCCCGCGATCCTCCACCAAGGAGACGAATGGTACGCGTTTCGATCGCGATCCCCAAGATGGCGCAGATCCGTTCAAAGTCAGCGTAGACGGCATCGTACCAATCATGGTCGAAGCCGCCTTCGCGAAACCATGCCCTCGCTGTGCCCTTGGCAGCCTCGTCCAGTTCGGCCAGCTGGTAGACGGTGGTTTCAATGATCTCAGGCATCGCCGTCGCCTCCGTCCAGAACCGACGCAAGCCATCCGTCGGTGTAGGTCCAGGCGATGGTTTCGCGTGCCGCCAGATCAAGGACATGGGCACCGCCACCGAAACCATCGAGACGCGGCTTCGAGCATGTGTTGGCGTACTGGAAGCCCCACCGGCCAGTGAGCTGGAACTGTTCAGCACAGCGCAGGACGAATTGAATGACACGTTCCGGATCGCCGGTCACGTCATCACGAATCCATAGCGCAGTGCCGCCATGCTCGGGCTGGATCGATAGCAGAAAGCCATCGGACGGAGGTTCTTCCGAGGCACCTTCCTCGGAAAGAGCGTTGTAGAGGGCGAGTGCATGGGCGGCATTTTCAGGCGTGCCGACGTCGAGCAGGCACGAGAAATGGGTGAAATAGTCGGCCATTTGGAGCCTCCGGACAAAAATGCCCGGCCCTGCGCGGACGCTGCCGCACAGTGATGACCGGGCTGAGTTGGGGAAGAAGTGTGGACGTGGGATCAGTAGCCGAACTGCCATGACGGCCAGTCCTGACCGTCATCGGCGGCAGCGAGGGCTGCTGGCAGAAGGCCTGCGTCGCCCTCGACCAGGATCGGATCACGAACCGGCATTTCGTCGATCACTGTGACGCAGGTGACGATGCCGTCTTCGACCTCGACGTGGACGGGTATGAGGAACTGGAAGACCACACGGCCTGTCGGCATGGGCAAATCGGTCATGGCGCATTCCCTTCGAGAGGGGCGCGGAGGGCAAACTTTCCACCCTCCGCGCATGGCGATCATTCGGCAGCGATGGAGGGGAGTTCTTCGTCCTCGCTTTCCTCGAGCTCCTCGTCGTCGCCGTCATTGGTGAGGAATGCCGGCAACGCCGCTTCCCCCTCATCCTGATCGGCAAGGTCGGCGCCGGAGATGCCATCCGGGTCGGCAAGCCGCAGTGGCTCCGGCAACCAGCCAGAATCCGCGAGCAAGCGTTCTGCCTCCTTCGCCATGTCGCCCTTCTTCATATGGTCGATGAGCTGGGCGGCGCGTTCGCCAGCCCCCTCCCGCACGGCCTCGAGAATGCGGGACTTGGTCACACGGCCGAGGTAGTTGCCGACGGTTGGTCGCCATCCGACCTGCACCATGTCCAGACCCGTTTCCCGCGCAAGGCGGTCGGCCTGGTCGAAGCGCAATTGCAGGCCATATTCGCTGACGCCCGAACCGCTATAGGGATTGGGCCGCTCGTAGAGCGCGTTGATCCCGAAGCTCACGCAGTGGGCAAGAAGCGCCAGACGGTTCTCCTCGTCGAGCCCGGCCAACCAATCCCACAGAGCGGTGTCATCGGCGGGGATGCGGCTTTTCCAGTGCTCGTTGCGTTCGTCGACCGACTTGACCGACTGACTGTCACCCAGCTCCTCGGCCTGAGCCGGGAAGAAGATGTGCCGGACCTGCGCCTCGAGAACGCCGCTCATCGAGCGGTGGTGGAAGGCATCCGAGACCAGCTTGTGAAGCAATGCCGTCATCGCGATCCGGGGATTGCTGGCAACAGCATCGCGCAACGCCAGAGTGCGGTGGGCGGTCAGCTCGGTCACCAGGCGTTCGGGCAGCGGCTTGATGCCGTCGTCCTCTTCTTCCTCAGCGGGGACAGGCTGGCCGCCCATGGTGACGACAACAGGTTGGATAGCCTGGGCCAGTGTCGGTTCGCTTTGCCCAGTCTCGCCGGTCCTGTCGTCCCCATGGTCGGACGCGATCGGTGCCTCATCTTCAGAGCGGACATAGCCGCGATCGGCGATCAGCGACCCGTCGGAATCGATGGTGACGAACACGCCAGCGTTGGCGATCTCGGCGGGGTCATAGCGCATCGGCCGGTTGTCGAGTGCCTCCAGCGCCGCCTCGATTTCGCCGAGCCGCTGATCGATTTCATCGGGCAGCTCGTCGGCGTCCTCATACTGGTCGGTCAGGCGATCGAGTTCGGCCTGCAATGCGGCGCGCGTAGCCTGCTCATCGTCAGTCATGTCGAGCGGCGTGCCGACGATTTCACGCATTGCGTGCGTGACCCCGTAGGGGATGCTGAGGCTCG
>Ga0172382_10014444_pt1 | contig 10048 bp, 8 predicted proteins | sample Leawel138RmetaG_FD_122245 | JGI IMG/M metagenome (GOLD analysis project Ga0172382, IMG submission 122245) | Leachate microbial communities from a municipal landfill in Southern Ontario, Canada - Leachate well 138R metaG | ecosystem: Engineered > Solid waste > Landfill > Unclassified | place... | reverse complement strand
CTCCTGAAAGGGGCCGCATCGTGAAACCTGCCCATATCGCGATCATCATGGACGGCAACGGCCGCTGGGCCAAGGCGCGCGGCCTGCCGCGCGCGGCCGGCCACCGCGCCGGCGTCGAGGCGCTGCGCCGCACCGTGCGCGCCGCCGGCGATTTCGGCATCGAGTGGCTGACCGTCTATGCGTTCTCGTCGGAGAACTGGTCGCGGCCCAAGGCCGAGGTCAACGACCTGTTGGGCCTGTTGAAGACCTTTATCCGCCGCGACCTGAACGAGCTGCACCGCGCCGGCGTGCGCGTGCGCATGATCGGCGCCCGCGAGGGCCTGTCGGACGACATCCGCGCGCTGGTCGACGAGGCCGAGGCGCTGACCTGCGGCAATCGCGGCATGAACCTCGTCATCGCCTTCAACTATGGCGGCCGCGACGAGATCGCGCGCGCGGCCCGGCAGGTGGCCGAGGCGGTCGCCGCCGGCGCGCTGGAGCCCGCCGAGATCACGCCGGAAGCCTTCGCCCGCTTCCTCGACACGCATCTCATCCCCGATCCCGACCTCGTCATCAGAACCAGCGGCGAGCAGCGCCTGTCGAACTTCCTGCCGTGGCAAAGCGCCTATTCGGAGCTGATGTTCATGGACTGTTACTGGCCGGATTTCGGCGCCAGCGAGCTGGCCGAGGCCATCAAGTGCTTTTCCGGGCGCGAACGGCGCTTCGGCGGCGTGCTTGCCCGCACGGCAGTGTCATGACCAGCAACCTCTCGCAGCGCGTGCTTTCGGGCGCGGTGCTCATCGTCCTTGCGCTCGCGCTCACCTGGGCCGGCGGCGTCTGGTATCGGGGGCTGGCGGCGGCGATCGCGGGCGCCGTGCTCTACGAATGGCTGACGATGACCGCGCGCGACGCGCCGGTCTCGCATCGCTGGCTGGCCATCGGCCTGCTCGCCATCCTGCTTGTGCTGCTTCTCGGCGGCCAGACCCCGTCCTTCCTGCTGATGGCGCTCGGCGGCGCGGTGTTCGTCACCGCCGCCCACGCGGTCAAGGTCGGCACCGGCTACTGGACCACCTTCGGCCTCGCCTATGCCGGGCTCATCGGCCTGTCGCTGTCGGCGCTGCGCGGGGCCGATCAGGCCGGGCTTTACGCCACGCTGTTCCTGTTCGCGGTGGTGTGGTCGACCGACATCGCCGCCTATTTCGTCGGCCGCGCCGTCGGCGGGCCGAAGCTCGCGCCGGCGATCTCGCCGGGCAAGACGTGGAGCGGCGCCGTCGGCGGCGCGGTCGCGGCCGTCCTTGCCGGGGTCGGCGTCGCCGCCGCCACGGGCTCGCCGCGCAGCATCGGCGCGCTCGTCGCTGCGATACTGGTGCTGACAGTCGCGTCGCAGGCCGGCGACCTTTTCGAATCCGCGATCAAGCGGCGGTTCGGCGCCAAGGATTCGAGCCGGCTCATTCCCGGCCATGGCGGCGTCATGGACCGGGTCGACGGGCTTGCCACCGCCGCCTTCGTGCTGTTCCTGCTCGGCGCCGTGCTTGCCGGGCCTGACGCGCCGGCTTCGGCCTTTTTCATGCGCTGAGGCCGCGCCGACACGGATTTGCCGCGATTGGCGAAATATCTGGCTCCGCCGCGGAGCCACAAGAACGGGCAGGGGTGCCAGTGAACGAATTTCTCGCCACATTCTTCAGCTTCGACAACATCGTCTTCACGACCGTCATCCCCTTCCTGTTCGTGCTGACCATCGTGGTCTTCGTGCACGAGATGGGGCACTATCTCGTCGGCCGCTGGTGCGGCATCGGCGTGCGCGAGTTCTCCGTCGGCTTCGGGCCGGAGCTTGCCGGCTTCAACGACCGCCGCGGCACGCGCTGGAAGCTCTCCGCCATCCCGCTCGGCGGCTACGTCAAGTTCGTCGGCGACATGAGCGTGACCAGCGACCCGACCTCGCAGGAAGCGCAGGGGCTGAGCGCCGAGGAGCGGCGCGTCGCCTTCCACGTCCAGCCGGTGTGGAAGCGCGCCCTGACCGTCTTCGCCGGCCCCGCCTTCAATTTCCTGCTCACCATCGCCGTCTTCGCGGTGATGTTCTCGATCTACGGCCGCACCGTCACCGAGCCGATGGTGGCCGAGGTGCGCCCCGACACGCCGGCGGCGGAAGCCGGCTTCCAGCCGGGCGACCGCTTCGTCTCCGTCGACGGCCGGCGCGTGACGACCTTCGCCGACGTCCAGAGGCTGGTTTCCGGCCGCGCCGGCGACTCGATCGCCTTCGTCATGGCGCGCGGCGAGGGCGAGGTGACGCTGATCGCGACGCCCGAGCTGGTCGAGCAGACCGACGCGCTCGGCAACACGATCCGCCTCGGCATCATCGGCGTCGTCAACAACCAGGAAGTGGGCCAGCCGCGCCACATCGTCTACGGTCCGGGCGAATCGGTCGCCGAGGCGGTGAAAGAAACCGGCTACATCATCGCCCGCACCGGCCAGTTCCTGAAGCGGTTCGCCGCCGGGCGCGAGGACCGCTGCCAGCTCGGCGGGCCGGTCAGGATCGCCGACATGGCCGGCAAGGCCGCCTCGCTCGGCTTCGAATGGGTCGTGCAGCTCATCGCCATCCTGTCGGTCGGCATCGGCATCCTGAACCTCCTGCCGATCCCTCCGCTCGACGGCGGCCATCTCGCCTTCTACGGCGTCGAGGCGGTGATGCGCCGGCCGGTTTCCGAGCGGCTGATGGAGATGTTCTACAGGGTCGGCATGGTGGCCGTCCTCGGCTTCATGGCCTTCGTGTTCTGGAACGACCTGTTCGGATGCTGACGTGGAGCAGCCATGCGCGACGTTGACGCCGCATTTACCATAGATCGAGGCAGGCGTGACGGGAAAGCCACGCATCGCATTTTAGTAAACGCATGTTAACCCGGAGCCTTGCGTGTAGGGAAAATCCGGGTAATACGGTATGCGGACTGACCGCAGCGCCCGGTGTTCTCGCCGTGGGGACTACGAGAATAAAAGGTTTCAAAGCCCAATGAAGGCAGTTTCCAGTTTCATGAGTGCCGTTTCGGCGGTGGCTCTCTCGGCCGGATTGATGGTTTCCGGCGCAACCGCGCTGCAACTGGCGAGCGTCGCCGTTGCCGAGGCCGCGGTCGTCAGCAACATCGAGGTTCGTGGCAACCGCCGCGTCGACTCCGAGACCATCCGCAACAATGTCGGCATCCGCCCGGGCAGCAATTTCGGCGCCGCCGACATCGACGAGGCCGTCAAGCGGCTGTTCTCCACCGGCCTGTTCTCGGACGTGCGCATCAGCCAGAGCGGCTCCACCCTCGTCGTCACCGTCGACGAATACGCCATCGTCAACCAGGTGCTCTTCCAGGGCAACAAGAAGATCAAGGACGCCGAGCTGGTCCGCCAGATCCAGCTCCAGCCGCGCAACTCGTTCTCCGATTCGCTGATGGCGGCGGACGTCGAGACGATTCGCCAGGCCTATGCCCGCATCGGCCGCGACGACGCCACCGTCACCCCGCAGGTGGTCGAGCTGGGCGACAGCCGCGTCAACGTCGTCTTCAACATCCAGGAGGGCGGCCGCACCAAGATCGCCTCCATCGAGTTCGAGGGCAACAGCGCCTATTCCGATTCGCGCCTGCGCGACATCATCTCGACCAAGCGTTCGGGCCTGCTCTCCTTCCTGTCGCGCAACGACATCTATGACGAGGACCGGCTGCGCGCCGACGAGGAGCTGCTGCGCCGCTTCTACTACAATCATGGCTATGCCGATTTCCAGGTCGTCTCGTCCCATGGCGAGCTCGACGAGGCCTCGAACAGCTATCGCGTCTCGTTCACGGTCGACGAGGGCCGGCGCTACCGCTTCGGCTCGGTCGACATCGAGAGCACCGTCGAGGGCCTCGACAGCGAGACCCTGAAGGGCTCGATCAAGTCGCAGCCCGGCGACTGGTACAGCGCCAAGTCGATTGAGGAGACGCTGATCGGGCTCGGCGAGCGCGCGGCCGGCCTCGGCTACGCCTTCGCGCAGGTCACGCCGCGTGGCGACCGCGACTTCGAGAACCAGACCATCTCGGTCGTCTACGCCATTGACCAGGGGCCGCGCGCCTATATCGAGCGCATCGAGATCCGTGGCAACGCCCGCACGCGCGACTACATCATCCGCCGCGAGTTCGACCTGAGCGAGGGCGACGCCTTCAACCAGGTGCTGGTGCAGCGCGCCAAGCGCCGGCTGGAGCGGCTCGACTACTTCACCAGCGTCAACATCGCCAGCGCGCCCGGCTCCGAGGCCGATCAGGTGGTGCTGGTCGTCGACGTGGTCGAGAAATCGACGGGCGAGCTGTCGGTCGGCGGCGGCTATTCCGCCGGCGGCAACAGCAGCGAGCAAGGCTTCTCGGTCGAGGGCGCCATCGCCGAACGCAACTTCCTCGGTCGCGGCCAGTCGATCCGCCTGTCCGCCGGCGGCGGCGCGGACACGCGCAACTTCCGTATCTCCTTCACCGAGCCCTATTTCCTCGGCCGCCGCATCAGCGCCGGCTTCGACGTCTACCGCAACACCAACCGCTACGACGATTACGAGACCGAGCTCACCGGCGGCACGGTTCGCTTCGGCCTGCCCATCACCCAGGCGCTGACGGCGCAGGTGGCCTACAACCTGACGCAGGAGAAGTACGAGTACCGCGACAGGTGCGACGAGAACGAGAACGGCCAGATAGATGCGGGCGAGTGTCTGGATAGCGCAAGCAGGCTTCGCATTTCCGAGTATCTCGTGCATGCGATCGAAGAGCAGAGCCCGTGGACCAAGTCGTCGGTCAGCGGCACGCTGCTCTACAACACGCTCGACAACATGCAGAACCCGCGTGACGGCATCTATGCCAACACCACGCTTGAGGTCGCGGGTCTCGGCGGCGACGCGCAATGGGCCAAGATCACCGCACGCGGCAACTATTACAAGACGCTGTCGGCCGAGATGGACCTGGTCGGCCTGCTTACGGTCGGCGGCGGCCACATCGTTGGCTTCGGCAGCGACAACCTGCGCGTCTTCGACCACTTCCAGGGCAACGACCGCATGATCCGCGGCTTCCGTCACAATGGCTTCGGCCCGCTTGACGAGACCGCGTCGGGCCGCGACGGCAGGCATCTCGGCGGCACCACCTATTTCCATGCGTCGGCCGAGTTGCAGTTCCCGCTGCCGCTGCTGTCCGAAAGCCTCGGCTTCCGCGGCGCCGTGTTCGCCGATACCGCGACGCTGTATGGCAACGACGTCGAGCGCATCGCGGGTCCGATCACCGGAACCGACATGGAATGGCGCGCTTCCGTCGGCGCCAGCATCATCTGGGCGTCGCCCTTCGGTCCGCTTCGCGTCGATTACGCGATCCCGGTCAAGAAGGAAGCCACCGACCGCGTCCAGAACTTCAATTTCGGCGTCTCGACCCGCTTCTAGCAGTCGGGCGCGCGCTTCCGGGCCTCGGCATGGAGGCCCGGAAGAAAAGGCTTGCATGAGCGATCCGGTTTTCTTCACGCCGTCGCGTCGGTTCAATGCCGGTGAAATCGCCGCATTGACCGGGGCGACGCTCGCCACGCCAGAACTTGCGCTCAACGAGGTGGCTTTCCTCACCCCGGCCGATTCCGGGCGTGCCGGCGCGCTCGTCTTCGTCGAGGGACGGCGCAATGCGGGGCTGATGGCCGGCGTCAAGGCGTCCGTCGTCGTCTGCTCCGAGGACCTCGCCGGCACCGCGCCGGCCGGCGTCGCCGTTATCGTCTCTCGCCATCCGCACCGCGATTTTTCCACGGTCGGGCGGCTGCTCTTCCCGGCTTCCGTGCGGCCGGGCCCGCTCACCGGCGAAACCGGCGTCTCGGCCGCCGCCCATGTCCATCCGCTGGCGCGGGTCGAGCCGGGTGCGGTTGTCGAGGCCTTCGCCGTCATCGGCCCCGAGGCCGAGGTCGGCAGCGGCACCGTCGTCGCGCCCCATGCGGTGATCGGCCCGTCCTGCCGCATCGGCCGCGACGGCTATGTCGGCCCCGGCGCCACGATCCAGCACGCACTTCTCGGCAACCGCGTCGTCGTCCATGCCGGCGTGCGCATCGGCCAGGACGGCTTCGGCTACGTGCCTGGCCGCGCCGGCCTCGACAAGGTGCCCCAGCTCGGCCGCGTCGTCATCCAGGACGACGTCGAGATCGGCGCCAACACCACGGTCGATCGCGGCGCGCTTTCCGATACGGTGATCGGCGAGGGGACCAAGATAGATAATCTCGTCCAGATCGCCCATAATGTGCGGATCGGACGTTGTTGCGTGCTCGCGGCCCATTGCGGCATTTCCGGCTCCGTCACCATCGGCGACGGGGCGATGCTGGGCGGGCGCGTGGGCATCGCCGACCATCTGGCGGTCGGCGACAGGGCACAGATCGCCGCCGCCGCCGGCGTGATGACGGACGTGCCGGCCGGCGAACGCTGGGGCGGCATGCCGGCCCAGCCGATGAAGGAAACGATGCGACAGATCGCGCTTCTGCGCGCGATGAGCGGCAAGAGGCGAGGCAAGGGCAGGGCGGAACGCGATGACTGAACAGGCGACGACGCTGGAGAGCGTGGACATTCTCGGGCTGATGCAGCTGTTGCCGCACCGCTACCCGCTGTTGCTGGTCGATCGCATCGTCGATATCGACGGCGACAACTCGGCCGTCGGCATCAAGAACGTCACCTTCAACGAGCCGCATTTCCAGGGGCATTTCCCCGGCCAGCCGGTGATGCCGGGCGTTCTGATCATCGAGGCGATGGCGCAGACGGCCGGGGCGATCTGCATCCGCTCCACGGGCGAGGACAAGCCTTCGCTCGTCTATTTCATGACCATCGACAACGCCAAGTTCCGCCGCCCCGTCGTGCCGGGCGACCGGCTGGAAATCCACGTCCGCAAGCTGAAGCAGCGCGGCAACATCTGGCGCTTCGCCTGCGAGGCGCTGGTCGACGGCGCCAAGGTCGCCGAGGCCGAGATCTCGGCGATGATGTCGCCGAAGCCGGCGGCCTGAGGGAAGGCGAGGGATGAGCGGCACGGTGGTCCATCCGAGCGCGGTCGTCGAGCCGGGGGCGCAGATCGGCGCCGGCGTCGTGATCGGGCCGTTGTGCTATGTCGGCGCCGAGACGGTCCTCGGCGACGGCGTGGTTCTGGCCAACCACGTCTCGGTCAGCGGCGCGACGACCATCGGCGCCGGAACCCGCGTCGAGGCATTCGCCGCGCTCGGCGGCCCGCCGCAGGACCGCAAGCACAAGGGCGGCCGCACCACGCTGACCATCGGCGCCAATTGCGACATCCGCGAATCCGTGACCATGCACCGCGGCACCGATTGCGGGCGCGGGGCCACGACGGTCGGCGACAACTGCTTCATCCTCGCCTATTCGCATGTCGCGCATGACTGCGTCATCGGAAACGGCGTCACCATGACCCATGGCTCGACGCTGGGCGGCCATTGCGAGGTCGGCGACGGCGTCATCCTCGGCGGTCACGCCGCCGTCCACCAGTTCGTCCGCATCGGCCATCATGCGTTCATCGCCGGCATGGCCGCCGTGGTCGGCGACGTCATCCCCTACGGCATGGCGATCGGCGACCGGGCGAAGCTGCGCGGGTTCAACATCATCGGCCTGAAGCGATCGGGCATGAGTCGCAGCGAGCTGGTGACGATGCGCGCCGCCTATCGCATGCTGTTCTCGCCCGACGGGACCTTGGCGGAAAATGTCGGCAAGGTGCGCCGCGCCTTTCCCGATTCCGCCGCCGTGGCCGACATCCTCGATTTCCTCACCAGCCGCGGCAAGCGGCAATTCACGGTGCCGGCGCTCGGCGGCCGGAGCGACGACGCGGGCGATGGCGCACAGTGATCCGGGCGCCGGCGCCGATGCGTCGGGGCGGAACCGCATCGCCGTCATAGCCGGAGGCGGGGCCCTGCCGTCGGCCATCGTGCGCACGCTGCGCCTCGGCGGGCACGACCCGCTGGTCGCCACCGTCATCGGCGAGGCCGACGAGACCGGCTATGCCGGCGCCGACTGTTTCCCCGTCTCGGTCGAGGATCTCGGCCCGCTGCTCGCCCGCTTCCGCCGCGAAGGCGTCGGCCGCGTCGTCATGGCCGGCCATATCGAGCGCCGGCCGCGCCTGTTCTCGATCCGGTGGTCGTGGCGGATCCTCGCCAGCCTGCCGCGCGCCGTGGTCGGGTTGCGGCGCGGCGACGATGCCCTGCTGCGTGCCGTCATCGGCGTGATGGAGGCGAACGGCATCGAGGTCGTGGCCGCGCATGAGATCGTGCCCGACCTGCTCGCGCCCGAGGGCCTGCTGACGCGGACGAAGCCTTCGGCGCGCGACCTGCGCGACATCGAGGCGGGCGCGCAGGCCGCGCGCGCCATCGGCCGGCTCGACATCGGCCAGGCGGCGATCGCCATCGGCGGCCGCGCCATCGCGCTGGAAGGCATCGAGGGCACCGACGGACTGCTGGCGCGCACGGCGCAGATGCGCGGCCATGGCCGGCTCGCCGGCCGCGAGGGCGGCGTGCTGGTCAAATGCTGCAAGCCGCAGCAGGACCGCCGCGCCGACCTGCCGGCGATCGGGCCGGACACGATCGACGAGGCGCGCAAGGCCGGGCTCAGCGGCATCGCGCTCGACGCCGGCGCCTCCTTCATCCTCGAACTCGAGCGCACCGTGGCGCTGGCCGATTCGCAAGGGTTGTTCATCCTCGGCCTGAAGCCGGAAGCGAAGCCGTGAGCGCGGCGCGCCCGCTGCGCATCGGCATCGTCGCCGGCGAGGAATCGGGCGATCTGCTGGGAGCCGACCTCATCGCGGCGCTGTCACGGCTGACCGGGCGGCCGGTCGAACTTGTCGGCGTCGGCGGCCGCCATCTCGGCTCGGCCGGGTTGACGCCGCTGTTCGACGGTTCCGAGATCGCGCTGATGGGCATCACCGCCGTGCTGCGCGACCTGCCGCGCCTGATGCGGCGCATCGGCCAGACGGCCTCCGCCATCGCCGCCGCGAAGCCCGACTGCCTGATCACCATCGACAGCCCGGATTTCTCCCTGCGCGTGGCGAGGAAGGTGCGCGCGGCCGCGCCGAAGATCCCCATCATCCACTATGTCTGCCCCAGCGTATGGGCCTGGCGTCCGGGCCGGGCGCCGGCGATGCGCTCCTTCATCGACCGGGTGCTGTGCGTGCTGCCCTTCGAGCCCGAGGCGCTGCGGGCGCTGGGCGGCCCGGAGGGCGTCTATGTCGGCCACAGGCTCGCGGCGCATCCCGGCGTGCTCGCGGCGCGCGCGGCGCAAGCGGCGCGACCCGCCGGCGGTCGGCGTCAGCTTCTTGTCCTGCCCGGCTCGCGCCGCGGCGAGGTGCGCCGGCTGCTCGGCCCCTTCGGTGAGACCCTGCGCCTGCTCGCCGAGCGTGGCAACGGCTTCGACGTCACCGTGCCCACCGTGCCGCATGTCGCGGCGCTGGTGGAGGAGGGCGTGTCGGGCTGGCCGGTGCGGCCGCGCGTCGTCACCGGCGAGGACGAGAAGTGGCTGGCCTTCGGCCGCGCCGACGCGGCGCTCGCGGCTTCAGGCACGGTGTCGCTCGAGCTTGCGCTGAGCGCGGTGCCGATGATCTCGTGCTACCGCACCGACTGGATATGGTCGGCGGTGATGCGCTGGATCACCGTGTGGTCGGCGTCGCTGCCCAACCTGATCGCCGACTGGCCGGTGGTGCCTGAAGCCTACAACGACTATGTGCGCCCGGCCTGGCTTGCCCGGCTGATCGAGCAGCTATGGGCCGACACGCCCGCCCGCGCCGCCCAGCTCGACGGCCTGCGCCAGGTGGCGGCCCGGCTCGAAACGGCGCAGCCTGCAGGCGACCTTGCCGCACAGGCCGTGCTGTCGCTGATCGAGGGCTGAAAGCCCGTCGCAGCTTATCTCGACCGCCGCGCCGCCCCTCATCGCCCTGCCGGGCACTTCTCCCCGTGAACGGGGAGAAGGACGCCGGCCGCGCGCGCTTCCATTCCCTTGCGATGCTTGCGGTTGGCGAAAGCGGAGATGGATGGTCCCTTCTCCCCGTTCACGGGGAGAAGGTGGCGGCAGCCGGATGAGGGGCGG
>Ga0172382_10014443_pt1 | contig 10048 bp, 9 predicted proteins | sample Leawel138RmetaG_FD_122245 | JGI IMG/M metagenome (GOLD analysis project Ga0172382, IMG submission 122245) | Leachate microbial communities from a municipal landfill in Southern Ontario, Canada - Leachate well 138R metaG | ecosystem: Engineered > Solid waste > Landfill > Unclassified | place... | reverse complement strand
TGGGGAAAAAGGGCTCCCCCCTTCCCCGGACCCCATCCCCCCTCCCAAAAACCTGTCGTTGGGGTTTTCGGGAGACGGCCAGGATTGTTGATGAAACCAAAGGGAGCACCGCTCCCCGGGAAAACCACACGGGCGGGCCACCCAGGCCCGGGCCCCCGGCCCTGAAGCCTCCGCCCCGAAAATATCCCAGCGCCCGGACGCTTCGCCCCAAACCCGTCCCGGCGCCCGGCAAACCCGCCCCGGAACAACCCTCCCGCCCCCAAAGAAAAAGGTCTTTGGGGGCGGGGGGAGGGGGCGCGGGGGACGGGGGAACCCCTTTTCTCCTCAAGAAAAGGGGTTCCCCCCTCCCCCGCCTTGCCCTGCCGCGCCTCTCTGGCCCGGCCCTACCCCAGCGCCTCGCGCAGGCGGGCGCGCAGGTCGGCGAGCTTGGTCATGTCGTCGCGCATGGCCTGGGCCTTGGCGCGTTCCTTGTCCACCACGTCGGCGGGGGCGTTGTTGACGAACCCGGGGTTGCCCAGTTTCTTCTCCACGCCGACGAGCACCTTTTCGATCTTGGCGATGTCCTTGTCCAGGCGCGCCAGTTCGGCGTCGAAGTCCACCGCGCCGGACAGGGGCACGAAGAGTTCCGAGCCCGCGACCACGGCGGAGGCGGAGGCCCTGGGCGGAGTGGCCTGGGGGTCCACGGTCAGGGAGCCCAGGCGTGCCAGGGAGCGCACCAGGGCGGCGTTTTCGCCCAGCACGGCTGCGGCGTCGGCGTCGGCGGGGCGCACGATGCAGTCCAGGTCCAGGGAGGGCTTGATGTTCAGCTCGGCGCGGATGGTCCGCACGCTGGTGATCACGCCCTGGAGCAGGTCCATCTGCGGGCCCACGGCCTCGTCGCGGCAGCCGGGGCGCGCGGGCGGGAAGGGTTCGGCGGCCAGGTCGCGGCCCTCCATGCCCGGCAGGGTCTGGTATATCTCCTGGGTGATGAAGGGGATGATGGGGTGGGCCAGGGCCAGGATCTCGCGCAGCACGGCATGCAGCACGGCGTGGGCGGACTCGCGGGCGGCGGCGTCCTCGCCGTTCAGGTCGCCCTTGATGAGCTCCAGGTACCAGTCGCAGAACTCGTTCCAGGTGAAGCGGTACACGGCCTGGGCCGCGTCGTTGAAGCGGTATTCGCAGATGGCCGCGTCCACCTCGGCCTTCACGCGCTCCAGGCGGTCCATGATCCAGCGGTGGGGCAGGGCCGTGGCGGCGGCGGGGTCGGCGGCGGGGACCTGGTCGGGCAGGTACATGAGGGCGAAGCGCGCGGCGTTCCACAGCTTGTTCATGAAGTGGCGGTAGCCCTCGATGCGCTCCTCGCTCAGGCGGATATCGCGGCCCATGGCGGCGAAGGCGGCCAGGGTGAAGCGCAGGCTGTCGGTGCCGTAGCGGTCGCACATTTCCAGCGGGTCGATGACGTTGCCCGTGGACTTGGACATCTTCTTGCCCTCGGCATCGCGGACCAGGGCGTGGATGTACACGTCGGTGAAGGGCACCTTGTCCATGAAATGGATGCCCATCATCATCATCCGCGCGACCCAGAAGAAGAGGATATCGAAGGCGGTGACCAGGCAGGAGGTCGGGTAGTAGCGCGCCAGCTCCGGGGTCTTGTCGGGCCAGCCCATGGTGGAGAAGGGCCACAGGGCCGAGGAGAACCAGGTGTCGAGCACGTCCTCGTCGCGGGTCAGGGCGCTGGCGCCGCACTTGGGGCAGGCCGCGGGGTCGGCCTTGGCGACGATCAGCTCGCCGCAGGCGTCGCAGGTCCAGGCCGGGATGCGGTGGCCCCACCAGAGCTGGCGCGAGATGCACCAGTCGCGGATGTTGTCCAGCCAGTGGAAGTAGGTCTTGTCCCAGGAGGAGGGGTAGATGCGCGTGGCGCCGTCGGCCACGGCGGCGCGGGCCTTTTCGGCCAGGGGCTTGACGGCGACGAACCACTGCGTCGAGACGTGGGGCTCGACCACGTTCTTGCAGCGGTAGCACTCGCCCACGTTGTGCTCGTGCTCGACGATCTCCACGAGATGGCCCGAGGCGCGCAGGTCGGCGACGATCTTCTCGCGGGCCTGGACGATGGTCAGGCCCGCGTAGCCCTCGGGCACGTCGCCGCAGACGCGGCCGGTGTCGTCGAACACGGAGATCACGTCCAGGCCGTGGCGGCGGCCCAGCTCCCAGTCGTTCATGTCGTGGGCCGGGGTGACCTTGAGGCAGCCGGTGCCGAATTCGCGCTCCACATACTTGTCGCCGATGACCACGAGCTTGCGGCCGACGACGGGCAGCACGGCGTACTTGCCGATGTGGGCGTTGTAGCGCTCGTCCTCGGGGTGCACGGCCACGGCGGTGTCGGCCAGCATGGTTTCGGGGCGGGTGGTGGCGACGACCAGATCGCCCGAGCCGTCGGCCAGGGGGTAGCGGACGTGGTAGAGGTGGCCCTTGTGCGGGGCGTGCTCGACTTCGTCGTCGGCCAGGGCGGTGTGGCAGCGGTTGCACCAGTTGATGATGTAGTTGCCCTTGTAGATGAGGCCCTGCTCGTAGAGGTCGACGAAGACCTCGCGCACGGCGCGCGACAGGCCCTCATCCATGGTGAAGCGCTCGCGGGTCCAGTCCACGGAGGCGCCCATGCGACGGATCTGGTTCAGGATCTTGCCGCCGTACTCCTCCTTCCACTCCCACACGCGGCGCACGAACTCCTCGCGGCCCAGGTCCTCGCGGCCCAGGCCCTGGGTGGCCAGGCGGCGTTCGACGACGTTCTGGGTGGCGATGCCGGCGTGATCCATGCCGGGCACCCAGAGCACGTTCTTGCCCTTCTGGCGGGCGTGGCGGCACAGGATGTCCTGGATGGTCAGGTTCAGGGCGTGGCCGATGTGCAGCTGCCCGGTGACGTTGGGCGGGGGGATGACGATGGAGTACGGCTCGCCGGGGGCGGCGGGGTCGGGGGTGAAGGTCTTGTTCTCGATCCAGTGCTCGCGCCACCTGGCCTCGACCTCGGCGGGCTCGTATCCTTTGGGCAGGGTCTTCACGGCCATGGGGCGTTCCTCTCCTTCACTTTGCGCGGAAATTTCCTTAGGAAACATGGATGCGCGCGCGCCGGGCCCGGCGCCGGGCGGACCAACAGCCTAATGAGCACGGGAGCAATGTCAAGCATCCACATCTACTGGGACGAGTCGCACATCTGGGGGCTTCTGGTCTGGCGCGCGCTGCGCGCGCTGGGGCTGCCCCACCGCCTGTTGCGCGCAAGGGAGATAGCCCAGGGCGCGCTTTCCCGCAACCCTCCGGCGGCGCTGGTGGTGCCGGGGGGTACGGCGCGGCGCAAGTTCGCCGCGCTGGGGCCCGAGGGCGTGGCCGCCGTGCGCGACTATGTGCGCGGGGGCGGGGTGTACCTGGGCTTTTGCGGCGGCGCGGGGCTGGGGCTGACCGGCCGCGACGGGCTTGGCCTGTGCCCCTGGAAGCGCCGGGCGTTCTCCGACCGCATCCAGCACACCAACTCCGGGCACATCCATGTGCGCCCGGCCCAGGACAACGCCCTGGTGCCGCCGGGCATCGGCCCGGCGCCGCTGCTGCCCGTGTGGTGGCCCGCGCGCTTCGAGTACGAGCCCTGCGAGGCCGTGCGCGTGCTGGCGGCCTACACCGAGCCCGGGCCGGACTTCTGGACTGCGGACCTGCCCCTGGCGAGCATCCCCCGGGGGCCGCTGGAGGACCTGGAGACCCAATACGGCCTGGCCATCTGGCCGCACTACATGACCGGGCAGCCCTGCCTGGTGGAGGGCCACTACGGCGCCGGGCGCTATGTGCTCAGCTACTCGCACCTGGAAACCCCGGCCTCGCCCCAGGCCAACGCCTGGCTGGTGCACTTGGTGCGCGAGCTGGCGGGGCTGGCCCCGGCCCACGGCGGGCCGACCCCGGCCTGGAACCTGGAGACCCTGACCCGGCGCTGGCCCGACGAGGCCGGGGGCGCGGCCCTGGCCGCGGCCAAGGCGGGCCTGGAGGCCAGCATCGCCCAGGGGCAGGACCAGTGGCTGTTCTTCCGGCGCAACGCCTGGCTGTTCGGCTGGCGCCGGGGCATCCCGGGCGGCGCGCTGAACGCCCTGCACTCGCTGGTCTGCCAGGTGCAGAACCTGGAGCCCGGGCCCGGGGCCGCGCGGCTGTGGCTCGCGCGCCGGGCGGAGTTCATGGAACGGCTGGAGCAGTTCCGCCACGGGCTGGCGGGCTACCTGCTGGCCGAGCGGCTGGCCATGACCATGTCGGGCACCATCAACGCCATCCCCGAGGAGGTGCTCACAGGCCAGCGACTGGCGCTCTTCGGGGCGCACATGGACTTCGGCGGACTCTTCGCCCCGCTGCTGGAGACCATGGACGAACTGTTCTTCGCCACCGTCACCGAAGCCCCGGAACGCCAACCGGAGCGGGAGGCCCCATGATCCAGAACCAGACCCCCTACACCTTCGACCGCGTGGTGCGTCTGGCCCTGGGGGCCGGAGTCCTGGCGGCCCTGGTGTGGCTTGCGGCCTACCTGTCCGATGTGCTGGCGCCCTTCGCGGCGGCGCTGCTGGCGGCGTACCTCATGCATCCGCTGGTGCTGCTGCTGGAGCGCGTGTTCAAGCGCCGGGCCCCGGCTGTGTTCGCCGCGCTGCTGCTGGCGGCCCTGGGCCTGGGGCTGGCCGTCACGGCCGTGGCGCCGCTGGTGGGGGCCGAGGTGCGCCACATGGGCGCGCTGCTGCGCGAGGTGGTGCAGAACTCGGAACTGGCGGCGCGCGCCGCCGAGCGCCTGCCCGCCGACCTGTGGCAGGCCCTGCGCGAGATCGCCGCCCGCCCGGACGTGCAGGCCCTGTTCGGCAGCGGCGACGCCCTGGCTCTGGGCAAGGCCGTGGCGGGCAAGGTGCTGCCCGGGGTGTGGGGCGTGCTGCGCGGGGCGGCGGGCGTGGCCGGGGCCCTGGCCGGGCTGGTGGTGCTGCTGCTGTATGTGGTTTTCCTGCTGCTGGACTACGAACGCCTGCGCGCGGGCTGGACCCGGGCCCTGCCGCCCCGGCACCGGGGCTGGGTCGCCGAGCTGGCCGGGGACTTCCGCCTGGCCATGGGCCGCTACTTCCGGGCCCAGGCCCTGGTGGCGGCGCTGGTGGGCGTGCTGTTCGCTGTGGGCTTCGCGCTCATCGGCCTGCCCCTGGGCATCCTGCTCGGGCTGTTCATCGGCCTGCTGAACATGGTGCCCTACCTGCAGATCGCCGGTTTCGTGCCCGCGTTCTTCCTGGGCGCGGTCCACGCCCTGGAGACGGGCACAAGCCTGTGGACGGTCCTGCTGCTGATCCTGGCGGTGTTCGCCGTGGTCCAGCTCCTCCAGGACGCGGTGCTCGTGCCGCGCATCATGGGCGACGCCACGGGGCTTTCGCCCGCGTTCATCCTGCTGTCGCTGTCGGTGTGGGGCAAGCTGCTGGGCATGCTCGGGCTGCTCATCGCCATCCCCATGACCTGCCTGTGCTGGGCGTGGTACCAGCGGCTGGTCACCGGCGAGGGGCCGCCACCCGCGCCGTAGCCCGCCGGACCCCGAAACGCGCAGGGGGCGCCCGCACGCCGTGCGGGCGCCCCCTGGCGCGGGCCGGTCCGGGAGGTCAGTCCCGGGCCTTGCGCACGAAGTAGCGGTCGTTCTCCCGCCCGACCTCCAGGCCGTACTGGCCCACGGCCGCATGCAGGGGCCGGCCGAACAGGAAATTCATCTCCTCCTCGCCCACCCCCGCGCGCTCGGCGAAGGCCGCACGGAAGGCCGCGTCGTAGGTGATGGTGTCCACCAGCTCGCGTCCGGCGCCCTCGTCGCCGCCAAGGAACGCGTCGGCCAGCTCGCCCACGCGCAGGCAGGAGCAGCGCGCCTCGTGCTCGTCCACCAGCTGGCGCAGGGCGCTGCCCTCGGGCACCAGGTCCGCCCGGCCGATGCGCCCGGAGCGGTACATGGCCTTCAGTTCGTCGGGCGCCCAGCAGTTGAAGGCCCGGCACTCGGCGGGCCGGTCCTCGTAGATGCTGCACTGCTTGCCGTCGTCGTCGTAGAACAGGCAGGTCCAGCGGTTGCCCTGGCCGCGCACCTTGACCAGCTCGGCGTCCAGGGGCAGGAGGCCGCCCTCCACGGACTCCTCCACCAGCTCGCCCCGGCGCAGGGTGAACACCTGGGCGTAGCCCAGCACCCCGCGTTCGAAAAGGGGCAGGTCCTCGCGATGCAGGGCGGGGCCGCCCTTGTCGCAGCAGTGGCCGCACCGCTCGCAGCGGGTGCGCTTCTTGATGCGTTCCAGCTCGTCCACGGGAACCTCCGGTTGTGCGTTGGGCGCCGCGCGCGGCGGCGACCCGAAGGGGGTTACATCAACCCGGCGCCCCGGGCAAGGGACAACGGAGCCCCCCGGGACGCTCGCGCTCCGGGGGGCCCTGGGGTCCGTGGCGGCGCGCCAGCGCGGCCTAGTGCTTGTGGTCGTGGCCCGAGCCCTGGTGGGCGTGGTCGTGATCGTGATCGTGGTCGTGGTGATGGTGGTGCTCATGGCTGTGCCCGTGGCCGTGGTCGTGCCCGTGGCTGTGCCCATGCCCGTGGTCGTGGTCGTGCTCGTGGGCATGCTCATGGGTGTGCTCATGGGCATGGACCTCGCCGCCGTGGTCGTGCTCATGGGTATGGGCGTGGGCGTGGGGATGCTCGTGGGTGTGCGCATGCCCGTGGTCGTGGTCATGATCGTGGTCATGAACGTGGTCGTGCTCGCGCATCAGCTGCTCGTACTTGCTCGGCTTCTTGGGGCCGCACCCGCAATTCTGGCACATGGCGCTCTCCTGGCCTTTCCGGCGGAAAGTATTGATGGTGAGTATCCGTCTGTTCCACCCTAGCCGCTTTCCCGCCTTGTGTCACTTTCGGAGAAACAGGACCGCCGCGCTAGGAAAAATCCAGGCGCGCGCCCACCCCGGTCTCGCGCACCGGGCAGCGCCGGGCCAGGGCCGCCCGGGCCGCGAAGTCCGTGCAATGGCAGGGGTACAGGGCTTCCAGGCCCAGCCCGCCCAGGAACCCCGCCGTGGCCTCCAGGCGCGCGGCGGGCGCGTCCAGCAGGTGCATCCCGCCCAGCACGGCGCGCACCCTGCGCCGCCCCGTCACGGCCAGGGCGTGCAGCACGGTGTTGCAGACCCCGGCATGGGCGCAGCCCGTAAGCACCACCAGCCCCCGCCGCGTGACGCAGGCCAGGGCGGTGTCGTCGGGCACGAAGTCCGGCGTGCCGTCCTCGCGCCGCCCCAGAGCCACGGGCGGCTCGAAGTCCAGCACACGGGGCACCTCGCCCAGAAAAAACAGCCCCGGGGCCAGCTCGCGCGGCCCGGCCTCGGGCACGGGTTCGAAATGGCGGGCGGCCTTGTCCCAGGTGAGCAGCGCGCCGATCTCGGGCAGGCCGTCGGCCCCGCGGGAGTCGAAGACGCCGGGATGGGCCACCAGCCTGGGCCGGGGCACGCGCCCCGTGCGCGCGGCGGCGCCGCCCTGGGCGCGGATGAGGGCGTGCAGGCCCCAGGTGTGGTCCTGGTGCCCGTGGGACAGGGCCACCCAGTCCAGGCGGGCCAGGTCCTCGCCCAGGGCCTGGGCGTTGCGCGTGAGCACGTCGGAATACCCGGCGTCGAAAAGCACCCGCGTCCCGCCGTGCTCCACCAGCACGGCCAGGGCCGGTTCGGCCAGCAGATACCTGTCGATGACGGCCTGGTTGTCCACGAGCATGCACAGTTTCACGGGGGTGCCTCCGGTCCGGCGCTGGTCAAACGCCGGGGGAATGCTTACACTGGCGGCGCACGAATGCAAGCCCGGGCCGAGGCCCGACGCCCGCCACCCCCTGCCCCAAGGACGACCATGCAAGACACCAACTATACCCGCATCGCCTCCCAGGAACTCAAACAGTGGCTGGACGAGGGCCGCCCCGTGGTCCTGCTGGACGTGCTGCCGCCCGAGGTCCACGCCGCGCGCCGCCTGCCCGGGGCGCGCACGGCCTGCGTCTTCCAGATGGACTTCCCCGAACTGGCGGCCGCCGCCGGGGCCGACCCGAAGGCCGAGACCCCCGTGGTGGTCTACGGCGAGGACGGCCAGACCCGCGACGCGCCCGCCGCCGCCGCCAAGCTCGTGCGCATGGGCTTTTCCCGGGTCTACATGCTGGCCGGGGGCATGGCCGACTGGCTGCGCCAGGGCCTGCCCGTGGAGGGCCACGGGGCGCTGCCCGAAGACCACAAGGCCCTGCCCCCCGAGGGTTCGTGGACCGTGGTGCCCGCCGAAAGCTCGGTGGTCTGGACCGGGCGCAGCGCCACCGCCCGGCACACCGGCACCCTGGCCGTGGACCAGGGCGCCATCCGCGTGGTGGGCGGCAAGGTCGGCGGCGGATTCTCCATGCCCCTGGACTCCCTGGCCGACGACGATCTCGCGGACCCCGGACTGCGGGCCCTGCTGGTGCGCCACCTGCTGTCCGACGATTTCCTCTTCGCCGCGCGCCACCCCCGGGCGGAGTTCACGGTGGTCCAGTCGGAGTTCCTGGATGGGGCGGCCCCCGGCGCCACGAACTACCACGTCCGCGGCGAGCTGCTGCTGCGCGGGCGCATCGAACCCCTGGCCCTGCCCCTGAGCCTGGCCCCCGTGGACGGCGGGGTCAGCCTGAAGGCCCATTTCGACCTGGACCGCACGCGCTGGGGCCTGGACTACGGCTCGGGCCGGCTCTTCCGCCGCCTGGGCAGGCACCTGATCCACGACATGGTCAGCCTGGACGTGACCCTGGTGGCCCGTTGACCCCGGCACCCACCCCCACCCGCGAGGAATCCGCCATGCCCCGCACCCATCGCCTGCCCCTGCGCCCGGGCCGCCTGCTGGCGGGCCTGGCCGCCGCCCTGATCCTGGCCGCCTGCGCCGCCGTCGGCGGCCAGGGCACCTCCGCCCCGCCCGCCGCCGAGGCCGCCGCGCGCGGCCAGCGGGTTCTGGACCTGGCCGCCGGAACCCTGGACGTGCTGCTGCAAGGCCCGCAGGGCCCGGCCCTGCGCCAGGCCCTGGGCCGGGGCCGGGGCGTGCTGGTCGCCCCCCGGTTCGTCAAGGCGGGATTCCTGCTTGGCGGCGCCGGGGGCGAGGCGGTCGTCGTGGGCCGCGGGGCGGGCGGCGCCTGGGGCGCTCCGGCCCTGGTGCGCCTGGCCGGGGGCAGTGCCGGATTCCAGGCCGGAGTGTCCGAAACGGCCTTCGCCCTGGTGCTGCTGGACGGACCAAGCCTTGAGGGTACGCTGCAAAACGGCTTCACCCTGGACGCCGAAATGCTCGCCGCCGCCCCGGGTCAGGGCCTGGAGCGGCAGGTTTCGTCCATGACCTACGACGGCGGGGCGGCCTATTTCTCCCGGGCGGACGGCCTGTTCGCCGGGGTGGCCCTGGACGGCACGGGCATCTTCCCCGACACCGAGGCCAACGCCGCGCTCTACACCCCCGGAGCCACGCCCCGGGGGCTGGTCCTGGAGCGCAGCCACGCCCCGGCCCCGGAGGCCGCCCGGCTGCTGGGCGTGCTCCGCGCCGCCGCGCCCTGACCCCCGCGCGGGCTCAGGGCGCCGTGGCGCCGGGCCCGGGCTCGTCGGCCCACAGGCGCCGACCCCGGGCGTCCTCCAGCCGCGGCAGCATGACCACCATGCCCAGGGTGAACCAGAACGGCTCCATGATCCGGCCGATGATGAAGGTGTTGGCCGACAGGGCATGGACCAGCAGCCCGGCGAAGCCCGCCAGGAACCCCATGCACAGCCCGCGCTCCAGCTCGTCGCGCGCGCGGGCGAAGACCCCCCGGGCCACGGCCCAGGCCCGCAGCATCAAAAACGCGAACAGCGCCAAGCCCACCAGCCCCGTCTCGATGACGATCCGGAAATCTCCTCCACGCTGGCGGCCTGCTCGGTGGCGCCCTGGGACAGGCTCTCCGAGGAGGCGGACAGCTCCTGGGCCCCGGAGCTGACGTTGTCCGTGGCGGCCTGGACCTCGGCGACGATGGAGCGCAGCTTGGCGCCCATCTCGCGCATGGACGCGGCCAGGCGGCCGATC
>Ga0172382_10014438_pt1 | contig 10049 bp, 8 predicted proteins | sample Leawel138RmetaG_FD_122245 | JGI IMG/M metagenome (GOLD analysis project Ga0172382, IMG submission 122245) | Leachate microbial communities from a municipal landfill in Southern Ontario, Canada - Leachate well 138R metaG | ecosystem: Engineered > Solid waste > Landfill > Unclassified | place... | reverse complement strand
ACTCCGGCAGCGGCCCGAGGAACTCGTAGCCATCAATTACCAAAAACTCAACTCGTTCTGTTCGTTGAACGCCACAATGTGACGAAGCGTTCAATCGTAATATTCTGTCGAAGGACTTTGAGATTTGCAGTCTTCCTGTAAACAATTCTTCCGTTCCGTCGTTTCTTCGTCTCTTCGCAACAAAGACCTTCCCCAAATCCTTCTCGGTCGGCGGCGTCTTCGTCCACTGGAGGGGGGATTGTTCTGCACGGCGATTCCACGCTTCGATCGCTTCTTTGCGTGTGGAGTCACAATGAGTCATCACGCACGTCACTAAACATTCGTCATTGTCGCAGCTTGCCATATAGTCGTCCTTATTCTCAAGAAGCTGTTCCAATGCAGCTTTGCCTCCACAGAAAGGACAGGGCTTTAATTCATCACTCATTAATCTATCCTCCTGTATTTTCTTCATCGATACGTCAGCGATACATGCCATATATCCCGCGTGAAAGGCATCTCTTGATAAAAGCAGTCTTTCTGTATCGCCGGGTGTAGACCTTTTATCAAGACCTCTTTCCTTCTCAAACTCCTGAAAGTGTCTTGTGATTTTCTGCGACACTGATTCCATTTTACTCATCGTTCCCCTCGACTTTCCGTTTGATCTTGCGATTTGAAAAATTTCATCTCGCTCTTTCAAATTGTTGAATTCGTTCGCCGATCCAGCGAATGACTAGTACTGCCATGCTGTTGCCTATACTCTCGTAACGCTGCGTATCGCTCGACCAGATGACTTTCCCTTTTTTCGTCGTTTTGAACGGAATCAATGTGTAATCATCGGGAAAGCCTTGCAGTCTCTCACATTCCCTTGGCGTCAATTTTCGAACGCCTGTTTGTGTGACAACCGGGTTAATGACGCCCGCGTTATTCCCGGCCTTTGTATTGTTTCGGCACTGTTTTGTCAGCGTTTCGGCGACGATGCCGACGCCATGCTGTGATCGCGATTGCAGCGTAAACATGGGATCGATTTCATTTCCAATGCCGATTCCAAAACTCTTGTCATTCGTTGATACGCCCGTTCGTTTGCTGATTTCCTGAATCGGAATCACGACAAGGTTTTGGCATTCATCGCCGGACGGCCCGCCGCTTCCTTTGGCCCATTTTCTTGTAACCGTGTCGCAAATGACATTATCGTTGTCTAATCGGTGGCTGTGGTTACCACGTGCTCCAAGGCAATTCGCAGCGGCTCGATGATCGGCTTTCCTCTTTCCTCCGATCGTCGCAGGATTCCCCGGCACGCCTTCGGACTCAGGAAATATTTTTCGTCGACTTCCGTTTCCAAGATGTCCGATAACGAAGATTCGACGACGACGCTGGGGTACTCCGAAATATTGCGCGTCAAGCACCGTCCATTCGACCACATACCCGAGTTCGGCAATCGAAGCGACGAACGCCCGTAAGACCGCTCCTTTGTCGATCGAGAAGACCCCGGGCACGTTTTCCCAGACAAAATATCTTGGTCTTGCTCTGCGAATCGCATGTAAAAACCATAAAATAAGTTGTCCGTTTCCGTCTTCGAGACCTCGTCGAACACCGGCCACGCTGAACGATTGGCATGGCGTTCCCCCGATGATGATTTCCGGTTTCGCCTTCTCGATTTTTTTGATTGTTTCGTGATCATCCAGCGGCCCCAAATTCTCGAATCCCCAATGGTGTTCAATAACACGATTGCAAAATGGGTCGATCTCGCTCACGCCAAGGCACTGCCAGCCCAACGGCTGCCATGCGACATGAGCGGCACCGATTCCGTCGCAGAGGGAACGGTCTATTTCGCTGTACTTTTTCAGTTCGATACCTCCATTAAAAAAGGACTAACTGGAAAGTGTCGGCGAACACAATCCGCTTGCCACGCTCTTTCGGCATCGGCGGCGGCATAAGCGGCGGCTTCGGCGGCGTCATAGGCGGCATCGGCGGCGGCATCGGCGGTGGCACGTGCGGCATAGGCGGCGGCTTCGGCGGCATAGGCTGCGGAATCGGCTGCATCACGATTTTTAGGCGTGTTGTCTTCGGCAACGATTCTAGCCGCTTCAATAGCCTTTCGAGGCCTATTGTCTCCCGGATTCTCCTTCTCATAAATTTCAAGCGTGTGTTCTGCTATTTTGCAAACACATCGAATTAAGGTAGACCTATCGTATTTCGTTTGAATTAATGTCCATATTAGTTCGGGACCATCGTCCCAGTTGTCCCATGTCGCCGACGTACAGGCCCTGAATTGCTTCATTTCACTCATTTCTCATTCTCCTTTTTTTGGTTAAAACAGTTTCGACATTCACGTTCATATCGATAAATATCAATCTCCGATCCCTTCACTTCCCTCGTCTCCTGTCGTTTCCGGTAAGCATAGGCCAGTTGGTTTTTTTGTGTTCCCCATATCGTCGACAAGCGCCAACGTTATGACAACGTTATGACAACGTTATGGGGAGACGTAAGTCTATATATAATAAATATATATATATATTTATATTTATATGGTTGTCAGTTTCCACTCATACCACCTCTTTCCCTCTTGCTCTCTATCTTCTAAGAGTGCATTTTTTTATGATATTAACAACCATATACGTAACGTTGTGGCACAAGTACACTTGTATCATCCATAACGTTGTCATTGCGCGCCAACGATAACAACGTTATGGACATTCTTCCGAAATTTTCGTGGCATCTTGGAATTTTTTTTCGAATTGTTTTCCGTGTTTCGGTATTACAAAATACACGGAAGGCTTTCCTCTTTGGTTTTTTACGCTGTAAACAGACAATTGCCCTGTTACTCTTAACGTACCAAGCATTTCTTCGTAATCTCTCCTCGAAAGAGATCGAATCAATCGGCATCTACTGTCGACGGTTTTCTTTCTCACCCATCTTTCCGATGCCGAGGAATGATCATAGATGAATTTCATGAGTTCCTTTTGTCTTTTTTCGAAAAGACTATCTGCCATATAAATATCGATAGCTGCCAGGACGTTACCCGTGCACCAGTTGACAATGCCGATAGCCCAGTTCGCGGCATCAGAGTCGATTCGCAACTTTGATTTGTCCGGCCCATATTTTGCAGCGGCGTAAATCAAAGCCAGTTGATTTGCCTTTTCACCATTTCTTGCAACAAGAGGACGTCGAGGATGTTTTACATCGAGTGTGATAAACTTTTCCGTGTACGAATCCAAAATCTCGCTGGCTTCCTCTGTTTTTTCGACACAAAAAGCCGAGTCGTCAAGATTGCCGCCATCACCACGAAATTGCGCCCATTCGATTGCAAAGTCTGTAATTGACTTTGGAATCTTTATGTTGTTTCGATCTTTTCCTTTTTCGAAATGAATTTTCGTTTCACTCATAACGATAAGGATTCTTGATACGAGGCCATCGGTGATTGCTTGCGACGAAAGAGATTCAAAAAAATTGTCCGGTGTCGATGTTCCATAAATTACCATTCCGGGATAATGAATTTCGATGTTTTTTTTCGAGTCGGCGAAACCAAGCGGAACGTAATTTTCTTCGCCTTGCGACGTGTAAAGTTCAAGGAGCGACTTTACAATTCCTTGAGTTGCCGTGTTACGCTTATCATTTGCGGCTTGAAAGAACTTCCCCATCTCATCGGTTTGAAGCAGGCACGCCGGGGACGTTTCCAAATGCCGGTAGATTGCGTTTCGACTCGTTACATCATTTGGCCCACGGAACCTGCAAAGTTCCTGGCTTGATGCAAAGATGCGATTATTCGTTGTCCTTGCAACATTTTTTCCAACAGACGTTTCTGCGATCGATGCAATGTAAATTCCCGTTCGTGTCATGTCGCCGTCAGTTGATATCTTCCTCGAAGCTAACGTTGCCATCATGGAAATAGCTCCAAAAAGACGAAAGGCCGGCTGAGCGATAAATTCAATTTTCTCCGTGTAATTCATGATCTCTCGCATAAACGGAGGTACATTAAAAAGCTCTTTTGGAATCGGCTGGAATTCATGCTTTGCTAAAAGTTCATCAGGCTCATCGTCATCGACATCGTCTTCGGATAGCGTTGAAATAGAAATGTTTTTTCTTTTAATCTTTGTTTTATTGAGCCATCCGCGTGGTTTCTCATGTTGCTCTTTTGCAGCGTCGTCAACTTTGTGTTGCAATTCCTTTTCTGACCAAGGAGGTTCGCAGCGTGGGTTATATTCGTTCCACAACAGGTTAAACGCCGTTTCATCGGACAGTTCAAAACCATGAACTAACGCGACAGCAGCCGCATAAGTTGCCGAATGACCACCGCTCCCCGATATTGCCGGTGGCATCGCGGCCAGGTACTTTCTGGCACGGTCAACGACCGGCGTTTCAACGACCTGTCGTTTCGTGTTATTCGGCTTCGGGAGATTTGCATATTCTTCGCTGAAAATAAAATCGATCTTTTGGCAGAGCCAATCGGGCGGTAATGGAAGCTCATTGATCGGTTTGAGTTCGTAAACCCAGCGATATTCGTTTCCGTCAACCGTCGAAGGAAACGCGGCGATATAGCCGTCGTTTGTTTTGGTATCGACACCTTTTTCGATTTTGTTCGCGGAATTATCCCAGTTGCATTGTTCCGGTCTTTTATAGACGAAGTGCATACCGCCACGCGGTGATTTTTGCGTCGGAACGTTTTCATCGTTCAGCATCGGAACCCATTTGTCGAGACCTTCGTATTTATAGAGGTCGCAATCGATCACGAAAATATCATAACATGCAATCCCGATATTGTATTCTGTCCCGGTAAACCACTTACGGATTGTCGATTCGTCTGTCGTTGCATCCTTAACGCCATGCGGACACGCCGGTCGCTTTTCATTTGCGACGAGCGGCAAGACGCGGTAGCCCATGCTCGCGTAATGCAAGGCGTATTCGAGAGTCGTCGACGATTGAAATTCCGTAAACATAGATTTCCTTAAAATGGTACTTCATCCCAGTTGATTTGATCTTCATTCGGTGACATATTCGCAGCAGCTTTTTCAAAAACATCGCACCATTGCGAATCACGTTGTTCATTCCATTCCGGTTTTTCGTCGAATTGAATATCGACGATCTTATAAAATCGTTCTTCGAGCTTCGCTTTGATTTTGATCGGCATCGCACAAAACCCGGCGTTAAACATCTCGACGGCTTCTTCCGACGAACCAGGCAAAGGAGCGTTTGATGCCGAGAGCCACCATCGTTTCGCCATGTCGTGAGCAAACGACTCAGGCTCATGATTGAAACATAACCACTGGTAAATCGGGGAGTCGACGTAAGAATACTGATAGGCCAGCTTCATGGTCGTCGGTGCGGACGGATCGCCTTTTTTCGAGTGCACGCTGACTCGCACATCGATGATTTCAAACTCCTCAATCGGATTTTGTTTCGTTGTTAGGGGAGCGTTTCCCGACGAATTCCCTTCATGTCTCGCCGTTTCAAATGGAAACTGAAACCCGCAGTCGGGACATGTTCGCGTTGCAAGAGCGACGACTGTATTGCAATCGGGGCATTTTTTCCCCTGCTTCATTTTCTTGTTGCTTTTATCCGATTGCGGCCTGACATAAATTGCATCAACGGGGCCGTGACGCAATATGTTGTTGCCGAAATCGAGAACGAGACAATCTTTTTTGTTTTCGCATATTCTGAAGCCACGTCCGACCATTTGATAATAAAGTCCCGGTGACATCGTTGCACGGAGCAAGACGACACAATCGACGTTCGGAGCATCGAACCCCGTCGTTAAAACGTTGACATTAACGAGATATTTTATTTTGCCATCGCGAAAAGATGCTATCGTTTCATCACGAAAAAGCGTCGGGGAATTCCCGTCGATCATTTCCACGTTATGGCCAGGGTCACGTTTCCGCAGGTCGTCGGCAACCATTTCGGCATGTTTAACGCCTGAGCAGAAAACCAAAACGGAACTTCGATCGCGAGTTGAATCGACAATTTCCTGACAGGCCTTTTGAATTTTCGCTTTGTCGGTAAAGAGACATTCCATTTCCGACGCGACAAATTCCCCTCGCTGAATATGCAGACTATCCGTGTCGTTTTCCTGCTTCGACGCCTTACTCGTCAGATCAGAAAGGTATCCGTTGGCAATGAGTGTTCCGATACTGATTTCATAACAGACGGAATCAAACAGCCTGTCCTGGCCGTAAATATATCCCGTCGACATTCGATAAGGCGTCGCGGTTAAACCAACGAGATAGTATTCAGGATTGAGCTTTTTCAAGTCGGCCAAAAGTGTTCGGTACATACCCGACTCTTTCGGGTTCACAAGGTGAACCTCATCGATGATAATGAGATCAAAGACACCGAGTGATTCCGCTTTATTATAAATCGACTGAATGCCAGCAACGATGACCTGTTGGTTAGACTGTCTTTTCCCCAGCCCGGCCGAATAGATTCCGAAATCGACATTCGGGCAAATGATTTGCAACTTTTCCGCAGACTGTTCCACGAGTTCCTTGACGTGTGACATGACGAGAACGCGGTCACCGGCTGCCGCGACCTCTTTGGCCAATGTCGCGATGACGGGCGTTTTACCTGAACCGGTCGGCATAACGACGCAGGGGTAACCACTTCCTTTTGCGAAATGATTCCAGACGGCGTCGATGGCTTCCTGCTGATAATATCGTAGTTTCATTGAAATCTAAAAATGTTCAATCCGTTTTTTTTGATCGTATTCAAAACCGTTTCCAACGACTCGCGTTTGTCTCCGACGGTGTTGATGTCGAGAACAACGCAACCTCCCGAACTTGGGTTTAGCCAGCGAACTTTTTCGTAACAGACGATTTGCGAGTCGTCGTGAATGATACCGGGTATCACGGTATCGTCTTTATTTTTTCTTTTAACGATCTCATCGGAAATCGCATCGAATAACGCTTTGAGCGTGTTATCGAGGTCTCTCTTCTTTCTATCGGGCGGCGATAAAAACAGCGAGACACTAACCAGGCCATCGAGCTTTGGGATGTTCTGGACGCGGATCATCGTTTTCACCGCGTTCTTATAGGTTCGCCCTTCCTTCGAAATAATCGGCATATAGCCGACTGTTCGTCGATATCGATTCTCACTTGGCGGCCAAGGCAACAATAAGATCATGGTTTGATCACCTCGAAATCATCGACCGGTTTCTTTTCTTCATACGGGTCTTCATCGTTTTCATTTTCAAAATAATAGCGAGCGAAATTTTTGAGATCGGAAGATTGAAGTTCCCAGATCGTTTCGTTTTCGTCGATCCACAACTGAGTTTCACCGACTTCGATTTCGAAAGGATAGTCGGCGACACGCGGATCGTTCGGGTCGGCAATGAACTCAATCTTCGGCTTGCTCGCTGCAACTTTCCGCTGTCGTTTCCCAGCCGCGTAACCCGCCGGCTGTTCTGCTGCCGGTTGTGATTTCGCTTGTCGCTGGTAACCGGTGCTGTTTGATTGCGAGGGCTTTCCTTCTCGCTTCGAGGCGAGCCACGACTTTTGATCAACGTAATCTTTGATTTCGTTTCTGATAGCCGTTTTTTCTTCGCCGGTGTTTTTGTCGATGTACTGCTCTTCTTTCGTTGCGACGCGGACAACGAAAGGAATGCTTTCTACTTGCGACGTATCGGTAATTTGTTTTCCGGCTAGCCCGCAGGCCCAGGCAATTTTTGACAGGGTTTTTTGTCCCCAAGATCGTTGATTTTGTTGTTCAGCAAACAGCGGGCAAAATGCCGTTAAAGTGGCTCCGTGTTCCGATCCTTCAACGACTTGGAGGATGATGTCAAAGACCCTTCCGGAAAGTCTCGGGCCAGAAACCGTTCGTTCCTTGAACTCTGTCACGATGACGACATATTCACCCTCTGGGATCGCCGTTGAATCGACTGGTTTTTCTTGCGGTACTTCAATTGGTTGTTCGAGTAGCATGTTTATTTCCCTTTCGAATAAAATTTATTAACGTGTTCGATGTAAGTTTTGTAGCTGAACTCCATTTCGATTTCATCACCGTCGTTGAAGTTCAGTCGGTTTTTTGCCATACAATTGCCGGTTCCGATAAAAGTCATTTTGCGAATGTCCCGGCCTTTTGTTCCTTTATATTTCGTTTTATCGCCCTGTGTTTCGCTTTTCGCGATCATGGGAATATAGGCGTAAAAGATTTCATCGCACCATTGATCAAGCCTGTTCTGCACATGCTTATGAACGGCAGGCATCATCTTGAGCGTATCTTGCGTATCGACGTTGACCGTCGTGTCCGGCCTTGAGTGTGCGATGAGAACGATTTCTTTGCCGTGTTTTTCACTGAGCTCATCGAGAAAGGAAAAGGTTTCGTTCCAGTATCGCATCGCCCAAAGATAGCCTGCACCGTAAGGAGCAGAATCAATTGTCATCAGCTTCGTTAATGCACCGGTCTTGTTACGGTAGTTTTCGCAAGTGTACTTCCAGATCAATTGTTCAAGTGCCCCAAGCGAATCAAGGACAAGTGTATCGAAGTCGCCAAGGTTGTTTTTAAGAATGCCTTTCCAATGAATGAACTCTTCGTAGGTCGTCGACCTTGGCAACTTTCGACACTCAAGCGTTCCGAGACCAGGGTCGGTAACCCAAAAGACCGCATTTGGAAATTGACTTGCAAAAGTACTTTTACCAATCCCGCCACAACCGTAAACGAGCGTTTTTCTCGGCGACCGTTTATTTTTCGGTTGCAAAAAGGAATCAAGCCCACCACTTTGCACGGGTCGTTTCAAGGTTCGTTTTGCGATATTGCTCATATCGTCCGCACCTCCTCATACCCCGTTGGCCAATGATTATTGATCTTTGCCACGGAATATCTTTGAATCGCTTCCATGACGCGAACCCGGTGAGCCGCAAGCCTGTCCGGGTGGAGATAAAAAACACCGGTACGATAAGGGTGTTTCTTTTCGACCGTGATCAAGTAGACCGGGCAATATTTCGCTTCGCAAACATCGGTGATCAACCAATGGTAGAAAGCAAGTTGAACATCATACATGTAGTCTTTGAAATGATATTTCATTCGATCGATGTCGTCGACTGTTTTCAGATCGACGAGTCCGTATTCTTCCGAATAGAGATCGATACGACCTTTGACTTTCATATCGAACATTTCGCCGATGACACTCAATTCCGCGACGCTTTCACTACTGAGAATTTTTTCCGCTTCGGCGTGATTGTAGACGCTGGAATTCATTGTCGTGCATTCGGCTCGCTGTTCTTCGGTAATGAATTCCTTGCCCTCGGCGTTGTTCTCAGGGTCGTTTATCCACTTCTCGAACGCTTGTGTGTCGCGTCCGTAATGCTTCCCCGTCTTGGGATTGACCGGTCCACCGACGATATATTGCTCGTTAAATTTCCCGGCCCCTTCGAGAATTAACGTATGGGCGGCACGGCCTGTAATGAAATGTTCCGCGCGAACGGGATCATATTTATCGACACAGAGCAGAGGACATTTAATAAAGTCTATGAGCTTGTGAGATGAAAGACCTTCCGTTTCGAAATATTTTTGACTCGGAATGTCAAAGCAATTTTTTAAATCTTCGATCTTCGTCGGCGTTTCGTAAGTCCAGGATTCGCTGGGCTGTGGTTCCTGCTGAACTTCGGGATTCAGTTCAGGATTGTTTCCGTTAATAACGATGCTTCCACCAGGCTGAACATTGATTGTCAGGTTCATTCGACGCTCTCCTTAATGTTTTGAATCGCACTGATTTGTTCTTCGGTAATGTGCTGGTTTTCGATGACCCAATCGTAAATCCCCTCGATGGTTTCACGTGCGAAATCGTATTTTTCTTCGTAAAACATCTCTACCATGATTTTGGTATATTCCTGCCATTCCGGTTCAAGTGGAACTTCTATCGCTGGAATATTCCCGGTCGATTCCGATTCTTGCACATCGGCCAGTTGTTGTTGAATGATCGGTTCATGGATTTTATTGACCGCATCCTGTAACTTTTCAGCCGAAATACGACTTTCGAGCAATTGTGTCCGTCGATGGTATTTGTTGCTCGTTACGACAGTAACCACGAGGATGACAATCTGCAATACAAGTGTTGCCAAAAGGATGACAATGAATGATTT
>Ga0172382_10014435_pt1 | contig 10050 bp, 7 predicted proteins | sample Leawel138RmetaG_FD_122245 | JGI IMG/M metagenome (GOLD analysis project Ga0172382, IMG submission 122245) | Leachate microbial communities from a municipal landfill in Southern Ontario, Canada - Leachate well 138R metaG | ecosystem: Engineered > Solid waste > Landfill > Unclassified | place... | reverse complement strand
GTCGTTGCCTGTACGGACTTTCCGCCCTTTTCGGAAGATACTCCGGGGCAACAGGTGGCGATCCTCTCCAACCTGCCGCTGGTAGAGGGCGGCTTCGAGCCCTGGCGCGCCTCGGGCTATGTCGATCCGCCGCGCGGCTATGCCTATGCCGTGCTGGATTCGCCGGCTGGTCTGGTGGCGGTCTTTGTCGTCCACCTCAAGAGTAATTTCATCCCTGAAGGAGGCGATGTCGAGCGCCTGACCACGCTCAACCGCCTCAAGCGCGAGCTGTCGTCGACCCAGTTGCAGGCGGCCGCCGAGAGGATGCGCAAGCGCCTGCTCCGACCGGTCACACGCGTCATTATCGCCGGCGATTTCGACACCTCGCTCGACGATCCGCGCTGGGACGAGGAAAGCACGCTACGGGAGCTGGAAAAAGCCGGCTACCGAAACTGTTTCGAGGGGATGCCGCCTCGCAGGATCAAGACACTCCCGGCAACGGATTTTTATCCGGCCGTGACCTTTGACCATATCTGGCACCGGGGCTTCAGCGACCAGCGCGACACCTATGTGCACCCCAAGCGCTGGGTCTCGGATCATCGCATGGTCTCGGTGCGGCTGGTGCCGTAATCCGGCTTACCGGCCGCCCGCCTCTTCGTATTCGCGCACCAGACTCGCCATCAGATCCTTGACCGAGACGATCTCCGTCGCCCGCGGGGCATTCTCGCCGGCAAAAGCGAAGCCGCCGCGCATGCGTCCCTGCTTGGCATTGGAAAGCGCCATGGCGATACAGTAAGGCGCCTCCTGCATCTTGCAGGTGGTGATACAGTGGTAGATGCAACGGAAGGGTTTGCGCCGGCCCGCGGACACTTCTTCGATGAAGTGATTTTTAATTGCCCGGCCGGGCAGACCGACAGGACTCTGGATAATCTCCAGATCTTCCGGACTGGCATCGATATAGGCCTGCTTGAAAGCAATGTCGGCATCGCACTCATGCGTCGTCACAAATCGCGTCGCCATCTGGACTCCGGCAGCACCCTGATCCATCATCGCGGCAATGTCGCCACCGGTATAGATTCCGCCGGCGGCGATAACGGGAATTGTCACCCCGTGCTGGCGACGGGCAGCTTCGGTCTGTTCCAGCACCTGCGGCAGCAGGCGCTCGAGCGCATAGGCGGGATCCGTCAACTGCTCATGGGTAAAGCCCAGATGACCACCGGCCTTGGGGCCCTCGATCACAATCGCATCCGGCGGACGTTTGTAGCTGTTGATCCATTTGCGGATCAGCAGAGCGGCGGCACGGGCGGAGGAAACGATCGGCACCAGCTTTGTTTTGGCCTTGTCGGGCACCAGCGACGGCAGCGAAAGTGGCAGACCCGCCCCGGAAAAGATGACATCGATCTGCTCCTCGACGGCGGAGGCCACCATCTTGGCATAGTCCGTCAGGACCACCATGATATTGACCCCCAGAATACCACCGGCCGCGATCTCGCGCGCCATACGGATCTCATCGCGCAGAGCCCGGATATTGACCGCGAGGAAGTCCTTGACCGCATCGGGCTCGTGGATTCCCACACCCGCTGTGGCAATAACCCCTACTCCACCTTCGCTGGCGACAGCCCCCGCCAGCCCGGAAAGCGAAATTCCGACGCCCATTCCACCCTGGACAATTGGCAATCGTGCGACGAGGTCGCCTAGTCGTAGTTCAGTCAAAACTCACCTAATCACTTTCCGCTGCATGGGGCTTTCCCAAGACGCAATGGGCAGAACTATACCACTTGAGTTGTATCAAGCCAAGTATAGAATTGAGTCTATAAAATTGCGAGAGATTGCCGATTTACATCCCGAACAACTTCCGGGCAAACTCGACATAACGCTCCCAGTCGTAGCGCTTCACGGCATGGCGTCCGCTGCGCCGGTGGTAGCCCAGACGCGCCGTGCTCACGGGCTGGTCGGTGGCGGGCGGTTCGCTGACGGGAAAACTGCCATGCCCCAGCATTTCGTAAACCGCCGCCGCATGGTAGAGCGAGATGAACTCGCCCCGCGGGTCGGCCCAGAAATCGCGGTCGGCACTGGCAACATAGAGCGCCCGCGGTGCCACGGCCGCCAGCAGCATGTGCTGATCGAGCGGCAGATCGGCCTCGCGTTTGACGTACTGCTTGAAGTTTTCGCAGAACCAGTGGGGAAAGTAGTGCGTCACGGTCTCGACTGTTTCGCCGAAGCAGCGCTTGGAGAGCGAGGCCCCGCCACAGCCGGAGTTGTTGGAGATCACCAGCGCAAAACGCTCGTCGAGTGCTCCGGCGACCAGCGCGGTCTTGCCGAGGCGCGAATGTCCCATCACGGCCACCCTGGCGGGATCAATGTCAGCATCGGTTTCCAGATAGTCCATCATGCGCCGCAGTCCCCAGGCCCAGCCGGCAATTGTGCCCCAGGTGTTGCCGCTGCGCGGCTCGTCCCCCGGGTAGAGTCCATGGACGCCGTTTTGGAAATCATCGTCAAAATCCGGGTCGATATCGCCGTGGCAGGCTGTCGCGATTGCAAACCCCTGCTCGATCAGGTACTCCACCTGCCAGGCTTCGGCGTTCAACCCGCGCCCTTCGGCACCGGCCCGGTTTTCGGCGATAACCTGGTCTTTGGAGTTGCGTAGCCAGCAGGTGGCCAGATGGACTGCCGGATCGCTGCTGATGGCATGGTTGCCGTAGAAGTTGAGCCCGACAAAGGCCGGGAATGGCCCCTCAGCCGCAGCCGGGACGTAGAGCAGCAGGTCGATCGAAGGTCCTTCAGCCTCGGGCTTGAACCAGATACGCACCTGTTTGCGATGCGCCTTGCCGCCGAAAGCCAGACCGCTCTCGGTCTCCACAAAACGCATGTAGGGCTTCTCAACCGGCATAAAGCCATAGACCTGATCCTGCAACAGCTCCAGCAATTCGGCGCGGCGGCGCGGCCAGTCCGGCGGGGCGGCCACCGGCGAGCCGTCGGCAAACTTCAGCAGATCGGGCAGTTTGTAGTCCGGCACTCCGGCTTCATCGTAGTTGGCGGGAAGCGGGGGAACATCGCCGGGCGCGGGTATGATCATTGTCATGGCTAACATTACCTGTAATAAGAGGTTGGTCAGTTTCACTTGCAACTCCCCTCTGGAGAGTGTGCGGGAACCTCATCCCGCCTGTTTATCGCACTGTATCATACCGATGCTCTTCTTTCCAAAGAAGCTTTTTTGCGGTACTTCGAATATTGAAACTGAATTGTGCAAACTGTGGCAGTGTCTGGACTCTGCCACAGACCCGCCACTCGCGGTATTTTGAACGAGATTAATATGATTGGGAACTTTGCGCAGATTGTCGTAACATGTCCCCGTTCTTCAGTATTAAGGCGGCGGTCGCAGCGCAAGCAGCAAATGGCCACCGCATGTCCCTCTTTTGCCGGAGCATGAGCAGAAATGTCAGCGACAGACAACAGCAGTATCAGGGTGGCGATCGTCGTCACGCGCGTTCGGGAACTATCGGCACGCTGGTATGTCCGCCAGTTGACCGAGGTTACCGACCATCAAATCGAAGTCATCTACAGCGATGATCATAGCGACAGCGTTTCCATCGCGGCTGCCATACGTGAGCTTGCCCGTTATGAAAACCTCAATCACCTGCTCGTCAAATGGCCGGCCAGTCACGAAATGGCCCAGGCGATTCTGGATGTCGGCAGCGAACTGCATATCCCCACGGTCCTGCTGCGCGAGCGGCTCGTGCGTTGCCGCCGCATTGTGATCGCCACCGGCGGCGGTGCCAACGCCATCGACCTGATGTGGCTGGCACACCGTCTCTCCTCGACCCAGAATCTGCCGGTCAAGGTGCTGCGTCTGCGCTCTACCAGGGGCGACAACGCAGCGCATGACGACGATGACCAAACCGGTCACAAGCTCGAACAGATGCTGACGCAGATCGTGAGGCTTTCGGCCGAGATCGAAACCATCTATACCGACGACCCTGTCACGGCGCTGGCCGACAAGCTGGTCGATGGCGATTCGCTGTTGATGGGTGCCCCCAGCCCGCTGCGGGTGGCGACGAGCTTTCACGATTCGCTGCCGGCCCTGATGACTGAGCGGGTCAACAACACCCTGATCATGATGAACCGCGGTTCGGCCAGGCAACCCGATCTGCACCGTCTGCTCTGGGGCGGACTGGCGGCGCCGGCCCTCAAGGCCGCCAACAAGCGCGAGGCGATCGAGCTGCTGGTTGACAATCTCGTCAGCCACAATCAGATCCCCGAATCGCACCGCGAAATGTTTGTCGAACAGGCCATGCAGCGCGAGAGAATGATGCCCAGTGCCGTCGGCAGTCAGGCCGCCTTTCCGCATGTACGGCTGCACGACTTCGCCGGTGTCGCCGCCAGTTTCGGGGTCTTCCCCGAGGGGGTCGATTTTGGTTCGCCCGACAAGTCCAAAACCAATTTTGTCTGCTTCATGGTCTCACCACACGGCTTTTACGAGGACTATCTCGCCGTGCTGGCCATGCTTGCACGTCAGGTGGTGGTCCCCGAAGTTCGCAAGGCTCTCATGCAGGCCACGACCTCCGGAGAAATCGTCGCGGCTCTGGCCAGCGGCGGCGAAATCTGAGGCGGCAACTTTCAACATGGCAGTGCGCCGCCTGCGATAGTCTCGGTCGCAGCCGCGGCTAGGCCCCGGCCAGCAGCTCGTTGATCGCTGCCGCCGCGCGCCGCCCCTCGCCCATCGCCTCGATCACCGTCGCCACGCCGAGCACAATGTCTCCTCCGGCAAAAACTCCCGGCATTGAGGTTTCGTTACGCTCATCGACCAGAATCCGGCCATACCTGTCGGTCTTGATTTCCGGTGTGGTCGTCGCAATCAGGGGATTGGACTCATTGCCGATTGCCACAATGACGGTATCAACGGGCAACTGAAATTCACTGCCGGGCACTTCGACCGGACTGCGGCGGCCACTCGCATCGGGCTCGCCAAGCTCGTAGCGCACACATTCCAGCGCCACCAGGCGCTCTTCGGCATCGCCCAACATCCGTTTGGCATTCTGCAGCAGACAAAACTGGATGCCCTCTTCCCGGGCATGATGAACCTCTTCGAGTCGCGCCGGCATTTCTTCCTCGGTGCGGCGATAAACGAGGTACACCACCTCGGCCCCGAGGCGCATCGCCGTGCGGGCGGCATCCATCGCCACGTTGCCGCCACCCAATACCGCCACCTTGCGCGCCCGCCGGATCGGCGTATCGGCATGGGCGGGGTCGTAAGCCTTCATCAGGTTGGCACGCGTCAGGTATTCGTTGGCCGAAAAAACTCCGACCAGATTTTCGCCGGGAATTCCCATGAACTTCGGCAGTCCGGCACCGGTACCGATAAAGACCGCGTCGTAGCCGTCTTTATGCATCAGATCGCGCAGTTGCCGCGAGCGGCCGATTACAAAGTCGGTCCGGATCTGCACACCCATGTTGTGCAGAACCTCGATCTCGGCCTCGACAATATCTTTCGGCAGCCGGAACTCGGGAATCCCGTACATCAACACCCCGCCGGGCTTGTGGAAGGCCTCGTACATCGTCACGGCATGTCCCTCACGCCTGACATCCGCCGCCACCGTGATGCTGGCCGGGCCACTGCCGACCACCGCCACCTTGCGCCCCGTTGCGGGTTTCACGGTCGGCGTGGCAATGCCGAACTCCTCACGTTCGAGATCGGCCACATAACGTTCGAGGCGTCCGATCGCCACCGACTGCATGCGGTCCTTCTTGACCCTTCCCACCGTACAGTGCTGCATGCACTGCACCTCCTGCGGACAGACGCGCCCGCAGACGGCCGGCAGGAGGCTCGACTGCTTGATGATGCCGATCGCATCGCGCTCGCGTCCCTCGGCAATCGCGCGGATAAAGCGCGGGATGTCGATCGCCACCGGACAGCCGCTGATACAGGGAGTATTGGCACATTGGATGCAGCGCTCGGCCTCCACCCGTGCCATGGTCGGACTGTAGCCCAGCGCCACCTCACAGTTGTTGCGGATGCGCTCGGTCGGCGGTTGCGCCGGCATCTCCTGCTGCGGCACGGCCATGCGATCGCGGTTGTTCAACTGCGGGCGGGCGGACAACCCGCTCAGCAGCTTTTGCGCCTCTTCCTCCAACACTGCATTGGCACCCGTCAACTCGCTCACACCTGCTCTCCCTCACTTTGGTGGGACTTGCCTCCCAGACGGCAACCGCACTTTTCATGCTCATGAAACTCAGCATGCGCCTTGTCTTCCTGATCCTTGTAGGCCCGCAAGCGCCGTATCATGTTGTCGAAATCCACCAGATGCGCATCAAACTCAGGCCCATCGACACAGACAAACTTCGTCTCACCGCCGATGTTGACGCGGCAACCGCCGCACATGCCTGTTCCATCGACCATGATCGTGTTGAGCGAAACCACGGTCGGGATGGCGAAGGGACGCGTCGTCTCGGCGCAGAACTTCATCATCACCGGCGGACCGATCGCAATGACTCTGTCGGGCGGCGTTTCGGACTGACAGTATTCCAGCAGCGGCTCGGTCACCAGCCCGCGGCGCCCGTAAGAGCCGTCATCTGTCATCACGATCAATTCATCGGCCAGACGCCGCATCTCTTCCTCAAAGATCACCAGATCGCGCGAACGGGCACCGATAATCACGACGATCCGGTTGCCGATCGCCTTCATCGCCTGCACGATCGGATGCAGCGGCGCCACCCCGATGCCGCCCCCGACACAGACCACCGTCCCGACTTTATCGATCTCGGTCGGCCGGCCGAGCGGTCCGAGGAGGTTCGGGATGTGGCTCCCGACTTCCATTTCGGCCAGCTTGTGTGTCGTCTTGCCAACCGACTGGAAGACCAGCGTAATCTCGCCGCTGGCGGCATCGGCATCGGCAATCGTCAGCGGGATCCGTTCGCCAAAATCGGTATCGACCTGCAGAATGACAAACTGCCCCGGTTTCCGCTCGGCGGCAATATGCGGTACATGCACGCGCATACGCCAGACACTGGGCGAAAGTCGTTCTTTGAAAAGAATTTCGTTCATGGCCAATTACCGCAGGCTACATGACCCGCTCGACTACAAGCTCAGGGTCGATTGTTTCGCGCAGGATGCGCTCGATGCCCTGCTTGATCGTTGTCGTCGCATGGGGGCAGGTGCCGCAGGCACCACGCAGGCGCAGACGCACGAGCTTGTCGATCATTTCCACAAACTCCATGTCGCCGCCATCGGCCTGCAACATCGCACGCAATTCATCGAGCTTCGTCTTTACTTTTTCTTCCATTTTAAACTCCCGCAAGCCGGCGCCACAAACCACTTGTGGTGCCACACCTGCAACAATCAATCAAATCAGCGCGAACAGTGTAGCCACAAGCAGCCTAAATGCAAGAAAAAGTCATCGGAATTGCTGTCCGGCTGTGGTTGTGGTAGATTGCAACCCGGGCAGAGGGAAATAATCTGGCCGCACCAGCAGCCGCTCCTCGCCGATCAGCACCTTTTGAATGGGGAATTCGATGCGAGCCGGAGAATTCAGCAGACAGACCGGGATGGCCGACAACTTCAATGCACAGGATCTTTTTCCGGCCGATCCGGTCTGGATCGACGGCGGCTCGATCCGTGAACCGGCGCTGCTGGCCGCGCTCGACCCGCGCTGGACCGAACGCCACCTGCAATGTGTCTGGTACGACGAACGCTGGCGGCCGACACCGCTGCTGACTTCGGCCGGCGAGGAGATCGAGGTCGTGCGGCCGGGTCGCTGGAATCTCGAAGCCGGACCGGACTTCATCGGTGCCGAGCTGCGCCTGGGGCCGCAGCGCCGTCCGCTGCGCGGCGATGTCGAGGTGCATGTGCGACCCGCCGACTGGGAACGTCACCGCCACGGCGATGATGCCCGCTACGCCAATGTCGTCCTGCATGTCACCTATTACGATGTCGCCATCGACGACAAACGTATCCCGCCCCACATCCTGCGCGTGGCTCTGCAGAACGGCCTGACCGCCAACCGCCGCTTCGCCTTCGAAGATATCGATGTGGCCGCCTACCCCCACTCTATTATCCCCGCCTTGCCGCGTCCCTGCGCCGAAGCCCTGCTGCAGTTGGCTCCCGAACGGCGCAGCGCCCTGCTGGTCGCGGCCGGTCGTCACCGGCTGCGCACCAAAGCCGCCCGCCTCTCGGCGCGACTGCGCAGCGTTGGCGACCGCTATCAGGTTTTCTACGAGGAGGTCATGGCCGTGCTGGGCTATAAACGCAACACAGCCGCCTTTCGCCGTCTGGCCGAGTCGCTGCCGCTGAGCACCTGGCCCGCCGGTGCGTCAACCGACCAGCACTATGCCCGCCTCCTCGGCACTGCCGGGCTCCTGCCCGATCCGGCCTGGATGGCAGACGATGATGCCCGCAGCTATGTCCGCCTGCTCTGGGATGCCTGGTTCCAGGCGGGCGGCGGCATGGGCAATGTGGCCGAGGAAATCGGCTGGACACTCGGCGGCATGCGCCCGCTCAATCACCCCCTGCGGCGCCTGGCAGCCGCCGCGACACTCTTTGCCGAACCGCAGCGGTTGCTGGATCGTCTCGCGGCGCTGCCGACAGCCGACTCTACCAAGTGGATGAAGGCGGCACTGCATGAGTTGACCACGATTGAGGCACCGGCCTTCTGGCAGGTGCGGCAGAGTCTGGACTCTGCCCCCGGTCCGCGCCGCATCGCCCTGCTCGGCCAGAATCGCGCCTCAGCTCTGGTTGCCAATGCCCTCCTGCCACTGCTGATCGCCGAAAATTCCTCCGCCGAAGTACTGGCCGATGCCCTGCCGGCTGAAGATCTGGGCGCTCCGGCGCGGGAGACGGCCTTTCATCTGTTCGGTCGCGACCACAATCCGGCCTTCTACCAGCGTAGCGGACTGATGCAGCAAGGTTTGTTGGCCATATATCAGGATTTCTGTCTCACCAGTCGCGAAGGCTGTCTGGATTGTCCGCTGGCCGTGCGCCTGCATCAGGCGGCAACTGTAAACCAATGAAGTCCAACACCGCCATACACCGGAGGCGGCTCTTTCCGGGCGGCCGCCTGACAGTAGTCATTGCCGCGCTCCTGGCTGCGGGCTGCGTCACGGTCTATGACGACGGCACCTTCGAGTGGGGCTGGGAGCCGCTCGAAATCGATCAGGATGCCACGTTGGCCGAACGGTTCAGAGCCCAGATCGAGCGACACGATCCCGATGCGATGCGAATTTTCTGGCAACAGTCGATTGATGCGCTGCACGGCAACGATGTGGGTCAACTGGCCCGGATGGCCGGGACTGTCACATGGGTGGCCGAGCGTGCTTCGTGGATACCGGGCGTACGCGAATATGCCGACTGGCTCAACAGTCGCCAGGAATATTTCGAGGCCGCCCGTCAGGCCCGGGAGGTGGAACTGTTGCGCCGTCAGCAGCTCGCCGCGCGCGAACGTGCCCGGCAGGAGAGCTTGCAGGTGCCGTCGCATGTGCCCTCGCAGGGGACGACGCCCGACCAGTCGCCCCCTCTCGTCGGCCTGCCGCAGGATCCGGCTCTACACCTGCCCCATCTGCCGCCGACCGCCTTCAGCCGCAGCCCGGCCCCGCCACGTCCGAAACCGATAGCCGGAGCCAAAGTTCAAGACAAGGTGCAAGACAAGGACACGGTCAAAACCGGACGCGAATACTGGCAGAAAAAAGTGGCAGCCAAAAAGGTACCGGATGGTGCGGCGGCGGTGCTGCCGGTCGCACGCAAAGCCTTCGCCGATGAAAAGATACCGCCCGAACTGGTCTGGATCGCCGAGGTGGAGTCATCAATGAATCCCGCCGCCCGCAGTCCGGCTGGTGCCCTGGGGCTCTTCCAACTGATGCCGCGCACGGCCGAATCACTCGGTCTCACTCTCAAACCGCAGGATCAGCGACTCGATCCAGCCGCCAACTCGGCCGCCGCCGCCCGATATCTGCGCCAGCTCTACGGACGTTTCGATTCCTGGCCTCTGACCCTGGCGGCCTACAACGCCGGACAGGGACGCGTCGCCACACTGATCCGGCGCCACGGCAATTCATTCGACGCAATCTCCGGCCACCTGCCGG
>Ga0172382_10014434_pt1 | contig 10051 bp, 14 predicted proteins | sample Leawel138RmetaG_FD_122245 | JGI IMG/M metagenome (GOLD analysis project Ga0172382, IMG submission 122245) | Leachate microbial communities from a municipal landfill in Southern Ontario, Canada - Leachate well 138R metaG | ecosystem: Engineered > Solid waste > Landfill > Unclassified | place... | reverse complement strand
GGTCTTAAGCGTTTTGGCTGCCTCGCGTGCGAAGGCTTCCAGTTCTTTCTTGTTCATGTGGCCTATCCTTACCCTGTCAGGGTGCAATCATAGGCGGTTTACACAGTTTTATTTACAGGCTCAGGCCGAGCGAAGCGAGATCCAGCCCGCGCTTTTTGCGGGCGATGTGCTTGGCCTTGTTAAGCATTAGTCTTTAGACATTTGATGAGCGAAGTCTGCCAGGATTTCTTCGTCAAAACCCTCATCGGATAGACTGGCCATTGTTTTCATAAGCGCTGAATCTTCTAAAATATCGAAACGTCCAGATAAAACGGAATCAGGACTTTGAATAAGAGAGCTGATTCTTTCGATTTCTTTGTCTACCATTTCGTTGGAGAAATCTACGTATTTATAATAGCTATCTACATCGTATCCAAGTTCTGTAAGCTCTTGGTCACTAATATTCCCCAGTTTATGCTTTAACGCACCTATATCATGTATCCATATTATTCCATTTTTAATGTAATAGCGCCCTTTATACGCGTTTTCGTCAGGAACCTCTTCGAAACCTAAAGAAATCGCCAATTCAATGTTTTTCAGATAATCCATTTTCATAATTTATAACTCAAACTGATGTATTGCTTAACAGTTTATTCAAGTGCCAGTGGCACTATATCACTTTGGCGCCATATCACCGCCGACGGCAAAGGTTCGCAGAGAATAAGTTTATCTATTTCAGTGTGTTGTAGAAATTTAGCGGAAGGAGGTTTCGACATATAGTGCCATCCTTAGTCTCCATTAGTTCATTCCGTTGGCACCATATCATATTACGATACCCCAAAATTTCAATAAGTTATGAATGTTTTTCCTGTGATATAGTGCCAATGGCCGCTGAACAAGGAGTTTTCAGCTTAATTTTGCCTATTCAAGGTCATCTATCATGGACGATATCAAACCCCTCCTTCCTCAAAAACCAGTCAGGTTTTTAGACCAACCCAGGTTCCGTATCCGGTCAAGTGGTCTTGCTTACACAACTGAAAAGACCTACATCCACTGTGTTAAGCGCTTCATCTATTTTCATAAGAAGCAGCACACGAAAGACCTCGGCGCGGCTAAAATTGAACAGTTTTTTAACCCATTTGGCGCTATCACGAGAATGTTCACCTAATCCACAGCGCATCGCGTTAAATGCGCTTGCATATCTCTACGTTAAATTCATGGGTCTGGATATTGGTCAACTCCAGTACTCCCCCGCCAAAGCACATAGACGCTTGCCAGTCGCCTATAGCAAACAGGAAATAGCCTCAATACTTTCCCATCTAAGCGGCTCCTATAAACTGATGGTGGAATTGATGTATGGAACCGGTTTGAGAAGTGCCGAACTCTTGTCACTCCATATCAAGGATATTGATTTGCATAGCCAGAATATCGTTGTCCGGTCTTCGAAGGGTGGGAAGGATCGGACAGAGGTTTAATCCGGGAAACTTCTTCCTTAACAGCTTGTGCCGCAACCGATAGGTCAACGGTTCGCTGAGCATTAAGCCAAAATTCTGCCGAATTGCCGAAAAGACGTGCCAGCCGCAATGCCATTTCCGGACTAACAGCCCGTCGCTCACGGATTAATTCGTTAACAGACTGCCGGGATACACCCAAGGCTTCAGCCAGACCAGTAACGGTCAGGTCGTAATCAGGCAAAAAATCCTCCCGCAGCATCTCGCCAGGGTGGGTGGGTTTACGTTGTATCTCACCAGTATTTGAAATTGCCATAGTATTCACCTCGTTCAATGGTAGTCGCAGACCTCAACGTCATAGGCGTCCCCATCCTCAAACCTGAAACAGATGCGCCACTGATCATTGATCGAAATCGAATGCTGTCCTGCCCGGTCATCTGTTAAAGCATGAAGCCTGTTGCCTGGAGGAACCTTCAAATCCTCCAGCATCGTAGCCAAATTGACATAATCCAGCTTTCGGGAAGCCCTGCCCCAAATATCAGGAGGAAACCGTTTTGACTTCCCCTTGAGATACAGCTCCTGAGTATGCTTGTCCGCGAATGTCTTAATCATAACAAAATGTAACTCGTCACGTGACAATTGTCAACGCATCACCAATCTAGAGTCCTGCCAAGTATAACCAGGTACACTGATACACTATTTAGTCTTTGAGCAAACGCCGTAAGCAGCTGATTTAATTGAATAATAGTAAAAATTCAAGCCCAGTTGAAAATCCCCGTGTCGGTGGTTCGATTCCGCCCCTGGGCACCATTTCACAGTCCCATATAGTCCAACAAAGTCTAAAAAACCGCTACTTTTTAAGCACAAAAACCCTATAATCATCCTAGGAGCTCCAAAGACATCCAGCAGAAGCCGGGGTGCATTGGGGGTACAGATTGGGGTACATCCTGGGCTGTGTAAGGCATGTACCCCCAAATGGGGAATGATATCGTGCTAACAGACCCAAAAGCCCGGCAAGCCAAGGCGCAGGCGAAAGCCTACAAACTGACGGATGAAAAAGGCCTCTTCCTGCTGGTTCACCCAAACGGCTCCAAGTACTGGCGCCACAAGTACCGGTTTGCAGGTAAGGAGAAGTTGATCGCATACGGCGTTTACCCGGAGGTCACTCTTGCGGAGGCCCGACGAGCCCGGGATGAGTCCCGTCGGCTACTGAGGGAAAATGTCGATCCATCTCGATTCCGGCAAACCACCAAAGAGACCCTGGAACGGGAAGCTCACAATAGTTTCCGGGCACTGGCCGCTGAATGGTTTGAAAAGCAGCGTACCACCTGGGCCAAGAGCACCGCCGACAAACGCCAAGGCTTGATCAACAACGATCTCAACCCCCGTCTAGGCAACCTGCCCATCTCGGCCATCGATACCCACGACCTGCTTCGCGTGTTGCAAAGGATCGAGGACCGGGGAGCGATCGATACCGCGCACAATGCCCGTCAGGTGCTCAACCAGATCTTCCGCTATGCCAAGCAAACCCGACGGGTCTCCGAGAACCCGGCGACCGACCTTGCTGGCGCACTGAGGCCAAAGCAGACCAAGCACCGACCAGCCATCACCGACCCCGTGAAGTTCGGCAAGCTGCTTCGAGCGATAGACCGCTACAACGGCACCCATGTAATACGTTGCCTGCTCAAGCTCTGCCCCCTACTCTTCCAGAGACCTGGGGAGATGATCGAAATGAAGTGGGAAGAAATCAACTGGGAAGCGGCCATCTGGCATATCCCCGCTGACAAGATGAAGATGGGCATCGCCCACGATGTACCCCTGGCTGAGCAGACCATAGCCATACTGAAGGACCTGGAACCTATCACTGGCCGTCGTCCCTATGTCTTCCCCAATGCGCGCGACCCCCGAGGCCATGCCAGCCCGGCAACCATCAACAACGCTCTCCAAAAAATGGGCTATGATACCAAGACTCAACATTGCGCCCACGGCTTCCGGGCCAGCGCCCGCACCCTCCTGGACGAACACATGGGCTTCCGGTTGGAATGGATTGAGCAGCAACTTGCCCACCAGGTGCGCGACTCCCTCGGCAGAGCCTACAACCGGACCAAGCACCTACCCCAGCGTTCGGAAATGATGCAGGCCTGGGCTGACCATTTGGACGAGCTAAAAGCAGGAGCAAAGATTATCCCCATGGCTTCTGGCCACTGACGACAAAATCTAAGGATCGACAGAGCATGCAGGTACCTTCATCCCCGTCCACCTCCAGCAAGACTGAAGGTCGGGATCCTTTCGAGATTGCACATCATGTAAAGCAGCTGGCGGGAAAGGTTTTGCCCTATGTAATGCCCACAGCGAGGCGAGTGGGATCCGCCAACCACATCCCTTTTTTAACTCCATTTTCTAGATTTGACTATGAACAGTGAGAACAGCGGGAACCCCAAACAATTCCAGGGGTTCCAGTGTTCTCAGCAGAGAGTGTTCAAGGGGAACGACGGGAACTGGGAACCCTGCGAACCAACTCAATGGCAAAGCTTGAATCTCCTCCTCTATCAGGTTTGGTCCGGTGGGACAACGATATGGTAAAGGTTCATACTTCCTTCCTGAGTTCGCACTTTCTTGGTGTGCCTATCATTGTCCTTTTCGACAAGCCAACCAGCCTTGTCTAAGGCCGCTGTTATTCTTTTCAAGTCAAACCCCGGCACGGCTCGCCTCAAGCCCTCAGAGGTAAGCATCCAGCAACGTGAATCCTTCACATCCTTCACCCAGCCAGCACGGTCTCTCACCACTGTATTTTCATCGTGTTTACTTGAGAACATCGCGGGCCCATTGCGGGATATAAAGTCAGCAAGACCCTTCAGGATAGCGCGATCTTCGCCCGACCCAGCTCCCCGCGCGTCTTTCCATCCCTTGAAAAGTTCAACCATGGCGGCTACAGCTTCCCCCTTCGACAGCGGTACCAGCCCCCATTTAGCGGCCATTTCCAGAGCGAGGGCAACAATGGCAAAACGTTCAGCAACGCGGCCTTCCTGCCCTGGCTCAGCATTAAACTTATTGGTCAAGGCGCGCAATGCCTGAGGGAGATCACCAGCCTTCCCACTGTCGATTAGACGTCTTACAAATTCCGGCCCCAATTGCCCATAATCAGTGATGCTGGCCACCTTAAGAGCTTCGGAAAGTTCTGCTCCGCTGAGCCGACCATGCAGATTATCCCAGCAGCCGTAGCGTCGCACCCCTTCGACCTCCACCAAGCGGATCTCCTGTCCCGCCTGCACCTGCTGGCCAGCCATCGCCATAATGGTTGCCAGGCGCTTTTCTCCGGTCGAAAACATCAGAAGACGCCAACGCTTCGCCACTTTGGCTGACCCATTGCGGTTGGCTCGGGTCTTCCCTTCACCGTTGGCCAGGGCGTACACCACCCCGCCGATATCCTTTGGGGGTGCTGATCCCATTTCATCCAGCGCCAACAAGGTGTCATTGCGCAATACGGCCACCCCCTCGATACCGTTGCCCGTGGCCTGCCAGGTTCGCTTGAAATCTTCGCCATGTCCCCATACGGAACAGGCTGCCTGTAGTGCGGTACTTTTTCCAATTGAGCTATCTGCAATGACGTGGAACCCACCACCCTGCGCTTGCAACGGCAACAACAAAGGTCCGGCTAAAGCGCAACCTACTGCCAGCATCAGAATGGGATTGCCTGGACACGCGGCGCCGATGCTATCCCGCCATCCATCAAGCGTGCCAGACGTGCCATAGTCGCCAGAAACCGCAGCATCGCTCTGATAGATGGCATCTCCTTCGCCGATGTTTTGCCGTGGCATAATGAATAGCGAAGGCGAATTCCAGCCAGTTGATGTGGCTGCGGTGACTGATCGGGACGGATGCTGGCTCAGTATGTAACGGTTAAAATACCGGTGTCCATCCGGATCTATCTCCAGTCCCATGCTGAGCAACTCGCCACGTAATTCTTCGCCGTAACCTTTTAAAAGATGCATCGGCATGGCCCACTCTCGCCAGGCTCCAAGGGTATTCTTGAATCGCAAAAGGCGGCCAAAATCGGACCCCTGACAAGATGTGATGGCCTCGACATGGAGAGGCGAACAAATCCAGATATCTATGGGCACAGGAGCCGATTTACCGTGCTGCTTTAGTCCGTGATACCAGACTCCGGCACGGCGAGTGCCTTCTTTAGTTGTGGTCTTGCGGTAATACAAAGAGTAGCTGGGGCGCTCGATGCAAGGAGACTCTGGCTGTGGAATCAGGCCGCCCCTGCCCTTCGGGCTGACCACATTCCCAGCGAGATTAGACTCTCCATTTTGGCCGTCGATTGAATCTGGAGCGATGATATGGTTGGTCATCTCTGATATCTCCCGCAGTTTGCAGCGTCATTGAAGTCCGTGCAGGCGCATCCTTCCCCACATGACAGGCGCGGCCACGTAAGCCCAGCGCGAATAGCCGCCGCGGCTTCTAGCCCCTTAGTCATTCCCGGATTTCCATACGTTGCATGGTCATTGTCGGCAGCAATAATGATTACTAGATCAGGGCGTGCGCGGGCTATTCCCTGAGCAACCACCTTTAGATTACCAGCGTTCATCGCAGCCGCAGCAGGAACGCCAGTTTCCATGTGAACAGTAGCTGTAGTGGCCACTCCTTCTGCAATATAGAACGATCCACTAAATGGCAGCTCGGCCGCTCCTAATAGGCAGAAGCAACCAGTGACACGTCCTCCTGGCAGAAAACGCTTTACACCGTCCGCCTGAATGGTTTGCAGATTTTGGAGGTTCCCCTCTGTGTCCACCAAGGGAACAAGCAAATTTGTTCGCAGGGTTCGCAGGCCATGCCCACTGATACGCTTTTTCACAAGATAGGGGTTGTTGATTGCGGCGGGTTCGCCAGCTTTCCACAGGTAAAGTGCCCGGCTTCTGGCGGCCTCTTGTTTCTGCCGGGCATGCTTCTCCCTTTGCTCCCGAGCGATACGCAGTGTCGACTGCATCTGGGCACGATCCACTGGCAACAGTCTCTGACCACGCTCCGCGCACCAGGTAGCTTTCACCCCGGTTCGCCAGTTGCCAACAACACCTGACGGCAGTCCGTCCAGGTGGAGTACATACCAACAGGCGTGGTTGCCATGCCGACCATGTGGATCATCGAAGCGGTGTAGCTGGCCATCAGCGACCAGGTCGAACTGAGTTGCTCCCGTCGTCTCTTCGACGAATTCGCCGAAGATCCGGATAACATCAGCTGCGCTATAATCTGGGCGTTTATAAAGGCTGGCGTGTTGCCCTGGGTAGGCTCTATTGTTGTTCATCAACTTACCCTCTAGGCGCACGGCGGCTGTTGGCGATCTGAGCATTTATCCAGTCTTCGACTTCTGAGGCCACCCAGCCAACAGAACGAACACCAAGGTTTACTGGCTGCGGAAATGCTGGATCGAATCCTGGGCTGTTCTGGTTTATCCGGGCATAAATGCCAGATCGAGAAAGCCCGGTCATTACCCGCACTTCGGGGAGACGGATGATACGGGTGGGGTTAAGAAGTGAATCGTTGCTATAAGCGATCATATTGTGCTCCGTTGGATGTCATTGTTCGCTTCAAATTCTCGCGTCACGACAACGGCGGGTGGTAGATTTCCAAGCTTTCCATCTATTCTTGGAAGTGGAGAAAAGTGGCAAGAAAATTTCTCTTGCTCTAAAAAGAGGCAAGCCCCCTCTGGACGAGCCGAGAAGTGTCTTTTCAGAGTGCGGGAAAGATCTTTTTCCTGGAATCATCTTGTAACCGAGAAGGAGAACCTTGGTGTCACCTTTCATCTGCTACGAAGTAGTTAAAATACCGACTTCAATGATGCGCAATTAATTGGGGAGACCCTCGAAAAACTCATTGAGGTATGCCCGCAGAATTCATGGTGAAAAAAATGAACACAATACATGGCCTTGAGCTTTCGGAATGGGCGCCGACCAAATGGTGCGTTGCCGCGCAAATCCTATGCACGGCCTTTGAAGCAGAGGGTGAGCGCTACCCGGAGCAGTGGGTGTACTTTCTGTGGCGTCCCGGCGGCAAGGCTGTGCCCTATCGTGATCCTGATTGTGTTGGCTATGCCGTGGGTGACCCTTTCGACCAGATTAACGACACCATTGGCAAGGAGCCGATGTATGTGCTGCAGGAAGACGAGTGCCACTGGCCTGCTTTGCTGGAACTTACCTTGACGGTGGACGATCTGGAAGACTGGATAGCAGGGCTTGTGCGGAAGTTACTGGAAGAAAAAAAACGCAATGTGCACGACCGTTGGCGCCATAAGTACGCTGACGAGCCCGAAACCGATAATGTGCTACCGGCCAAGCAACCAGAACTGCCTGACATCATAGTGGTGGATGAAACCGGATTTGATGCAGACTGTGCTTGCTTGACAGGCCTGCAACCCATACCGCTTTACCGCGATGTGGGTACAGACGTCGTCAATTCTTCTTATGGGGAAGTCGATATCGTCCTCTGCGGCGACTGTGGTCGGCATTGGTTGCGATTCTTCATTGAATTCGAAGCGTTTTCACGGTCGGGCCGATGGTATCTGGGCCGGATTGAAAGCCCGTACCTGGATCAAATGACCCCCGAACTGGCTATACCCTACCTGTCGAAGCTGGACTGGTTCATTCGGGGCGGCAGTTTTTACGATGGCAAGGTGTCAAGGTCTCGGGGAAGGCCGGGTGTGTGAAGCCTCAGTAGTATGCAGAAAATTTTCTCTGTATATCTCAGTACAAAAAAAACAGCGCGCGACCATCAGAGATTTGGCTTGGTCTCTTAGTTCCTACTCTGCCTCGCCACTCAGCGACCAAAGTGGTGAAGGGCATTTCCGACATCCAATTCAACGCAAAATAGATTGCAACTATATACATCCCGTTCCGCGCCAGTTAAGACATCTGACATACATAATGAGGGAGTTTTACAGTGCTCGAGAGTTGTCCATCATCGCGACAAACTCCAAGATCTTTATCCGTAAACTGATCCAATCTACATCGATTGACAACTGTGAGCGGTTAGCAGCTATAAGAAAGCAAACCAATACTGCATCGGAGTGATGCGCAAGTAAGACGAGGTGATAGCCGCTGGGCGAGTGCGTTCCAGCCAACCAGTTCTTAACGGTTCTGTCACTGGCCCCCGTCCAACGCATCATTGTTTTGATGGCCTGATGAGTGGAACCAAGCTCTTTCTTCAATGCACACGCCAAATCCCGCCTAAATTCGTCATCACAACTTGACGCGTGTAGGCCGCCAGGTAATTTCTTGCCCTTTTTTGGAAACATATTTCCGCTCCTCTACATCTAAACTATTGAATGATGTGGAGACGTTAGCTATTGCTGTTGCGCTTCTCCGCAATTTTTAAAATAGAGTCGCAGTCCATTTTCTTCAAGCATAAGGTCACTGAGGACAAATTATAGTGGTTGAGCAAAGCGAACATATGGGTGATGACGTGATATGCATAGATAGTCGAATTCGAGCCGCTGAATACGTCCGCATGTCAACCGACCATCAACGATACTCTACCGAAAACCAAGCAGAAACTATCCGGCAATACGCAGCAGAGCGTGCGATTGATATTGTAAAGACATACGCAGACGAAGGTAAAAGCGGGCTTAGAATTGATGGTCGGGACGCTCTGCAACGTCTCATTAATGACGTAGAAAGCGGCAATGCAGATTTCGACACTATTCTCGTATATGACATAAGTCGCTGGGGAAGATTCCAGGACGCTGACGAAAGCGCATATTATGAATACGTTTGCAAACGGTCAGGCATTAACGTCCAGTACTGCGCTGAGCAGTTTGAAAATGATGGGAGCCCTATCTCAACTATTGTTAAAGGCGTCAAACGCGCAATGGCTGGCGAGTATAGTCGTGAACTCTCAGCCAAAGTGTTCACTGGTCAGTGCCGACTTATTGAGCTTGGGTTTCGCCAAGGGGGTGCCCCGGGGTACGGCCTGCGCCGAGCACTCATTGATCAGACAGGCAGTTTCAAGGGCGAACTGGGTCAGGGCCAATATAAAAGTATTCAGACGGATCGTGTCGTCCTGATATCTGGCCCCGATATTGAGGTTAGTGTGGTAAGAGATATCTATCGTCGATTTGTCGAAGATCTTATCTCAGAAGCTCAAATCGCTAATGAACTCAATATAAAGGGAATAAGCTGTGACCTTGGCCAGCCCTGGACTCGCGGAAGGGTGCATCAAATTCTGATCAATGAAAAATACATTGGTAATAATGTATGGAACCGGGTTTCGTACAAACTCAAGAAAAAGCGCGTACGGAATCATCCCAATATGTGGATTCGGGCCGAGAGCGCTTTCCCGGCAATTGTTGACCAGAGTCTCTTTAATGCAGCTCAAGCCATAATCCACGCTCGTTCATTCAGGATGTCAGACGAGCAAATGCTGAGCGCTCTCAGGCAGCTGCGAGAAGATAAAGGCCTGTTGTCTGGATTGATCATTGACGAATCTCAGGGCCTTCCATCAAGCAGTTCCTACCGCACGCGCTTCGGGAGCCTTCTGCAAGCCTACAAACTGGTCGGGTATACCCCACGGCGAGATTATAGTTATGTGGAAATCAACCGTGGCCTCCGGGCGCTTTACCCTCATGT
>Ga0172382_10014432_pt1 | contig 10051 bp, 9 predicted proteins | sample Leawel138RmetaG_FD_122245 | JGI IMG/M metagenome (GOLD analysis project Ga0172382, IMG submission 122245) | Leachate microbial communities from a municipal landfill in Southern Ontario, Canada - Leachate well 138R metaG | ecosystem: Engineered > Solid waste > Landfill > Unclassified | place... | reverse complement strand
GCTCATCACAAGCCCAAAGTGTTCTTCACCCACTCGGTGCTGCACAACCCGACCGGAGCGAACCTCTCGCCCGGTGTTGCGTTCCGCATCCTGCAACTGGCCGAGAAGCACGACTTTCTGGTGATCGAGGACGACACCTACGCCGACTTCCATCCGCACTCAACCACTCGCCTGGCAAACCTGGACCAGCTGAACCGGGTGATCTTTGTCGGCAGCTTCTCCAAGACCCTGTCGGGGAGCCTGAGGGTGGGCTATCTGGCTGCGCGCCCCGATCTCGCGGCCGAGCTGAACGATGTGAAGACGCTTACCGCCTTGTGTTCGAGCGAGTTCAATGAGCAGCTGGTGTATCAGATGCTGACCGATGGGCACTACCGGAAATATCTGGATCGCCTGCAGGGGCGGCTCGCACAGGCGAGCGATGCGTGTCTGCGCATGCTCGAACGCGTGGGGCTGGAGGTGTATCTCGAACCCAAAGGTGGCTTGTTCATCTGGGCCCGGCCGCCAGGGTTCGAGGACGTGGCGGAGATTGCCTCGCGGGCGGCGGAGCAGGACATCATGCTCGCGCCCGGAAAGGTCTTTCGTCCGCAGATGCAGCCCAGCCCGTGGATGCGCTTCAATGTGGCGTTCGCGACCGAGCCCCGGGTTGAGCGTTTCCTGCGCGATACGCTCGACGCAATTTGAGCGCTTAACGCGACTCCAGCACCAGCCTGCCGTTGGTGGGCTGGATCGGTCGGGCGTTGCGCGGGTAGAGCCGGTTGAAAATGGCCAGCTGATCGTCCGACAGTGAAACCGCCTGCTTCATCACCACCCACAGGACCTCTTCCGTGCACGGCGGCGTGGTCTGCGATCCCATGTAGAGGAAATGCGCTGGTTGCGTTGGCAAAAAGGCGGCAAGATCTATCGTCACTTCAGGCATGTAGGTGTTGCCCTTTTCCAGCGGCAGATTGTTGAGCACGGCCTGCAGCATCGCATTCGGCTGCTCGCCGCGCTCCAGCAGTACGGCCACGATCGCCTGCCGGCCATCTGCACTGCGGTGATGGAAGTGCACCGCCATATCGGACGCACCCCCGCCTACTCTGGCTTCGGACGGCCGGTGCAGCGTCAGATATTCAAGCGTGTAATGCCTGCCCCGCACGTCGATGTTCATGCCCTCGCCGACGGCCACGCGCAGCAGGTTGCCCGTGTCCGTGGTGCGAAAACGCGTCGCACGGTAGTCGAACTTCACCGGGTCGAGATCTACCGCGATCGCCTCGCGCAGGTCGATCGGTGACTGTCGGCGCCCTTCGCTGCACAGCTTCCAGTCGGGGCGCAAGTTTCCCCAGCGTTCAGGGCCGGTGTCGCCGCCATAGCTCCAGCCCTCACCCTTCACCCGCTCGACGGTAAGCGATGTGGACGGTCTGGCTTGTGCCTGAGCCTCCGGTGCCGCTTTCGGTGCCGTTTTCACCGCAGGCGCTTTCGGCTTCGTGACGTGTCGGGCCGGGCGGACGCGTGCTGCGGGCGCCTTGAAGGGGTCGGCGGCGGTGTCGCGGGGCGGAGGCGGTTTTACCTCGACCGGTGCAGGGGGCGAGGCCGGTATCGCCGGCTTCGGTTCGACCGCATCAGGCTTGGGGGGCGCATCCTTGATCGGCTCCCTGGAAACGAGGGGGGCGAGATTCGGACGAATGGACGGGATCGGCATCGCCGCAGGCGTCGGTTCGGGCGCGATCGCTGCCGCAGCGCGCTCCTTGATCAAGGCCTCGGCGGGCGTAACCTTGACCGGCGGGGCTGCAACGGCAGGCGCTACCGCCTTTGCTGGCGCCTTCTCGGGCGGCGTTGCCACCGGCGGCTGCGGCCGGGGCTCGGCCTTCGCAGTTGCGGCGACGGGCGGTTTGGCCGGCGGCTGGACCAGCGGTGGCACGGCAGCGACGGGCCGGGTTTCAGCACTGGCAGCGGCAGCCGACTGGCTCGCGGCGTCAGCGATCTTTTCCAGGTCTGCGAGTCCGGGCGGTTTGCACACCTCCCGCCACATCCGCTCATCCACGGAGTTTTTTGCCACCACGACGGGCGTCTGATCGGCGACCGACTCTTCCCGCAGCACCCGCTCTGCGGCATCCAGATACACCCGCTTGATGGTGAAGAAGCTGTTGTTGCGACAGTCGTAGCGATTGAGCGCCTTCACCGTGCGATAACCCGCTTGCGCGGCTTCCTCGTTCCCGAGCACCACGCGTCCCCATGACACCTTGGTGCCACGGTCGGAGTCGAAGATGCTCGCGCGGTCGATCTCGATGGTCCGGCCCTTGTCGCTGAGGACCTTCTGCCAGTCGGCGGCGTACGCCTGTCCAGCTGCAGTGAGCAGGAGCGCGGAAGCGAGTTGCATCGGCAGGAGGTGAAACCGGTTGCGCGTCATTACTGAACGTTCCGTGGGTATGTTCAGTGTTTCGGCATTTATCCGGAAATCTTTAGTCTTCATCAAGGATGAGAGTGGGAGTGGCTCAACTCGGGTTTGTATCGACGGTGATGAGGAGCACTATTCTTGGTGGTAATGGGATGATTTGCATTCGTGGTGGGTGAGTTTGCCCCTGACGCATGTACGGAGAACTGGTGTATCCGTCGGTCAGTGGCATCAACAGAGTTTGGCCTCAATGATCGTTTTTTGAGCGTACACAAAATAGAAAACCGCCGAAGCAGTTGCTTCGGCGGTTTCGCGGCAGATCGGGTTCGGATGAGATCAATGACGCCTTAAGCCGATAATCCTCCCTGCTTGATTTCGCCGTTACGACTTAAACGCCCGGGCAGCCTGCTGGTGAGAGACGGTTCGGTGCGGTTGTAGCGCAAGTCCACGTCCCTGCAGCAGTCCGGGTCAAAGTTACCGTTTGGCCATTGACGGCCGAGGTGCCAATCAGTGTGCATTGAATAGCCGTTGCTTGAGCGCCAGTAACAGCGTCGGGTGCATTCACCGCAATGGCGCTGCAACGCGGAGTAGCTGCGGCCAACCCCAAATTAGCAAGGGTATAAAAGGCTGCAGGTCGCCCCTCTGAAACAGCAACGTCATATCCCGTACGGGCGCCGGAGATTTCGGCAATACCGACACCCACTTGGCTCTTTGCGGTGTAATCCTGGTAAGCCGGCAGCGCCACAGCAGCCAGAATGCCGATAATCGCGACCACGATCATCAGTTCGATAAGGGTGAAACCTTGTTGGACTTTTTTCATGACATCTCTCCTTGATGGATCAACACGGAAGACCCGCTTGACTTAGCTGTCGCAAGCGCTGTGCCAGTTCTTCGATCTGGAGTGGATGGGGCCGGGGTTATTATTTTTGTCGTTTAAAAAACAATGACTTGATGAGTGTATCGAAATGTCGTTGGCGATCATGCTCCGAGGCCACTTCAATGCCGGAGTTGAAATTTTCACGCGAGACTGTCAAGCACTGACGTTTTGCGATTATGAATGTCAAATGTTGACGTTGGCTGGCAGGAGATTGGTCAGTCATATTCTGCTGCGCCTCGTCCGGTCCCGCTCATCAATGAGAAACGCCCCTTGCGGGGCGTCGGCGTGATGGCGTTTCGGGTCCTAGACGGTGGCGCTGCGTCGGCGCGCCAGCGCTGCAACGGCGCCAATCCCCAGCAGTGCCAACACGCCCGGCTCTGGCACGTCCTGAGCACGGCGCGTGACCGTGAGCTGATCCTGCGAGTTTCCTGCGCTCAGCGCGACGAAGTCGTACATCGTGGAGTTGTAGGGCTGGCTCCCGAGTTGGGTGTTCCATGTTGCGAGCTCGGTCAGCCAGGTCGTGGCCATGGTCAAAGCGCCGCCGAAGCTCGATGTCGTGAGGAAGTTGCCGCTGCTCAGGCTCAGGCTGGCACCGTCAGTCACAATCTCCCATAGCGCGAGCTGAAATGCCGGTGCGGCGCCGGCAACGCTGCCTACGGTGTCGTAGTGCAGGTCGTAGAGGCGCGAGATGAGATTCTGCTGCGGCTGACCGAAGCGGTCTGCGAGGGAGCCAGTGGAGAACAGGGTGTCGCCACGCAGCAGGCTGGTCTTGGGTTCGATGCAGAAGCTGTTGAGCAGATCGTTGTCGTAAGCGCTTGCGCCCGGCGCCTTCTGCTTGAAACTGATCATGCCGGCGCTGACCGTCGAGGTCTTGACGGTGCCGTTGGAGAGGACGCTGATGGAGCCGTTCGATGAGCCGGCGACGACGTTCTGGAAGTTCAGGATCAGGTCTGCATGCGCGAGATTGGCCCCGAGCGCACCGGCGCCAAGTGCGAGTGCGGTAATGAGGGGGCGAATGCGCATGTTGAGGGCTCCTGTTCGATCGGGTTGGGGGATATCCCCGGTAATGGATAAATTATCCATTATTGGTTAAAACGCCGAAATCGAATAAAAGTGCTCTATGTGCGTTGCGTCACATCGCTGAAGTCTTTAAGGCGTCTTCCCGTTCCATGCAGATGTCTGTTCAGGTGTTGGTGCCCCTGGGTGAGGCGGAAAGCAGATCGGAGACGGGAACGGGGTGTCCCGTTCGCGTCTCCGATCAGATGTTGCGAGGGGGCAGCTGTCACTGCCCACGGTTCAAGCGTCAAGCCAGATTCATCTTGCGCGCCGCCTCACGCAGTTCTTCCCGGAAGTTCGGGTGCGCGATGCCGATCAGGGCTTCGGCCCGCTGTTTTGCGGTCTTGCCGCGCAGTTGTGCAACACCGTACTCGGTCACCACGTAGTTGATGTCGTTCTTGCTGGTGGTCACATGGGTGCCTGGGCACAGCACCGGCGCGATGCGCGAGATGGTGTCATTCTTTGCGGTCGAAGGCAGCACGATGAAGGCCTTGCCGTTTTTCGAGCGGTTGGCTGCGCGCACGAAGTCCACCTGCCCGCCGGTGCCCGAGTAGGGCGTGTGGCCGAGGCTTTCCGAACCGCACTGCCCGAGCAGATCGATCTGCAGCGTGGCGTTGATGCAGCACAGATTGTCGTTGCGGGCGGCAATGTAGGGGTCGTTGGTGAAGTCGACCGGGTGCATCTCCAGCGTCGGGTTGCGGTGCAGGAAGTGATACAGCTTGCGCGAGCCCAGCGCGAAGGTGGCGACCGTCTTGCCGGGCATGAAGGTCTTGCGGCGGTTGGTCACGGCGCCACTTTCGATCAGCGACAGGATGCCGTCGCCGATCATTTCGGTGTGAATGCCGAGGTCGCGCTTGTGCTGCAACTGCATCACCACCGCGTCGGGAATGCCGCCATAGCCGATCTGCAGTGTGGCGCCATCGTCGATGAGTTCGGCCACATGCTTGCCGATGGCTTCCTGGATCGGGCCGATGGTCGGCAGGCCGACTTCAAACAGTTCATCGTCGCTTTCGACCAGGCCGGACACCTGCGAGATGTGCACGTGGCAGTCGCCGTTGGCGTAGGGAACGTTCGGGTTCACCTCGAGCAGGATGACGCGCGCCTTGCGCACGGCAGCCATGGTGTAGTCAGGTGCAAGCGAGAGCGAGAAGTAGCCGTACTCGTCCATCGGCGAAGCCATGGTCATGACCACGTCGGCCGGGGTCAGCCCGCGGTCGATCAGCATCGGCAGTTCGGAAAAGTAGGCGGGGACGAAATCGACCCAGCCCGACTGCCCACCCGCGCGGGTGGCGCCGCCGAAGAAATAGGCGTCATGCCGGATGTTGGCATGGGTCTCGGGGTCGAGGTAGGCGAACTTGCGCAGCGGCAAGATCTGGCTGACGGCGACATCGCGCAGCGTGTGGCGACGGTCGGACAGCGCCTGCAGCAGCGCAGGCGGTTCGCCAACACCGGTCGGGACCACGACGGTGTTGCCGTTGCTGATCATGCCCACGGCGTCGGCCGGGCTCATCCTCTTCTGATCGTAAAGCGTCTGCATGCTCACCCTCTCTCTCCTATCAAATGCTTTTATATGCGTCTGTATAGGGGATTATACGTATATTCCATACCCGTGCGTATGGACTGAGTGGCGTCAGGCGGTAAGGGTGGGGCCCTGGTGAAAGATGAGATCGGTAACCACCTTGCCGCCCACCAGGTGCTGGTCGACGATTCTCTGCATGTTCTCCAGGGTGACGTTGTAGTACCACACGCCGTCGGGTTGCACGCACAGGATGGGCCCGCCCTTGCACGCCGCAAAGCAGGATGCCCGGGTGCGTTTGACGCGAAGCGCGCCGGCGTCCAGCCCTGCGCGCTTGAAGTGCTCCCCCAGACTATCGAACAAGGCCTGTGGGTCGCTGTTTGCACTGCAGCGCGGGCCGGTGCACACCAGCAGATGGCGACGGTAGCTGCCGAGTTTCGGCTTCTCGACCAAGGTTGTTGCGAAGGGGTTTTCAGTTGAATCGTGACGGCTCATGCGCGACCTTCCTCGGTGACGGGCTCGGCCGCAGTGTGGGGCAGATCGGCTAGCGTGGCGAGGATGTAATCCAGTGGCAGCTTGTAGTGCGCGGCCTGTTGCTCTGGTGTTTCGGCGCTGGTGCGAAGGGATTCCAGCCAGCCGTTGAGGCCGGTGCTGAGCGAGCGCCCGGCCTGTTCGCCACTGCGGGTAGCGCGCTCGCCATCGGCGACGTCGTACTTGTTGCTGTAGCCGCGTGGCGTCACCATCAGGCCGTCGCGCACGAAGGTGTTCGAGTTGCCGATGAGGACGGTGGCGAGCATGCCGATGTCGCACTCGCTCATTCTCTCCAGCGTGGTGAACTCGATCCGTTGTTTTGGGCGATAGGCCGACTTGACGATCGCCACCGGGGTGTCCGGCCTGCGGTGGCGCAGGAACAGGCGCTGGGCTTCGACGATCTGGCGTGTGCGCCGCCCGCTCTTGGGGTTGTAGAGCGCAACCACGAAATCGGCGTAGGCGACGGCGTCGAGGCGGCGCGCAATGGTGGGCCAGGGGGTAAGCAGATCGGACAGCGAAATGGCGCAGAAATCGTGCGTGAGCGGGGCGCCGACCAGCGCAGCGCAGGTGTTGAGTGCGGATGCGCCGGGGATGATCTCGACCTCGATGTCCGAGTCGGGTGTCCACCCGGCCTGAAACAGCACTTCGAAGGTGGGCCCGGCCATGCCGTACACGCCGGCGTCGCCTGAGGAGATCAGCGCCACCTTCTTGCCCTGGCGGGCGCGGTCGAGCGATTCGATGGCGCGGTCGAGCTCTTCGGTCATCGACTTCCTGATGACTTCCTTGCCTTCGAGCAGGTCGGCGACGAGCTTGATATAGGTGACGTAGCCGATGATGGTGTCGGCCTCCGCGATGGCGGCGCGTGCGCGCGCGGTGAGGTGGTCATGACTGCCGGGGCCGAGGCCTACCAGCATGATCTTGCCCTTGCCTGTTGTCGTGTTCATTCGGAGATCCTTGCGATGGAGATGGTGGCGTTCTTGCCGTCAGTGCCGCGCACCTTGTGTTTTTCGACCAGCAATGCGTCCTGGCCCGCATTGGCCGCGAGCAGGGCGGCTGCTTCCGACACCGAGGGCGTGCCGGTGTAGCGACGCACGGTTTCAGAAGGATTGGGGACCGCGATCGCAGCGAGGCGGGGGGCAGGGTGAAAATCGATGCGCCAGCCGTGAACGGCCGCGAGCAGTGCCAGACCGGCCTCGTCTGCCTTGAGATCGATGCTGGCCACTGCACTGACGGCTTCCAGCCCGACGCCGGCGACCGCCAGGGCTTCGTTGACGGCTTGGGCGAGGGTCTCGAATGGGGTGCCGCGGTCGCAGCCCAGTCCAAGTGCCACCTTCATTGCGCGCTCACGGCTTGAGGCCGGTAGATGACCTTCTTGCCGCTCAAGCGCGCGGCAAGTGTGTCAGGCAGGCTGCGGTGGCTGACCCACAGCACGGCGCCGAATGCATCCGGGTCGATGTCTTCCAGGCGGTCGAAACGGTGCAGGTTGGCGGGCAGGCTGCCGCTGCGACCGTTGGCGTGACGCACCCACCAGTCGGTGCTGCCGGTTTCCTGCACCAGCGCAACCGGTTCGTCGTTTACCACGGCGGCGCTGGCGCGCACGATTTCGTCATGGCTGGCTTCGAAGGTCCAGCCCAGTTCGCGACCGAGCAGATCGACGGCGAGGGTTTCGCGGGCGTCGGATGCCGTGGTAAGCACTTGCTGGGCGCCAAGTGTGCGGCTGAGCAGGCCGGCCAGCGCGTTGGCGCCGCCCAGGTGCCCGGAGAGCACCGGGATGGCGTAGCGCCCGGCTTCGTCGAGCACCACGATGCCGGGGTCGGTTTCCTTGTTCTTCAGGTGGGGGGCGATGAGGCGGACGACCGCACCGAGCGAGACGATGCAGATGATGCCGTCGAATGCGGCGAACAGTGCCGGGATCTGATCTCCGGTCTTGCCGGTGAAGCAGGCAAAGGCGCTTGGTGCGGCCGCTTCGGCTTCGGAGTGAAACTTCTCCGGGGCGAACAGGGTGGCGCCGGGCAGCGCTGCCACAACCTTGCCGGCGAGCGCAATGCCGTGACGGGTGATGGAGACGACGGCGACTTTGTTGTTGGGGAAGGGAAGGTGTTGGGTCATGGCGGATTCTTTCTTCTATATGGATTCTGTTAAGTCGTTACGTCCAGGTGGGGGTGGCCCGCAGAGGCCGCCACGCGAAGCGCTCGTGCCGCTGCGGTCGTCGGTCGGGCAGACGTTCGCGGCCTTCGGCTTCCCGGCTCGTCGAACGTCTGCGGGGCGACGGTGCAAACTCGCTCGCTACGCTCACTCAGACATGCACCGTCTTGTTTCCCCGCAGACGCCCGACGATCCGGCGCTCTCGACAGCCCGACCGCCAACCACAGCGGCGCGCTTCACGTGGCGGCCTCTGCTGCTGCAGCGATATTCGAGGCCTCTGATCTCTTGCGACAGCCGCGGCGCAGTTCTCCGCGCACGCGCTTCGGGTTCTGCACGAGCAGCAGCGACAGGTAATTCACCTTCTCTCCGCGCAGACTGGCGATGTCGCGCACCACCCGCTCCTCGGGTGAGCCAACCTTCTCGATGAAGCAGCTGTTGGCGATCAGCCCGCGTCGTTCGAGCAGGTCCAGTACTTCGTCCAGCAGCGGCTTGACCTTCATCAGCACCAGGGTGTCGAACTCGTCGAGCAAATGGTCGATCACCGGCACGCCGTAGGCGGCGGGGATGACGGCCAGGGTCTCGTCCTCTTCGGCCAGTGCCACATCCGCTCGGGCGGCGGCAGCGGCAAAGGAGCTGACGCCGGGGATGGTCTCCACGGTGACAGCGGGCGCCAATTCGCGCACTGCGCGCGCTAGGTGCCGGAAGGTGGAATAGGTGGAGGCATCGCCCTCGACCAGAAAAGCGACATCGCGTCCGCTCGCCAGCAGCTCGACCGTGCGGCTCGCGGCACGCGCCCACGCCTTGGCCAGCGCGGCGGCGTCGCGCGTCATCGGGAACACCAGCTCGGCAGCGTCGTCCGGGATATTCAGTCCGCCACGGCGGGCAATCCCCAGTGCGTATGAAGTCTCCTCTGCGCGCTTCACCGGATAGGCCCAGCGCGCACCGGATTGCAGCGCCGCCCAGCCGCGGCGAGTGATGAGGTCGGGGTCGCCGGGGCCGAGCGAGACGCCGATCAGGCGGCCGAAGCTGCAAGAAGGGGGCGATGCTTGAAGGGCGGTGGTGCGTATGTCATTCATGGGTGTTGCCTCCTGCGGAGTCTGATGGACGGTCTGCAGCCTGCGCGCTGACGATCCAAACCGGGTTCTGGGCAGCGAGGCGGTGCATGTCGAGAATCGGCTGACTGCGCGCGGCTGAGAGCATGGTGACGTCCCAGGTGGCGCCCAACTGCTGAAGCGTCTGGGTGGCGAGGGCGAGGTTTTCCAGGGTGACGAAGTTCATCACCAGGCGCCCGCCGGGCTTGAGCCGGGCAAGCACCCGTGCGATCAGCTCGGCCAGTTCGCCGCCGGAGCCACCGATGAAGACCGCGTCGGGGGCTGGCCAGGCATCGAGGCCGGCGGGTGCCTTGCCTTCGAACAGGCTGTAGTTGCTCGCGCGCATGCGCCGCGCATTGACGCGGGCGTTGGCGGCATCGCCGCTGTTCTTTTCGATTGCCCACACGTGGCCGAGGTGAGCGATGCGGCTGGCTTCAAGGCCGACCGAGCCCGAGCCAGCGCCG
>Ga0172382_10014429_pt1 | contig 10052 bp, 7 predicted proteins | sample Leawel138RmetaG_FD_122245 | JGI IMG/M metagenome (GOLD analysis project Ga0172382, IMG submission 122245) | Leachate microbial communities from a municipal landfill in Southern Ontario, Canada - Leachate well 138R metaG | ecosystem: Engineered > Solid waste > Landfill > Unclassified | place... | reverse complement strand
TGCAGCATACGCTTTTCGTTGCGCACGATGATGTCAGGCGCAGCCAGATCCAGCAGGCGTTTCAGACGGTTGTTACGGTTGATCACGCGGCGATACAGGTCGTTAAGATCTGAAGTCGCGAAGCGGCCGCCATCGAGCGGAACCAACGGACGTAAGTCAGGTGGTAACACAGGCAGTACTTTTAAGATCATCCACTCAGGCTTGTTGCCTGAAGTGTAGAATGCTTCCATCAACTTAAGACGTTTAGTCACTTTCTTGCGACGAGTCTCAGAATTGATTGAAGGCAATTCTTCACGCATTTGTTCGATTTCTTTCGCTAAATCGATAGCACGTAACAGTTCAAGTACTGCTTCGGCACCCATTTTAGCTTCGAACTCATCACCGTATTCTTCTAATGCATCCAGATAAGTTTCTTCTGTCAGCATTTGGCCACGTTCAAGGCTGGTCATGCCAGGTTCGATCACGACAAATGATTCAAAATACAGTACGCGTTCGATATCACGCAGCGTCATATCCAGCATTAAGCCAATACGTGACGGCAGTGATTTTAAGAACCAAATGTGCGCAACTGGGCTAGCCAGTTCGATGTGACCCATACGCTCACGACGTACTTTAGTTTGGGTTACTTCAACGCCACACTTTTCACAAATAACACCACGGTGCTTCAAACGTTTGTACTTACCGCACAAACATTCGTAATCTTTGACTGGGCCAAAGATACGCGCACAGAACAGACCTTCACGCTCAGGCTTGAAGGTACGGTAGTTGATGGTTTCTGGCTTCTTAACTTCACCAAAAGACCAAGAACGGATCAGATCAGGCGATGCCAGACCAATTTTGATGCCGTTAAATTCTTCAGTCTTGCTTTGCTGTTTCAGAAACTTTAATAAGTCTTTCACGTTTCTCTCCTGAAGGAGTTAAACCGGGTGCTCCGCTTGCACGGAGCACCATTCTGTTTGCCAAACGCGGCTAAAGGCCTGCGCTTATGCCTGATCCAACTCGATATTAATACCGAGTGAACGGATCTCCTTCAGTAACACGTTGAAGGACTCTGGCATGCCAGGTTGCATCTGATGGTTACCGTCGACGATGTTCTTATACATCTGAGTACGACCGTTAACGTCATCCGATTTAACAGTGAGCATTTCTTGAAGCGTATAAGCGGCACCGTATGCTTCTAGTGCCCACACTTCCATCTCACCGAAACGCTGACCACCGAACTGAGCTTTACCGCCCAGTGGTTGTTGAGTCACTAAGCTGTACGAACCGGTAGAACGGGCGTGCATCTTGTCATCAACTAAGTGGTTCAGTTTGAGCATGTACATGTAACCTACCGTTACTTGACGCTCAAATTCGTTACCGGTACGACCATCAAACAACTTCAACTGACCAGAGGTTGGCAAACCTGCAAGTTCAAGCATCTGCTTGATCTCTTTCTCTTTAGCACCGTCGAATGCAGGAGTTGCAATCGGGATACCGCCTTTCAGGTTAGTCGCAAGACGTAATACTTCATCATCAGTGAATGAATCGATATCGACGCGCTGCTGCACTTCGTCACCTAATTCATAAACTTGCTTGATGTAACCACGAACTTCAGCCAGCTCACGCTGTTCTTCAAGCATCGCAGTGATCTTGTTACCAATACCTTTGGCAGCGGCGCCCATATGGACTTCAAGTACCTGACCAATGTTCATACGTGATGGAACACCTAGCGGGTTCAATACGATGTCTACTGGGTTACCTTGTTCGTCATATGGCATATCTTCGATTGGGCAAATCTTAGAGATAACACCCTTGTTACCGTGACGACCCGCCATCTTGTCACCAGGTTGGATAGTACGCTTAACCGCTAAGTAAACCTTAACGATCTTGAGTACGCCTGGCGCCAAGTCATCACCTTGGGTGATCTTGCGACGTTTGATCTCAAACTTCTTATCGAAGTCAGCTTTCAGCTCTTCATGCTGTTCAGCTAATTGCTCAAGTTCAGTTTGTTTTGCTTCATCGTCAATGACTTGAACCAATACATCTTTACGTGGCAACGCAGCAATTTGCGCTTCAGTGAAACCAGCACCGATTAACAGGTTACGCGCACGGCTCAATACACCTTCTTCAAGGATCTTGAACTCTTCGCCTAAGTCTTTACGAGCTTGGGCAATGTGCATCTCTTCGATTTCAACTGCACGCTTGTCTTTTTCAACGCCGTCACGGGTAAATACCTGAACGTCGATGATAGTGCCCTTAACAGAGTTAGGAACACGCAGTGAACTGTCTTTAACATCAGACGCTTTCTCACCGAAGATAGCACGGAGTAACTTCTCTTCTGGCGTTAGCTGTGTTTCGCCTTTTGGCGTCACTTTACCAACCAGAATATCTCCACCCTTCACTTCTGCACCAATGTAAACGATACCTGACTCATCGAGTTTCGACAGAGCAGATTCACCTACGTTTGGAATATCAGCCGTGATTTCTTCGCTACCCAGTTTGGTATCACGAGCAATACAAGACAGCTCCTGAATGTGGATAGTGGTGAAACGGTCTTCTTGCGCTACACGCTCAGAAATTAAGATCGAGTCTTCGAAGTTGTAACCGTTCCAAGGCATGAATGCGATACGCATGTTCTGGCCAAGGGCTAAGTCACCTAAGTCAGTAGACGGACCGTCTGCTAACACGTCACCACGAACGACTGGCTCACCAACAGCACAACAAGGGCGTTGGTTGATACAAGTGTTTTGGTTAGAACGGGTGTATTTAGTCAGGTTATAAATGTCGATACCGGCTTCGCCTGGGCGCAGCTCATCTTCATTTACTTTAACAACGATACGGCTCGCATCAACGTAGTCTACAAAACCACCACGTTTAGCAACAACCACAACACCAGAGTCAACAGCCAAAGTACGTTCAATACCAGTACCTACTAGCGGCTTTTCAGAGCGCAGTGTGGGTACGGCTTGACGTTGCATGTTCGCACCCATCAAGGCACGGTTAGCATCGTCGTGTTCTAAGAACGGGATCAGCGATGCAGCAACAGAAATAATCTGTTGTGGCGAAACGTCCATATACTGGATGTCAGCAGCGCGCATAAAGGTAGATTCACCTTTATGACGACAAGCAATTTGCTCTTCTGCCATACGACCGCTAGCGTCAACTTCGATGTTCGCCTGTGCAATCACATAACGACCTTCTTCGATTGCTGACAAGTATTCCACTTCGTCAGTAATCACGCCGTCGATAACCTTGCGGTATGGCGTTTCTAGGAAGCCGTAAGAGTTAGTACGGGCAAAACTTGCTAATGAGTTGATTAGACCAATGTTTGGACCTTCAGGGGTCTCAATTGGACATAAACGACCATAATGCGTTGGATGTACGTCGCGGACTTCGAAGCCTGCACGTTCACGAGTCAAACCACCAGGGCCAAGTGCAGAAATACGACGCTTATGCGTTACTTCTGACAGCGGGTTGTTTTGGTCCATGAATTGTGACAGCTGAGAAGAACCGAAGAACTCTTTCACTGCAGCAGAAATTGGCTTAGCGTTGATCAAGTCTTGTGGCATCAGCTCGTTCAGATCGCCTAAAGACAGACGTTCACGCACGGCGCGCTCAACACGGACTAAACCAACACGGAATTGGTTTTCAGCCATTTCACCGACGCTACGAATACGACGGTTACCTAAGTGATCGATGTCATCGACTTCGTCGAAACCGTTACGGATATGAATGATGTTCTTCATTACCGCGACGATGTCTTCTTTAGACAATACACCGCTACCTTCGTCATCAGGAATGCTGAGACGACGGTTGAACTTCATACGACCTACTTTAGACAGGTCATAACGCTCTTCACTGAAGAACAAGTTCTGGAATAGTGCTTCGGCAGCATCTTTGGTTGGTGGCTCGCCAGGACGCATCATACGATAGATCTCAACCAGCGCTTCTAAGCGGTTAGTGGTTGAATCGATACGCAGCGTATCTGAAATATAAGCACCATGATCTAGCTCGTTGATATACAACGTGCTGATATCTTTAATACCGGCCAATGATAGTTTAGCCAGATCTTCTAAGCTAATTTCACTGTTGGCAGAGACTAAAACTTCACCCGTGTCCGGATCGATATAATCTTGAGCAGCATATTTGCCCACGATATATTCAACTGGCACTTCAAGCTCAGTGGTATTAGTCTTTTCTAACTGACGAATGTGACGCGCAGTAATACGACGTCCCGCTTCAACCAGTACAGAACCTTCAGCATCCTTGATGTCATAGCTGGCAGTTTCGCCACGCAGACGTTCAGGCACCAAAGACATGACCAGAGTATCTTTCTTGATCTTGAACTCAACGCGTTCGAAGAACAGATCGAGGATCTCTTGAGTAGAATATTCTAATGCACGTAACATGATGGTCGCAGGCAGTTTGCGGCGACGGTCAATACGCACAAATAGTGCATCTTTAGGATCGAATTCAAAGTCAAGCCATGAACCACGGTAAGGAATAATACGTGCGTTATACAGCACCTTACCTGATGAGTGGGTTTTACCACGGTCATGATCAAAGAACACGCCTGGAGAACGGTGTAATTGAGATACGATTACACGCTCAGTACCGTTGATAACAAAAGTACCGTTATCCGTCATCAATGGGATATCACCCATGTAGACTTCTTGTTCTTTAATATCTTTTACTGTGCCCGCCGCTGCTTCACGGTCATACAACACCATGCGTAATTTAACGCGTAGTGGAGCTGAATACGTAACACCACGGATCTGACACTCTTTCACATCAAAAACAGGCTCGCCAAGCTTATAGCTGACGTATTGCAGTTCTGAGTTACCAGAAAAGCTCTTGATGGGAAAAACGCTACGGAAGGCGGCTTCTAAACCGCGCTCACCGGTAGGATCTTGATCGGTGAACTTCTTAAAAGAGTCTAGCTGGATAGACAATAAATAAGGGATATCCAAAACTTTTGGACGCTTACCAAAGTCTTTGCGAATACGCTTCTTTTCAGAATAGGAGTAAACCATGGGTTTCCTCTGCTTACGAGATGTGACCAAGACTGAATAAATAACTTAAGTTATTAAAATTCAGCACGTTTGCCCATCACCGTTGATGGCAAGAACCTAACCAGTAATCTCTGCTAGGGACTGCAAAATTTGGCGACAAACGGTGAAAAAAAATCGCCAGCGCATATAGCGCAAAAAAGGCCGACGGTTAAAAAACCGCCAGCCTCCACCCAAGTGGCTTGGGTGAGCAAGCTACATAATAGCTTACTTAATTTCTACAGAAGCACCAGCTTCAGTAAGTTCTTTCTTCAGAGCTTCAGCTTCTTCTTTAGAAACGCCTTCTTTAACTGCTACTGGAGCAGCTTCAGACATAGCTTTAGCTTCTTTCAGGCCTAAACCAGTTGCGCCACGGATGGCTTTAATAACTGCAACTTTGTTGTCGCCGTGAGCAGTCAGAACTACGTTGAATTCTGTTTGTTCTTCAACAACAACTGCTTCTGCACCGCCAGAAACAACAGCAGCAGCGGCAGAAACGCCGAACTTCTCTTCCATAGCTTCGATCAGTTCAACAACTTCCATTACAGACATAGCTGCAAAGGCTTCTAAGATTTGGTCTTTAGTGATAGACATAACAAATGTTTCCTATTGTTCTGAATTCAATTTTATTAAGCAGCCAGCTTGAAATTAAGCGGCTTCTTGTTTTTGATCGCGCAGGGCGGCCAGTGTACGAACGAACTTGCCAGCAGATGCTTCTTTCATAGTCATCATTAACTGAGCTAGTGCTTCTTCGTATGTTGGCAGTTTCGCCAAACGATCAATTTCAGCTGCAGGGATGAAATTCCCTTCAAAGGCTGCGCCTTTAACTTCGAAGTTAGCTTGTTCTTTAGCAAAGTCTTTTAACAGACGTGCTGCAGCACCTGGGTGCTCTAAAGAAAAAGCAATCAAAGTTGGGCCAGTGAACGTTTCTGCTAGGCACTCAAAAGCAGTACCTTCAACAGCACGACGAGCTAGCGTGTTACGTACTACACGTACATATACACCAGCTTCGCGAGCTTTTTTACGCAGACCGGTCATAGCACCTACAGTCACACCGCGAGAATCAGCGGCAACTGCAGATAGCGCACCTTTGGCAGCTTCGTTGACTTCAGCAACAATCGCTTTTTTGTCTTCGAGTCTTAATGCCATTGGCTTTACTCCTGGATTCTACCTAGGGTATTCCCTAGTATTTACCATACTAAATACTTATGTATTTAGTGACTTACGGTGCAGATTATCCAGTAAAAAATTTTAGCTGGGGCCTGACACCGTCTACGCAGGAAATTAAGTTATTTTTACAAAAAACACCTGCGGTCTTGGACGGAAACCTGAGTTAAACTCCGCCTAAACGAGAGATAAAACAGGCTTCAACCCACAAAGTGCGCGCATTATAGACTAATGCACCCGCTTTGTAAAATTATAGAGTTGTTTCAAGCGTAGCTTGATCAACTGCAACACCTGCACCCATAGTGGTAGAGATGCTGATCTTTTTCACGAAAATGCCTTTAGCAACTACAGGCTTAGCCTTTTTCAGTGCTGACACTAACGCTTCCAAGTTTTCTTTCAATTGAACTGGTGTGAAATCCACTTTACCGATAGTAGTGTGGATAATACCGTTCTTGTCGTTACGGTAACGAACTTGACCCGCTTTGGCGTTCTTAACAGCTTCAGCAACGTTTGGCGTTACTGTACCTGTTTTAGGGTTAGGCATTAAACCACGTGGGCCTAAGATTTGACCTAACATACCAACAACGCGCATTGCATCTGGAGATGCGATAACTACGTCAAAGTTCATTTCACCGGCTTTGATTTTCTCAGCCAGATCATCCATACCAACTAGCTCTGCGCCGGCGGCTTTAGCAGCTTCAGCATTTGCACCTTGTGTAAATACTGCAACGCGAACGTCACGACCAGTACCGTGTGGCAACACTGTTGCACCACGAACGTTTTGGTCAGATTTACGTGGGTCGATACCCAGGTTAACTGCTACGTCTACACTTTCAACGAATTTTGCAGTTGCTAATTCTTTTAACAGAGCAACAGCTTCGTTGATATCGTAGCTTTTAGTACCGTCAACTTTTTCGCGAATTACGCGCATGCGTTTAGTTAGCTTTGCCATTATATTAATCCTCTACAACCAAACCCATTGAACGCGCAGTACCTTCGATTGAGCGAGTCATCGCTTCAATGTCAGCACCAGTCATATCGGCAGCTTTCAGTTCAGCAATTTCTTGAACTTTAGCGCGAGCGATAGTACCCACTTTCTGAGTGTTTGGACGTGGAGAACCTGATTTCAGGCCTGCAGCAGTCTTCAGTAAGTAAGACGCTGGAGAAGTCTTAGTTTCAAAAGTGAATGAACGGTCACTGTAAACAGTGATCACGACTGGAATAGGCATGCCTTTTTCCATTTTTTCTGTACGGGCGTTAAATGCTTTACAGAATTCCATGATGTTCACACCTTTTTGACCCAAAGCTGGACCAACTGGTGGTGATGGGTTCGCAGAACCGGATTTTACTTGTAGCTTAATATAAGCATCAATCTTCTTTGCCATCTGACATTTCCTCAGTTTGGGTTCAAACGCGCATCAGCGACATGCTGACATGCTCCCCCGAAAACAACGGGTGCGAATTATATAGAAATTCGCACCCGTTGCCAAACGGATTTTGTAGTTTATTTAATCAGCCTTTTTCAACTTGACTAAAATCAAGTTCAACAGGCGTAGAACGACCAAAGATCATCACTGATACTTTCACGCGGCTCTTGTCATAATCCACTTCTTCAACGGTACCGTTAAAGTCAGCAAATGGACCATCACACACACGTACCACTTCACCAGGCTCAAATATGGTTCTATGAGTCGGTGACGCTGTCGTTTCTTGTAAGCGACGCAGAATTGCATCAGCTTCTTTATCTGAAATTGGGGCAGGACGATCAGACGTTCCGCCAATAAAGCCTAAAACACGCGGGATGCTTTTGACTAAATGCCAGCTGTCATCGTTCATTTCCATCTGGACTAACACATAGCCAGGGAAAAACTTACGTTCGCTCTTGCGACGCTGACCTGCACGCATTTCGATGACTTCTTCAGTCGGAACCAATACTTCACCGAAGTATGCTTCCATGCCATGCATTTTAATATATTCAATCAGTGACTTACAAACTCGGCCTTCATAGCCTGAGAATGCCTGCACTACATACCATCTTTTTTTAGCTTCTTTAGCTTCAGTCATTCGAGGTGCCTATACGCCAGTGATAAAATTGACAATTCGCATTAACACAGCATCCATACCCCAAAGGATAAGAGCTAAGATACCTGTTGCTGCAAGGACAATAAAAGTGGTGTTTAGCGCTTCTTGACGCGTCGGCCATACAACCTTGCGCACTTCGATATGCGCTTCACGGGCAAAAGCTAACGCTTTTTTACCTTTTACAGTCTGAAGCGCAATAAAACCAGCAATAGCGAATGCAACGATAACACTAAGCGCACGTATGACGGCACTGGCTTCGCTATACATTTGATTGCCAATAACAGCAGCGGCTAGCAATACAATCACTAAACCCCACTTCACGATATCCAGAGAATTGTTCTGGTTTTCAGTATTTGTTGTCATCGGTTTTTCCGTTACTCAATACGGCCTGAGCTTAGAGCACATTAATTGACGGGCATAATCCCACATCACTCTGCATTTCCGAACACCCTTAGAAACGCAAAATAGCATAAGCTCAGGGTCAAAAATCGGCCATAGATTGTATTCTTATTCGACTTTGTAAGCAAGGATGCGAATCCCATGCAAACCACAAAACCTATGAAATAATCCACTTAAACAAAAAAGGAAGCCGAAGCTTCCTTTTCAAACTAATTTCTATCGCAATTAAGCGATGATTTTAGCTACTACACCAGCACCAACTGTACGACCACCTTCACGGATTGCGAAGCGTAAACCTTCGTCCATCGCGATTGGGCAAATCAGAGTCACTACCATTTTGATGTTGTCGCCAGGCATTACCATCTCTACGCCTTCTGGCAGTTCGATAGTACCGGTTACGTCAGTTGTACGGAAGTAGAACTGTGGACGGTAGCCTTTGAAGAATGGAGTGTGACGTCCGCCTTCTTCTTTTGACAGAACGTAAACTTCTGATTCAAAAGTGGTGTGTGGGTTGATTGAACCTGGTTTAGCCAATACTTGACCACGTTCTACGTCATCACGCTTAGTACCACGTAATAACACACCACAGTTCTCACCTGCACGACCTTCGTCAAGCAGTTTACGGAACATTTCTACACCAGTACACGTTGTTTTAGTCGTTGTGCGAACACCAACGATTTCAACTTCGTCACCCACTTTAACAATACCACGCTCAACACGACCAGTAACTACTGTACCACGGCCTGAAATTGAGAATACGTCTTCGATTGGCAGTAGGAACGGCTTATCGATGTCACGTTGTGGTTCTGGAATGTAAGAATCCAGTGCTGCGGCTAATTCAAGGATCTTAGCTTCCCACTCTGGTTGACCTTCTAGGGCCTTCAGAGCTGAACCTTGGATTACTGGTAAATCATCACCTGGGAAATCGTATTCTGACAGAAGTTCACGCACTTCCATTTCAACCAATTCCAGTAACTCTTCGTCATCTACCATGTCACATTTGTTCATGAACACGATGATGAAAGGTACGCCAACCTGACGAGAAAGCAGGATGTGCTCACGAGTCTGTGGCATTGGACCGTCTGTAGAGGCAACTACTAGAATCGCGCCGTCCATCTGTGCAGCACCAGTGATCATGTTTTTAACATAGTCAGCGTGGCCTGGGCAGTCTACGTGTGCGTAGTGACGTGAAGGCGTGTCATATTCGATGTGAGAGGTATTGATCGTAATACCGCGCTCACGCTCTTCTGGAGCGTTATCGATTTGAGAGAAGTCTTTAGCTTCGCCACCGTAGGTCTTAGCCAGTACGTGAGAGATAGCTGCAGTCAGTGTGGTTTTACCATGGTCAACGTGACCAATGGTGCCCACGTTTAC
>Ga0172382_10014428_pt1 | contig 10053 bp, 6 predicted proteins | sample Leawel138RmetaG_FD_122245 | JGI IMG/M metagenome (GOLD analysis project Ga0172382, IMG submission 122245) | Leachate microbial communities from a municipal landfill in Southern Ontario, Canada - Leachate well 138R metaG | ecosystem: Engineered > Solid waste > Landfill > Unclassified | place... | reverse complement strand
TTTTATCTTTCCACAGGACCATATCCAATTAATTCATTCCACCATTCAGGATAGGCAGCAGTACGGAAATTTATATATCCCATGGCATATTTTCCTAATAGCATATCACCTAAATTTTTCCAGGATTCATGTAATGCAACTGCATGCTGATAATAAAAATTATTTATTAAACTCAATCCTCTTTCAGGATCTGTCTGGTAAATTTCTGTTGCTTTCTTTTGAACTTCGGGGACAATTTCATATAACATTTCCAGCTTTGGATCACGGACTGCATAAAGATCTTTAATTGCTTCATTGTAATGCAATTCAGCCATCTGCTGTACATATATATTTATCCACCACCCGGAATTGCGATCGAAAGGTTCCCATCTTGAACCTGTTCTGTAAAATTCCGGTAATTCATTCATTGTGCCACTTAAGGGAGCAATATAAGAACTGTCCGGGGCTCCGTAGCCAAACCATGCTACACCCTTTATTGGATCAGGATAATTATTGTTTATCTGGCTGATATGGAAATAATTTGTTCGATGCATGTTTATACTTCTTTCCCATGTGCCATCACCTGAGTTAGCATACCGAATTGGGTTACCCCATGGACCTGCTGCGGGACCTACAGTTAAATCATAATCAGTTCCCTGATAATAATCACCCATGATTTTAAATACATCATGGACAGAAAGTTTATTATCTGGCACTATTGTTTGAGGATATTCCACTTCATGCGGGCTTAGCCCTAAAGAAGGGGCCATTATATCATATGCCCTCCATACTCTACGTGTTGCATACACATTATTATTTGGTGCATAAATATCTGCCGGGCGGAAAGGCTCTCCGGAAACAGGATCATACCATCCCTTGTCAACAGCAAAAGAAATAATATTTGGGGAGTGCATTACATTTTCCTCATCATCAAAATCAATGTCTCTAATCCTGGCTGCATTAGCGGATACAAACACTTCATCATCAGCTAATCTAAAAGCACACCATAGGTCATGTCCATACACTTCCATTATCCATATTTCATCACCATCAGCAAAGTTTATATTTTCAGCATTAATAGGAGCCCATTTGTAAGTTTCGATAATGTCACCTAAAATTTCTACAGCTTCTCTGGCAGTTGAGGCTCTTTCTAATACTACTTCTAAAATGTATTCATAATCCACAATGCCTTCACTGCTGCGCATTACTTCTCTTACTTCCTGGCCATATTCAGTACTGGTATCAATGGAGCAAGTGGTTTCTCCAACAGCCACACCTTTTTCATTCATTACCGGAAGGCAGCTTCTTAAATATTGAAATGTATGGGGAACCTGGGGCATTTCACCTTGAACTTCTCCTCGATGCATAATCCCTCTCATATCGCCTTCCACCCAATCAGCAGCAGGGACAATCGTTGTATGGAAAGGACAGCCACCACAATCAGAATTGTAAGAAATAATAGTAGACCCGTCAGTTGAAACATTTTTTCCCACAGAAACAGTTGTACATTCAGAGTTGGAAGTTATGCATAAATCTTCATTACAGGCAACACAATTAACTTCCTGTTCAATAACATCTGCCATACCAAAGGAAGGTATCCCTATAATGATTATTGCTATAATTAAATATTTTATTTTATTCATAAATCCTCCTATTTTAATTTTATTATCTAAATATCTATTTTTGTTTAACAACATTTCTGGTAAAAAATTTATAATATTAATACACACCTCCTTTATCATTTTAAATTAATAACATAATATAGTATTAAAAATTTAAAAAATTAAAGTTATTCTACTAAAATTTATGATTATTTTCAATACCTTGAAGTAAAAAATATTGTGGGAAATTGATATTCCTGATTAATTAATTAATTAATTACAAAAAAATGGGAATTAAAAAATTTTTATTAATATAAGTAGATTTATCAACCAAAACAGTGATTGTTATTGGTTTTCTATGCTCTTATATTTCCTGAGAAATTCAATAGCCATATCTTCATCAAGGGGTTTACTGATTAGATAACCCTGTATCTTATCACAGCCGTGTCTTTGCAGGTATTGCTTCTGTTTTTCAAGCTCCACACCTTCTGCGATTACATAATGACCTAAATTATGAGCCATGGAGATAATATCATCAGTAATTGTCTTCTCAGGCTCAAGGTACATCAATTTATCAATAAATGATTGATCAATTTTAAGACAGTTGATATTTAACTCCCTTTCCCTTGCAAGGGAAGAATACCCTGTACCAAAATCATCAATAGCAATAATGAATCCGGCTTTTTTCAACCTGCCCAGAATGCGGTTTATTTTCTCATAGTCTGATTCAAATACCGACTCAGTAATCTCGATACCTATATTGGAAGGAATTACTCGCATTTTACTAATCATCTTAAATAACTTTTCGCAAAAATCTTTTTTTAACATCTGGATGATTGAAAAGTTGATTGAAATTTTCACATTGGCATATCCATGTTCCTTTAACTTGTTCAGAAAAGAAAAAGACTGGAGGATAACTTTGTCTCCAATCGGAATAATAAGTTTTGACTCCTCGGCTATGGGAATGAATTCCAGAGGAGGTATCAGACCAAGTTGAGAGCTTTTGAATCTGGCCAGGGCTTCAAATCCACTTATCTGGTTTGTTTTAAGATCCAGAATCGGCTGATATTGCAAAAACAGACAGTCACCATTTTCACCTGCTGCTATCTGGGCAAGTTCGCGTTTTATATCCTGTTCGCGAATCATTTGTGTTTCTATTTCCGTGTCATAAAAACAAATACCAAAATCCCTGTCACCAATAGCAAATGCTTCTTCTGAAGCAATTAAGATATTTTTCAAAAGCTGATCCACATCGTTTTTATTATTCTGGTCTATTTCTACTACTCCAATCCCACCACGAACTCTCTCGGCAGCAAGCAAGGATTCCAGGGTATTAGCAACCTTATCGCAGAAATCAGTGAGTTGCTTTTTGTATTGATAGCCTTTCAAATAAAAAACAAATTGATTCTCATAAGTGTAAAATAATTGTCGTGTATCTGTACAATGGGCATTGAGAACATCGACTATTTCTTTTATCAAATCCTGGGTGTAATGAAAACCATATGCCATAGTCAATGATTGCACAGCAGTCATATTTATATTTATTAGCGCTCTTTTCTTTGTATTCTGTTTTTTTCCATCTTTTATTAAAAGCTCTTCAAGATAGTTACGGTTGTATAAACCAGTCCAACTGTCATGCTCGTTATTATATTTGAGAATATTCTCCATCGCTTTCCGATCCGTTATATCAATAATGATTCCTTCAAGAGCTTTGATTTCACTATTCTCATTAAAGATTCCTTCCCCCATCTCCAAAACCCATTTCCGCTCTCCCCGGGCAGTTATAATCTCATACTCATAATTAAAAGATGACTGACTGATAAGGCAATAATGCCATTTTTTCCAGACACTCTCGCGAAATTCCGGTGCTACTATTTCTTTAAAGGATAATTCTTTATTGTACAACAAGCTTTCTGGTGAATAGCCGGTTAATTCCAAACAGCCATCCGAAACATATTGCATTGTTCTCTCCGTATCGTAATTACATCTATAGGCTAGACCAGGAAGATGGGATAGAAGCACAGATTTACTTCGTTCACTTTCTATGAGATCGGCTTCAATTTTTTTTCGTGTTGTAATATCCTGAAGCAAGGCGATATGATTATAGTGATAGTCACCGGATAAATCAAGAGAAGCCATAATCAGGTATACCCAAACGATTGAACCATCCTTTTTAATCAATCGTTTCTCCATTGAATAGCTATCGATTTCCCCTGATTTGAGCTTATCATAATTCCTCAGGTCTTCTTCCAGATCATCAGGATGGGTAATCGTTGCCCAGCCTATCTTTTTTAGCTCTTCTTCAGTTCTCCCGGTAATTTTCTCATACATAGGATTTATGCTGAAATGGCTATTTTGTTCATTTGCAATTGAATCATTACTAAATGAAATTGCTATTCCAACAGGTGCCTGGTTAAAAACCGTATCAAATGTTAATCCCTGTTCATGTATTTTATATTCAAGTGCCTGCTGAGCCTTAATCAATTCAACATGAACATCAATTCTGGCTTTTAAGGATTCCATTTGGATAGGTTTTCTCACATAATCAACTGCACCAAACCTCAAACCTTTAATTTCATTTTCCAGCTCATCATAGTTTGTTAATATAATGGTACGTATTTTTTTATATCTGTTATCAGTTTTTAACTCTGATAAAACTTCAAAGCCGTCCATTTTGGGCATGTTCAAATCCAGGATCAGTAAATCAATATCTTTGTGCTCCTGTATTAGCTGCATGGCTTCTAAACCATCACAGGCAATCAGGATATAATACTCGCTTAACATCTTTCTAATGATCAAACGGTCTGATGCTGAATCCTCAGCAATTAATATTTTTATTGACATCATAAATCCTCCTAATTATAGAACATGCTTTTACCGGACAGCCTTTTTAACCCTTAAATTCCTTTATTTCTTCAAACAGTTTTTTCAACAAATCAGAGAACTTTTCCTCCAGGGGCAATATTTCTTCTTCTTTTTCTTCCTTAAGTGCTTTTTGTAATTTTACTGAAGCATCATAAAGCACTCTGGCACCTATACTGCCTGAACTGCCCTTAATCTTATGGACAATCTGGGTAGCATCCTCATATCTTTTTTCACTTATAGCCAAGGAAAGCTTTTCTAGAGTACCCTCGTTTTCCTTGTAATATTCATTTAACACTTCCTGGTAAAGTTCCAAATCACCTGCCATATTTTTTAATCCAGCCGATTTATCTAATACATACATATTAATCTTTATTTCTCCCCTCTTCAATAATAATTTCTTTAACTGTGTGAATAAAGTTATCTGGGTCAAAGGGCTTACTTAGGTAGTGGTGAATTCCACTCTGCTCACACTTTTCCTTTACGCCGAGGATTACATCTGCAGTCATAGCTACAATGGGAATATCAGATGACGTTTTTCTGATTTCCTGAGCTGCCTCATAACCATTCATAACAGGCATATGTAAATCCATTAGTATCAAATCAATATCATCCTTATGCTTTATATATTGTTCGACAGCCTCTTTCCCGTTATTCGCTATCATCGTTTCAATGCCAACTCTCTGTAGAAGAGATTTTGCAATCAGCTGATTTGTCTTGTTATCTTCTGCCAATAATACACGGTAGGTTTTATCGGATTTTTCCATAATATCCTCTTTATTTAGAGCAGGTTGAGATGCCGATACTGCTTTTAAATTAAAAATGTCCAGAATACCATTTAAAAGAATTGAGGGAATGATTGGTTTACCGATACCTAAATCTATTTCATGTTCGTTAAGTTTATCAAATAAATCTTCTCTCATCATCGGAAGCAGTATAATTATTTTTGGCATCCTGATAATATTTTCATTCTTCTGAAGTGACTCTATAAATTTAAAGCCACCTTCCTGTGGGGTCTCGTAATCCAGAATAAACAAATCAAAAGGTTTAGCAAATTTACCATCAGACGCTTCCAGCATACTAACTGCGCTGTCTTCTGAGCTGGTAAGTTCACATTGCATTCCAAAGGCACCAAGATAACTGTCTATCAGATTCATACTTGCCCCGGTTTTTTCCAGAACCAGTGTCCTGACATTCTTGAAGTGCTTGGCTGATACCGATAATGTTTTTTTGTCTATCTCTTCCTTTTCATTGTCAATTTTTAGTGTTAGATTAATAATAAAAGTAGAACCATCGCCCGGAGTACTGAAAACTTTTATTTGTCCCCCCATCATCTCTACCAGGTTTTTAACTATGGACAATCCCAGTCCCGAACCTCCAAACCGACGGTTAATAGTGCTGTCCCCCTGGATGAAAGGTTGAAACAATTTATTGACCTGATCTTCTGTCATCCCGATTCCGGTATCTTTCACAGAGAATGACAGGTGATAGTTCTCATTTTCCTTTGCAACCAGCCGAACATCCAGCGATACTTCCCCTGAGCTGGTAAATTTTGCTGCATTGTTCAAGATATTAAGTAAAACCTGTTCAATTCGTTTTGCATCACCAATAAACCAATTAGGAACATTGGGATCTTTGGTTAGTTTTAACCCTATTTCCTGTTCTTCTATTTTATAAGAAACAATGTTTACTACATCCTGAATAACCTGATCAAGGCTAAAAGAGGCAATTTCCAGCTCTACTTTTCCTGCTTCAATTTTTGAAAAATCCAAAATATCATTAATAATGCTTAACATATTGTTAGCAGCCTGGGTTATCCTGTCAATATACATACTTTGTGTTAAAGAAATCCCGGTTTTTTTGAGAAGGTAAGACATTCCGGTAATCGCATTAAGAGGTGTTCTTATCTCATGAGACATCCTTGCCAAAAAACTGGATTTAAATTCATTTGCCTTTTCCGCATCCTCTTTTGCTTTCTCCAGATCAATTTGAATTAGGTGCCTCCTTTTTATTTCTTTTTTTAAACGGATTATCCAGAAGAAAGAAACTATCATAATTCCTGCCAGGATTGATCCGATAATTAAAATGGCTCGCCAGATTGGACCATAGTCAATCTCAGCTTTAAATTCAATCCAATTATCGGTAATGGCAATTTTCTCTTCTTCAGTTATACTGTTTAGTGTTTTATCTATAATGCTGACCAGCTCCGGCCAGTCCTGCCGAACAGCAAAATACAATGCCTGTTCTTTTTCTGCCTCAAATGCAATGAACTTCAAATTAGTTAGAGCGTTTGTACGAACCAGATAATCGGTAGTAGCAAGATTCCCTACAAAAACTCTTTCCGTCCCACTGACAACTGAAGCAAGGGCAGCTTCTACACTATCATACAAGCTTAAATTTATATTCGGATAAGATAATAGATAGCTATGATGGGAACTATTTCTCTGTACTGCAACCGTTAACCCGTCCAAATCATCAATATCGGCAATACCAGTATCTGTATTTTGTGTCACAATAACCCTTTTAAAGTGGAAATATGGTTGAGAAAAAAGAAAATATTTCTCTCTTTCTTCTGTTTTGGAAACTGCTGGGAGGGCATCGAGAGCTCCTGATAGAGCCATATCATAGGCTTCCGGCCAGGTTAACCCTCTGGCAATTTCAAATTTTAGTCCTGTTCTCTCACTTATCAGGGAAAGGTAATCTGCGGTTATGCCTTTATATTCCCCATCCTCATCAAAAAACTCAAAGGGAACAAACTTCGGGTCTACCCCGAGCTGAATAAGAGGATGTTCCTCCATAAAGGTGATTTCACCCTGTGTCCAGCTAATCTTATTTTCTGCTATACTATTCTGCGAAAAACAGTAGTCTACTATTGTCACAGATAAGATTAAAGCAACAAACAATAAGGAAAGAATCTTTTTCACAGATATTCCCCTTCTATATTTCTATTTGCAATGACTAAATGACTGTATAATAAATATTTTACTAATAACTATATACACTGATCTTACTTCACCTGGCATCAGGGTATAATATAAAATGTTTTATATTATACCCTGCAACCCTAAAGAAGCTCTGAAGGAAATTTTTTCCTGTTCAATATTGCTTCAAATTACAGCAATAATAAAAATACTTACTCAGCTTCTTTAATGGTAAATTTGTAACTTTTTTCACCAAAAATATTACAGACAGCAAGGATTTCTAATTCATCACCCTCTGCAGCCTCAGGAATAAAATAGAGAAAAGTTCGACTGTCCTCCAGTTGTTTAGAAATTTTTTGAACTATAATCTCTTTACCTTCATGGTGGACTGTTATGTTTTCAATAAAATGAACCGGGTCCCCGCCTACAATATGGGTAACCTCTACCGATAAAATATTGCTTTCTAAATTAAATTCAGCAACAATTTCACTTGGTGGATGTGCCATTGCTATGGCACCTGTTAAAAAGAATAATAAAAATACTATAAAGAATATTTTTTTCATTGAATTTTCCTCCTTATTAAAAATTAAATTATTTACATTACACTTTTAGTTAACAACTTTTATTTATTATATTAGAAAAAAGTTAATTTATAAATACAATAAATCAACACCAGTCAAAAAATAAGCATAAGCTGAGGGATTTTGCTCAACCATTGGTGAAAAAGCTTTCAATAATTGATATGCCCTTTGCTTAAATTGCTTGTTACCGGTAAAATCTGCTAATTTAAGTAAATTATAAAATGCTACTGAATTACCAGACGGAATTGCACCATCATAAACTTCTTTTTGCCTGATCAGAAGCTGTTCATTATTTGCAGAGGTAAAATAAAATCCTCCATTTTTTTCATCCCAAAAATCCAAAAATAAAACTTTGTTCAGGTCAAGAGCTTTCTGTAAATATTCATTAGAAAAAGTTGCTTTATATAATTCCAGCAAACCCCATATTAAAAATGCATAATCGTCAAGAAAACCCGGAATGGCGGCATCTCCTTCACTGTAGCGGTGAAGCAGGTGATTCGAAGAATCCTCTAATCTTCTGAATATAAAATCAGCCGCTTTCTTTGCTGCTTCTAAAAAATCTTCATCTTCCAGAACCTGAGCAGCTTTGGCGAGTGCTGCAATTATCAGTCCATTCCAATCAGTTAGTATTTTTCTATCTTTATCAGGAGGTATCCGCTTGGCTCGAATTCCATACAGTTTTTCACGTATCTTTTCCCATTTCCCTGTATCAGATACCACTATCTCTTTTGTAATATCAGCCCGGGTTTGCTCTTGAAAACCTTTATAAAAGATATTACGATTTCCAAAAATTTCCCCAGGTTGTCCCTTTTTATATAGATTTCCTTCTGTTTCTATATTGAAGTACTTTTTAACAAAAACAAATTCATCTTTATCTAAAATATCTTTCAGCTCCTTCTCAGTCCACAGGTAGTACTTGCCTTCTTCTCCCTCACTATCCGCATCTTCAGCTGAATAAAATCCTCCTTCTTCTGACATCATATCTCTTGTAACATAATTGAGAATCTTCCTTGCGGTATCACTATAAATAATCTTACCGGTCATCTGATATGCTTCAAGATAGGACATGCTTAACAATGCCTGATCATAGAGCATTTTTTCAAAATGAGGAAGTATCCAATTTTTATCAGTTGAGTAGCGATGGAATCCAAATCCAATATGATCAAAAATTCCTCCTGCCTGCATTGATTGCAAGGTCTTCTCGACCATCGCTAAAGCCTGCTCATTTTCAGTTCTTTTCCAATATCGAAGGAGAAAAAGAAGCTGGTGGGGAGAAGGGAATTTGGGAGCCTTTCCGAAACCACCTGCCTTATTGTCAAATCTATCTGAAAATTCCTGATAAGCTCTCTCCAATATTTCATTGGTTAAAATTTCACCATTTAAATTCACAGAATTTTTTTGGAGTGCATCAATCAGTTGATTACCCTGCTCTAATAGCTTATTTTGCTGATATTTCCATAATTCCTTCACCTGTTGTAGAATTTCTATTAAACCTTTGTGTCCATATTGATTATTCTTTGGGATATAGGTTGCAGCAAAAAATGGGGTTTTATCCGGGGTAAGAAAAATTGTTAATGGCCAACCTCCACTGCCGGTCATCAATATAGCAACCTGCATGTACACTTTATCAATATCAGGACGTTCTTCCCTGTCAACTTTAACCGGAATAAATATCTCATTAATTAAACGGGCAACACCCTCATCTTCGAAGGATTCATGAGCCATAACATGACACCAGTGACAGGTAGAATATCCGATAGAGAGGAAAACCGGTTTATTCTCTTTATTAGCCGTGTTAAAGGCCTCTTCTTTCCATGGAAACCAGTTCACCGGATTATGGGCATGTTGTTGTAAATAAGGACTTTTTTCATATAATAATCTATTTTGATATTTTTTATGCTCCAAATATTATTAACTCCTTTCAACAGAAGTAAAATCCTTTTCAACTTTACAAAAATATTACCACAAAAAAAGTATTAAAGGGAATTCAGTCTTTATTAATTTTATCTATTTGTTAAACTATATTTCATCCGGGATTTTATTATCATCCCGGTAAATGGCAAATAGGTTATTGGCCAGATCTTTGATTTTTTCTGAATTTTCCACCTT
>Ga0172382_10014426_pt1 | contig 10053 bp, 9 predicted proteins | sample Leawel138RmetaG_FD_122245 | JGI IMG/M metagenome (GOLD analysis project Ga0172382, IMG submission 122245) | Leachate microbial communities from a municipal landfill in Southern Ontario, Canada - Leachate well 138R metaG | ecosystem: Engineered > Solid waste > Landfill > Unclassified | place... | reverse complement strand
GGCGAAAAGCGTCCCGCGATAAGATTTCGCCAAGCCCGCGAGCGCGGTCAAAAAATGATTTTTATCGGCCCGCGCCCAAGCGTCTTGAAAAATAACTCCTAAATCATAAGCCAAATGATCGAAAGCCATTAAAACCGCGGCGACGCCGCGGAAAAAGTCGATTTCCCAGATTCTTATTTTCTTCTCTGCCATGTCGATTTTTGTCGGTTTTTGTTAATTATAACATCGAAAACGGCATATGTAAAGACAAAAGTAAAAAAGGCCCTCCGGAGAAGGCCTTATGATTTATTGCAATACGGTGAATTTTATCACGAAGTTGACAACAAAGAGTAGCGCGAGAATATACATCGGCAGGCTTACTTCCTTATGCCGCTTGGAAACGGTCATCATCAAAACGTAGAAAATAAAGCCAAACGCGATTCCTTCCGCGATCGAATAGGCGGTAAGCATCATGATAATCGTAATAAACGCGCAAACGACGACGATCGGGTCTTTCCAATCAATTTCTTTAAGCGCGCCGATCATCATCGCGCCGACAAACACCAACGCCATCGCGGTGACCGGGGAGTAAAACACGTTCGGCGCAACCTCGATGCTACCGGCGACAGAAAAGAGCGGGTAGAAGAGCAAGGAAACGATAAACAACAAACCGACGACTACCGCGGAGAGTCCGGTCCGCGCGCCCGACTGAATGCCGGTCGTCGACTCGATATACGAAGTTACAGTCGAGGTTCCCAAAACGGAGCCTACGACCGTGCCGACGGCGTCAGACAAGAACGCCTTATTGTCGCCAATCATTTGCCCGTTTTCATCCAACAAATTCGCGTCTTTACCGACGGCGACAAGCGTCCCGGCGGTATCGAAGAAGTCAACAAACAAGAAAGTAAAGATAACGGCATACGCGCTCGGGTTCTTGAGAAGTTCGGGAATCGCCGTAAAGCATTTTCCGAAAGTTTCCTTAAGGTCTTTCACGGATCCCAAATTATCGCCGCCATAAGCCGGCATCAAATCTTTAAGCGACGGGAAAAACGCGCCCAAAAGCAAGCCGATAACGGCGACTGCCACGATCGATAAGATAACGGCGAAACGGCTGATTTTTTTATGAAGGGAATAGAGAACGAAAACCAGGATGATCCCGAAAAGCCCAAGCAACACGGTCGGGTGAGATAAGTCGCCCAGAGTCACGAACGTCGAGGGACTGGAAACTACAACGCCGGCGTTCTTCAGGCCGATAAAGGCGATAAAGAAACCGATACCTGCGCCAATCGCCAGCTTCAAGTTTTTCGGAATGGCGTTGATTACGTAACGTCTAACTCCGGTAACGCTAATAACGAGAAATATAACGCCGCTAATTAAGACGGCTGCCAGCGCTTGATCCCAAGGAATGCCAAGACCCAAAACAACGGTATAAGTAAAAAACGCGTTAATGCCCATTCCCGGTGCAAGAGCGACCGGGAAATTAGCGAAAAGTCCCATCAACAGCGTCGCGATAGCCGCGGCTATTGCCGTCGCCGCAAATACTGCCGCAAAATTCATGCCCGTTCCGTCGGTGAGAATCCCGGAATTAACGGGGAGAATGTAGACCATCGCCAGGAAGGTAACCAACCCGCCGATCAATTCCGTCCAAATCGTCGTTTTTCTTTCATTGATTTTGAAAAAAGCTTTGATTTTGTCCATCCTTTTTAATCCTTTCTTTTTTTTAGCTAGTCTTGACAGTAAAAATAAAAAGCAAGTATTAAAAATACTCGCCAATATCACCATCAAATTTACATGCTAAAAAAAGCAGGCAAATTCAATGCCAATAGTCAGGCGATTAGGTCGCCTGGTAGAGACTTCGGAACCAAATTATCCGAATTATATTGGCGCTTGCTATTAATTTTACAGACAAAACTACATTCACAATTTTATCATATCCGACTTCTTTTGACAATACCCTGATAATGTTTTCATCAATTTGCGGGAGATATTGGCGAGGGTCCGTTTCTAATATTCCCATTATTTGACGCCCGTATAAAAAGAAAATAATGTTATTATCCTTTTAGAGTTGCGATTTATGTGGTATAATAATTGGCGAACAAACAGAAAAGGGATAAATTACAATAAGCAAAGCAAAGAACAAGGAGGATATTTAATGTTATATAAAGAAAACACTTGGGTCAGAATACACCAAATAACGACAAGAGCCGATAACGAAGCTGAAACCTGGTTGAAGGGCTATTTGGTAACTCCGGGGAAAATCGGCGATTTGGTAAAGGTTAAAACAATGGACGGGCGGGAAGAGAAAGGCAAATTGATAGAAGCTTACCCGGAGTATTTCCCCGGCAAGGGCGCGACATTCTCGGATCCCGAATCAGAAACAATAGAATATAATAATAAAAACCGCCGCCTTTAATAGGACGGCGGCTTTTTTTAACGCGGGAGAATTATTATTTCCGCGTGTAAACGAAATTTACGCGGAAATCAATATTCGCAACCTTGCTCACGGTCTCATGAATCGAGCAGTGTTTTGCGCCCAATTCGACGCTGCGCATAAACTGTTTCTCGTCGCTCGGGTTAATAATCGTCACGTCAATAGTTACTTGCCTAAGAGTGGCCGGGGATTCTTCCCGTTTCTCTCCGTCAATCTCGATCACGGCGCCGGAGAACGTCAACCTCTTCTTCTCGGCGATCGAAAGAAACGTCGCGTAAAAGCAAGACCCGAGGGCGCCGAACAATAAATGATAAGGCTTCATCGACCCGGGCTGCGAGCCGATCAACACCTCGCCGTTGGGACCCGCCGCCCTGCCTTCAAACGCGTTTGTAAAAGTAAGTTTGATTTTATCCACGGATATTTTCACCTCGGCTATATTTTATCATAAAATCACAAAATTTTGTATTTTTACGCAAAGGCCAGACAAGACCTAAGGAAGAAAAAGGCCTATGCATGCCTATAGATCCAGCATAGACCTTATAAATTATTAACAGAATTTTTAACGAGTCCAATTTAGATGTATTTGACGCTGGCGTCAATGATATCATATACTTTTTCTATCTCCACGAAAAATACCCTTTGATTAATATCCGCGGAACTAGCCCTTCTGTCCTTAACCTTGACCTCAAGACTGGCCGTGTTATCGATTAGAAGAATCCTTTTAATCTTGACGCTGTCCGTGGACGGTCCGCGATAAAAAAACAAAACTAAATAATTGTTCGTAAAATACCCTTCTTTGTACGCGTTAAGACGGTCCGCAAACGGTTCCGTCAATTGATGTTCGGCGCTAATGTCCCCCACATATTCCGCGTATTGTTCGTAGTTCCGAAAAAAATATACTTTTTGCCCTTCGAAAGAGTTGATGTGTTCCAACTTTATCTGATTAAAAGATATTCCGCCAGCGCAACCGCATAAAAACCAACATAAGGATAACATCAATATCGCTACTTTTTTCATGCTTATCTCTTTCTCTCTCCTCCTATTATACTAGACAACTTTTTATGGATTTTCGTTCCCTTTTTTCATGTTTTTTTTTTTATTTGTTATGAAAACGCCCCTTTCGCATGAAAATTAAGCTATCAAATAAACAGAATATCGCCAACCGTAGCGACGCGAGTCGCGTCCGCCTTACCGCCGGCATATAATAAACGACGCTCGCTTTAATGCAAATAACTTGAAAGAACGGAGTTTTTTTTGTATCATTTTAAGTAAGCATACAATAATAAAATCGGGAGGCAACATGAAAATCGGATTAATCGGGCTCGGGAAAATGGGGCTCAATCTGGCTCTTAATATGAAGGATAAAAACCATCAGGTGATTGTTTATAACCGTTCCCCGGAAAAAACGCGGGAAGCGGAAAAACGCGGCCTCGAAGGCGCCTATTCTTTACAAGAATTAATAACTAAACTCGCGCCGCCGCGAGTTGTTTGGCTGATGATTTCCGCCGGCGCGGCCGTCGACGAGATTATCGCGTCTTTGGAGCCGCTCCTGGACAAAGGAGACATCATTATCGACGGCGGTAATTCCAACTACCGCGACACGCTCAGAAGATACGGTAAACTCAAGGAAAAAGGCCTGAATTTTGTTGATATCGGCACGAGCGGCGGGATTTTCGGCGCCCGACGCGGCGCCTGCATGATGGTGGGCGCGGAACCGGAGATATTCGCGGTCATAGAACCGCTTGTATCCGACGCGTGCGTCAAAGACGGCTATTTGCATACCGGGGAAGTCGGCAGCGGGCATTTCGTCAAGATGATTCATAACGGCATCGAATATGGCATGCTGCAGGCAATCGCGGAGGGATTTGAGATTTTGGAGAAAAGCCGGTTTGATTTCGATTATGAAAAGATCGCCAGGCTTTGGAACAACGGTTCGGTTATTCGCGGCTGGCTAATGGAACTCTTGGAACGGGCTTTCGCCAAAGACGCGAAACTTGACGCGATTAAAGGCGAGATCGATTCCTCGGGCGAGGGGTTATGGACGGTCGAGGAAGCGTTGCGTTTGGGCGTCCCGGCGCATATTATCGCCGGATCGCTTTTCGTCCGATACCGGTCGAAACAGGACGACACCTTCTCCGGAAAAGTAATCGCCGCCTTAAGAAACGAGTTCGGCGGACATAAAGTAACGCCCAAGGAATAAGCCGCCGATGAACAACGCTTTTGTTATCTTCGGCGCGACCGGCGATCTCACCCACCGCAAACTGATGCCCGCGTTTTATAACCTCGCCCACGAGGGCAATATCCCCGAGAATTTTGCGATTGTCGCCGTCGGCAGGCGCGATTACGACACGGAAAAGTACGCGCGGCTCGTGAAAGAATCAATCGCCCGCCATTCGCGCTTTTCGCTGAAAGAAGATATCTGGGAAAGGCTAAAGGAGAGAATCCGTTATTTCCGTTTCAATTTTCTCCATGACGACTACTGCCGCCTCGCCGAATACCTGCGCGAAATCGACGCGGAAGCGCAAACCGGCGGTAACCGGATTTACTATCTTGCGGTGGCGCCCGAACATTTCGCGACGATCGTCGCCAATCTCGAGAAAAAATGCCTGCGGACGAACGGCGGGCACAGCCGCTGTATGATCGAAAAGCCGTTCGGCTCCGACCTCCGCACGGCAAAAGAGCTGAACGACCAAATCACCGCGGTGTTTTCCGAAAAAAACATCTTCCGCATCGACCACTACCTCGGCAAGGAAATGTTCCAAAACATCATGGCGATCCGTTTCGCCAACGCCATCTTCGAGCCGCTCTTGAACCGCGACCACGTCGAGCAGGTTCAGATTCTCTCCGCGGAAACGCGCGGCGTCGGCGCCCGCGGTCATTATTACGACAACGCCGGCGAAATTCGCGACATGATCCAGAGCCATCTTTTACAATTGATATCGCTTATCGCGATGGAAAGACCGGCGGAGTTTTCCGACCAAGAAATCCGCGACGAGAAGGTCAAAGTCTTAAGAGCCTTAAGAAGATATTCGCCCGACGAAGTCGCGCGTTACGTCGTTCGCGGGCAATACGGCGTGGGCGATGACGCGCTTGCCTACCGCGACGAAGTAAACGTTGATAAAAATTCGCCGACGGAAACGTTCGTGGCGATGAAACTATTCATTGAAAACGATCGCTGGCGGGGGGTGCCCTTTTACCTTCGCAGCGGAAAGAGAATGCCCGTCAAAGCGACGGAGATCATCATTGAGTTTAAAAACGCCGCCTACCGCGGCATTAACGCCAAAAACAACATCCTGGTGATTAAAATCCAGCCGGAGGAGGGCGTTTTCCTTCGCTTTAACGCCAAGGAAATCGGCGCCCGTCACAACATCATCCCCGTGAAGATGGATTTTTGCCAGAACTGCGAGATCGGCTTTAATTCCCCGGAAGCCTACGAAAAACTGCTGTTAGACGCCATGCGCGGGGAAGCGACGCTCTTCGCCCGTTGGGACGAGGTCGAGGCCGCCTGGGAGTTTGTTGACACGATCCGCGAGACTTGGAAAAACGACGCTCCCCCGTTTCCCAATTACCGTCCCGGCGCTTGGGGTCCCGCGGAAGCCGAAAGGATTGTGGCCGCGGACGGGAAAAAATGGCTAGTCCTGCAAGGAGGAGAAAATGAAGATTTATGATATATCGATGGAACTTAACCCAAATGTTTTCGTCTATAAAAATAAACCGGAAAAGAAACCGGTTTTCGAAGTTACGGAAAACGGCTATGTCACGGAAACAAATTTATCGATGAATTTGCATACCGGCACTCATATTGACGCGCCGCTTCACATGATCAAAGACGGGGCCGCGATCGGCGCTTATGATCTCGCGCGCTTCTTCTCCCCGGCTCAGGTTCTTGACTTTACGGGCGAGAAAGAAAAAATTTCCGCCGCGGCGCTTAAAGAAAAAAACGTCAAGCGGAACGTTTTCGTTATCCTGAAAACAAAAAACTCGGAAAAAGAATATTTCGATCCCGAATTTATCTATCTTGACGAGTCGGGGGCCGGATACTTGCGCGACCAAGGCGCGATTGGCGTCGGAATCGACGCTTTGGGCATTGAACGCAACCAGCCGGGTCACCCAACCCATAAAATACTTTTAGGGGCGGGAATCGTCATCTTGGAAGGGCTGCGTCTAAAGGGCGTGCCAGAAGGCGATTATTTCCTCGCGGCGCCGCCGTTAAAACTAAACGGTTACGAAGCCGCGCCGGTTCGCGCCGCGCTCATAGAATGGGATAAAGCCGATTAACCTTCGGCTTTTTTTTTATGATAAACCGCCCGTTTCCGCATAAACTAAGGAAAAAAGGAGGAAACATGACATATCCGAAAATGCCGGAAGCGGGATTCCGGGAAAAGGTCGTAACGGAAAAACTAACCCTGCCGCCCCAACGTCAGGACGAGCAGCCGGGCCGGGAAAGTCTGATGAACCCGGCGCCGATCGCGGAAAACCCCGATTATCGGCCGAGCGGTAAAATGCGGGGAAAGGCGGCGCTCATTACCGGCGGCGACAGCGGCATCGGCCGCGCCGCGGCGATCCTTTTCGCAAAGGAAGGGGCCGACATCGCCATCGCGTATTTAAACGAAAAAGAAGACGCCGAGAAAACCAAGCGGCGGGTCGAGGAAATCGGCCAAAAATGTCTTCTATTCGAGGGCGACATTAAGGACGAGGCTTTCTGCAACGCGACGGTCGCCGACGCGGTTTCCGCTTTCGGGAAAATCGACGTTCTTATCAACAACGCCGCCGTCCAATATCCGAAGACATCGATTATGGAAATCGACGCCGGGCAGCTCGATCTCACCTTCCGGACCAATCTTTATTCTTGTTTTTATTTTGCGCGGGCGGCGCTTTCTCATATTCCCGAGGGCGGATCAATTATCAACACAACGTCGGTCGTCGCGTACGCCGGACATAAAACCCTTATTGATTACGCCGCGTCGAAAGGCGCCCTCGCGACTTTCACGCGATCGCTCGCCCTAAATCTTGCCGACAAGGGGATCCGGGTTAACGCCGTCGCCCCGGGGCCGATTTGGACGCCGCTTGTGGCGGCGACTTCCGAACCGGAAAACGTAACGACCTTCGGCGCCGACACGCCGCTCGGGCGGCCGGGCCAGCCGTTTGAGGTCGCCGGGGCTTATTTGTTTTTAGCCTCCGACGAGGCGGGCTATATCACGGGCGCGACCATTCACGTTAACGGCGGGAAATTCGTTTCCGGGTAATATACGGCAAGCGTATATACCGATTGATCTCTTTTTACATAAACTAAGATGAAGAAAGGAGAAATGCTTATGTGCCCTATCGGAACAATCGGTCATGCCGTCCGTCCCGGGGATACATTATGGTTAATAGCCCGGAGGCATAACACCACGGTCCGGGCGATCATGCTCGCCAATCCCGGCATTAACCCGAACAACCTGAGAGTCGGACAAATCATTTGCATCCCGCAATTTTTCCGCGGATAACGACAAACCAAAAACGGGGCGTCCGTTTAGGCGGCGGCCCCGTTTTTTTATTTCCAAGAGTCCTGATTATCGTGCAGACCCCAGGAAGGATCCTCATAAGGAGAGGATTTGCTGATGCGGATCTCGAACCGGCGGGAGCGCGGTTTCGTTCCCGCTTGAATATAGTAGTATTTCCCGTCCGCGCCCGCGACGTAATCGCCGATGTCGTTAAGCTCGTCGTTGTTGAAATATATCTTGTAAGCATAAGTATAGTTATCGCTCGAGACGGGAATGTCGACGGTGAAAGCGTAAAAACCGCTCATGTTCCGGCCGAAACGGTATTTGTAGAAGGAGTTGGTCGGCAGATAATACATCAGCACGCTGTTGTTATACCCTGTTATCTCGGAGAACGCGGGAAAATCCGCGACCGTGGGCGCCGGCGCGACGCCGATTGGCACGTCGGTATTAAAGTTTTTCACGTTAATCAAAATCACCTTGTCGATTAGTTCGTCCGCCTCGTGGGCCGGAATCAAAGTCCCGTTATCGTCGTAGTATATGTCAAAGATAATCGAGACGTTATAGACGATATCGGTAACGGTAATATGGTAGTAGACCCGGCTCTCGCCGTCTTCCGAGGTAATGCGGTAGGTGATGATAACGTCCTCGTCGTCCCCGGGTTCCTGCCCGGTCTTAGGAATCAAAGTAAAGTCCGTCGCAAGCAACGCCTTGTCGGCGGACGAGCTTTCGTCGTTTACTTCTTTCGTCCAATAGCCGTTCGGATATTGCGCGCTGTACGCCCGCCGCGACACGGTCGACCCGGGCGGAAGATAAGGCAGGAAAATCGGCGCGTACTCGACGAGCGGGATGTTGGCGACGTAGCCGAGAATGCGGAAGTTTTCTTCTCCCACCTCGTCGGCGCCGTCATAGTCGATCCCGGCGTAGTAAATCCGCGGCGAATGCATGCTCTGGACTTCGTTCCCTTGATCGTCGGAAACGAAAATCGTCCCGTAGGAAGTTTCCAGCGCCGACTCCGCGAACCGGATATCCGTCAAATACGCGCTCGTTCCCAGCTTCTTGGTAATCGTTAAAACGTCGGTAATAACAATCTCTTCCCCGTCGCGATAATAGCGGAAACTGAAATAATAATTTCCCGGCTTCGTCGTCTGATCGATAATGATATTTAGATACCGGTCGGCGCTATAAGTAATGCCGACGATTTCTTCGGGCAAATACGGCGCTTCGTTGATAGTTTCCCCGGTAACGGAGATAGTGAAATAAGACTCGGGATTGTCCGCGTAAAGGTTGTAAAGCAGCGCCGCGTAACTTTGATCAATTCCCATGTCGACGGCGAAGTTCGTAAACTGCGCCTCGCGCGCGCAAAAGACATTGTCGATATTGACGCGGTTGTGGTTCTTAAACACGTCCGCAAGATACATTTCCCGCTCAACGATATAATGAGTGAACGTCCTGGCTGTCGTCCCGTTCTCCGCGAGAAGCTGGTAACGGATCCGGTACGTCCGATAACCGTTATTATAGGAGATATCGGTCGCGGGATCAAAGAGGATGTTGGTTATCTCCGTGAACGGCGATAAAACGATCTCGTCGAGAAAACTCACGGCATAGGCGCGGTTATCCAGGTAAGGCTCGACGTTATCCTCGGTCGACGCGCTCCAGGACAAGTTCTCTAATTCAAAATCAAAGCCGAAATTAACGTAAGTGGTAAAGGCGGAGGACGGCGGCGACGTCATCTCGTGATAGGAATAATGGCTCAAATACCTGATGGCCGCCGTTGTCGAACCGCTGCGGTCAACCGGGATCTCGCGCGGCGGTTCGTCGCTTTCATAATATTTGAATTTGATCGTGTAATCCCCCGATCGCAACTCCTCGCTGAAGGTAATCGTGAAGGAAAACGCCCGCGAGGACGCGACCGGCGCGACCTGAAGATCATAATAAACCGGTGCGACTTTCACTTCCCCGTAATAAAGCTCGATAAACTGACCGATATCCCATCCGACCGTGAGCACGTTCCGCGGGTCGGTGAAATTAACGGTTATCCACTGCGAGAGCGGCGTCGGGTTAGACATGTAAGCCGAATAATTTCGCGAGACGCCGTCAACGACGACGGTCGTCGGGTACGGGCTTTCATCCCCGGCCGCGAGTCGCGGTTTTAGGGTG
>Ga0172382_10014425_pt1 | contig 10053 bp, 12 predicted proteins | sample Leawel138RmetaG_FD_122245 | JGI IMG/M metagenome (GOLD analysis project Ga0172382, IMG submission 122245) | Leachate microbial communities from a municipal landfill in Southern Ontario, Canada - Leachate well 138R metaG | ecosystem: Engineered > Solid waste > Landfill > Unclassified | place... | reverse complement strand
TCGGGGTCCTTGAGGACCCCGGACAACGCCCCCATCTTGGCAAACTCCTTAGAGATGTCTGCTTTGGGGTCGTCCTTCTTCCTGGCGATCACGCCCGAAAGAATCTGAATGATCTCAAAGATTGTATAAAATTCATCGTCGATATCTTTCCGTGACAGCTTAACACTGTCATTTCGCTTTGTCCAAACACTCCACTTAATCATATTTGGTCTCCTACTTAGTTGGGCTGATGTGACAAAAAACGGGCGCGATTACATAATCGCGCCCGTGTCGACCGACTCTACACCTCGGGGTAATATTTCTCCCCGAGGCGTTGGACGGAGCTGACCAGCTCCGTCAGCCCGCCCCGGACTTCGGGACGGTCAACCATCTCCACCTTTCGGTGGAGATTTTCGAGCTCGTTCCGATCGGTCGGTCCGAACTCTCCGGACGTTATCGCCCTAATAATGGCGGTAACGTCGCTGATGATATAGGTTTCCGTCATAATATCATCCTCCTATTCTAATTCAGCACAACCACCCGCAACAAAAATTGTCACGAGATTGGTGCTCATTAATTAATATATATAGTTTTTATTTTATATTTAACCTACATATTTACAGTTTTACATTTGGAACATTAATCAGTATTAACTTCGCCGAATTCAAACATGCTCAACTCAGCATGCTCCATTATTCTTTTAACATCCTTCATGACAACCTCCAGTTTTTCATTTCCAACTATAAGAGGTGTGTCTGATTTATATATGTGAATATATGCAAACCACCAATCTTTAACATCCTCTTTAGTATTATCCATCTGTGTATAATAGAGAAAATAGTTCATATCTGTCTCAAGAATCCTCTCCGCCTTAACTATAACCGCAGAAGGATAAAATACTTCCAAATGTTCTAAACATATATTAGCACTTATACCATCCCCTTCCCCATTAGCTACTGATTCTATAACGTCTTCAATTTTGGTATAATGCTTTGTATTATTTGAATTTCGAGGACATTTCCACACTTTCCAAGTGATTTCCACCTCACCGACCCCTTCCTGGTTTGGTTTTTATTTTGTCTTGTTTTAACCCTTATGTAAAACATTTTTATATACGTCTGCAGTTTTTTTACCAATATCTTTCCAATCACACATTTTCGCTTTTTTATAAGACGCTGTACCCATAGAAATTATGTCTCTATTTCTTATTTTTTCCATAGAAGATAATAAACCGTTCGGATTAGATGCATCATACAATTCACCCATTGTCTCATCTACTAAATCAGGAATGCACCCAATTCTCGGTATAATGACTGGCTTAGCATAAGACAACGCAAGCATTGTTGACGCTGATGTGAGTATATTTTTAAATGGAAATACCACTACATCAGTTGCGCCAAAAAAATACTGATACTCGTTGTTTGGTATCCATTCTTGTAGAACACATTTTATACGTAGGTCTTGTTCTGCGAAATTCACAAGTTCTAATGTTTTTGCGTTTAATCTATCTTTCATTTCTATATTTGCTGTTGTTTCATCTTCATCTATATTTTTTAATTTAACTCTTAGATTTAACAACAGTCTGGCGTTTTCGTCATCTAATTTTGCAAATGTATTTAGTATATTATTCACACCTTTATAAGACCGGACATTGCCAGAAAACCCGAAAACAAAATCACTTTCTTTAAACCCAAATCGTTTGCGTGCATCTTTTCGACCTATATTATTTGGATAGTAACCTATATAATTCCCTTGCGGTATAACTACTGGTCGCTGTTTTGGATTAAACAATTCCACACACCGATTGGCTGCATATGGACAATGTGCAATAATAGCACTAGCATTACTTGTTACAAAATAACGAACAATCGAATCTAAATCAATCGATCTTGTATCGTGCGGATATATATTATGAAAAGTCCATATTATTTTGTATCCTATACTCAATGCATAAGAAAACAAATCTAACATATTTTTTACATCTTTCACAGAACCTTTCCGATTAGCACCCGAATAAAATGGATGTAAAAAATTTAAATGAATAATTTTTGAACTAGTTCTTAGTGATTTCAATTCTTTTTTTGAAATTTTATAATTTACACCTTTAAGCAAAAATCCATGTGATTTTAACCCATTAGAAAGTGAGGGTATATATGGATTTCTACAATTTTTATCTGTATTCCCCGTCTCTTCCCAAAAATATAAAATTGTATTCAATGTTTTTCTCCGACATTTTTTGATCACATCAACACCTCTTCGCATTAAAACCTAATATTTATCGCACCCGCCTCATTTTGTACATTCGTAGCCAACCTTGTTCATTATACGAGAGGTGATTCTATATATATCTTCTTTTTGCTTTTTAGACAATTCTTTTCTCCAAGAATCTGGATCGCCATTTCGAAAAAATCCTTTTGGCTCTTTGAAAAATGTTCCGTTATTTTTAACTTGGTTTTTGAACAAATTAGTATTTAATATTTCTTCAATTTTTTCATCCGTTACTTGTAACCCTGTAAATTCCAACAATCTTCTAAATTCTTTTTCTGTATTACAACTAATATCTTCATATCGAACAGTACGTATTTTATCATTACTCAATTGTAACATTTCTGTGGTATTTAATATCAATTCTACATGTTTACACCAATGATATGCAGCATCTATTGCTGAACTTTTACCCGATATTCCCCAGTCATCATTTGATGCTGCAATGAGTGATGCCGATACAGCACGGCTATCTCTTAGAACATGTATAAATTTTGCTTTTGGGAATATTTCAAGAATTTCAACCATATGCAAAGCATGTCCTGGCGTCTTTTCTACTAAAAGTTTTACATCTCCTGTATCGGCACGTGATTTTTCAATATATGGTGACATCATATCATACCAAATATTTCTAAGATGTTTTTTAAAGTCACCATAATTCATATAAGCGGGCAATCCAACAACTCGTTTCAGCCCCTCTTGCTTTTTAAATTTTTTTATAGCATCTCCAAAATAACAGAAAAAATGGGACTCTTGATATCCCGCCACCCCGTCCACACTCATAAGTAAACGTTGCACCCATGTCGTCCCACTTCTAGGGGATCCAATGATAAATATTGGTTCATCCATTATGGTCTCATCTTTCACCGTCTTGGTTCTCCTTTTTCTCCACTACACTACCAATTTTGACATATTCTTAGTTAACCAAATAATAAAGATATTCATCCAATTTAACGTAGCCGCATAATTATAAAATTCTGTCATCTGTGCACCATTTTTTGCATGCTCCATCATCTTTTCCAATTGTACAATATCTTCTTTCGTTAAAGGTCTATAATCATCTAACACATGCTCAGAAATTATTTCTGTAATTTTTACTAGATAATACAAAGATATAAGATATAATAAATAATCTTTATAATGTTTAGAAAATTCTTTAGCCATTAAATATTCTTTTTCATGTAAAGTTTGCATATCTCGCAATTTGGCTAAATCCGAAAGGCTACTTGCAAGCATACTCTTATCTGATGTAAATATACCCCACCAACTATAAAATATAGATTTCCATATATGATCAATCCATATCATGCGGCTTTCATCTTCGCATACCCGCAAATCAGTACTATATGCACTATACCATTCATTCTGCAACCCTTTTCCTCTTTCCCCCATACTACCAAAAATAGAAAGTTGGATGGTGTGGTCTATTTTTGGTAAATCTTTATTTGGTAGTGCCTTCAATTTCAAAATTTCATAATTTAATGCTGACAGTATGCGAACTTTATCACATATTATTTCATCGTCTATCCAATTTGGTTCCGAAACTAAATCTATAATACACATTTCATATATAGAACTAATATTATCTAATAAAGTCGTATCTTCCTTATACTTTAAACATGTCTCGTACAACCCTTCTGTATTTTTAGATTGTAGCAATTTAGTTCGATTATTTACTATTCTAGATGCTTTCTCAAAAGATTCTTCTGATAATACTAAAATTGCCCAATGATCTTTTATTTTACAAAATTCATTTTTTGTCACTTCGCCGCACCATTCCATACTATCCACCTTTCTTTTTGTATGGTTTCTTCTATTTTATACTCACAATCCTACTCTTTCATCATCTTACGTATTTTATCATATATATGTGACCAATCATCTAATGAATCTAAATTATATTTAGAATAATCCTCATCATTTCGTTCCATATGTAACATATGCCAACAACCAATTTTTCTCTCAAAATTTATCACCAAAGACGCTTCAAAATCACCAATGGACCATTCAACCTGTATCCCCCCATCTGGTGTTGGGTAGAAATATGGGGTGGGTAGTTCTTCTGGATATGCATGTGAAAAATGATTTAATATCCAATCAATATCTTTACATGGTGGAGCTACACCGCCACCTTGACACCATCCATCTTTAACTTTCCTCAATTCATTAATACGTGTTTCAAGTGTAATCCTGTTATTCTGGTGTTGTTTCGTCTTTTGATTTTTGTTCATATCACATCTTCCCCCATCTAGTTTCTCGGTCCGTTTTAGAATTGTATTTTTAACATCTTCCCGCATCTCGGCGCAAGTACCGCATATCCATACCATCCCATTAGGTAAATCATTTGGACCTATTCCCGTTCCACCACAAAATGCGCAATTTTTTACAACATATGTACCCTTTCGTAATTCTTCGTAATCTTTGGTAGAACATGCTACCAACCCACCCGGTCTGTATGTGTTGGGTATAAAGTTTGGTCGCATCTTCAATTCATCAGAAGGAATAGCACACCAAAGGTATTTGGTTACATCTTCACTTGCTATTTTCGTTTCATTTGACTTAGATTTCACCTGGTTACTATCATCTACAGTACTGCTATTTATTTTTGTATCATCGTCATCTTTAAGATTTCCAGAACATACGGAGCACCTCCATATTTCCTTTTGTTGTTCGCATTCAATCTTAGTCCACGTCCACCCACGCTTTTTAACTTTATCTTTTGCTATACCAGAAGATTGAGCACGAATACGCTGCATATTACCACATTTACAATTGAACCAATGATCATCCAATTCAGAAGTGGGGTTCGGGTAAACTCTATATGAATTTATAAGATCCAACACTGGTTTTTTTGTGTATGCATCTAAGATATTACTTTTACTCATATCTATTTCCATAAGTTCCGTTGTTTTATATGGACCATAGAATGAACATGTCCCAGACCCATCGTTCAATTTCGCCCAATATTCCCCCGTTGATTCAGATTTCATAATCGATATTAATCCTGTTTCATCCCAGTACTTAATAAAAAATAGATCATTCACTTCAGTTGTGCTCCTTTCTTTGCTCCGACATTCCGGACACATCCATCCTGTTCCAATATCTCTTTCATCTACACACCACCCTATAGAATAAAGTCGTTTTGATTCTTCTAAACTATCTCCATATTTTACTCTTATTTCTTTTCCACAAGTGTTACAAATATATGGTCCAGATGACTTTTCTTCCGGTTTACACACATCCTTCTGTTGTTCCGACTGACAATTTGGAAGATACACCCCATCTAATGCTTTTGCTTGTCGATATGCCTCCCACACTTCATCGTGAACACCGTCCTCATCCGCCGCCCACGCTTCAATTCCCACCACAAGACGGGAGATCAGGTCAAACGCCGCGTCCAGTGGCTCTCCGACACAGCGACAAGTAGGGTGGTGTCCAGTTAGGATACGAATTTTCCGATCGTGATACGACGCATCGCACCAGTCCTGACACTTACAAGTTTCGTTACTCATGACACATCCTTCTCCAGCCGCGTAATCTCGTATTCGAGGTTGGCTACCGCTTTTCGCAGGTCGTCAGCTTTCGCGACGCCCGGCTTGCGTCCCGCGCGATATACGTACTTCAATGCCATCGCTTGGCAGTGGGTCATACCGAGAGCGGCAATTACGTGCCAGAGTTGGGTTGCGCCATCCGGAATGCGGTAATATGGAGGCTCGTGTGTGGTGCAATAGTCGGGAGACATTTCGGGGGTCTCCAGTCCCGCCGGTGCTACCGACGCTGACGATGACCCACTTTCCTTGGTGCACGACGAGGTGAGTACAGGACCGCCGTTGACAATATCCGTTATCCTCACGCACGCTGGACATAGCCAGCCATAGCTACCTTTGCCGATGCGTACCCAGCCGTCAGCTAAAAGCTCTTGTTCGGGTACATCTTCCCGAGACATGAAACACCCCACACATGAGGCAATGGGTTGCTGCTTGGTGGTCATGGACTTGTTCTCATTGGCGCTCCTTTGGTTACAGAGATCACACACTGGACACATCCACTCATCGTCGTCAGAATCAATATTTATCCAGCCGTCCGCCTGTAGCTCGCCTAGAGACGAGTCCGACCGGTTCTTATCACAACAGACACACCGTACGGGATGTATCCTGTCAGCCCATGTATCGTTCGACTCGCTCATTCCCACTCCTCCTCCTCTCCCTGCTCCCAGTCGTCCGTCACGTATCGCCATTTCCCGGGCTTCACTTCGCGCCTATGCGCGGGTTGGCAGTGTTGCGGGACCCAGCCGCTACAGCAGCCGGGGAGTTCGTCGACCCCGCAGCCGCACTCGATACTCGGCTCGCATAACCCGTCGTAGCCGTGTTCCTTGAGCCACGCCTTCAGGATTGATTGCACGTCGGGCGGTTGTTTGGTTTCGTCGCTCACCACGAAATATCCTCATCTATTGCACGCTCAAACAGTCTGATACTTTCAATCACATCCATAATCTGAAGCCTCCGCTCATTATTTCGTGCATTCTTTGCTGCACGAACACCTACATCAAATGATTCAGATGAGTCTGCGTTGTTCATCTTGTCACTTGCGCAGGCTATGTATACAGATACGCGACGCCGTACAAGGTTGTAGATAAATTCAGAGCACACAGCGCCGACGTGCTTAGGGTCGATAGAATCATCCTCTACGCCGAATCCAGCGATGATTTCTATAATCGGGCGCACGAGTTCGTCTAATACAGGCATCATTCGTAGCGCCATATCACCACACTTCTCGTCACTCCGGTCGCGGGCATACCATACTGCAACCAATCTGCTGCAATCAGCACTTTGCCCGGCAATATGCATTACCGCGCGATCCAGGAACATTTCGCAGATGCCATAGTGCTCTTCTTTGTCGCTGATAGCGGCGGCTCGTTCGAGTTCGCCCTCCCATTCTGTCCTGAGTGTGGATTCCCATTCAGTTTCGATCAGTTCGTCGCTCATGTCGCACTTTCTCTCTTTTCTTCTGCACATGTTGGACAAAACCACATCCCGTTGTGCTTCCACCACCCACGTGTATAAAGAATTTTAGCCGCAATTTCAGCTGAAGATGCTGGAATATGTTCTATAGCAACACAACCATCCGTCTCACACCTCCGTTCAAATATTCCAATCTCCTCACCAGTTGCTCCTACTGCCATCCCCTTCATCGGTGGCATATCCGCTTTTAATTCTGTATATACAAATGCCGCTACTCGTATATTAGAGCACAATTCTCTAATCGCATCTTCCCACGTATTTGCCCAAAATCTCAAACCTATATTTTTCCGATCATTCATACACACTTCACAATCATAACCATCGGGATCATCGTTTGGTTTGCGTATCAATTCTGAATAAAATGGTGTTCCGGGAACTTCTGTTCTAATTGTAGCGCCAACCTGGATATCCACAATATCACACGGATGCACCCGTTCTCCATTAACCAACCAATTTAAATCCGTAGGTTCCATTGTATTTTCTCCTTATTTTTATTTTCTGTTTACGATTGACCTGAACACACATCACCTCATCAATTGCCAAAATCGTGTACACGCCTCATTTTCCCACGCTACACGGCGTTCTCGTATATCAGGTCCGTCGCACGCTTCACATGTAAAAAAATTTCCGTAATGACTTTCTGGTGTAGAATTCATATACACCCATCGGCACACATCACCCTCTTTAAACTTATATCCACACAACCCGCAACGGAAATATTTGCCATCTTTTCCTCCTGACCATTCCGCATGAACATCATCTTCAGTCACTTTGAATGGTTTTTGATCTGTAAAACGGCGTTGGCTGCACATGTCACCACCCTCACAGTTTCGTGTAATACGTTGATTTTTACAACTAAAATTACCAAAATAACATTTTCAAATGAAAAATATCGAAATATAAGTACATTTTCATATGTACGTTTTGAAAAACTAATAAACACCACTATAATTTTTTGTTTCTTCTTGCTTCTTCTTATTTATAATGTTCCTTTAGACCAAATTGATATGGATCGTTCTCAATTATTACCAATCTATTCCTAACATTTCGAAGCGCACTCTCGCATCCTGGATTAACATATCTTGTATACTAACAAGGTTTCTAAGCGACACAACCTCGTTCATTAACACCAACTGCTCAGGGGTTGTATGTGTCCTATGTGATAATGATATAGTTATTACTAGTTGTATTATCGATATTACCAAAATTGATATTACTACATTTTTGGTTGTTTTAATCCATTGCTGGGTGATTGTTAGGGGTTGTTCCTGCATTCGATGACACCTCATTGAGTTAATATTTTGTTCAAAACTCAGTTAGTAGTTTATATATAAGAGATTAGACCACAAACTCCCTCTTCCACCTAATATTCGCTGATAAATCACCAATTCTAACAATTGATTGACTTCTACGGTCCTTTTCTTACTTTTAATTCAACACCAAAATCAAAAAAAAAATAAAAAATATACTCTTGGTATTATCCATTCATTAATTAATATATATACTTTACGCTCTCACACACCACCGGACATTACCACAATCCCAAATACGATCAAACCCATTGAGTTGCATGTTTTCCCATTCGGTGAATGACTCTTTATACATACTTATCTTGTCTTTTAACATATATTTTTGATATTTATACCTCGATTCTCTTGATATATAATCACTAGAAATATAATAAAAACCGGGTTCTGTCTCACCAACAAATGTGAACCCGGCATACTCATAAAATTTACCGTACCCATATCTTTTATCCGCATAAGTTATAACACTTTTATTTTCATAATTTTTTCTTATATACTCAAATATTTTAGAAAATCCCCCAACAACTATTGTATTCAGTTTATTACAAAATCTAAGTATTTCTAAATCATATCTCTTATCAAACCTACTTTTACCAATTGTAACTAAACACAACACCTCACCATTAAATTCTAAACCTATGTGTGTTCCATTTATAGAACCTTGTAAATGATTATTATCCAAAAACTCAATAGCGATATCATTTTCTACTTCTACTATTTTACATTTTCTAGCATATACTTTATTATCTATAACTCCCAACTTAGATTTTATGATGGATTTGATTATATCCGGTTTGTTAAACCATTCATCTTCATATATTTGAATGAGTTGTATATCCTCATCCATACACATATCCGTTTTAGTTATGTGATAATTTTTATCTTTTTTACCACCAACTTCTGAATGCCAATACAACCCATCCATTTCAATTGCTAACTTTTTATCAGGAATATAAATGTCTAACTCATATGGGGTTATGATATCTTTAGTGTTACGTATGATTTTTCCTACATTAAGAGTTTTGCAAAATTCTGCCAGTTCTTCTTCCATTTTCGAAGATGATAGTTTGATAGGATAACAGGTGGGACATCTGGGAATAACACCGTTTCTTAAATTACTAGAAAACTCAGTGTTACAAATGACGCATTGCCAGGTGTATATTGTACTTGTATTAATATAATCTTCAGGTGTAAATTTTGGTATAACTTTACCGCCCAATCTATCTTTATAAAATATTTTTTCTATCATTTTATCTTTATCTAACTTATTTTTAAGTTTACTAAATAATTCCGTTTTAAAATAGTTGTTAACACCATATTTTTCCAAACAACTATCCGCACTTTTCTGTTGTATCTTAGATGATTGCATAGCCCAATCCACACCGTAACGTTCTTTTATTGTATTAGATATTTTATCTTTAATTTCTGTAGATTTGCTCGGATTAACAACGCCGTATCGCTTCAAATTTGTAGCTTTTGTT
>Ga0172382_10014424_pt1 | contig 10053 bp, 8 predicted proteins | sample Leawel138RmetaG_FD_122245 | JGI IMG/M metagenome (GOLD analysis project Ga0172382, IMG submission 122245) | Leachate microbial communities from a municipal landfill in Southern Ontario, Canada - Leachate well 138R metaG | ecosystem: Engineered > Solid waste > Landfill > Unclassified | place... | reverse complement strand
TCGTCGATATAACTGTTTTGCAGTAAACCAAATTCTCTACCAGTGGCTCTCATAAATTGCCAAAGCCCACCGGCACCTGCCCTGGATACGATACGGGGGTTTAGACCCGACTCGATTAACGATAAGTATTTTAATTCCTCGGGAAGATTATGCTTGGCGAGCATTTCTTCGAAAATGGGGAAATAAAGATCTTTCGTTTCCAGCATTCGCTGAGTAAAAGAGGATCTTCTTACGGCAAAAAAATCGACGTAATTATGCGAGTATTCGTTGTAACGAAGGGGAATTTCCTTCTCTAATAATTTTAAACGTTCCTTCAGAAGAAAGGTTGAAACAGGGCTGTCTTTTTTATCTTCTAGTATTTCTGGAACGAATTCGGTGAGTGGATCCAGGGTAGCAAGCTCCTCTATCACATCCTGTTCATCTAGTCCTGAATCTTTTTGTTGCGCACTTACTTTGAATATGAATAAAAAGAAAAAGAGCAAACTAAAACGTACAGGCCACGTACTATCAAAGTTTTTCATTACTAGTACTTGAGGTTTAACGATTTAGAAGTTTTTGTGAATTTGCGGCATATCAGCTACGGACTAGGCTGCCGGTCAATTCTTTAATATATTTTCCAAATGCCATGACACGGGCTTCATCGAAAGCCCTTCCCATAATCTGAAAACCGATGGGGAGCCCTTGGTTATCCACGCCGTTGGGTACCGAAAGTGCCGGAAACCCTGTAATGTTTGCTTGAACCGTAAAAATATCAGCCAGGTACATTTGCAGGGGATCTCCGTTTTTCTCCCCTTTTTTGAACGCAGTAGTGGGTGCTACCGGCGACACGATAAAATCAAATTGATCCAAAACTTCTTGGGTTTCTTCCAGGATTAAACGCCTCACACGCTGAGCTTTGGTATAATAAGCATCGTAGTAATTCGCACTTAATACAAAAGTCCCTAACAGGATCCTGCGTTTAACTTCCTTGCCAAATCCTTCTGAACGGCTTTTTTTGTACAGCTCTTCCAAATTACCGGCCGCTTGGGTTCTATAACCGTAACGGACTCCGTCAAAACGAGATAAGTTAGAGCTAGCCTCTGCCGTAGTAAGAATGTAATAAGTGGGTAAGAGATGACGGGTTTGTTTAAATTTAACTGGCTCTACCTCATGGCCTTCCTCCTTCAACCGATCCAAGGTAACTTGCATTTGCTCCTTTACTTCAGGTTGTACCGCTTCCGATTCCACCCCTTCCACCAGGTAACCAATTTTTGCTTTTCCCTTCCATTCCAACTCCTTTGAATAGAAACTTATGGGTGTGGAAGAAACAGTACTATCGTATTCGTCGGGACCGGCTATGACTTCGAGTAACAGAGCAGCATCTTCTACACTTTTAGTAAGTGGGCCAATGCAATCAAATGACGAGGCATAGGCTATCAGACCATAGCGAGATACCCGCCCATAGGTTGGCTTCAGACCGACAACTCCACAAAAAGAGGCTGGTTGCCTGACGGACCCCCCGGTATCACTTCCCAGGGACACGTGGCATAAACCTGCTTGAACGGCAACGGCAGACCCACCTGAAGAGCCACCCGGTATTCGTTCCGGATCAGCTGCATTGGAAACCGCTCCGAAATAACTGTTTTCATTGGAAGAGCCCATCGCGAATTCATCACAGTTCTGACGACCAATGATGATGGCGTCTTCCTGTAAAATTCGATCTACGACTGTAGCATTATAGGGGGCTTTGTAACCGGTAAGGATTTTACTGCCGGCTTGTAAACTGTAACCTTTATGAGAGATGACGTCTTTGATCCCCACCACTAGCCCAGCAAGCTTGCCTACTTTTCCATTGCGAAGACGCTCATCCAATTGACGTGCTCGTTCTAAAGCATCCTCCTCATACACTTCTACAAATGCATTCAGGTGAGCCTTTTCCCTGATCCTCTCCAAATAGTCCAACACAATTCCCTCGCAGGTAAGTTGACCCGATTTCAGAGCCTCTTGAATATCGGTCAACTTTTCAAATGATTCGAGCACTGATCTAAGAAGTTCTTATACGTTATTTTATTTTACAGAAAACAAGAGCCGTTTTGCGTATAAGGCAAAACAGCTCTTGCAGAATTAATTACTATAATAACAACTGGTAAGACTACTTTTTAGTCTCCTCCGTGTCCATACTTTTTTCAATGCTTTCTTTGACGTCCTTCGTCGCATTTTTGAATTCTTTAATTCCTTGACCAAGCCCGCGCATGAGCTCAGGAATTTTCTTCGCGCCAAATAATAGGAGCAAAGCCAGCCCTATCAAGAGCATTTCCTGACCGCCCATCCCCATTAAAGCCAATAATACCGCAGCTGATTCCATTTTATTACTTGTTTATTAATTCAATTTCCTAATTTAATTAACATTTAAATAAAGACATCTCGACCTAGGAGATACCCAACGTGAGGGACAAATTTATGAAATATATTGGAAAATCTAATTCTATCTAATTTAATCCTTCCTATTAACACTTATCTGACCTTGATGGTTTTTGTTTGTTTTTCCCACTCCGAAAACTTCGCTATTTCATTTTCTAAAACGTTAAACAACCATACTACCAGCGCTACGTCATCCGCTATTCCGATCAAAGGAAGTACATCTGGAATTATATCCAGGGGTGAAATAAAATAAACGAGAACTCCGACGATGGTCGCCATGCTGCCGAACGGAACCGCGCGATATTCACCTGTAGCATAGGCTTTGATAAATCGAATCATCAACTGTAGTTGACTTTTCACTTCCTGAATTCCCTCGGCGAACCCTTGCTTTTCCATTTTTCTAGCTCCTTGTTGAATGAGCACTAGTAGAAGGGCTTTATTTTTGGTTAGGCCGGCTCCACGCCGCATAACTTTGGTAAAAAAGGAGGATGTTAAAATACGCTGAATTAAGGATTCTCCTGATGCCATAAAAGTGTGTTATGAAAGTATGAATGTCAGACCCGTCCAGCCTCAAATCGGGGGGATATCCCATAGTATACTATTCCGATAACCCCCTTCATTAGCTTTATCTCTTTTTAGTTTTGGAACTTTCAACCAGACTGGGTTCTTTTAAAAAGGCGATCATATCGTTGACGATCCGGCCTGCTTCTTCCAGGTAAACGTCGTTCTTGGCATCTTTCGTATTCTGATCGTCGTCGGTGTTTTCGTTTTCTTCGTCATCCAAATCATTCCCTTGGTTTAAGGAAGAAAGTGCCAATCTTTTCTTTTCCGCCTCTTCTCTCTCCTTTTTACGTTTTTCTTCGTTTAACGAAATCACCTTATTTTCCCGCGCTTCTCTGAATAGTTCCAGATCCTTGACCAGTTTTATTAATTTTTCGTCACTCTGAAGGCGTTTTCCATGATTTTCATTTAACCATTTTAATAACGATTCGCTGATATCATTGGTGGCCTCATATCGAACGGGGTTGATCTGATCCCAAGGCAGCGCACTGGATTGTGACTGCTCTCTATACTCATCGGCCAGGTGAACAGCAGGAAGTTCAATATCGGGCTCAACGCCTTTCAATTGCGTACTGCTTCCATTTACTCTGTAAAACTTGGCCGTCGTCATTTTCACTCTACCCAGAGGTTCCGACGACCGCTCATATTGATTGAGGTCCAACAGGGTTTGTACGGTTCCCTTCCCAAAAGTTTGCTCACCAATTACAATGCCTCGTTTATAGTCTTGGATGGCGGCAGCGAATATTTCTGAAGCAGAAGCACTAAAACGATTCACCATTACGGCCAAGGGGCCGTCGTAAACCAAGGTAGGATCAGGATCTGACTGTACGTCGGTTTGCCCCATTGTTTCTTTAATCTGGACCACCGGACCACTTTTAATAAACAAACCGGTCATGGCGACGGCTTCATACAATGACCCCCCCCCGTTGTTACGAAGATCTACGATAAGCCCATCGATCCCCTCCTCTTTGAGCTCGTTGATCAACTTTTTAACATCATTGGTCGTACTTGCAAATCCTTTTTCTCTGCGTTGTACCCCTTCAAAGTCACGGTAAAATTGGGGGACAGTAATCACCCCTAACCTTCTTTCCCCCTCTTTTGTGGGGACGGTGAGTATATCTTTTTTCGCTCGTCCATCGACCAAATTGATCTTTTCCCGAACCAAACGGTACTCCTTGGGCGGGGTGTTGGGCAAAGCGTCTGCAGGTAAAATTTGTAAACGAACAACAGTTCCCTTTGGTCCTTTAATTAACTTGACGGCATCGTCTACGAACCATCCGACAATATCGACCATAGGTCCATTATCACCTTGAGCAACCCCGATAATTCGATCTTCTTTTTTAAAGTAATTACTCTTAAAAGCAGGTCCACCCGGAATAATGTCGACGATTTTAATATAGTTTCCATCTTCGCGAAGCTGCGCACCAATACCTTCCAGCGACTGGCTCATATCCTGGTTGAAGCGATCCGCAGTCACCGGCGACATATAACTGGTATGGGGATCTATTGATTCGGCATAGGCGTTGAAATAGGTCTGGAATGCCTGATCGGTTTTAATGCGACCTAAATTCCGAGCACGGTTTTTATAGCGTTGTTGCAGGATAGTAAGACTAGCGGTATCGGCTTTACCGGTAAGTTTTAGATCCAAGGCTTCACTTTTAAGGTATTTGAACCACAGTTGATCCAATTCTTCCGTATTGGCAGCCCAAGCACGGTTTTCCCGATCTACTTCCAACACTTCATCAGTCGTAAAGTCTTGAAGTTTAGGATTCTTAAGCACCTCGGATATAAAATCGTTGCGTTCCAGCCAGCGCCGACGGTAAAGATTGAAAATTTCATAGGGGACGTCGAGCTCTCCTTTGAGTAAAAAATCGTCAAACGAGTATCGATATTTTTCGAACTTATCAATGTCCTCCTGGGTAAAGTACATTTTCCCTGGATCGATATCTTTCAGGTATTTGTCCAGTATCACCGACGAAAGCGAGTCGTCGAGTTTGATTTTCCGAAAGTGAAAATTATTCAATAGCCGGAGCGCTGACGATTGTGCTTTGTATTGGGCCAAGGTGGGTTTCAGGTCTTCAAAAACCCCGTCATTGGGTGATTGCACAGACGTAAAGTCGGACAAATCCGTTTCCCGGATATTGCCCCCCATAAAAATCACTGGAATCAGTGTTATCAAATATTTTCTCATACCTCAGCTATTTCACAATTTCCAAAAGCTCTACATCAAAAATCAAGGCTGACAAAGGTGCGATACTCGGTCCAGCCCCATGCTCCCCATACGCTAAATGATGGGGCAAGTAAATTTTCCATTTTGAGCCTACCGGCATGAGTTGCAAAGCTTCGGTCCAACCGGGGATAACTCCACTGACAGACAAGGCGATAGGCTCACCTCTCTCTACTGAACTATCGAACACCGTTCCGTCGATTAACGTTCCATGATAATGAACTCTAACCCTATCATTTAGGGAGGGTTTTTCCCCGTTTCCTTCCTTCAAGATTTCATACTGCAAGCCACTTTTTGTGGTGACGACTCCCGGTCTTTTTTTATTCTCGGCGAGGAAGTTTTCTCCAGCAATCCGATTCGGTTCAGCTTCAGCTAATTCAGCCGCTCGGGCCGAGTCTCTCAGCCGGGAAAAATAGGCCATTAAAAATTGCATCGCCTCTTCTTTGTCGATTAATGTGGGCTCACCTTTGAAAGCATCCCGAATGGCGGCACTTACAAGTTCGACATTAATCCCATCAAGCCCTTCCATTTTTAAATTTTCACCAATACTGATTCCTAGCCCATAGGACACGGTGTCCATTTCTGTTTTCAAGCTGATCGACTGCTCCTGGGCGTTTACCAGAGCTGAGGAACATAGGATTGCGACAAACCATAACAGGTTGACAAAGGGCTTCAAGTTGTTTGACATTCGGAATATTTCTAGTTTACGGTAATTTACTGACCCAAATTTATTTATTTAACCTTTGGGTATCAAAAAAACGGAATACATTGCAAAAAAGCGCATGCAATGGCATATTTTTTTGGCTTAGGGAGAATTCTTCCCTTGTTTTGCGAAGCTGAATTTTGCTTTCTTAGAAAAGTGCAAGCCAACTTTCACAACATTTTAAGCAAAGGCCTTAGAAATATTAAATTAAACTCCTACATTTGCGGTCTGAAATAGAATAATTTCCATTATACCCAAAATAATTCAAAAAAATCTATGGTATCTGTAAGACCTGACGAAGTTTCGGCGATACTCCGAGAACAGCTTTCCGGCTCAAAATCGGAAGCCGAACTCGAAGAGATAGGTACAGTACTCCAGATCGGAGATGGAGTTGCCCGTATTTATGGGCTTTCGAAAGTACAGGCCGGTGAGCTTTTGGTGTTCGAAAATGGTTTAAAAGCATTGGCATTGAACCTTGAGGAAGACAATGTGGGTGCGGTATTATTGGGCGACTCCAGTGAAATCAGAGAAGGTGACACTGTCAAAAGAACCAATGAAATTGCCTCTATCAAAGTTGGAGAGGGAATCATCGGCCGCGTTGTTAACACACTTGCCGAACCCATCGATGGAAACGGTCCTATCCAGGGAGAACTTTACGAGATGCCAATCGAAAGAAAAGCTCCGGGGGTAATCTATCGCCAACCCGTTACGGAACCCTTACAGACTGGGATTAAAGCGATCGACGCGATGATTCCTATCGGGCGTGGGCAACGGGAGTTGATTATCGGTGACCGACAAACCGGTAAGACAGCTGTTGCCGTCGATACCATTATCAATCAAAAAGAATTCTACGATCGGGGCGAGCCTGTATATTGTATCTACGTAGCCTGTGGTCAAAAAGCTTCGACCATTAAGCAAGTAGAAGCAACATTGCGCCGCTACGGAGCGATGAACTATACCGTGATCGTAGCAGCCGGTGCTTCTGACCCCTCTCCTATGCAGTTCTACGCACCCTTTGCTGGAGCCGCCATCGGAGAATATTTCCGTGATACAGGAAGACCTGCTTTGGTTATCTATGATGACCTTTCAAAACAAGCGGTAGCTTATCGTGAAGTATCCCTTCTATTGCGTCGTCCTCCAGGACGGGAAGCTTATCCTGGTGACGTTTTCTACCTTCACAGCCGCCTTCTCGAACGTGCTGCTAAGATTGTAGGAGACGATGAAATTGCCAAAGAGATGAACGACTTACCTCCTTCAATTAAAGACAAAGTAAAAGGAGGTGGTTCCTTGACGGCTCTACCGATCATTGAAACACAAGCTGGTGACGTATCGGCTTATATCCCAACCAACGTTATCTCTATCACCGACGGCCAGATCTTCCTTGAGTCGAACCTATTTAACTCAGGTATTCGTCCTGCGATTAACGTCGGTATCTCGGTATCACGCGTGGGTGGTAACGCACAGATCAAATCGATGAAAAAGGTAGCGGGTACCTTAAAAGGTGACCAGGCTGTTTTCCGCGAACTGGAAGCATTTGCCAAATTCGGTTCTGATTTGGATGCTGCAACGAAACTAGCCATCGATCGTGGTCGTCGTAACTTGGAAGTCCTGAAACAAGGACAGTACAACCCTGTTCCCGTAGAAGAGCAAATTGCAATTATCTATGCATCTACCAACGGTTTGTTGGACGAGGTGCCCGTAGAGAGAGTACGTGAGTTCGAAAAAGAGTACCTCGAATTACTCAGAGCTCAAAATGCATCTACGCTCGCAGCTTTGAAACAAGGCAAATACGATGATGAACTCACCGGAGTTCTACGCAAAGCTGCCCAAGAACTTGCTGTAAAATATAAATCTTAATAAAATGGAGAGATCCGGAGTAAACGTTTTCCGGATCTCTCCTGCATCATCATAAAACGATAAGCGATGGCTTCCTTAAAAGAAGTTCGTGACCGGATCGGTTCTGTCAACTCCACTCAGCAGATCACCAAAGCGATGAAAATGGTGGCTGCTGCCAAACTCCGACGTGCACAGGATAGTATTATCCAAATGCGGCCTTACGCCTATAAGCTTAACGAAATGATAGGTACCGTGTCGCAAGGTGCGGAAAGCATGTCGTCAAACCCCTACACCAGCGTGCGTCCGATTGAAAGGGTTCTTTTGGTCGTGATCACTTCGGATCGTGGACTCTGTGGAGCCTTTAACAGCAATGTTATCAAAGCCGCCCTAAGTCATATCGACACTCATTATACCAAGCAGGCATTGGAAAAGAAAATCGATGTTTTGGCGATTGGTAAAAAGGGGAGCGAAGGGATGCAGCGAAGAGGTTTCCAAACAATTACCCAGTTTTCAGATCTTTTTACAAGACTTAGTTTTGTAAACGTGAAAGAAGCCGGGGAGTATATCATGGATGCCTTTGCTAAAGGGCGCTATGACGTCGTCGATCTGGTTTATAACGAGTTCAAAAACGTAGCGACCCAAATTGTCAGAACTGAACAGTTTTTACCCATACAAGCGCCTACAGGATCTTCCGACGGATCAGCCGAAAGAATCAATTACCTTTTTGAACCCGAGGAAGAACAGATCCTAACGGACCTAATTCCAAAAGCCTTGAAAATTCAATTATACAAGGCTGTGTTGGAATCAAATGCGTCCGAACATGGTGCAAGGATGACAGCCATGGACAAGGCTACGGAAAATGCGCAAGAGATGTTAAAAGAACTTCGCTTGGTATACAACCGTACACGTCAAGCGGCGATTACCAAAGAAATCCTGGAGATCGTTGGCGGTGCCGAGGCATTAGCCAATTGATAACCTCAGCTAATCAAATTATTTTTTAAAAGAATGATCCTAATAACCGGGTCATTCTTTTTTTGTAATTAAAAATATTTGCTATTTGCAAAAAAATATCAACCATCTCCCTGAACCTGTGGGTTCTGCGTAACTAACTATTAAAATATGAAGAAACTACAGGTATTGCTTTTCGCTTTTCTATTTGCAATCACCGGCACCTATGCTCAAAAAGTTGAGGATATAATCGATAAGCACATTGAAGCTTTGGGGGGATCCACGAATCTAGCGAATTTAAAAAGCGCCCAAATCGATGCCACCGTCTCCGTGGCGTCTTTTTCCGTAAAAGGAACAACCACCGTATTGCAGAACAAAGGCATTCGTATCGAACAAGAAGTTCAGGGTATGAAAATGATACAAGCCTTTGATGGTACTACCGGCTGGGCGATAAACCCTATGTTGGATAATGCGAACCCCGTCAAACTTCCAGAAAGCCAAAACGCAAACTTAAAGGGTCAAATGGATTTAACCGGGCTCTATAATTATAAGGCTAAAGGTTATCAGGTCGAACTAATCGGTGAGAAACAGGTCAAAGATGAGCCGGTTTACGTCCTCAAAGTGACCATGGCTGACGGTAATGCGGCCACCAACTATATCTCCAAAAAGACCTTTCTTACCCTAAGAACCTGGATCCATATGACCACCGAAAACGGGGATGTTGTGGAAAGTAATATTTACCCCTCCGATTACCGAAAAGTCGATGGCATTGTGACACCTTACAGCATCCAAATTGAAGGCACAGGAATCCCGGGTACTATCGTTACGAATATTACATCCGTTAGATATAATTTGGACATCGACCCTTCCATATTCGCGTTTCCGGAGAATTGACATCCACCCCGAAGTTTTTAAATTTCCGTTGACGAGTATTTGACTCATTTACAAATACTTCATATTTGGAGAATTGAATAAAGTATTTCGTAAAAAATATGCTTTATTTCTTTGAAATTGACGCTTTTACAATTGCCATTTTCCCAGCTACTGTATAACTTTACCGCCATTCCTCTAGGTAGTGAAGAACCTTAGAAAAATTAATTAACCCTAAACCAAATACTTTCTATGAAAATCTTGCTAAAGGTTGCAGGTTGGCTCATCCTGATCCTTTTTATCGTCGTATCCGCGGCAGCTGCGTATGTAACTATTGTTCTTCCAAATGTTGATCCCGCTCCCGATTTGAAGGTGGAAGCAACTCCGGAGCGTATTGCCCACGGAGAATACCTTGCCAATCATGTAGTCGTCTGTATGGATTGTCACAGCCAAAGGGATTTTTCTAAATTCTCTGGGCCATTAGCACCAGGCACCTTAGGACAAGGGG
>Ga0172382_10014421_pt1 | contig 10055 bp, 8 predicted proteins | sample Leawel138RmetaG_FD_122245 | JGI IMG/M metagenome (GOLD analysis project Ga0172382, IMG submission 122245) | Leachate microbial communities from a municipal landfill in Southern Ontario, Canada - Leachate well 138R metaG | ecosystem: Engineered > Solid waste > Landfill > Unclassified | place... | reverse complement strand
CTTGAGGAGACGCTCTACCTCTTCGGGGAGAAGGGGACGGTAAAGGCGGGGGGACAGTCGGTGAACATAATCGAGGAGTGGCGCTTTTCCGACATGCTCGACGACGCGGAGGAGGTGAAGGCCACCCATCATGAGAATCCCCCCAACGTCTATGGTTTTGGCCATACCCCGCTCTTTGCCGACGTCATCGATGCCATTAAGAACAACAGGGAACCCAAGGTGACCGCCGAGGATGGCAAGCGGGCCCTTGAGCTCGTGCTCGCCATCTACAAGTCGGCCAAGGAAGGCAAACCAGTCAAGCTTCCCCTTCAATCTTGCTCCACGCTGGACTTCATAGGGAGGTTCGAATGAACAGCTGGTTTGTCCATCCCTCCTCCTACATCGACGATGACGTCGTCATAGGGGAGGGTACGAAGATCTGGCACTTCTGCCACATACAGAGCGGGGCCCGAGTCGGGGTGAAGTGTTCCCTTGGCCAGAACGTCAATGTCTCCAACAATGTGGTCATCGGAGATGGTTGTAAGATCCAGAACAATGTAAGCATCTATGAAGGGGTAACCTTGGAGGACCATGTCTTCTGTGGCCCCTCCTGTGTATTCACCAATGACCTAACCCCGAGGGCAAAGTATCCAAAAGGGCGACAAGCCTACATCAGGACATTGGTGAGGGAAGGGGCGACCATCGGGGCCAACGCCACCATCGTATGCGGCATCACCATCGGGCGATGGGCGGTGATCGGCAGCGGGGCTGTTGTGACCAAGGACGTCAAGGACCATGCCCTGATGGTTGGCATCCCTGCCAAGAGGAGTGGATGGGTATGCGAGTGCGGGACACGGCTGAGCGACGATGACCTTGTCTGCCCCGCTTGTCACAGAAGTTATGAAGAACACCCGCACGGGCTGGTGGAGAGAAGAGGATAACACAGATGGAATTCAGGAATCTCAAAAAACAATACCAGGTACTGAAAGAAAAGATGGACAAGGCAGTCATCGAGGTGATGACCGACTGCAACTTCATCAGCGGCAGGCAGGTCAAGGAGCTGGAAGAGCAACTCGCCGGTTACGTCGGGGTGAAGCACTGCATCACCTGCGGCAACGGCACCGATGCCCTCTTGATGCTGCTCATGGCCTGGGACATCAAGAGAGGTGATGCCGTCTTCATCCCCGACTTCACCTTTTTCGCCTCCTCGGAGGTGGTCTCCTTCCTCGGGGCCACCCCTGTCTTCGTCGATGTCGATGGTGATACCTTCAACATGGATGCTCAAAGCCTTGAGAGAGCAATAGTGGCAGTGCTCAAAGAAGGCAAGTTAGTTCCCAAGGTGATCATGCCGGTCGACCTCTTCGGCCTCCCGGCCGACTATGATGCAATAGAGAAGGTTGCCAAGCAGTACAATCTGAAAGTCCTTGAGGACGGTGCCCAGGGCTTCGGGGGAGAGTACAGAGGAAGACGCGCCTGCTCATTCGGAGATGGGGCGACCACCTCCTTCTTCCCGGCCAAGCCCCTGGGCTGCTATGGGGACGGGGGAGCCCTCTTCACCAATTGTGATGAAACGGCTGATTACCTCAGGTCTGTTGCCGTACACGGCAAGGGATCGTTCAAGTACGACAATGTGCGGGTGGGCATGAACAGCCGCCTGGACACCATCCAGGCAGCGGTGTTGCAGGTGAAGCTCGAAGCATTCAAGGAGTATGAGCTTGAGGCGGTCAACCAGGTGGCAGGGTGGTATACCGAAGCATTGAAGGACAAAGTGAAGACCCCAATCGTCCCAGAAAACTACTACTCCTCCTGGGCACAATACACCATCCAATTAGAAGACGAGCAGCAACGGGATGAGATCCAGCGAAAGCTCAAGGAACAGAACATCCCCACGATGATCTACTACCCCAAGCCGCTGCATGAACAGATGGTCTACAAGGAGCAAGAGCTCAAGCAATATGTGGAATGTCCTGTGACAGAGAGACTCTGCAAGACGGTGTTGGCGTTGCCGATGGATCCGTATAAAGATATAACGCAAATTAAAAATATTAGCGGTTTCATTGGGAAACCTTTGGCTTTATGAGAGTATTAAATTTTTTAAATACAAAATATAGAACATTATTTGGTAGCAAATTATTTATTTCCCCTATCGATGAAAGTAGAGAATACCTAGAAAGTTTTCCCCACCCTCGAGACAATATCGAACGTAGTTATTTTCAATATCGCTGTCAAATGCTACCCTTTCCAAAATTTAAAAGGTTTATATTCCATGTAATTTCATGTCCGATACTTGTTTATTACCTTCTAAAAACCTTTTTCCAAGAAAAACCAATTTTTAAATATAATGCAGAAGCCCTATTACTGTTTGGGGGAAGTATCGAGATTGTTCCGAAATCTCTAGCGGTAGAATATTATATTTTGCAAATACCAGATTTCCAACAAAGAATCGCCTTGACGAAGGGTGACAGAGCCTTTATCCGTAAACTGATAAAGAGATACCCTTTCTATTGGTATTTTATCTTTAAATGTACGTTGAAGATTGCAATGTTTAGCTATTTGATACAATCATACTCACCAAAAGCGTTGATTTGCTCCGAAGAATACTCTTTTACATCATCTGTGTTAACAGATTATTGTGAAGAATTGGATATTGTGCATATAAATATCATGCATGGCGAAAAACTATTTAATATTACTGATTCTTTTTTCCAATTTAATAGATTTTACCTTTGGGACGAATTTTATAAAGACCTTTTCATTGAATTACGAGCTGAACCCTCTCAGTTTATAATTGAATGCCCTCCGATTATGCTTCCATGGGAAATCAGAAATATTAAAAAGAGCATCGATTATACATACTATTTGGAGGGTATTGAAGATGAATTAACTTTGGTCTCTATTCGAAATACATTATTCCCGTTTTGCAATGCAGGGTTTAATGTTGCGATTCGGCCTCACCCTAATGGCTTGAATCTGAATAAAGTTAAAGAAAAGTTTTTTGATATGGAAATCGAAGACATCAAAAATATTGGGATTAAGGAATCCATTTTACGCACTCATCATGTTATTTCAATTTATTCTACTGTTCATCTGCAAGCTTTGGCCAACAATATCCCAATAATAATTGACGACATTACAAGACCAGATGTGTTTAATAAACTGCAAGAGCTTAAGTATATTTGTTTGCAAAAGGAGCATTCCCTATTATCTATGGAGTTGCCTTTTGGCTCTAAACGAATGTGAAAACTCAGGAGATCCATATGAAAGTTCTTATTGTAGCAACCTATTTATACATCCCAACACTTAAAGGGTTCAATAGGAACAAAACTGGTTTTGGCATACTATTAAATCAGTTCACAGAATATATTGGCAAAAGGAGTGAATTGTATTTTTTTTCAAATGTTATTACACCTGAAGTTTACCACAATAATTCAATCATAGTTCGACATACTTGGTGGGATATCATTTCTAATATTTCCAGGGCTGACGTGTTGGCAGGAATCAAGTCTGCCCTAAAAAGTAGGCAAAGTTTCAGAAATCGTTTACGTTATATTTATTATCGAATAAATTGTGGTGCTTTGAGAGCAACAATCTGTCAAATTCGGCCCGATGTAATCCATTGCCAAGGAGTTGGGGAAAAGTATCTGTATTATTTGAAGACTTGTTTTAAATCAGGAATCCCCGTAGTCAATACTCTACATGGATTAATAGGACTAAGTGATTCAATAAAGATAGACCCTGAAGATAAGGCTTCTGAGTTGGAATATCTAAATTTTGCATTGATGAATGATGTTCAGACTTCTGTAATAAGTACAGGCATTTTATGGAAGATACAGAAAAGTTACCAAGTGAATGATTCTAGCTTAATTACCGTTATTCCCAATGGAACAAAAAAAGAGGATCAACCTATTAAATACAATATCAGGGAGAAATATGGTATTCCAACGAAAAATAAAGTCATATTATCAGTTGGCAGTGTTTGTGAACGAAAAAACCAAATTCAAATTGTTAGGAGTCTTGCCAAACTTCCTGCAGAAATTATAAGTGATATCACTTTACTACTGTTAGGTGCAATACAAGACGGATATAATATTCAGGATGTAATAATAGAAAATGAATTGACGGAAACGGTAATATGCTGCGGGTTTGTTGAGTATAGCAAGATTAGTAGTTTTTATTTAAATGCTGATTTGAACATCTTAGCAAGTATTGACGAAGGTTTTGGCCTTTCAATGATAGAAGGCTTTTTGTATGGGGTGCCGTGTTTATGTTATAGCGATTTGGATGCAGTGCCTGACATATATGATGAGTGTGCAATGTTTCTTTGTGACCAGAGAACTGATATTGCATTGTCTAACTCAATTAAAGAAGCGTTAGAAAAGTCTTGGAATAGTAAGTTGATTGAAGAACATGGAAGGAAATTTTCGCTTGAAAATATGGCAGATAAATATATCAAGTTTTACGGGAAAGCTATTTCAAAACATAGTATTAACAATGAATAGAGAGTTCCTCTTACTTTGATTACGGCAATAATGGGCAATGGTATTGGAGAAAATGTATTTGATATTCGGTTCCTGGGTTAAGTATCTGGCTATTCAATATATTGCTAAATACAAAATCCATAAAGGCTTATGAATAGTGATGTAGATGTAATGGATTTTTATGAAAAAATACAATGGGGTACTACGAAATACTATTATCTCTGGGATTGGTTGGACCTATTCTGAGAAATTGCTTACACAAATCGTAAGTTTTTTTGTGTCTATTATTCTGGCAAGGCTATTGAGTCCAGAAGATTATGGCATATTGGCATTGGTGAATATTTTTATTGGTATTGCAAGCGCAATAGCATTAAGTGGCTTTGGGTCGGCATTGATACAAAGAAAAGAAGCTGATAACCTCGACTTTTCTTCAACGCTATTCTTTAGTTTAGGAGTCTCGCTGATATCATACATAATTCTGTTTTTTACTTCACCATTAATAGCAAAGTTTTATAATTTGGCTGATCTTGTGCCCATTATAAGGATAGTCTCTCTATCCATTGTGATTTCATCAATTAATACCGTACAGCATGCATATGTGATAAGAAAAATGCTCTTTCGTCTGTTTTTTCTCGCTACTTTTGTCGGCTCAATTATTTCAGCAATGATAGGGATTCTGATGGCCTATGGTGGCTTTGGTGTTTGGGCGCTTGTCACTCAATACTTGTCAAATTCAATTATCAATATTATCATGTTGACATTTATCAGTGATTGGCGACCTGAATTTAAGTTTTCCTTAACAAGAATTAAAGCAATCTATAGCTTTGGTTGGAAAATAACGGTATCAGCCGTGATTGATGCTCTATATACACAAAGCAGGAGTATTGCGATTGGGAAAAAATATACAGTCTCTGATCTTGCTTTTTATGATAAAGGATCACAATTTCCAAATCTGATAATTACGAATATTAACTCAACAATTTCTCATGTGCTTATGCCAGTAATTTCCAGTGCGCAGGATGACTTACCTAGAGTAAAAGCTATGGTGAGAAGGTCACTGAAGACCAGTTCAGTTATCTTATTCCCAGTTTTAATTGGATTGGCGGCCTGCGCTAAGGGTTTGATTCCATTATTACTTACACAGAAATGGTTGCCTAGTGTACCGTATATGCAAATTCTTTGTTTTGCTTTCATGATGAGACCAATCCAAACCGCTAATCTCCAAGGAATACTAGCTATAGGGAGAAGTGATATTTATCTTCGAATTCAACTAGTACAAAAGATAATCGGAATTGTGATTATTGCTATTACGATTTTATTCTTTAGAACAGTTGTGGCTGTAGCCATAGGAGAAATAGTTGCTCAGGTGCTATTTTCATTAATAATGATTATCCCGAACTCTAGGTATTTAAACTACTCGATAGAAGAACAGATTGTTGACATTTTGCCACAAATGTTCGTGGCGATTGTAATGGGAGTAATTGTATTGCAGGTCTTGAAATTTGAGCTTAGCATATTGGCAGCACTTGTCTTGCAAGTCACAATAGGTGCAATTTTTTATGTCGGAAGTTTACGGTTATTACAAATCGACAGTTTTATGTATCTCTATAGAATGCTTATAGAAAAGGTAAAGAATATAAACTATTACTTGTAAATATATTGAAGCAGCATGTAATTTGGGTAATTGGATTTCTTAGCAAATACAAAATGATTCAGGTCTATGCTCAAAGAAATGCCATTTACAATAATAAAACTTGAAGTGCAATATTAGGTTGATACATATTGATGTTAGATTTTTTAATTTGTTTTGAACATGTAAATCGCGAAGTTGAAAATGACGCTTTAATTAAATTCGAATTGGAGAAGCGAGGATATAGCTGTGAAATCATTCCCTTCAATGGCCCTGGATTCTTTAGGCATTCAATTTACAAAAAAGCAAAAGTAGTAGTTGTTCCTTGGCTTCGATATGATGATAATGTATTTCATTATCTAGCATTGGCCAAAAGGCCCTTTAGACTTGTTAACTTGCAGTGGGAACAGGTTTACTTTGATGAGGATATTGCAAGTGGAATGGCCAGAACCACTGGTCAGGCTAAGAAGGCTTTCCATGTTTGTTGGGGTCAAAATTCAAAGAAAAGGCTGATGGATTGGGGTATTGCCGAGAGATTGCTAGCAGTTACAGGTGCAATTCAACTTGATTATGGGTTTCCTATTTTTAATAATTACTTTCACGATAGGAAAACAATCGCTTCTGAATTGAAACTTGATGAACATAAGCGATGGATACTTATGGTGTCTAGCTTTGCATATGTAAATTACGGTGACGCTGCAATAAAGGAACTTGAGGCACAATTCGGTTTATCTTTACAAGAACAGGTCAATTTACATAAAACCTCACAGTCATTAACTCTAGATTGGATTGAATTGTTATTAGAAAGAATTGATTGTGAATTTATTTATCGTCCTCATCCTTCAGAGAAGTTGCACGGAAGATTAATTGCTATAAAAGATAACTACAAAAATTTTCATATAATTTCGAATTATTCTGTAAAGCAATGGGCAAAAATTTGTGACCGGCTAAATATTTGGATAAGTACTTCTAATGCTGAGATTTTATCTATGAATGTAGATTACGCAATAATCAGACCAGTTCCAATACCCGAAAAACTTGAAGTAGAAAGCATGAGAGAGGAATCCTTTATTACCGATTGCGAAGCTTTTTTAAAATACAACTCCGATATTAGTGATCCTATTGATAATTTAGATATTCCCCTTGTTGATAAAATGAAAAAATTATCTCATTTTTACCATTATGATAATAACAATCCTGCATATATTCACGTAGCAAATTACCTAGTGCAGATAATAGAACAATCATGGGGACAGGTTTATGAGTTCTCCTTCAAGCAACATATTAGGTATGGGTGGTCTGAATTTAAAAAAAAGATTATTTCCCTGATAATGGAACTTAGTGAGAATATAAATTCTTATAAACTCATTGATTCACTTCCCATAAAATTTATAATTAAAACAAATTTGAAGAATAGTATAGAGAATAAGAGGAAAGCAAAACTGATTGAATCCAGGATGATTGGATATTTAGAAAAATACTTTGAGGGAGAGAAGCGTTGAAAATCCTAATTACAGGTTCTGATGGATTTATCGGTAGTCATCTAACAGAAATACTCGTAAGAGAAGGCCACAAAGTGCGGGCCTTTGTTTATTACAACTCCTTCAATACTTGGGGGTGGCTAGATACTCTAGATAAAGAAATCCTCGATAGCATTGAAATCTTTCAAGGCGACATCAGAGACCCCAATGGAGTCAAACAGGCGATGAAAGGAGTTGATGAAGTCTTTCATCTTGCAGCACTCATCGCCATTCCTTTCAGCTACCACTCCCCAGATACATATGTGGACACCAACATCAAAGGAACACTCAATGTGTTGCAAGCTGCAAGAGAGTTGGATACATCGCGAATACTGGTTACTTCAACCTCAGAAGTCTATGGGACAGCCCAATATGTTCCCATTGATGAGAACCATCCATTCCAGGGGCAATCACCATACTCTGCAACCAAAATCGGTGCAGACCGTCTTGCAGAATCTTTCTACCGAAGTTTTAATACTCCTGTTACGATCGTGAGACCCTTCAATACCTACGGGCCAAGGCAATCAGCACGTGCTGTCATTCCCACCGTCATCACACAGCTCTTGGCAGGAAAGGAAGAGATCAAGCTTGGAGCATTGAGTCCTACTCGAGACTTCAACTACGTCAAGGATACTGTGCAGGGATTCATTGAGATATCCAAGTTTGGCAACACCATTGGTGAAGAGATCAACATTGCAACCCAACAAGAGATTTCCATCGGTCAATTGGCAGAAGAGCTCATCCGTCAGATCAACCCCAATGCTCAGATCATCTGTGATGAAGAGCGGTTAAGACCGGAGAAGAGTGAAGTCAATAGGTTGCTCGGCTCCAATGAAAAAATACAACGATTAACAGGTTGGAAACCCAAGTATTCACTTGAGCAGGGATTGTCAGAGACCATTGAGTTCTTTGCAAAGAATCTTGATAGATACAAAATTGACATTTACAATCTATAAAAGGCATTTGTTAAAAGGAGTAATTTATTATGAAGATATGCAAAAAGTGCTTGATGCTTGAGACCAGGCCCCGCCTAACTTTTGATGAGAATGGAATTTGTGCTGCCTGTCAATGGGCTGAGGAAAAAAAAACAAAGATTGACTGGGACTCACGGTACGATGAACTTGAAGAATTGTGTGATCGTATTCGTGGTAGACAACGATACGATTGCATTGTTCCGGTAAGCGGAGGAAAAGATTCAACTTACGTGGCTCATAAAATGAAACATGAACTAAAGCTAAATATACTTACTGTAACTATTACACCACCACTGGAAACGAATCTCATTCAAGAAAATATGGAAAACTTTCTTTCTTTTGGGTATGATAATTTAAAAATTACACCAAACCCAAAAATTGCTCAGCATATAAATAAGTTTGGGCTTATCGAACAAGGCAGACCTCTCCTAAGTTGGACATCCTGTTTAAATTCGGTAATGTTCAGTCTGGCTACCACTATGAAAATCCCACTTGTAATGTTTGGAGAGGAAGGTGAATCAGAATATGGAGGCTCCACAAAACTAAGATATACGCCGTTTTATGACATTCAGGATGCAATTGAACTATACACATATGGTAATAATCCTACTCAATACATGAATGAATTTGATTCACGTGAGTTAGCTCTTTGGCAATATCCAACTAAGGAAGAATTAATTGATTTTAGTTTCAGGGTATCTCATTGGTCATATTTCGAGAATTGGGATCCTTATCGCCATTTTGTTTTTGCACGTGATCACTACAATATGAAATCGAGTAAAAACCGTAACAAAGGTACATATACCGATTACGGTCAACTTGATACCCCCCTTTATTCATTACATACGTATTTAATGTATCTGAAATTTGGCTTTGGGAGATGTTTGCAGGATGCCTGTATAGATATTCGGGGAGGTAGATTGAACCGGAAAGATGCATTAGAAATTGTAAAAAAATACGATGGAGAATTTCTAGAAGAGTCAGTGCCAATTTATCTAAACTATTATAAGATTACTAGAGAAGAATTTAATAATATTCTAGACAAACATACAAATAAAAAAATATTTGAAAAAATAGATTCAATCTGGCTTCCCAGATTTTCAATTGAATAAGGTGATTCTGATGTTTGAAAGCCTTAAAGCACATGTTGAAATGCAGTTGCGGAATATTCTATGTATAGAGATAGATACTAGTTCTTATTTGGATAATGCAATTAAACGTACAATTTTTGCAAATTCATTTAATAATAATAAATATTATAGGATAGAAAATTCATTGCCAAAGATATTTCATTCCGGTCAATACTGTGTGTTCCTGTACTATCTATCAAATGAGATGTATCTACAGGATAATTCAGGCGAAAACGCAGAAAAAGTGTACTACTTGAATAAAATTTTAAATTCGGTGGATATTTTTTATGAAGTCACCATGCCTGATATTTTTTCATTAGAGCACCCACTAGGTAGCGTCATGG
>Ga0172382_10014420_pt1 | contig 10057 bp, 9 predicted proteins | sample Leawel138RmetaG_FD_122245 | JGI IMG/M metagenome (GOLD analysis project Ga0172382, IMG submission 122245) | Leachate microbial communities from a municipal landfill in Southern Ontario, Canada - Leachate well 138R metaG | ecosystem: Engineered > Solid waste > Landfill > Unclassified | place... | reverse complement strand
GGCAGCTAACATTAATTTTGTTTCCTGATAGAGGAGTCTACCATCCCTGGCTCCCTCAAAAGGCAGGATATGAATATCGGCTAATACTTTTTCAGCACCGTCATACAGTTTGTTCCTGATCAGGGTACGTGTATATAGAGAGCCTGTTGGGAAATGATCTCGATTTTTCTTGTAGAACGGGCCAATCACATTCAATGCTTTCCGGACTTCCGACTTACTTAAATAAAACCTTGTAAGTTCATGTATATAGCGCCATTCCGCGGGTGCTAACGAGATGGCCCTTTGTAGATCTTTTTCGGCATTCTCGGCTATATATTGAAATCTGAGAATATAGAATGGGGCGAAATCCGGTTTATCTTTCACCGAGGCCAGTAGCTGGATGACTTTTTCCCGGTTATTCCTGAAAGCATGGAGTAATGAGAGGTAATAAGTGGCCTTCCACTGGCTGCCATTCTCTTTAGCCCATTTAAAAACCTGTTCGCTTTCGTCACGAAAAGGGAAGATAAAACTGGCATCAAGTTTTTCGGCTTTTTCCAATGCTTCGGCATCGTTTTTCAGGAAAGCAATCCAGTATTGTATTTCGGGATGTGCCGGAGCCATATCGAAAAGCTCTAATGCGCGTGCTTTTAGCCCTAAAGAGTGATACCAGATTCCCAGTTCGAGATAAATCTCTTCCGGCATCTCGGATTGTATGCCTTCCTGAAATATTTTCCGGCTCAACGAGGCTTTATCTCGCAGGTATTTTTCGAACCGGATAAAGTGGTTTAACGGATCTGCTGCTTGAATTATATCTCCAAGGCGAGTTGTCTCCTCCTTGTCGCCCTTTATCCTGTGCAGCAAGTAAAGGAGCTGTAGACTTTCGATATTGTCCCGGTTATTTATCAGGCTCTTTTCGGCATATTCGATGGCCTTGCCATAATTATTCCTCAGTGTATATATCTTGGCAAGTTCAGTATATGCCGCGCTCCTGTATGGAGAAGAGAGAGCAGCCACTTCAAAGCCATCGAGGGCATCATAATATCTTTTCTGCTTCAATGCTGCGCGCCCATATTCAAAATTAGCCGCCGGATCGTAGGTGTCGATGGACAATGCTTGACAGGCATAATAAAAAGCCGAGTCATAATCCATTTTATGATAGAAGAGGCGGGACATTTCCGTCAATGCCGGGATGAAACAGGGATCATATTCCAACGCTTTCTGAATAAATGTCTCAGCTTCATCATACAACCTTAACCCTGAGAGGTCCCTTCCCCGAAGATATTGCCCCTGGGCGGTATTCCAGTTGAACTGGTTGTTTTTATCTGTCGGTCTTTGCAACTCAATATTTTCATTGCTCCATAAAGTTTGATTGGCCAATTGTACGGAATGAACTGAATCGGCTTTTAAAGTAGAAGACTGGAACCCGTAGCTCTTTGCAATCTTCAGTGAAACCTGCTGCGTATAGAGTATTTCCCCCTCCTTATTACAAAATTTAAGGGTATCTTCCAGTGTCTGTAAGGGATAGAGTTTGAGAGAGAACAGCCCGTTATCCTGACTGACATGGGTAACTCCATACAGGTTCACATTGCTGACGCCTTTTGTCCCCTTATAGGGAAACCAGTATTCATCCCATCTATCAGTTGCATATGGTATAAATCCGATTTGTTTGAAAGGAGTAAGGCTACTGATTACCATGTTCTGGTTGAAAAGTCTTCCGCTTTGCAGCTCTACATATTGGCCTTTAGTATCAGTAAGTAACTCTTTCCAGATATCTCCCTGATCGGACAAGGCCCAACTGAAAATTTTTCTTCCCAATTTGTCATCCCGGTTGGCATATTGCATTATACCTACGTCATCTTCAGCCCAGTAAGCTCCGAAGTAAGGGCTGTGAGTGCCCATAATATGGTATGATTTTGAGCCTACGAAATTGTTCTCTCTCCATATAGAGAGATTTTTATTTCTCAATGAATCCATTGGCCAAGGTAAAGAAATCCCATCGTGACGGATATTATGTTTCCCCGGGTAAATGAATTCGAGGTCTTCTTTGGCAACTACTCCCGTATTGACCCAATTATAATAGGGTTGGGTCCCGGATGTGGAATTATGCCAGAAGGAACGGGTAGTGAACCAGCCTTTATCTTTAGGTAAGTTAATTTCGACCGTCCAACGGGTTCTAGTTAATAGATCCAACACTCCTATAAAACAACTCGCACTTCCATCATCGTTTGTCTTTGTTGTATAATCGACCGGAAAAGAACAGGAGGGAGAATGTCCCACTACCCCGTAATTGAATTCGATTCCTCCACTTGTCCAGGGTCCTCGCAAGGATATATCCCTGAATTTGACGACATCGTTGTCATAAAAGAGTTCTTTTCCGTTGCTTTTGTCAATGACCGACCAAATTTTTCCACCAATTTCGGGAAAGATCTTTATTCTCAGAAAATCGTTCTCGAGTTCAACAATTTTCCATGATTTTTTTTCTCCACTTCTGGTAAATCCATCATATCGATAATAGGGATATATTTTCCCGAATAGAGGAATAGGGTTAGGGTCGGAAAAAGAATATGTAACATACTCCCCTTCATACTCCTTTATATTTGACACATTTTGTTGTCCATATAAAAAATAAAGGGATCCCAACCATATAAAAATAATGTGGACTGTATATTTCAACATAAATGATCTTTCCCCATTTGTTCACACGTAAAGAAAGTGACAATAAAATTTATAAGAGGTTATATTTGCGAAATCATTTCTTCAAAAAACGGACGTTTGTAATAGCCGTTAACAATAAAAACGCAGGGCTCAGATTTATATCAAAATAAACCGAGCCCCGAAACTCCTTCTGCAGGTTTCTGCATCCCCTGATTTTACTCTGTTAACAATGAGGTGTGAGACATGTCCATGACGATAATCCCATCCTCGAAGACCTTATAAGCGAAAACCCAATCTTTTTCAAATACCACACATCTATAACCCATTTCATGCCATTTTTTGAAACGGCACAATGGATAATCTGCTTCTTGAGCCAATGATAATAGAAAAACTTCTATCCTGTTTATTCTTTTGTGCGCAGCCTCCCGTGACATTTTTAGTTCTTCAATGAGGTAAATCCTCAAATCGGAGACTTTATCCATTACTATGTCGGAAACAGAAACATTACGCATTTTTGTCAAAATATTCGTCGATCTGTCGGTGTAATTTTCCAACAAAAGTACTTACCGGAACAGCATTGCACTCTTCAACAGCTTCACTGAAACTTTGCTTTCTCTCTTCAATGACCGCGGCATAGGGGAGAGTCCTGATATATTCAAGCAACCGCTTTCCCTGCAGATTTTCTTCGTTAATAACGATAGTAGTCATATTCGCTTTACTTTATTGTTTTACAAATATATAAAAGAAAACGAATTTATCCAAGTACTAGAAATAAAAATATTACTTATCTTAGCCTTAAAATCTTGATATTTTTATACCATGCCTCAGAATTATGATTTTGAAGATCAATATGTCCAAATGAAGATTTCATGAAAAAGGGATTGTCTTTCCACTTTATGTTGTCGATACTTACATGATACACATCCACTTTCTCGGTACACCGTTCAGGCATCAAAGTCAATACCGGCCTTATCGGGAGTCACGATTACTTGAACCAATTGTCTGGCAGGCTGTGCAACACCTAACAGGTGGATGGAAAAAATAAAAAAAGAGAGGGGTAACAATCGATTTCTCATTGTGGTTATATTTTAGAATGAATGATAATTTTTTCCATGCTAGGAGGAAAAGACTGCGAATTAACTAAAAAAAATGACTTCTTCTAGTCCAATAGTAAAGGAATAACTGTGATCTCGTTGTTTTTTATCAACCTTAAGTAGTTACTGCATAAAATACTTATCGATATGAATCTATGATTTCTTTACTAATCTGACTACTATAGCGACAATAAGTCGGAAGAATGTTACGATCAAATATAAAGTGACCGTTATGACAATGACATATCCTATTTGGGTGAATACTTCATACCATGGCGTTTTGAATAGTATAATTGAAACTATATTTGTCGCAAATGCTGCGATAAAACATGCTGAAACAATATATATTTCTTTTTTTAGTCGTCCGGACGTTATAATTAGGTCTTTCATTTGAATATTTCCATTAACAGTGAGAAAGATGTCGATTGTATAATTTTTTTATGAGAACTTCATATAGGGGATCTTGTATTCTTCCGGGAAAGTGATTTGCTTTTGTTCTTCCATCGCCTGATTTCCCAAGTGGCACAGCATAGTAGCCAGATAGGCCTCTTCCACGATATTTTTTCCTTTCTCACCGGTGATACAAGCTTGGCAAAATGCCGACAGTATCTCGTCGGAACCATCTTTTAGTGCAGCCACCATCGATTGCCCGTCGTTCACGTGAAACTCTCCTTCAAGGATATAGTGTGGAGTGTAATTTTCTTTTGTTTCCGGACGCCAGCTTGGTCCGGCCGCAGGGACCGAGGCATATAGTTTATTGCCTATCTGTCCGATGAGTTGTTCAATACCCGATTTTTTCCCACCGGCTTCCTCTTCCAGGTAATAAATTCCGGTGGCTAAGTTCATCGTACCTTTCTTGCCCAGTATTTGGTCTTCCATCCCATTGAATTTATTGGAAATAAGGGATTCGTAATTGATCTTGACTCCGTTAGAGTAATGATATATCAGATTTACACTGTCATACACCTCCCTTCCATCTTTCCAGTATACAATATCTCCTGTTCCTACTACCGATTCAGGTACCATCTGTGTGGCCCAGCAACACACCTCCAATTGATGGGATGCCAGTTCGGTCATCAGACCGGCTGAATAATCACGGTATAATCGCCAGTTAATCTGACGTTCCAGCTCGGGAGAGGGGAGGGGACGTCGCCAGTCATGATTTCTAAACCAATAGCAGCGTTCACCCACGATATCGCCAATCACTCCATCGTGGATCATCTGCATCCCTTTTATATATTTCTTGTCGAACATGCGCTGCACGCAGAAATAGAGTACCCTGTCCGTTTTCTGGTATGCATCGTAAATTGCTTTGCACTGTTCCATGTTTAAAGCCATGGCCTTTTCGCAGTAGACATGTTTACCCGCGGCCAGTGCATCTAATGTCATAGGCGCATGCAGATAGAGTGGGGTGGATATGATTACTCCATCGATATTCTTGGATTCCAGCATTTCCCGGTAATCGGTATATGTTTTTGCATTGGGACAAATCGCAGATGCTTCTTTCAGGTTAGGCGGATAGATGTCGCAAAGGGCTACAATCTCGGCATGTGGTATTGCCATTACGGCGTGTAGGTTGTATTGTCCCCTGGACCCCGTTCCTATGAATCCGATTCTTGCTTTTTCATTTTTTATTTCCCTGGCTTTGTCCGGTGTGAACGATTGCAGCCAAGGGGTGGTAGCCAGTAATGCGGCTCCCCCCGAAATATAACCTAAATCTTTGATAAATTGTCGCAGGCTTGTGTCTACCTGTTTGGGTGTTCTTTTTGACATGATGTTTTTATAAACTATATTCTGCTATATGTTGTATGGTGAAATTCTCAGCAATTTGTTTTTTTTCTTCATCAGAGGCAATCATGAAGACTGTACTTAATATTTCGGCGTCTAACGGGTTCTCTGCTATGATCGATATTGCTTTATGTCCATTCACAGGTCCTTTTGAATCTGGTCGTATAATATGTCCCGTATACGAAGGTGTATTCCCAGAGACTGAAAGTGCCATGTTTTTTAGGGAAATTTCATCCAGCACAATTTCTTGTTTATATGGATTTTCAAAACTTACTTTCCATGCATCTCCGTAAGGGTGATGTCCAATCCCCATTATAGAACTATTCCCGAAATCAATAAAACAGTCTTTTACCCCGGCCTGATAAATTATATCCTTGATTTTCAGTAATGCATACCCCTTGGCGTATCCACCGAAATCCAGAGAGATATCTTCTTTCAAGAAAATCACAGTGTTCTCTTTTTCATCTATAAAGACTTTTGAGAAATCATCTAATGTGATATCAAACAGTCCTAAAGTGCGTGTATGGTAGCTCTTGCAACTTCTCAGGATAGAGCACATTTCCGGGCTTATATGAACAGGCTCATGAATTGCTTGTCGATTGATTTTCGAAGTTTCACTCGTGCTGCCAAAACGATTGAAGATATTGTTGAGCCGCAAAAGTTCGAATACTATGTCGTCCCAGATCTCTTGGGATTTCAATCTCTCTTGGTCGATGACTACTATATCAAAACGTGTTCCCATGATATTTTTTAATGAACCATGGAACATTTTCGATTCCTCATAATAAACGCCGTCTGTCTCAATCTCTCTCTTTAGCAACTTCTATTCCTTTTGTGGTGATATAATATTTTGCTAAAGTATTGGTTTTTTCCCATTCGGGCATATCCTTATGTGTTAAGAAACTGAAAAAGTCTTCTGCCACGTACCTGAAATGTGATTCATGTCCTTCTCTATTTTCCAGAGGTATATTGATAAGATACTCCCCTTTGGTGGAGGTAGATGAAACGGACACGAAAGGATAGGTTGTTTGAATTTTTTCGATTGCTTTTTGGAGGTTGCCGGAGAATTGATTTTCATCTGATCCGTCGGGTTTCTGTATGTATAACTGTTTCACAAAATCCTGTTCCTTGTCCTGCACTGTTTTCAGGATAGCTTTTGTTCCCTTCACGACTGACCTGAAAGTGTCTCCTCCACCTTCAGGCGCCTGATAATTCCAGATCACTTTAAGGGTTGTATGCCGGTTTTTTACAGTAAAATGGAGGGTGCCGTTGGCATACACCTTCAATATAGAATCGTCGACATCTTTCTGCAGGTAATCGGGAAAAGTGGTCTCGCCGGTCGATTGAGTAAATTGCGACAATGCAATATCAGTGGGCCAGTGAGTGGACGAGATATCTCCAATATCGCGGTTATAGTCTATAGAGTGATCGGGGAAGAGTTTCCAAAACAACAGATCGATCAGGTGTGTAGTTACATCCGCAATGCCTTCTCCCTGTTGTTCAACGTCGTAATACCATGCCGGACGGATTAAGGGCGTACCGGATACTTCTTTGTAGAAATGATGCGTGCTCTCCATGTAGACGGCGGGATCTTCCGGTGTTCCCGGTTGTAATTCCCCAAAGAGGTCATGATCATTGATGAGTTCTCTTTCAATAATATTCAGCATGTCGTAACGTTCGGTCATCATATCATATAACAACACGTTTTGTTGGTCGGCATTGGTATATGCTTCTTCCAGCAGAAGAAAATCTTCTCGATTAATTGCCATTGGCTTATCTGACAGTATATTTAACCCTGCATCTACCGCGCTGAGAATATATTCGGTCTTTTCTCTGTTATTACCGGCAAGTACGACTACATTCCCTTTTTTATCCGTCACCATCTTGTCCAGGAAATCATCGCCGGTATAGAGAATGGTTTTCCAGTTTGTAGGGTTTTCATCTCTTTGATTGAAAGAGCCGATTGCCGAAAGGTATTGTTTTAATCCGATATTTTCGGCGGACGCATAGACAAATACCGAGTCATTCACTTGTGGGATAGTGCTTTTTTGAAGTAGATTGGCATGAAAATGCCCTGGCGCCAGGACAATTAGTTTTACTTCTCCCGCTTTTCCGCTAAATTCATTTTGATTTCTCTCTGTTTGACTATCTTTCTGCATGCAAGAAGGTAAAAGTAATATTAATCCGATTGCAATTATCAGCCAATCTTTCTTCATTTCCTTGTTATTTTAGTTTACGGATCAGTTTCTTTGCTTCTTTCTCACCTTTTTTATAGGTGGCATCCATAGCAATAATTTTACCTCCTTTGCTCTTGCTGATGTCGGCAGCTTCGATAAAAGTGAAAATTTCCAATGTCTCTTTTTCCGGTATAGGTGAAACCCCGGTTTTGAAGAACTTCAGCACTTCTTCCAAAAGAGGTTCGTAACCACTATATGTCCCCGTAGAGACAACCCCTTGGTCCGTAACGGCAGTTCCTCCATAAGGTGCCTTTCCGGTCCTTGCTCCCCTTACAGTTCCTATCCTGCCATCGTTCCAAAGCCCGACGACCATGTCTGTTCCTTCTGAGGACATCCGGTTGACAGAGATACACCCCGCTCCCATAACGGTAAATAAGTTCTCAATACCATGTATTCCGTACCATGCCATGTCTGCGTGTGATGGTTCGAGATGTGCGGGAGAATAGCAGTCGGCTCCCAGTACTTCTCCCAATTCTCCATTTCGCAGCTTCTGCGTCTGATCTATATAGCGCAAGGAGGAGGCTGAAAAAATAGGGACATTGTATTGTTTCGCCAGTTGAAAGATAGCGATGGCTTGTGCCAAGTTGGCGCCTATCGGTTTGTCTATGAAGACAATCTTTCCTGCTTTAAAGACCTCATAAGCCTGTTCTAAATGCAGATTACCGTCATTTGTTTCCAACATTACACAGTCTACCTTATCTAAAAGTTCCGCGATAGAAGATGTGATTTCCACTCCCAATCCTTTTACCTGTTCTATATAACCCGGGATGCGGTCATAGCTCGATTTGATGGCCTTCGACCCGTAAGGATATGCGGCTACAATCCTAAAATCTTTGAACTCTTCTTTTTTATCTTCTCCATTCAGGAATTTGGTGAAGGCGATAGAGTGGGAGGTATCCAATCCAATGATTCCGATTTTTATCTGTGCTTGGGCAATCAGTAAAAGTCCGGACAGGATAGTTGATAAAATAATTTTTAGTTGCATAATAAGATAGATTTTTAGATAGTATTCAAATTCATTGGCATATTAAAATGACTTTTTTAATTTAGTAATGATGCGCTTTCTTCGTCGAGATAAAGTATGGCATCTTTTTTTGTTCTCAAGATGGTGGCCGGACATTTTTCACTGATTTCATCATTCAATGTATGATATACAGCTTCCGCCTTATTCAGGGCCGGTACCATGCAAAACATGTATTTGGCTTTTAGCAAGGCCGGGATAGTGACTGTAATTGCGTGAGTAGGTACCAGATCTATATCTGAGAACAGATTTTCGTTTACCTGTTGTTGTCTGCAAGCCATATCCAGTTCGACCACTTTCACTGATTTTGGGTCATTGAAATCTGCTACGGGAGGGTCATTGAATGCGATATGTCCATTCTCTCCGATACCGAGACAAACAATGTCGACAGGATATCGGGTTAGTAACCCTGTGTATCTTTCACATTCAGCGGCAGAACTCTCTGCTCGACCATTGATATAATGAACGCTTTTGAAAGGAATCCTGTCAAAGATACGTTCTTTCAGGAAATTTCCAAACCCTTGCGGTGCATTCTTTTCCAATCCAATATATTCATCCATGTGGAATGCATTGATCCTTTCCCACCGGATCCGTTTATCGGCAATCAGCTCCTTCATAAAATCGCTTTGTGAAGGTGCTGCAGCAAAGATCATATTGACCTCTTCTTTTTCATTAAGCAGCTTCCGAAGTGTATGTGATACATTCTCCGCCGCCTCTTTTCCCATCTCTTCCCGTGTATGGAAGATTTTCACCTCTAACATTCCTTTCGTGAATGTGATTACATCTGTGTTAATTTCCGTATATGACATTTCCTTCCAAAATTGTGTATGAAACATTAATATTATTATCAAAAATAACAAAATCGGCATCCTTGCCTTTTCCGATAGATCCTTTCTGTTGATCTATCTTCATCATGCGGGCGGGGGTTAAGGTCATCATTCTTACTGCTTCCACCAGGGGTACTTCGGCAATGTTCACCATGGTTCTGACCAGTCGGTCGGTAGTGGCCACGCTTCCGGCAAAAGCGGTACGATCGGGTAATTTGGCCACGCCGTCTTCAATAATCACCTTTTGTCCTTTGTCGAGGCTGCCCAGGATTGATTCTCCATCGGGCATACCTGCTCCCCGCATTGAGTCGGTAACGAGTGCGGTTTTGTCGGGACCCTTGAATTTATATACGAATTGAAGGAGTGATTTGGGCAGATGTACGCCATCGGCAATAATTTCCACGTCCATCCCATCGATCAGGTAAGCGGCTTCGATAACACCGGCATAACGGTATG
>Ga0172382_10014419_pt1 | contig 10057 bp, 5 predicted proteins | sample Leawel138RmetaG_FD_122245 | JGI IMG/M metagenome (GOLD analysis project Ga0172382, IMG submission 122245) | Leachate microbial communities from a municipal landfill in Southern Ontario, Canada - Leachate well 138R metaG | ecosystem: Engineered > Solid waste > Landfill > Unclassified | place... | reverse complement strand
GGAATATATCGAGCGCACCCGTGTCCATCGCCGGACGGACAGGCCGCTGTTCATCGATAAAATGCCCAATAACTGGCAGCATGTCGGCCTGATCCGGCTGATCTTGCCGCATGCGAAGATCATTGATGCCCGCCGCCATCCGATGTCCTGCTGCTTCTCCGGCTGGAAGCAGCATTTCGCGCGCGGTCAGACCTTTTCCTATGATCTGACCGATATTGGCCGCTATTATCGCGATTATGTCGCCCTGATGGCCACCTATGATGCGGCAGCGCCCGGCGCGGTGCACCGGGTGATCTACGAGAATATGGTGCAGGACACGGAGCAGGAAATTCGCCGCCTGCTCGATCATGTCGGCCTGCCGTTTGAACAGGCCTGCGTCGAATTCTACACTAATGATCGCGCGGTGCGTACCGCCAGTTCCGAACAGGTCCGCCAGCCCATCTTCACCGCGGGCATGGAGCAATGGAAACAATATGAGCCTTGGCTGGGGCCGCTGGCCGAGGCGCTGGGGCCGCTGGTAGAAAGCTATCCCGATTTGCCATCCGATATGGCCATATAGCCACTCTGGCTGGGTGGTCGCCTCCCGTTCGTGCACAGGAAAGTCCGCCATGGGGCCGTCATTCGCGCGGACAGGGGCGGTAGGCGGCGATCAATCGGCAGATAATGCCGGATTTCCCATGCGACGATCCCGTGCCCGCACGAGCGGGCGCACATCGCAGCATCAGGGAGAACCGGATGATTCCGATAATCAGCAAAGCGATCGCACTCGGTCTCGCAATGAGCATTGCCGGTGCCATGCCCGCCATGGCGGCACCCGGCGCAATAGTTACCGACGCGCGTGAACAGGCCCCGAAAGGCCTGATCGGCATGTGGAAGGCGGATATTGCGGCCTCCACCTATAAAGGCCCGAAGCCGCAGGCTGCCTGGCGCAGTTTCGCCTATACGGAGCGTGGCAAGGTGCTTGTATCCTTCGCTACGCGCAATGCCGGCGGAGTGATCTCGTCGGGCCATTGGGCGGCGCAGGTCGATGGGACGCCGGCGATCGAATATCACAGCTCGGCCCGGTCGGTGCCCTATAATGTCGTGTCGTGGAAGCTTGTCGGCAAGGGCAGGCTGGAACTGATCGTTTCGCGCCATGGCGTGGTCGATCTTCAGGCGACCTATCAGCTTTCCGACGATGGTCAGACGCTGACCTACAGCTATGGCGACACCACCATCGTCTATCGCCGCTGGACGATGATCGACTGAACGGCACCTTCAGGGAGGCCAAAACGCAAGGCCGGTTCCATTGCGGAACCGGCCTTCTTTTTCCTGTAGGTTTCACCGGTAAAACCCGTCAGTCCGCCGCCCGGTCAGACCGGTTGCCGACGGCGATGTAGATGATGAGACCGATGATGTTCCACGCCAGGAAGAAGAGTCTGGTCTGGGTCGGCAGGCTCCAGAAAAGATAGAGGCAACCGATAATCGCCAGCGGCCCCACCACCCAGGGCAGCGGGGTCGAAAAGAAGCGTTTTGCCTGCGGGTCCCGCTTCCGCATCAGCATCATGCAGACCGCGACCGCGATGAAGGCGGCGAGCGTGCCCGCATTAGCCAGCGCGGCGATCGCATCGAGCGGGATTAGCCCGGCGAGAATCGCGACGAGCACGGCGGTCGCCATGGTGATGCGGATCGGCGTGCCGCTGCGCGCATCGATCTTCGCCAGCGACCGGGGCAGCAGGCCGTCTCGTGCCATAACGAAGAAGATCCGGCTCTGCCCGAACAGGAAGGCCAGAATCACCGTGGGCAGGGCGATGATTGCCGCCGCGCCGATGATCGCGGAAACCTTACCCTGACCGAGTTCGCGCAGAATCAGCGCCAGCGGTTCCGGGCTGTGGGCATAGATGGTATAGGGCATGGAGCCGACCGCGACCGCCGCCACCCCGACATAGAGCAGGGTGCAGATCAGAAGCGAACCGATGATACCGATCGGCAGGTCGCGCGAGGGCTTTTTGGTTTCCTCCGCGGCGGTTGAAATCGCGTCGAATCCGTAAAAGGCGAAGAAGATGATTGCCGCCGCCGCCATCACGCCCCGCTGCACTCCGTCAACCTCGTGGGCGGCAAAGCCATAGGGCATGAAGGGTCGGAATTGCGACAGGTCGAAATGGGGCAGGGCCACCACTATGAACAGGAGCAGCGCCGCCAGTTTCACCACCACCAATATCGCGTTCACGGTTGCGCTTTCGCGCGTGCCCCGGGCGAGCATCGCGGCCACGGCAAGCACGATGGCGATGGCGGGCAGGTTGACGATGCCGCCTGCCGCCGGTCCGATGCTGATCGCATGCGGCATCGGAATGCCGAAGGTTTCGAGGAAGCCGGTGACATAACCCGACCAGCCCACTGCGACGGCGCTGACGACCAGCGAATATTCGAGGATCAGGCTCCAGCCGACGATCCAGGCGACCAGTTCGCCGATTACCACATAGCTATAGGTATAGGCCGAACCCGATGCGGGAATGGCGGCGGAGACTTCGGCATAGCATAGCGCCGCACTGGCGCAGACCAGCCCGGCGACGGCGAAGGACAGGATCACCGACGGCCCGGCGAGATTCGCGCCGACCCCGACGAGCGTGTAGATGCCGGTGCCGACAATGGCGCCGACGCCGAGCGCTATAAGATGCCACCAGCTTAATGTCGGGCGCAGGCGATGGTGGGAGGCCAGATCATCGAGCCCGGCGGACTTGCATCGGTTCCAGTTCCTCAAGGCCGTGATCCTGGGAATGCGGGGGCAAGGGAAGTCGTTTCGGGTGTTCTAAATGGTGCGGAACCGATGGTCGATGATTGCATCATGTCTGCCTTTCGTTTGGGGTGGCTGTGATCGTTCGTCCTGATGCCGTGAATGGAAGGAAGGCGGCCATGCGTGATCGACAGCATTGCTTTATCGATAGCAAAGTAATGCAGCGCTCTTCCTGTCGCCTTATGAACGGAGCCTATCAAGCCGTTTCATCGACCATTTGCCGAATTGGAGGGGTGGCGTGGAATTTTCTGCCGGGATAGTGTCGGCGCGGCCATCCGGTTGCCTTGGGGAAGGGCGCGGGCACCCTGACGATCTTTTCCGTTGCCGGTCGATTTCCTGCACCCGGACCACATAGGCAGCGGCTTCTCATGCACTGGGTGGCCGCGCATGATTTCTATTCGCTGCTATTCGATGGTCCTTTGCCTCTGACGCTCACAGGAAGGGAGGTAATGGCGAGGCCCTCTCCCTGATCGGCTTATCTCCGTCCCGAAACGAACCCGACGTAAGGGGGATAGTTATTGGCATGATATGCCGGGCGCCCGTCAAAAAACAGCAACACAAGCTCACCCCGCACCAGTTACCATCGACCTGCAAACGGAGGAATGCACCAGCCCGACGACGAACCATCACCAAGTATAAAAGCCAGAATGGGGCCGTGGGCGCAAGAGGTCAACTCTTTGAAGAGGGGGTAGAATATGACCAGTCTAGCGAAATTGTCCGGAATTACCACGACATCCATAGTGGCGTTGATGATGCCGATGGCCGCTCATGCACAAGGGGTGGCCGGAGCCGGGAGCGAAACGGCTGCCGAGGATGGCCAGATCGTCGTTACGGGGCTTCGCGGGAAGCCTCGCACTGTTACAGATTCACCGGTTCCGGTGGATGTTTTTTCTCAGGAAACCATTGAAAAAGCATCGCAAAACGACACTCTCGACGTGCTGCAGACACTGGTGCCATCCTATACGGTTGCCCGGTCCGCCAATACCACGTCGGATACTTTTATCCGGTCGCCCCAGTTGCGCGGCCTTTCCGCCGACAAGACGTTGCTGCTGCTCAACGGCCGCCGTCGCCATAAATCCGCAAGCGTCGGCGTCAGTGGTTATGGATCGCAGGCGGCAGATGCGGCGGTCATTCCCGGTATTGCGCTGAAATCGGTCGAGGTGTTGCGGGATGGCGCGGCGGCGCAATATGGATCCGATGCGATTGCGGGCGTCATCAACTTCGCGTTGAAGGATGATCGCGAAGGCGGCTCTCTGGTGATTCAGGGCGGCCAATATTATGAAGGCGACGGTGAAGGCGTTCAGGTCGCGGGCAATATCGGCCTGCCGCTGACCGATAATGGCTTCATCAATATTTCGGGCCAGTGGAACGACGATGCGCGAACCGTGCGGGCGCGGACCTTCACCTCATCCTCATGGGATCCGTTTACCGCCTATGCCACCGATCCGGCCTTTGCAGCGGCGGTCGACGCGGCCGGGATCGACCTCAACGACCCGCTCGAACGGCGCGGCAAACCCAAGGAAAAGGCGCTGCGTTTCATCGTCAATTCGGGCATCGACCTGACCGATGACACGTCCATCTACGCATTCGGCAATTTCTCGCGATCCAAGGGCATTGCGACCGCGACCTATCGCGTGCCGGGGGCCAATCATAATGTGATGGATAATCCGATCCGGCTGGAAGACGGTTCGATCTGGCGGTTCAAGGATAAATATCCGCTCGGCCTGCAGCCGAAATTCGCCGGTGAAGTGACGGACTGGAGCGGCACTTTCGGCTGGCGCACCGAACGCGATCTGGGCAATGGCCAGACGCTCTCGGCCGACCTCAGCGCCCGGCATGGCTGGGACAAGATCGCCTATTCGATCTGGAACACGGTGAACCCCTCAATGGGCCCCGATTCCCCGCTCTATTTCGATGCCAGCAGCTATGTTTCGAGCGAAACCGCAGTCAATGCCGATTTCGTTTATACTCTGCCGGTGGAGGCGCTGGCGGGGCCGCTGACGTTCAACTTCGGCGCGGAGTGGCGGCGAGAGGGGTTCAAGATCATCGCGGGGGAACCCAATTCCTATTCCGGGGGAACATGGGCGGTGCCCGATCCCTTCGGTTTTTGCACGACCGAGAGCGATTTCTCGCTGCGTACACTGACGGCGGGTGCACCGTCCGGCATGGGGATCGACTGCACCAGCACGTCCGACCCAGTCTATAACATCCTGCAGCCGGGGTCGAACGGTATTACCGGCCTTTCGCCGGACGTCGCGGGCAAATATACGACAGACAGCAAATCCTTCTATGCCGAGCTGACCGCGGATATCACCAAGGCCTGGTTCCTCGACTTCGCGGCCCGCTATGAGGATTATCAATCCTTCGGCGACAAGCTCGTCTGGAAAGTGGCGACCCGCTATTATGTGGTCGACGGCGTGGCGTTGCGCGGCTCGATCGGCACCGGCTTCCGGGCCCCGACCGCCGGTCAGCTCAACATGACCCAGACGCAGATTCAGACCACCGGCGGCGTTCCGCTCAATACCGGTCTGTACCCCGCAAGCCACCCGGTGGCGCAATATCTGGGTGCGAAACCGCTAGGGCCGGAAAAGTCGAAAAACTATTCGATCGGTCTGACGCTGACCCCGATCGCTAACCTGTCCGTGACGGTAGACGCCTATCGCATCGACATTGACGACCAGATTTACGCCACGTCGCTTATCACCGTAACGCCGGAAATCGAAGCCGCGATGACCGCCGCCGGGATCGAAGGGGCGGGCACGATCGATCAGATCAACTTCTTCCAGAATGCGTTTGATTCGCGGACGCAGGGCGTCGACATCGTCGCTTCCTATCGTCCGCAGCTTTTCGGTGACAAGCCGACCAGCATCACAGCCGCATTCAATATTAATGATTATAAGGTGAAGCGGGTCAACATCTCGACCGTGAGCTTCAATCAGGTATCGCTCTATAATTTCGAGCATGTGATGCCGAGATGGCGGGCCAATGCCACGGTACAGCATGAATTCGGGCCAATCTCGGCCATGGTGCGCGGCAATTTCTATGGCCCCTGGTCCCGCCAGACCACGCGTGCGGGTAACGCGATCCAGCATTATAATACCGAGTTCATGCTGGATGCCGAAGTCACCGCCCAACTGGGCGATGGCTATGCGCTGACGATTGGCGCCCGGAACCTGTTGGACAATTATCCGGACGTGAACAAGATCGACGATACCAACGGTCGTACCTATTATGACGGGCCGATGAGCTGGCAGGGCGGTTATTATTTCGGCCGTATCAGCTATAAATTCTGACCCGCAAGCCGGAGGGATGGCGACCAGGTGCGACCATCATCCCCGTATTCGCGCAGGCGTACCCGACCGATTCCATATTATTGCGGAGGAGGGCCTGAACGGCAACCCCGGGAAGCTTTTCCCTCCTGCCACAAAGACCTGAGCATCTTATGATCCCCGAGGGCTACCGAACATGACGAATGACGATATCGCACTTGGAATGGGGGCCGGCATTTCCCGCCGGGATTTCATCCATGGCGCCTCCGCCGCCGGAACGGCCGCGCTTGCCGCCGGGTTTCCGGGCACGGCCTTTGCGGGTGGGCGTTATGCGCCTGCTGCCGCCGCAGCCTATCCCCCGTTGCGCACCGGCATGCGGGGGTTCCACCCCGGTGCTTTCGAGCCGGTTCACGCGCTGGCCTGGGGCGGGGTGGAGCCGCCCGCTGCGGAGAGCACCGGCGAAATCTACGACCTTGTCGTTGTCGGAGGCGGGCTCAGCGGTCTTGCCGCTGCTTATTATTATCGCAAACAGGCCGGGCCGACGGCGAAAATCCTGATCCTCGACAATCTTCAGGGGATCGGCGGCCATGCCCAGCGTAACGAATTCGAATATGAAGGCCGCCGCCTCTACGCCAATGCCGGCTCCGCCTATCTGGTCGCCCCTTCCACCTGGTCGGCCGAGGCGAGGTCTATTCTGGAGGATCTGGATGTCGTTCATCGGAACGACTCCCGCGATCATACCGATGCGGATCTGTTTCGTTCCCGCAATATGGGACCGGCGGTGCTGTTCCCCGGTGAGCAGTTCGGCAAGGACCATCTGGTCCGAGGCAGCCTCAATCGGCCTACGTCGGAATTTCTGGCGAAAACGCCGCTTTCCGCTCCGTTGCGCGCCGATCTCGACAAGCTGATGAACGGGCGGACCGATTATCTCGCGGGAAAGTCGGCCGATGAGAAAATCGCTCTGCTTCAGTCCATGTCCTATCGCGATTATCTGCTGAAGGTTGCGGGCCTGTCCGAGGAATGCCTGAGCTTCGTCAAGGGCGCCTGGGCTATGGGACTCGATACCTGCACCGCCTGGTTTGCCTTTTTCCGCCGTCGCCCGGGGTTCGAGGGGCTGGGGCTGGTCCGGCCCGACAGTTCGCCGGAAAGCGACAAGTCGCATGAGGATGATTATCATCTTCCCGGCGGCAATTCCGATGTCGCGCGGCTGCTGATCCGGGCGATGATCCCGGCTGCGCTGCCTGCCGGAGACGTGATCGATTTGGGCGATAAGCGGATGGATTATACGGTGCTGGACCGCCCATCCAACGCCACGCGTATCCGTCAGAGCAGCATCGTCTATAATGTCCGCCATTTGGGGCGGACGCCCCGCGTGCTGGAACCGGACGGGCGCGAGGTCGAGATCAGCTATCTGAACGCTGGCCGGACCTATAAGGTCAAGGCGGCCAATGTGATCCTTGCCTGCATGAACAATGTGATCCCGTCGCTCTGCCCCGAATTGCCGGATGTGCAGAAGGAGGCGATGCACAAGGCCGTTCGGTGCGCCAATTTGGCCGTCAATGTGTTGTTCCGTGACTGGAAGGCGTTTGAGGCGGCCGGGGTCAGCACTGTTTCTTCTCCCTATAGTTTTTACGGGTCGATGGGGCTGGCCGCGCCACGATATTTCGGAGGCGTGAAGCCGCCGCAGTCGTCGGCTGAGCCGATCGTCGTCAGCTTCGGCACCGGCGGCAATTCGGGTATATTGAGCAACCCGGTTCTGGTTCGCGCCCTGTGCGGAGATGCCACCCCTCCCATCGGTACCAATAATGACGAGCAATATCGCGCGGTGCGGCGCGGCTTGCTGGAAACGCCGTTCGAAACTTTTGAGCGGGAAATTCGCAAGCTGTCTGCGAAGGTGCTTGCGGGCACCGGTTTCGATCCGGCGCGGGATATTGCCGCCATCTGCGTCAATCGCTGGGCGCATGGTTTCGCCACGGGTCTAAACGACCTGTTCGATGCCCCGCTGGCCCCCGGCGAACTTCGGCCCAACCAGATCGCACGGCAACCCTTCGGCCGTATCGCTATCGCCAATACCGATGCGGGCGGCGTTTCGACGATGCAGACCGCCTTCGATCAGGCATGGCGGGCGGTCAATGATCTCCAGCCGAGAGAATATGGCTATTACGACCATATCTGACCCAGTGTGCCGGCGCTCTTCGGGGCGCTCCCATTGGTCAGTCGAAAGGGCTGGCCAGTGGCATGGCGGCGATAGGGCCCATTTTGTTCTTTCCTGTCGATGACACCCGTCTGAAGCCCGGAACAGGCCGTTCCGGGCTTCTTTTTCAAAAGAAGGACTGGTCGATGAGCAATTCAGATTCCCCCGATACTCCCTTGCCCGGACAACCGGTAAATCCCGCCCGTCGGGCGGTCATGAGGGCAGGTATGGCTGCCGCTGCGGCAGTCGCGACCGGGCCGGTCACGGCGCAGGTCCGTGCCTTGCCGGGGGCACCGGCGATCAACCGCGGGTTGCCCGATATAGCCGTGATCGGTTCGGGGGCATTTGGCGGATGGACGGCGCTTTCATTGCGCGAGGCAGGGGCGAAGGTGACATTGATCGACGCCTATGGCTCGGGCAATCCGCGGGCCTCGTCCGGTGATGAAAGCCGGTTGCTTCGGCTCTCCTACGGCAATCGCGAAATCTATACCCGGTGGTCCCGTCGCGCGCAGGCGCTATGGGAAAAAAGGCAGGATGAGTTCGGCCGTCGCCTGTTCTACAATAATGGCAGCCTGCGGGTAATCGCCGCCGATGCGCTGGCGGAGCAGCGGGCGATCTTCGACCGGCTCTCTATCCCCTATGAACTGCTGAGCGCGGATGAAGTTCATCATCGCTGGCCGCAGGTCCGCTTCGACGATGCCGAGACCGTTTTCTATGAAAGCACCGGCGGCGTGGTGAAAGCGCGTGAGGCGATGATCGCCGTGGCCGAAGCGTTTCAGTACAAGGGCGGCGTGACGCGCATCGGCCATGCGGTGCCGGATGCCGGGGCGGGGGCCGGGGCCGGAAAAGGCGGGGCCGTTGTGACCGTGGACGGCGAACCGCTTTCCGCCGGGGCCTATGTCTTCGCCTGCGGGCCCTGGCTACCCAAATTATTTCCTGCTTTGCTCGGTGACCGCATCCGCGTGCCCCGGCGGGAGATATTCTATGTCGGTTCGCCGATCGACGATCATCGCTATCGCTGGGAACATCTGCCCAATCTGGCCGATCGGGAAACCTACACGGCGTCCGATGTGGATTATGGGATCAAGGTCGCGGCGAGGATGCGGGACGTGCCGATGGACCCGGATGACGGCAATCGCATGCCGACCTCTTTCCTGCGCGATCAGGTCGAAGATTATGTCGCGCGCCGGATGCCGGGGCTGAAGGGGCAGCCGATTGTCGCCACCCGCATCTGCCAGACGGAATATAGCGACAATGGGCATTTCATCGTCGATCGCCATCCGGAACACGCCAATATCTGGATCGCCGGGGCAGGGTCCGGCCATGCCTTCAAAATGGGACCGGTCATCGGGGACTATGTCGCGGCGCGCGTTCTTGGTCAGGCGGGGGATTCCATGGCGGAGGCCCTGTTCCGACTGACCGCACATAAGGCCGCCGGGGCTGAAGGGTAGCGCAAGCGGCGGCGACTCATTGCTTCAGCAGAGCGGCGCACCTTCCGATACAGGTGCGCGCGGTGAGACGAGAACGATCTGTCCGTCCGCATCGGGCGTGCCGAGGATCAATATTTCCGACTGGAAGCCCGCAATATTGCGCGGCGCGAAATTTACCACGCAGCAGACCTGCGTGCCGATCAGGTCTTCGGGCGCATAGCCGGTAATCTGGGCGCTGGACCAGCGGGTGCCGATGGCGCCGAAATCGACCTGCACCTTGTAGGAGGGGTTGCGGGCGCGGGGAAAGGGCTCGACCGCGATCACCGTGCCGATCCGGATGTCGAGGCGGGCGAAATCGTCAAACTGGGCTTCGTCCTTGATGTCGTTCATG
>Ga0172382_10014418_pt1 | contig 10058 bp, 9 predicted proteins | sample Leawel138RmetaG_FD_122245 | JGI IMG/M metagenome (GOLD analysis project Ga0172382, IMG submission 122245) | Leachate microbial communities from a municipal landfill in Southern Ontario, Canada - Leachate well 138R metaG | ecosystem: Engineered > Solid waste > Landfill > Unclassified | place... | reverse complement strand
TCAACGTAGCGCGTACGGGACTCGAACCCGTGTTACCGACGTGAGAGGCCAGCGTCCTAACCGCTAGACGAACGCGCCATCTCTGGCTGGGTTGCAGGGATTCGAACCCCGATTCTACGGTCCAGAGCCGCATGTCCTGCCGTTGGACGACAACCCATTCATAAAAAAGCCGTCAAATATATAAACAATTCTTTTCAAAGCAAATATTTTTTCATGCCTTTTCCGGGAAAGGCAGGGGTTTCGCGGCTCGCTGATCTTTCTTTTTTTGCACTCCGCGTGACCCTTGTATTTGTTTCTTTTTCTTTCTATATTCTTTCTTTAAAAAAGGAGACGCCCATGGCAGATACCATTCGCGCAGAACTGCACAGCCTGAACCGCGACCTCAGCTTTGCGGCAAAAGGGGATTCGGGGCACTGGCTGATGATCGATTCCAAGGTGGAAAACGGCGGTAACGCCGGCGCCTGCAATCCATCGGAACTGCTGTTGCAGGCACTGGGGGCATGCACCGGTATGGATACGCTCTCCATTCTGAAAAAGAAACGTACCGCTTTTTCGCACCTTGATATCTTCATCGAAGGTGATAAACGGGACGAACATCCCCGGATCTTTACCCATATCCGTCTACGTTTTGTACTGCACAGTAACGGAGGGGACAAGGCCTTGCAGGATCTGCAACGGGCAGTTGAGCTGAGCTATGACAAATACTGCACCATTGCCAATATGTTGAAGTCGAGTGCCGATATCCGTTACGAAACCGGAATTATTGATGGATAAGCATATCCGCCATATCAAACAATTGGCGCGGGATATCTCGGAAGTCGAGAACGGCGGTCCCGGGGCTGAGATCCTGCTGGACAAGGCTTGGAAGTCCGGAAAATTTGCCTTCCGAATCGGTGTGACCGGTCCGCCCGGAGCCGGGAAAAGCACCCTGGTCAACTGGCTTGCAGCAAGTTTCAGCGATAACGGAAAAAAAACGGCCGTTATCAGCGTGGACCCCTCCTCCCCTTTTACCGGCGGCGCAATTCTTGGCGACCGGATCCGTATGAATACTCTCAGCGGGAGAGATAATGTCTACATCCGTTCAATGGCCAGCCGCGGCAGTCTCGGCGGCTTGAGCATGAAAACCCATGACGTATGCGATATACTGGACGGATATGGGTTTGACATCATTCTGATCGAGACCGTGGGTGTCGGCCAGATCGAACTGGATATCGCTCAGGCAGCGGATGTGACGCTGACCGTCCTGGTACCCGAATCCGGCGACGATATCCAGGCCATGAAAGCAGGGATCATGGAGATCAGCGATATTTTCATCGTCAACAAGTCCGACCGTCACGGCGTCGAAGCCATGGTCACGCACCTGCGTTCCCTGATCGCACTGCGGAAAAAGTACAGCACCCTGCCCTGGGAACAGCCCGTTATCCGCACTATTGCCACCAGTGGGAAAGGCGTTGATGCGGTGCTGACGGCGCTGGACAAGTACCGGAAAATGCTGGAAAATCAGCAGGCCTGGCATAGTATTCGCGGGGAACGCATGAAAAACAAGGTCTTTCAGATCGTCAATGAAACCTTATCGGCGCATTTCTGGACTCCCGAAAAACGCAAAATGCTCCGCGAGGAACTGCAATCCGCTTCCGCTGCACAGCAAAGTCCCTTTCGCATTGCCGAAAAATTGCTGACATCGTTGAGAAAAGCTTGACAAAGATATTAATTCATCTTACCTTTATGTGTGTGAATTTTTTAAATATTAGGAGATATGTATATGAAGCGTTTTTTACCCCTGTTTGCAATCGTACTGACCGTGTTCATGCTCATCGGCTGCGGCGCCAAAGAGGTTGTTGACAACACCGCAACTCCGGTCGCACAGGAAACACCGGTTGCGGATGCTCCTGCCGTTGTCGAAGCTCCGGCTGTTGAAGAAGCAGAAGTCGTTGAGGAAGTTGCTGAAGTTGCCGAAGATCTTCCTGAAGAAGTTTTACAGCCTGCGGAGACCCATATCTGGATTAAGTACATGATCCAGCCGAACGATTATCTGACCAAGATCGCAAAGAAAGAATATGGCGTCGTTTCAATGTGGCGTGAGATTTATGACTGGAACCGCGAGATGATCGGCGAGAACCCCGACTTGATCTATCCCTTTGAAGAATTATCCCTGAAAAAGGAATCCGCTTCAGCTAAGCCTAAAGTATACGAATACGTCGACTACACCGTTGAAAAAGGCGAAACGCTGTGGTGCATTTCCAAGAAACTCTATGGCAATTCCTATGCCTGGATCGTGATCCTGCGTGATAATCTGGATATTCTTGGCAGTGACTATAACAGCATCACGCCGGGAATGGTCCTGAAGATCAGAACCCAGCTCTGAGTTCTAAAGGAAAATATTTTTAAAGCTCCTTGAAAAAGGAGCTTTTTTTCTTCCTGCCCTTTTCTGTTTTGTGCTATCGCTATAAATGTTTTCTGATTGTCCCACCGATGATGTATATTCATTCAATGAAAACATTGATCATTATTCCCGCTTTTAACTGTGCCGGACATCTTGAAAAGGTTTTACAGGAACTGTTAAAAAATCCCGGACCGGATATCCTGGTCGTAGATGATGGGTCCAGTGACAACAGTTCTCAAATTGCCGGCCGATACGGAATACCCTTTATCCGTCACGAAGCAAACCGGGGAAAAGGCGTTGCGCTGAAAAGCGGATTTCGTTATGCGCAGGAACATCAATACGAATCCGTGATCACTATGGATGGAGACGGGCAGCATCCGCCGGCTCTTATCCCGGAATTCCTGTCCCTGCACGCACATTATCCCGATGCGGCGATCCTGGGAATGCGAAAACGAACTCCGTCCATGCCCTTCACCCGCAGGCTCAGCAACGGCATTTCGGCCTTTCTGATATCAAAGCGGATTCGCAGAAAAATCTATGACGCCCAGTGCGGATTCCGACTGATCCCGTTAAAACATTTGGACACAAAATTGCCGCAACGGTCCGGTTTCATTTTTGAATCGGAATTGCTGATCATGCTGGCCTTGAGAGACGTGGATTTTCTCTTTTTGCCGGTACCGACCCTTTATCCGCAAAGCAGCAACAGTAAAATGACCTATTTTCGTACTACTTTGGATTTTATTTTTATGTATATTCATTCGTTCTTTACAAACTTCCGCAGGAAATGAGCATGAATTTCAACGACCTTTTACAAATCACCCTGATCACACTGATCCCCACTCTGGAACTGCGGGCCAGCCTTCCTTATGCCATCCTGGTTTTGGAACTACCCTGGTACAGCGCCTTTCTCTGGGTGGTTCTGATCAATATCCTGCTCGGGCCGCTGGTCTATTTTGCCCTGCGTTTTTTCCTGCATCTCTTTATCAAAATCCCTTTTTTCAATCGGGTTTATGAACATTCGCTTCATAAGGTTCAAACCAAGATCAAACCCAAAGTCGAAAAATACGGCGAAATTGCCCTGGCACTCTTTATCGGCATCCCGCTGCCGGGATCGGGTGTATATACCGGCGCACTGGCAGCTTTTATTTTGGATATCAAACCCAAAAAGTTCATGATCGCCGCTATACTCGGTGTGCTTATCGCCGCCATTGTGGTCCTTGCCGTCGTGCTTACAGGATCCGAGTTTTTTCAATGGGTTATTAAAAAATTTTAAGTTTAGAACATTCTAATATATCTTTTTTTCTTGTCAATCAAAAAAAATGCAATTAGCTTATTATTGTTGCTTTTTGATAGCACAAAAAAAGGGAGGTGCAAATATGAAAAAAGCTATAGTTTTTGTTCTGTGCCTAACCTGCATTTCCGCAATGTTCGCAACGGCGCCGGATCCCGGCACTTACGACATGCTGGTATTAAGTTCCAACGACTTCTCAAAACAAGAAATACAAGCTTCACTGGACAGCCATCGCGTTGTTTATGAATCCTGGCTTACGACACCGGGCATTCAGAGCAAGGGGATGACGGGCCTGTTTATTCTTGATCTGTTTGAGATGATGGATACTTTGGAACATGCAGCCGAGTATCAGGTGGAAATTGTTCTGGATCTTCTGAATGAGCTGTTTCAAACGGTTTACTATGCCGATTCATCCTTTCATTACATCACCGACGGTGTTGAAGACCAGTACGATCTGATCGACAATCTCTATGCATTTATGTCACAGGGTATGGCAGACTCCCTGGCTGCAATGCTGAACGCCGTTCCGATCAACATTGAAGCCAGTTTCAACCGTACACTAGAACATATCGAAAACACCTTTGGAAAGATCGCGGTAATCGGCGATACCCTGGGTGTGAAGTTCGAGACTATTGCCGATTCGGAAGAAGATTTTGCTTTCAACTTTGGCGGGGTTGACCGCTGGATTAATGAATTCGGCATCGCCGTTTACGATACCTTTCACATCGCCATGATCTATGATGAAAGTTTCCGGTCGGTGGATACGGCGATCACACATCTCGAGAATGCGATCCATCACCTGGATATCGGTTTTGGTCATATCTTTGACTGGGGTTACGGTAATGTCGAATACGGCATTGACACGCTGATCCTGGCAATGCAAAGCCTGCAGCTTGCCTGTCAAAGTCTCAATAATTATTCCATCTGGTCCATTATCGATTCCTCCTGGTATATCAATGACAGCACCCAGCTGAGCCTGACGGCCATCGAAGCCGGGTTTGCAGAAGCCGAAGCCATGCTAAGCGGAAAGATCTACGATCTTGATGGCGTGGATTTCCGTCCCGTAGGCATTATTGAGAACCTACATTACGGCATATATCAAACCTATATTGATGTTTACTGGCAGGCGGACCCCTACGCCTATACTTTCCGCAATATCCTGCCTTCCGGAGCGCCGACCGATTTTATTGACCATATCAAGGCGGATATGATCCTGGATCCGCGCGATACCCGCGAACAAATGACGAACTATCTGACAAGCCTGGGAACACAGTATGTCTCAACTTTGTTTTCCGATCCAAACAATGTTGACGCCAACGTCGGGATGGGCTATATCGGGATGTTTGCCATGATCCAGGATATCATTGACCAGGCGCAGACGATCGTGGCGCTGGCTGATGGCGGACGAATTGACAGCCTGTTCCAAAATTACGACTGGAACAATCTGAATTATACGGACGAGATCGGCAGTATCCGGAATTATCTGGACCATCATTATGCGGAACTGGTTAACAACGATAACAGAGTGATCTATACCATTCTGATCAAGGATCCTAACCGTTCTTCACTTGGGCACACGGTTCAGGAAGGCGATTTCCTCTATCCGGTCTATGTCATTCCGCAAGTTACCAATGGCATCGTAGAATTTACCTATGTCGTCGAACATGCAGTTAGGTCCGTTAAGAACGGGATCAAGTATGTGTACACCCAGATCGATTCTATGATCGACATCAGCCTGGATCCCAATCTGCTGAATCTATCCGGGATCGAAGAACCACTGGACCTGATCTATGCGCTTGAAGCTGCCAATCCGGACTTCCTGACCTTTACCCCCATCGGTAAAGTGAAATTTGCCGAGTTCGGCGACAGTCTTGCCGTAGCCATGCAGTATCTGGCCGACTTTGCGGATACGGTCGTTGCCACGATGGAATATGCCGAAGCGCTGATGTACGAGTTTGAAATGAGCGAAACCGAGTACGATTCCATGATGACTTTCCTCTATTTCGGAAACAACATGATGCACCAAATGGCAACCGACCTTGCGGTACCCGACGCTTATACTTTTATCAACGACGAGAATGTCAATTTATCCGCCTGGTTTGACAATGTCCCGGATAACTTACTGACCGTGATGAAGAACTATTTTGAAGGGACGGATTCCTCCATGGCCGGACTTTTCCCCGACCGCAGCATCCAGAACAATGTCGATACCCGTATCATCCCGGAGAACTTCGCTCTGAAAGGTAACTATCCGAATCCTTTCAATCCGCTAACCCGCATAGCCTTTGATCTGCCGGCGGATGACCGGGTTACACTGGCGGTCTACACCATCACCGGCCGTAAGATCGCGAATCTGATCGACCGGGAGATCTTGCCCGCGGGCTCTTATGAATTGAGCTGGGATGCCGGTGCACAGGCTTCGGGCATCTATATTGTGAGAATGCAGTACGGAAACATGCTGGCATATCACAAAATGACATTATTGAAATAGTTGTAACTTAACACATTGATAAGATCCGCCGCCTCCGGGCGGCGGGTCGCTTTATTTCCATGCGAAAAAAGATCCTGCCGACATTGTTATTTATCATGTTCTTCCGTTTCGCCCCGGCGGCGACCGCGATGGAAATATTCAAAAGCGAATTCGTCCCTTTTCTTCCCGATTCTATCCGGGATAAAGCAGCATACCTGCGTTATACTGTCAGCCATCAGGAGCTGTTGAGAAGCACCCGCAATGACACAGTGCTGTCCCGTTATAGCCTGCGCCAGCAGGAACTGAAGTTTTATTTTCCTTCCGGGAATATGGAAGTAGCGGGAATTATCCGGCGCTCGGTTCCCAATATGGATGATCTGTTCAATTCCGAATACACTTCTGCGGCATTCCGGCCACTTCACTATTTCTTCAGGCTGTCTCCCTCCTTTTCTTTTTCCGATTGGCAAATCATTCCCGAACTTGCATACGCCTTTTCCGCCTTTTCCGATACGGTCCGGGTCTTAAAATATCCCCGGAGCGAAAAAGCGGCATATAACAATTATTTTTTCAACCTTCTTCCGGAGACCTTTGGCGATACACTTCCCTATCAATATCAATTGCATCATTGGCAGGCCGGCCTGCAGGCGAGGAAGAACAGTCCCTTCGGTCCATTCTTTCTCTCTTACCGCTATAAGGCTTCCCGGAATATGCTGACGGAAAGCCATGTTAATACCGGCCCTTATCCCAAGCTTGCCGGTCCGCGGGAAAGCCGTATCCTGCTTGGGAGCGATCGGCATATCCTGTCTGCAGCATGGCAGGCAGGCAATTTCTCTTTGTTAAGTCTGGAATATCGTTTTACGCGTATTCCCCTGGACTGGCGGCACCGGATCTTTCCCGATACGCCGGATACGCTGGAGATTGTCAAACTGGCGGAAGCCTCTGTAAAAAATCAGGACTTCCGTGCGGCATTCCGCTATCAAAACAAAAGCTTTCAAATCGAAACGCATGCGGGCGGCGCATTTTTCCGCGGCGACCTCTTTGTCAGTACTCCGGTCCTCGGTTATCTTTTCCGCATTCTGCCCATTTCCCATCAGGGAACTGCCGAAGCGGATATTTCCTATGGATATCTTTATAGCAATGCCGCTTATGCCTTTGAGGCCGGGCCGCTGTGCTTTCGTCCCCGACTGGATCTTTATGCCGCGCGTTTTTACAGTAAACTTATGCTCGATGCGCAGCTGGAATTCGGGTTGGAAGACATTCAGTTTGAACAAAACTATATTCATGCACTGTATCTGATTGTTCCTTCGCTGTACGGCGAGATTCCTCTGAACCGCGAACTGCTGCTGTATCTGAACGCGGAGCAGGTCCTTCCTTTTTTTAGGACCGTCTATCCCGAACCCGAACCCCAGCCTCCGAGTGATATCCGGCGTTACGGCGGGCTTTCCGTCGAAGCGGGGATCGCATTCCGGTGGTAAAAAAGAGGAGAATAATGGAAAACCGCTATGATGCCGTGGTAATCGGCGCCGGGCTGGGAGGCCTGACGGCTGCCGCAGAGTTGGCACGCAGGAAGCTGCGTATTCTTGTTATTGAACAGCACAGCCGGCCCGGAGGTGCTGCAACCGCATTTCGTCGCGGCAAATTCATGTACGAAGCCGGCCTGCACATGACCGCTACCCGGGGCCGGGATCCGGAGCTGCGCGAACTTTTCCGGGAAAGCGGAATATCGGATAAATTGCATTTTGTCCCCGCCCCGGAATTTTATTGCATCCATGGCCATGATTTTTCCTTTGTTTTCGGCAATGATATCCCGGATACGATACGGCGGCTGAAGATCCAATTTCCGGAAGAATCGGACGCGATCGATACCTATTTCCACAAGATCTTTTCCATGAGCGATACCGCGCTGCGGATCAATCAGAGCCGAGGCCTCCGGCATATCTTTCAGATGCTTGCAGCTCCCGTTCTTTACAGAGACACGCTGAAAGCGATGTTTGCCAACGTCGGAGATTTTCTTGACCGGACCTTCCGGAATGAACGCCTTAAAATTCTGCTGCTGGCCAATATCGGTTATTACGGCGATGATCCCTATCAACTTTCCCTGCTGTTCTTTGCCATTGCGCAAACGGGTTATTACCGGCAGGGCGGTCATTATATCCGCGGCGGTTCCCATCAGCTTGCCGATACCCTTGCCGATTATATCACCCGTAAGGGCGGCAAGATCATGACCGGAGTTCAGGTCAGCAAAATCCTGGTTAAGGATAATAAAGCCAGCGGTGTTGAATTTTATGAAAAGAACAGGGGCAAGAAGCAAACGAAGCAAATTGATGTGCCGTACATCATTGCCAATGCCGCGATCCCGCACGTATTGAACGAACTGCTGGAGGAAAATACCGCCCGCAGGGAACGAAAGAAGATCGCCAAGCTGGAGATCGCTCCTTCCATCATGAGCGTCTATATCGAGACCGACAAGCCCTTAAGCGAACTCGGAAACGCCTTTTATTCCACTTGCTTTTACGACTCCCGTCCTTTTGATTTGCATGGAATGGCGGATCTGCACAGGACGGATTATAATCAGCGTCCTTTTATTCTTTGCGATTATTCGCAGATCGATGCCGCTCTTGCACCCGAAGGCAAGGGCTATGCCGTCCTTTCCCTTTTCGATTATTATGCGGATTGGGCTGGATTATCTCCGGAAGCGTACCGAAGCAAAAAAGCGGCTGCCGTAACAACGCAGATGGAGCGGCTTTATCGGAAACTCCCGCAAATGCGGGGACACGTTCTGCGGACAGAGGCAGCCACCGCAAGAACGATGGAACGCTATCTGCAGACGCCGCAGGGCAGCGCTTACGGTTTCAGTCAGAAACCCCGGCAGGCCTTACTTTTCCGGCCGGGAGCCCGTTCTACAGTAAAAAATCTTTACTATGCTTCCGCATGGACACTGCCCGGCGGCGGTTTCGGCGGTGCCATTTCCGGCGGGAAGATCTGTGCGGATACCATCCTGAAAGATCTGGGAATCCGATAGGCGAGATATGATGCAATTCAGCGGATTTTCTCCAGATGCGCAGGCCTTTCTGCGGGAACTGGAAAAAAACAATGAGAAATCCTGGTTTGAAGCGGAGCGGGAACGGTATGAAAACCTGCTACTGGACCCCCTGCGAAAACTGGTCATGGATCTCAGCTATTGCATGAGCAGCATCGACCCGGAACTTGAGTTAAAACCGTTCGTCAATAAAACCCTCTCACGGATCTACCGGGATATACGTTTCTCTAGTAACAAAACCTTGTTCCGTAGTAATATGTGGATCGCCTTTAAGCGCCGGAATTCCGCCTGGCAGGGAATACCCACTTGGTTCATAGAGATCAGTAAAGAGGAATTTACGTACGGAATGGGATTTTATGAAGCGTCATCCGGAACCATGGCGCGTTTTCGCCGGATACTCTGCGAACAGGAGGCACGCTTTCGCAAGGCGATCAAACCGCTGCCGGGCAATCCGCCCTTGTTGACGGAAGGCCGTTTTTACCGGCGCATCACCATCCCGGCGGGTTTCCCGGCGGATCTGGAACCCTGGTACCGGCGCCGGAATCTCTACCTGATCTGTCACTGCCCGCCGGCCGAGCCTTTCTTTTCTTCCGCCCTAGTCCCCCATCTTGAACACCGTTTCCGGGAACTCGCACCTTTGTATCACCTGTTGATGGAAATATCTAGAGAATAATATCGAAGCGTCGAGCTGTCGAGAACAAAAACAATATCCGCTATATTCTGTCTAAAAATATCCTGTATATCCTATGATCCTGTCAAAGAAAGCTATCCTGTATATCCTGTGATCCTGTCAAAGAAAGCTATCCCGTATATCCCGTCCCACGGGGATCCCTACGGGATTATTCTGTCTAGAAGAACGTTGAGTTGTCGAGTT
>Ga0172382_10014417_pt1 | contig 10058 bp, 13 predicted proteins | sample Leawel138RmetaG_FD_122245 | JGI IMG/M metagenome (GOLD analysis project Ga0172382, IMG submission 122245) | Leachate microbial communities from a municipal landfill in Southern Ontario, Canada - Leachate well 138R metaG | ecosystem: Engineered > Solid waste > Landfill > Unclassified | place... | reverse complement strand
GGCCTAGATGGCGTCGCGCTCGTCTGGGCGCAAGCCTAGAGTTCGATCCGGGTGACCGCATCCGAAATCTGCCAGAACAACACAATAACGCCCAGCACCCAAATAACATATGGCACCAGCAGTAAGCCTGCCAGCGGCCGCACTCGGACGAACGCAACAAGTGTTACCACTACAGCCAATCCGAGCCCGACGGTCAGGCCCAAAGCTGGAGCGTTCTGGTGCATCGCTGAGATAATTGGGCCCCACACAAGATTGAGCAGGAGTTGCACCACAAAGGCACCGATCGCCAGTCCGCGTCCCGGCGCGCCGCGAGCGGCCAATACAACCGCAAGCCCAGTGCCCATCAAGATGTAAAGCAACACCCAGACGATGCCGAGAACGACTGGGACTGGATAGATTGCGGTCACTAACAATGTGCCAACCCAAGGATTGTCAGGCCCAAGGCCGGCCGATCTGCCGGACAGGAAGCCCAGCAACAGCACGCCCGGCACGCAGAACAGCATCCAACGCAGGAAGCCGGCGCGCAGTTGGGCGACAGAAGCAAGCTCGTTCATCCGGCGAATAACCCTCGATTCGCTTGGTCTCTAGGGTTCGAGTGATGACGTTTTTCTTAACCAGTGGCAATGATTTACGTTACCGCTGTCAAGCCTGCACCCCGCCGCGCGGCAATCAGGAACTCGACATTGCCTTCCGGCCCGGTAATCGGGCTTTCGACGATTCCCTGCACCGTCCAGCCGCCCAGATCGCGGTCGCGCTCTTCAAGCCACGTGCGCACTTCGTGGCACACTCGCTGATGCAGCGCCGGATCGCGCACGACGCCGCCCTTGCCCACTTCGCCGCGTCCCACTTCGAACTGCGGCTTGATCAAGGCGACAAGCTGGCAATCGGGCGCGGCCAGCCGCAACGGCACGTCCAGCACTTTGGCAAGGCTGATGAAACTGGCATCGCAGACTACCCAGTCGCACGGCGCATCGATTTCGACCGGCGTCAAGACGCGCGCACTGGTCTGTTCCAGCACGGTCACGCGCGGATCCTGCCGCAGTTTCCATGCCAGCTGGTTGGTGCCCGAATCGACCGCAAACACCCGTTGGGCTCCGTGGGTCAGCAGGACATCGGTGAAGCCCCCGGTCGAACTGCCGATGTCCATCGCGATCGCACCCGCCGGATCGAGGCCGAAATGCGCTATCGCATGGGCCAGCTTGATTCCACCGCGCGAAACCCACGGATGGTCGCGCCCGCGCACCTCGATCGGCGCGTCTTCGGGTAGCGACTGGCCGGGCTTGGCGATCTTCGTCTCGCCGGAATAGACCAGCCCCGCCAGTACCAGCGCTTGCGCCCGCGCGCGGCTTTCGGCGAGTTCTCGGGCCACGAGCAACTGATCGACACGCACTTTCACGGGCTTGCGGGATAAGGTCATGGTCCTGGCCTCTGGAGGAAACGTGGCAGGGCTTGAGCATGGCCCGCGCGCCCTCCATAGAAAGGAAATGCAGGCAAATCATCCTCTCGCTCGCATTCTGGCGCTATCCATGTTCGGTTCGGCACTGCTGGGAGCGTGCGTCGCCCCATCCGCCCCGCCCACTCGTCCCGCACCGCCACCGGCTGCAGCCCCGGTCCGCCCGGCCACCCCGCCGCCAGTGGCAGCAAAACCAGCCACTGACTGGCGGGACATGCCAGCAACGCCTGGCGACTGGCGCTGGAGCATGGAGGGGCCGCGTTCGGTCGCGCGTTTTGCCGATGGCTTGCTGGCGCTTAGTTGCGATCCCACCACGCGGCAGGTCACCATCGCCCGGCGGGGTGGCGCGGCAGGTCGCATGCCGCATGCCGTACCGATGACCGTGCTGTCGCTGCATGAAACCCGACCGCTGAGCGGAACGACAAGTGCCGCACCGCCGCATGACGTGATCTCCGTCACGCTATCCGCGAACGATCGGTTGCTGGATGCCATGGCGTTCAGCCGGGGGCGCTTTGCCATCGAAACGGCTGGCCTGCCAACGCTTTACGTGCCAAGCTGGGCCGAAGTGAGCCGGGTGGTGGAGGACTGCCGCTGACCGAAAGCGCAAGCGACAAATACTGACAGCAAAATAGTCTATTGCAAGCCTTGTAGTTTGGCGCGGAATGGCCAAATCTAATGACAGGTTCGGAACGGAACATCCGCTGACGGACCAGTCGCGAAAGCGGCGAACTTTGGCTCAACAGCGCGAAAGGAGGTGACCGATGTCTCATGGTTCAGCAGAGGGGTCGGTAATCCGCAGCGGAGCATTATCGCTAAACACCTGACCGGCGATAGAGGCTACGTGAGCGGCGCTTTTCGGCCGCTGACCATGTGAAAGGCCGTTCCCGGAAAAGCCGGGACGGCCTTTCTCATTTTCCGGTTCCGGCCATGTTTGTTTCGGCCATTAGCATTTCAGGCCATGCCTGTTCGAGGCCACCCAATACAGCGATCTGTGCCGACCGGCGGCATTTACCCTGCCCTCTTCCATCGGGCGCAGATTCGGCCTATCGGAAAAGGCATCAGATAGCCTTTCCATTTATTACTTTCCGCTTGCCGTTTGAGCAATTTTCGTTCAATCGCAGCGGCTCCAGTTAAGGGAGTCCCTGTCCATGGCGAACGCCGCCACGCCGAACCCTGTCTTCACCCGCCTGCCGCATCCCGCGCCCATGCCGGAAGCGAACCGGACGGAAATTCTGGCCAACCCCGGCTTCGGGACGAATTTCTCGGATCACATGGTGGTCATCGAATGGGACGAAGGTCAAGGCTGGCATGATGCCACGGTCGGTCCACGCCAGCCGATCGCCCTCGATCCGGCAGCAGCCGTGCTGCACTATGCCCAGGAAATCTTCGAGGGGCTGAAAGCCTATCGCCAGGCGGACGGCGGCATCGCCCTGTTCCGGCCCGAAGCGAATGCGGCCCGCTTCAATGCTTCGGCCCGACGCCTTGCCATGCCCGACTTGCCGGAAGACCTGTTCGTGGAAGCCGTGAAGCAGCTTGTCGCGGTTGACCGGGACTGGTTTCCCAGCGTCGAGGGTGGCTCGCTCTACTTGCGCCCGTTCATGATCGCGACCGAGGCATTCCTCGGCGTGCGTCCAGCCAAGCAATACAAGTTCATCGTCATCGCCAGCCCGGCAGGCAACTACTTCAAGTCGGGTGCACCGGCCGTTTCGATCTGGGTCAGCCAGTACACGCGCGCCGCACCCGGCGGCACCGGCGCCGCCAAGTGCGGTGGCAACTATGCCGCCAGCCTGGTGCCGCAGGCGGAAGCCATCGCGCGCGGGCATGACCAGGTCGTCTTCCTCGACGCTGCCGAACACAAGTGGATCGAGGAACTGGGCGGCATGAACCTCTATTTCGTGTTTGCCGACGGTACGCTCGTCACCCCGGAACTGACCGGCACGATCCTGCCCGGCATCACGCGCGACAGCCTGCTGGCGCTGGCCCGGGACGAGGGACTGACCGTGCGCGAGGAACGCTACAGCCTCGATCAGTGGCGCGCCGATGCGCAATCGGGCAAGCTGGTCGAAACATTCGCCTGCGGTACGGCAGCAGTCGTCACGCCGGTTGGCAAGGTGAGCGGCCAGAACGGCGATTTCGTCATCGGTTCGGGCGGCCCTGGACAATTGACGCAAAAGCTCAAGGCGCGACTCGTGGCCATCCAGCGTGGCGAAGCGCCCGATCCGCACGGCTGGGTCATGAAACTGGGCTGAGGCCCGCGCCTGCCGAACCGCCGCCGCATCAGGGAGATTGTCCGATGACCGAGACCGAATACGTCCCACCCCGGGTCTGGACATGGGACCAACCCAGCGGCGGCAAGTTCGCCAATATCAACCGCCCCATCTCCGGCCCGACGCACGAGGCCGAACTGCCGGTGGGGGAACATCCCTTCCAGCTCTATTCGCTGGGCACGCCCAACGGCCAGAAAGTGACGATCCTGCTGGAAGAGCTGCTCGCAGCCGGTCATGCGGGCGCGGAATATGACGCCTGGTATATCGACATCCAGGAAGGCGACCAGTTCTCCAGCGGCTTCGTTGCGATCAACCCCAATTCCAAGATCCCCGCCCTGCTCGACCGTTCAGGACCGGAACCCATTCGCGTGTTCGAATCGGGGGCTATCCTGCTGCATCTGGCGGAAAAGTTCGGTGTGTTCCTGCCGCAAAGCGGAAAGGCGCGGGCAGAATGCCTGTCGTGGCTGATGTGGCAAATTGGCAGTGCGCCGATGATCGGTGGCGGTTTCGGCCATTTCTACAGCTACGCCCCGGTGAAGATCGAATATGCGATCAACCGCTATGCGATGGAAACCAAGCGCCTGTTCGACGTGGCCGACCGACGACTGGCCGAAGCCCGCTACTTCGCCGGCGACGACTATACAATCGCCGACATGGCGCTCTACGCCTGGCTGGGCCGGATCTATCGCGGCGAAACTTATGACGGCGCGCGCGAATTCCTGGATCTGCCGAGCTATCGCCATGTCGGCCGCTGGTGCGAAGAACTCGCCGCGCGACCGGGCATCCAGCGCGGCACCCGCATCAACCGGGAAGGCGAAGGACTGGTGCGCGAACGGCATAGTGCGGCTGACGTCGATGCGGTGATGGGCCGGTAACATACCCGCCCTCGCGCAAGCGCGGCGAGCCCCCTTGCCTCTCATGTGCCTCTCATGGCTTTCGAGTAGCCGGTCGAACGGCCGAGCGAGTTCTGTCGTGCGGCTTGCACGTGCGAACAGTGGGCATCATTTCCATTTTACGTGCAAGCACTCTTTTCTTCCGGGCAAAGTGCCGCTATCGGGCCTCTTCCTGTTGGGGCGTCGCCAAGTGGTAAGGCACCGGTTTTTGGTACCGGCATTCGCAGGTTCGAATCCTGCCGCCCCAGCCAGGACCTGCCGGAACGCGACACGCCAGAACTGTTTTCCGCAATCCCCTCCGCGTCTTCACCCGCCTGCCGGGTCACACCCTCCGCGCGCAATACCGCCAGTGATTTTCCGAAACCACCGGTTGTTGCCTGCCCACCACATCCGCTCAATCCGGCCTGTTTCGAGGGCGCGGCGGCGCATGTCTTGACCGATACACCATCCCGCAGATGCCTCCCGCTTGACATTCCGGCAATATTAGTATTTAATTACTAAATTGCTCTCGTTGAAGTTCGGCGGGTATCGGCGATTTGGTTAAAGGTCTGGGGAGCGTTGTTTTCCGGATTTTCAAGCCGACGAATTCCTTTCAATTGACGACTTGACGCACGACGTCGCCAATAATTTCGCTGGCGACAAAAACGTTTCTTGAAAGGAAACGCACATGACTATCGGAACCGTAAAATTCTTCAACGAAGACAAGGGCTATGGCTTCATTCAGCCCGATGATGGCGGCAAGGACAGCTTCGTCCATATTTCTGCCGTGCAGGCCGCCGGCCTCGGCACGCTCAACAAGGACCAGCGCGTGTCTTACGACGTCGAAACCGGCCGTAACGGCAAGGAATCGGCCGTGAACATTCGCAACGCCGACTGATTTCCGTTCGCACGCCTTTGGCCGCTCCCGGCGAGTAACCAAAGGCGCGCGACGCCCGCTACGGGGCTGAGGAACAGACGCCATGGCGCTTACCCATGAATTTCCTCATCGCGCGTGCCGAACAATCAGCGCAGGAAGCAGCCTGCGCCCTGCTGGACAACGTGAACAGCGCGCCCTGCGCTCCGAAACGGTCTGGCGGAACATGGCTGGTCGGGTCCGAAAGATCGACCTGAACCGCAAGCTTGCCGCAGATGCGACGATCCTGACTCGCTCAACTGACCAGAACCTGCCCCACTGACCTGAACCACCTTGCCGGCATCAGGCACAACGGTCGTCCTGACGCAGCCTCAGGGCTTGCGGCCGAACCAGATCACGTGATGCGCGCCTTCATCGTTCGCTGCTTCGCGGACGATCACTTCATCGACTTCGAAGCCCACCTCCCGCAGTCGACGAGCGAAAGCATCGTCAGGTTCGGCTGACCAGACCGCCAGGATACCGCCCTGCCGCAATGCGGTCATGGCCGCCTGCAGCCCATCGCGTTCATAAAGATCATCGTTGTCGCGGCGTGTCAGGCCGTCCGGGCCATTATCGACATCCAGCAGGATCGCATCGTAACCACCGCGCGCGGCATCGATCAGGACGGCAACGTCTTCCTGCACCAGAAGCACGCGGGCATCGTCAAGACAGCCTGCCGTCAACGACCGCATGGGTCCGCGCGCCCATTCAATGATCTCGGGCACGATTTCAGCGACCGTCAAATTCGCGTCGGCCCCTACCGTAGCCAGAGCAGCGCGCAGGGTGAAACCCATGCCATAACCGCCGATCAGCCAATCCTGCGACGGTTGGGCACCCAACCGGGCGTAAGTCATCGTCGCCAGGGCTTCTTCCGAAGCGCTGACACGCGTACTCATAAGTTCGTTATGCGCCAGCAGGATGGTGAACTCGTCACCATTCTGCATCAGACGCATTTCAACACCATCGGGCACGTGCGCCGTGCCGATCCAGTCATGGCTGGACGCCGCAGCGGGGGTATCGATCTGCCGAACTACTTCTTGCGGGCTTTGCGCGCGGCATAGCGCGCATCACGAGCGGCCTTGCGCTCTGCCTCGGTCAACTGGGGCTTTGGCGCGGCGGCGGCAGCGCGCTCCTGCTTTTTCAGCAGTTGCGCTGCTTTTGCTGCTTCCCGCTCCGCCAGAACTGCCGCACGCTTTTCCGCCAGCGCCGCTTCGCGCTCGGCAGCCTTTGCCGCCCGCTCCGCCTGTACTGCGGGATCAAGCGCGGGCTTGGCCTGCAAACGCGCCAGCGCCTTGGAGCGTGCTTCGGCAGCCGCAGCTACCCGGTCGGCAAATCCTGGTTCTTTATATCCTGCCATCAAACTGTTTTGAAAAACCTCGAAATGGAAAAATCCGGCGCGTCCGTCTTCCGGACAAAATCGCCTGTGAACAAGAGCAAAAGCCAAGCTTCGCCCTGCACCAACCCGCTGCCCATAGCACAAGATCACGCGATGTCGTCAAATTTCCGCATGATCCGACCTGATAGGCCCACCGCATCAAGCCAGGTGCGAACTGACGGGCAAGAAACGTGCAGAGTTATCGTAACCGGCAATCCATTGGCCGGAACCAGAGCGCAGACTTGCATGTCGCCTGCATCGACGCCAAGCAGCAGACATGCGGATTGCTCTTTTCGAACCAGAAATTGCCGGTAACGTCGGCGCCGTCTTGCGGCTCTGCGCCTGTCTGGGGGCAGGCGTCGATCTGATCGAACCCATGGGCTTTGCCTGGGACGACCGCCGCGTGCGACGGACCGCCATGGACTATATCGACCATGTCGAAATCGTGCGCCATCCCGACTTTGCGACGTTCCGCGCATCGATCGGCCACCGCAGGCTGGTGCTGTTCACCACGAAAAGCGCGCAATCGGCTTACGACTTCGACTTCACGGCGCAGGACGTGCTGCTGTTCGGCAAGGAAAGCGCAGGCGTGCCGGCAGCGATCGCCGATGCTTGCGATGCAAGGATTCGCCTGCCGATGCGCCCGCAAGTGCGATCAATGAACCTGGCCACTTCCGCAGGCCTCGCCTTGGGCGAAGCCTTGCGCCAGACCGGTAGTTTACCCGGCTGACAGGGCGCGCGCGGATGCGTTCTGGACATTCAACCCGGTCCGCCGCTAACAGCCCCGCCATGACCATAATCGCCACGATCATGAATACCGCTACGGGCCAACCGATCCAGAAAATGAAGTTTGGTCGCATGCCCAAACCGTGGATCAGCTTCACTCTCGAAAGTGGCGAACTGGTAACGGCCGAGCGCATCGATGTGGGCAAGCCGGCACCGGGGAAGTTCATCGCGCCGGTGGAAATCTGGGTAACCCCGAAGACAGTCGCCTAGGCGCGATTCATGGCCACGGAGCCGGCGGAACTGGCGATACGACTGCAGCGCGCGGCCTTCAACCGGGCGCTGGCTGCGGGCGATCTCGATGCGATCGCGCCGCTGCTGGACAGGAATGCGGTTCTGGTCACCGGCACCGACAGCGCCGTCATTACCGGCCGCAAGGCGCAGTTGGCCGCCTGGCGGCGTGAGTTCGCGGCGGCGGATGCCACTGTTTATAGTCGCCTGCCGACCGTGATCGAAGCCTCGCCAATCGAGCCGATCGCACTGGAGCATGGTAAGTGGACGGGCGTGAGCAAGTCCGGGCGACCGGTGGCTTCGGGGACTTATGTCGCCAAATGGCGGTTGACCGATGGTCACTGGATCATTGAGGCCGAGATCTACCTGACACTCGCCTGAGGGCAGCCTGGCAATCCATGTCCCCCACCCCGGAAGCCCGTAGTGGGAGACATATTCTGCGATATCAGGCCAGTTGAGTCAGACCGGCGGTATGGATCGGCGTGCCGAGCGGCAGCTTCTTGACGCGCGCGACCAGTTCTTCCTCGTCATCGCCGACGTTGTTGGCGGTTGGAGAGTCCGCCTTGACTGCGGGACGGGTCACATGGACCACGTCGTCACCCACCATGCGCAACGACAGGCTGCGGCGCGTCGTGCCGGCCGGCGTGAAACCACCGCCATGCAGGCTGCTGGGATGGAAAATCAGCACGTCGCCACGCTTCACGCCGCAGGTCATGATGTCCCACTTTTCACGCTCCGCCTCGATATTGGGCAGACGCGGCATCGAGTCTTCGTCGTAGACGGGCAGGGTGTCGTCGTTGGGGTCGAAGAACGAACCGTTGTACATCGTGCCCTTGTGCGATCCGCGGACCACTTCGAGCGCGCATTCTTCGGCGACATCGTGCATCGGAATCCAGAAAACGACGAACTTGCTGCCGTCGATCGGATGGTACACGGTATCCTGGTGCCAGGGCGTGCGGCGAACGGGCTTGTCGGGATCGCCCTGCTTGAAGAACAGCTGGTCATGGAAATACCACACCCCGCCCGAGCCGAACACGCTCTGGGCGATCTCGGCGATCGGGGTACCCTTGAACATCGCCTGGAACGTCGGCTTGGTGCTGGAATCCTCGACAGACTGGATAAACGTTCCGCCGTTTTCCGCATAAAGATGCTGGGCGAGCGGGCTGGGGTTGTCGAGATTGCCCTGATAGGCCGCCTCGATCAGTTGCATTTCCTGCTCGGTGAAAGCGTTTTCGACAATCATCACGCCATCGCGGGCGAACCGGCTCGCGAATTCGTTTTTTTCGCTCAGGTTGGTGCGAATCTCTGATGCGTCTGCCATCTCTATTCTCCAAAACCGCGAACACTGCCGCCGGCGCATCGCGCTTCACTGTCGATGCGCCGGTGGCGCGCAGTCAGTCCTTCTTGTGCACTGCCGTGACCGATTCGGGCATGGGCAGCTTCGGGGCTTCGTAGAAGCGGCTGATCTTCCAGGTGCCATTGACCTTGCGCAAATCGAGATCATAATAGACGTAAACATGCACGTCGATGCCGGAATGCGACCGGCCCAGGCCCGCTACATAGGCATGAATAGTCGCGTTATCGCCTTCCAGCGACACCACCCGGAAATTGCTGACCAGGTGCATGTGATGCGACATGTCCTTGAAGACCTGGGTATAGAAGCCCCGGATCTGTTCATGGCCTTCGAAACGCGGCAGATGCAGTCCGGTCAGGTCCAGAACGGCGTCTTCCGTGAAGTTTTCCATCATGAAGTCAAGATCTTCAAGCTTGTCGACTGCCGTGCAGTACCGGACGAGCGCTTCTTCCAGTGCATTCTTTTCCAGAAGATATTCGATAGTATGGGCCATGTCGTCTCTCCGTTGATTTGATGAAATTTGACAGTCAGTTGGCAAGAATCGTGTCGGCGGCACGCCAGCCGACCGCCATCGCCGGCGCATTGGTATTGCCCGAAACCAGCCCCGGCATGATCGAACAGTCCGCTACGCGCAGCCCCTCCACCCCGCGCACGCGCAATTGCGGATCGACCACCGAGCCGGCATCGCCACCCATCCGGCAGGTGCCGGTGCCATGCAGGCCGCTGGTGGAAAGGCGACGGAAGCTCTCGAGAATATCCTCGTCGCTTTGCACGTGGGCGCCGGGCAGCAATTCCGCCCCCATCACATCG
>Ga0172382_10014416_pt1 | contig 10058 bp, 7 predicted proteins | sample Leawel138RmetaG_FD_122245 | JGI IMG/M metagenome (GOLD analysis project Ga0172382, IMG submission 122245) | Leachate microbial communities from a municipal landfill in Southern Ontario, Canada - Leachate well 138R metaG | ecosystem: Engineered > Solid waste > Landfill > Unclassified | place... | reverse complement strand
TGCTGGTGCTGGTCGGCCACCGCATGATCCCGTTCTTCTCCGGGTCGGTGATCCCGAACTACACCCTGGTGCAACCGCCGTGGACCTTTCCCGTGTTGTGGGCGGCGGTCGTCGCGCACTTCGCCCTGGAAACCCTTGGCCACGTCCAATGGCTCTTCCTCGCCGACGCACCGCTGTTGTTCGTCACCCTTCACCACACCCTGCATTGGGGCTTTCGGCGCAGCCTGTCCGTGCGCCTGCTCGGCGCGCTGCACATCGCCTTCGCCGGCCTGTCGTTTGGCCTCGTGCTCTACATCATCCAGAGCCTCACCCAACTGATCACGGGTGAATTCATCCTCGGCCGCGCCCCCCTGCACGCCGTCGCCATCGGCTTTATCGCCGCCATGGTCGTCGCCATGATCACCCGCGTCAGCCGCGGTCATTCGGGCAGGCCGCTGACCATGGACAACCTGGACTGGACCGCCTTCGTGCTCATGCTCGCCGCGGTGCTCCTGCGCATCGTCGGCGACGTGGAGCTCATCGCCGCCGCCAGCCCCGTCCCGCCCAACCTGCTCGCCGCCGCGGCCTGGCTCGCCGCCGTGGTGCCGTGGGGGCTGCGCTACCTGCTCATCTATCTGCGCCCGCGACTGGACGGCAAGCCCGGCTGACCGGGTGATCTGAACACGGGATAGTTCTCGCCAAGAGCGCCGAGAAATAGGAAAGGCTGTTTCGTCGGCCAGAGAAGAACCGTGTGCCAGCCCTGGGCGTTCTCCGCGTCTTGGCGAGAGTTAATCCAGGTGCCTCGCGGTTCGGAATGATCAGGCCGTGCCGGACCGGCGCTGATACCCTGGGACGGATGGGGGCGGGCGGGTCGTTGGCCTCAATAATCCGGGTTGTAGTTTCGGATGATGACGCCGCCGGATTTGTCGTCGTGTTCCAGCTCCACGAGCTTGCGCGAGGCGGCTTCTTCCAGGAGTTTGCTGAAGGAGCGGAAGCCGTAATAGCTTTCGTTGAACCCTGGCATGCGGCGCTTGAGGGCCTGCTTGACCATGGAACCCCAGATCTTCTCCTCTTCGCCTCGCTCGGAAAACAGCGCCTCGACGGTTTCCATCACCAGGTCGAGCGCCTCATGGGCCTTGTCCGTTTCTTCGGGCGCGGCCTTGGCCGCCTTCGCGGCGGTTTTCGGCGTGGGTTTGCGCCGGGTGCGTTTGGTGGTCTGTTCGGCCTTGGCACGCACCAGGTCATCGTAATAGATGAACTCGTCGCAGTTGGCCACCAGCAGGTCGGAGGAGGAGTTCTTCACGCCGACGCCGATCACGGTCTTGTTGTTCTCGCGCAGCTTGCTCACCAGCGGGGAGAAGTCGGAGTCGCCGCTGATGATCACGAAGGTGTCCACGTGCGACTTGGTGTAGCACAGGTCCAGTGCATCCACGACCATGCGGATGTCCGCCGAGTTCTTGCCGGACTGGCGCACGTGGGGGATCTCGATGAGTTCGAAGGCCGCCTCGTGCATGGCAGCCTTGAATTCCTTGTAACGGTCCCAGTCGCAATAGGCCTTCTTCACCACGATGTTGCCTTTGAGCAGCAGGCGTTCGAGCACGCGCCCGATGTCGAACTGGGCATACTTGGCATCACGCACGCCCAGGGCGACGTTCTCGAAGTCGCAGAACACGGCCATGTTGCGGATTTCGGGTTTGGCGTTCATTGAGGGTTCCCGTTAGTTGGGTGGGATGATAGCCCGAAAGGGCAGGCACGAGGTCACGTAGCATGAGGATGCTCGTTGCTGTAGGAGCCGACCTCGTTGGCGATCGCGCGGGTCGGTAGAGTGCGGCGGTGAAAGGCGTTCCGCCCACGGTGTGGGCGCCGACGGCACGCGTCCCGTTGTTGCCCCTTGCGTTGCCTCAAAACAGCCCCAGTTGTTCCGCCACACCGGAAAGCAGCGCGCGACCGCTGTCCAGGTTGTTGCGCACGCCGCGACAATGGTCGATCCACCATTTGGCGTCGGTCTGCTGCTGGAGCCACTCGGTGGTGCGATGAATGCCATGGCATACGCTGTGCCAGTGGTCCGGGTCTTCCTGGCGGGCCTGGGCGTCCACCTGATTCATCCACTTGCGCACCTTGTCGAGGGCGTTGAAGGCGTTGATGCGGATGCTTTCTGCCCACTCCACCTGTCGCTCGGTCCCTTCGAGCGGCGGCAGGCCGCGCTCGCGGGCCAGCAGGCGCGCCTCATCGGACTTCTGCTGGCGCTCTCTATCCTGTTCCTCGGCCTGGCACACGCGGCACGCGCCCGCCGCCAGCTGCTGGGCGCGGTCGTCCCAGGTGAAGTCGTCGTCGCCATAGAAGGGATGCAGCATCACGTGTTCGCAGGCGTGGCGAATAACCTTCAGATCCAGCTGTTCGCGACTTGCGCCGTTGCCCTGGTTGGGAGCGATGAGGGTCACCGGAATGTTGCGTTCGGTGCACCAGCGCGCCACCGCAAGGTGCTGGCTCGCCTCGTAGATGCGGCGGATCTTCGCCTCGGGAAACTGCTGCTCGATGATGCCGGCCTTGAGCCGTACGGCGACGGTGAAGTTCTCGGGCGGGCGCATCCACAGGCCATCGTAGCCGATGTCCCACTGGCGCAGCCACGCGACCGTTTCGGCGCGCACCGCCGCGCTGCGCCCGGTGACGATCATCACCGGCACCCCTGCGGCTCGCGCCTGGTTGAGGCGGTCGATGAGCGGCAGGTTGGGCATGTCGTCCACGCAGGCGGCAAGGAAACGGTCCCACTGCTTGACGCCTTCCTCATTGTGCAGGAAATGCAGCCGATGCTCGATGAGTGCAATCACACCGTCGAGGCCGCAGATGACGATTTCTTTGGTCATTGAAAGAAGGAGGCAGTAACCACCGAGGGCCACGGAGAAAGCAATGCTTGGGTTTGAGGGGCTGACTGTACCGCAACCCAACCATCATGCGATCAGAAGTATTCAAGGAATTGTTTCTTCTCCGTGGCTCTCTCTTCTTCCTGGCAGTGATATGCCTTTAGTTCGGTGCCACGCCCCTGCCACGTAGTCGCTATCGCAGCAGCGTGATCTGTTGGCTATTTCTCGGTGGGGGGGTGTTAGGGTTTTGCATTTTTCAGAGTTTCCCTCAGTCGCTGCCCCCAGATTTTTGCGTTGACCTCGAACAGGGGCGCGAGGATACTTGTGGCTGTTCCCCGGGACGCGATGTCCCATGACAGCGGTGTCGCACCATGCGCCCTCCACGCGGCCGTTATCTCCTGCCCCTGTGCGCACTGCTCCTCATTTTTGCTGATGCGCGTGCCGCAGATATCGCTGCGCGGGCCCTGGCCCATGCGGAACGTAATCACCGTCAGGCTGTTACGGCAGTGGCTGAGGCCCAGTCCCACGTCAAGAACATCGAATCCGAACTCCAGATTGCCCGCACCATCGAGGGCGACGCGCGGCGTAGCGGCGACAAGGCGGCGCTGACCGTGGCGTACGAGGCGGTGGCAGAAAGCAAGACGGCACTGGAGGAGGCGCGCCGCTTGCTGATGCGCACCCGCGTCCTCGCCGCCCGCCGGGGGCGGGCCGTCGAAAGCCTGCGCGCCAGTGTGCGCACGGCAGACCCGCAGAGCGCTTTCGTGGTGGCGGACGGCGGAGACGTGCGCCGCTTCGCCGCGGACGGGACACCCATCGCCGAGGACGCCGGTCCGCTGCGTGCGGGCGAGACCATCCGCACCGGTCCGGGCGCCAGCGCACGCCTGTTTCTCGCCGGGGAACTGGGCCAGGTCCAACTCGCACCCGATACGGAATTCACCCTGGAGGAGGACGGCCTGTCCGGGGAAGGGCTCGCCCGCCTGGCCGCCGGCCACCTGCGTGCCCTGGTAAAGAAACTGATGGCCAAGGAACGCTTCGAGGTGCGCACGCCGGCCATGGTATGTGCGGTACGGGGTACGGATTTCGAGGTGGACACCACGGGTGGCAAGACGCGCGTGCGCGTGTTCAACGGTGCGGTGGACGTCACACCGACCGGCGGCCACGACACCATCGAGCTGACGTCCGGCCAGCAGTGGACATCCGGCAGTGACGCGCCGGAGCCCTTCGACGTGAACGCCTTCCCGGCGCCCTGGGAGAACGACCATGAAGCCCCCTGATGACCCTGCGCGCCCGCGCCCCCGCATCACATTGCCACGGTGTGGATGGGCAATGGTGTTCGGCCTGGTTGCCGCCACCCCGCTTCACGCCACCGCGGCCTGCACCATCGAATACAGCGCCGGGCTGATCCAGGCGCTCAGTCGCGCCACCGGGCAGTACGTGCCCAAGTATCACGGCAATTTCTCCAACCTCCAGCAATGTCAGGCGGCATTGAACGATGCCGTCCGCCAGTCCGGCGACCCGAGCCTGGCCTCGAATATGAAATGCGTGGGCTGCAGCAACGCCTCCCCGCAGGGGCAGAGTGCATCTCCGGGCGTCGATGCCGCCGCACAGGCCGCCAAGAAGAAGTTCGAGGCGCAGAAGAAGGCCGAGGAAAAGGCCGCCCAACAGCAATTCCTGCGTGACAAGCAGAAGCTGTCGCAAGAGCTCAAGGGTGTCACGCCTTCCTCTTCCAACACGCTGGTGCTGAAGCCCATACCGCCACCGGGCACCGCACGCAAGCAGCTCGACAGCATCCTGCACGATTCCCGGAAATCGGAAGCCGACGACAAGCTTCCCCCGGGCGGCGATTGGCAGAACCTGCACGAGCGCGCGCCTTACGATCCCGCCGTCCCGCCCGTACCGGAGCCGGTGCCGGTGGCCGGTCCCGCCGTGCCCACCGATGAGGCATCGCTGCGCGAATTCCTGACCACGCTCGCCCGGCAGATCACCACCACACGCCAGCAACTGAGACAACAGGATCAGGAGATCACCCGCCTGGAACAGGCGGTGGCGAAAGAGGAAGCGCAGCGCAAGCCGGTGACCGGCCTCAAGGAGGCGCCGAAGGAAAGCGACGCCCTGCGGCGTGCCCGCGAGGCGCTGGCCAAGGCCAAGGCCGCACGCCAGCAGACGGCCGAGCAGTTGCGCCGGCTCGAGGAACAAGAGAAGGCGGCCCCGAGGGGCCAGTAACGAGGAGAACACCCATGCGTGGCCTGGCAATCATTGGATTTTCCGCAGCCGTACTGTTGTCCGCATGCGCTTCAGAACCGCCCAGGGTTCCGCCTGCTGCCACCGCCCCATCCGCCCCTGCCACATCGACCCCGGCCGTCGTGACGACCGTTACCACGCCCGCCCCCGCGCCGCGACCGCGCGCCACCGGCACCCCGGAAGACGCACGCCGCCACATGGTGCGCGGCATGGCGGCCATCGAGATGGCCCGGTCCGATGCGGAGCTGGCCCGTGCGGAAGATGAGTTTCGCCTGGCAACCGAGATCGATCCCACGCTGGCCGCCGCCTGGTTCAACCTCGGCGCGGTGCAGTCACGCATGGGCCAGCTGGAAGAGGCCATCGCCAGCTATAACCGCTATCTCACCCTGTCGCCCAATGCCGAGGATGCGCCGCGGGTACGCGACGAAGTCATCAAGCTGCAATACCGCCAGGAACAAGTGGCCAAAGTGCATGCCCGCGCGGGCGCCTGGGTGGCAGAGGACGGTGCGTTTTACACCGTCACCGTGGAAGCGGACCACCTGCGTCTGAAAGGTTTCCGCCGCCCCGTGCCTGCGGATGAAGTGCTGGCCGTGTACCCGCCTATCGGCCCTCACCCGTTGGAGCCCGGCGAACGCATCGAATACCTGCTCTCGGCGCGGGGCGCTCGCGTGACCGGCCGGTGGACCCGCGAGCCGCTGCCGCGGGGGAAGTGCACGGTCCCCGCCGAGACCACCGACGTCGAGGGTGAACTGGACGACCGCGCCGGCACCCTCGTGCTGCTCCACATCCGCACCCTTTACCGCGCCGCCACGCAATTTTCCCTTATGAGTGATGACTACTGCCGCGAGGTCACGGTCACGGGGACGAAGAAGGTGGAGGAACGGATTTACGGCCCGCTGCCGAAGGGTGGACTGGGCGTAGTCCTCGCCGGTTTGGGCGAATGGTGGTTCGAGGGATTCGAGGACACCGGCACCCATGGGTGGCAAGGGCGCCTGGGCGTGAGCTTCGCCGCTGATTCCGCCGCCCATGCCGCCGGGCTGCGCGACAAGGACGAGATCCTGACCATCGACGGCGTGGCCGTGCGTACCCTGACCGCCGGCGAGGCCGTGCGGCGGCTGCGCGGTGAACCGGGTTCATCGGTGACGCTCACCGTCGCGCGCAAGGGGCACAACGAACCGATCACGGTAGTCATGGATCGCGTCGTCCTGGAGCACCCCAGGCACAACTGATGTGAACGGACGAAACGGAAGTGCGCGGGCGGAAAACACGATGAGGCCCCTTGCCCGCGCGTAGGTTTTCCTGACGCGTTAGCGCGTCATGCGGTCCTGAACATCGGTGTACCGCACGCGCCGCGCTAACCGTTCACCGGCCTCGAGACCGTGTGCCAACACATGGCCGAGCAGTTGCGACAGTTCGAGCAGCAAGGGTAAAGCGGCCCAAGGGGCCCGTGATGAGGAGAAAGACCCATGCGTGTCGTGAGAGTGAGCGTCCTGTTGTTCTCGGCGGTACTGCTGTCCGGGTGCGCGACACCGGAGCCGCCCAGGCGCCCGCCCGTGGCCTCGTCGGCAACGGCCGTCTCGGCACCTGCCACCACGACGCCGGCCGCCGTAACGACCGTTGCCGCGCCCGCACCCGCGCCGCGGCCGCGCGCCACCGGCACCCCCGAAGATGCGCGCCGCCACATGGTGCGCGGTATGGCCGCTATCGAGATCGCCAAATCCGATGAGGAACTGGCGGATGCGGAAGAGGAATTCCGCATGGCCACAGAGATCGACCCCACGCTCGCCGCGGCCTGGTTCAATCTCGGCGCGGTGCAATCGCGTATGGGCCGGTTGGAAGAGGCCATCGCCAGCTATAACCGCTACCTCACCCTGTCGCCCGACGCCGAGGATGCGCCGCGGGTACGCGACGAAGTGATCAAACTGCAGTACCTGCAGGAGCGTTCGGCGAAATCGCTCGCCCGGGCCGGCACCTGGGTGGCAGAGGACGGTTCTCTTTTTACGCTGATTGTAGAAGCTGACCGCCTGCACCTGAAAGGTTACCGCTGTCTTGTTCCGGCGGACGAAGTGAAGTGCGTCTACCCGCCTATCGGCCCTCGCCATGGGCCACCCGAGGAACGCACCGAATATCTGCTCTCGGTGCGGGGCGCTCGCGTGACTGGCCAGTGGACCCGCGAGGAGATGTTTTGTGGTAAGTGCTCGGTGCCCGCCGAGACCAGTAGCGTCGAAGGTGAACTGGACGACCGTGCCGGCACCCTCGTGCTGCGCCACCCCCGCACCGGCTACCTCGCCGCCACGCAATTTTCGCTCATGAGTGATGACTTCTGCCGCGAGGTCACGGTCACTGGGACGAAGAAGGTGGAGGAACGGCTCTATGGCCCGCTGCGGACGGGTGGCCTCGGTGCGACGCTGGTCGGTTTTGGTTGTCTGTGGTTCGAAGGATTCGAAGAGAGCCGCCATCATGGTTGGCAAGGGCGCCTGGGCGTGAGTATCGCCCCTGATTCCGCCGCCCATGCTGCCGGGCTGCGCGACCGGGATGAGATCCTGACCATCGATGGGGTAGCCGTGCGTACCCTCACCGCGGGCCAGGCCGTGCGCCGGTTGAGCGGCGAACCGGGCTCACCGGTGACGCTCACCATCGTGCGCAAGGGACACAAAGAACCGATAACCCTGATCATGCAGCGCACCGTCCTGGAGAAAGCTGAGCAGAAATTGATCGCTCCGGGCGGGAAAATTCCGCGTCGATAATGCCCGTTTTCATTCCTAACCGACCTGATCGGGGACAGGCCGCTGGTCTCGGCAGCTCACAGGGAAACCGCGGTCTGTCCTTTATCGTCCTTTGCCCGACACGAACATCGAACGCCGCACCTGCCCTGGTTGGACTGAGTGAATAAGTCATTGCGAAGAGGAGTTTCTGTCATGCGTCACGTTCTGATGGCGGCGTTCGCCGCCCTTTCCATGGCCGGTTGCGCCTCCAGCCCGGACGCACCCTATCTCGCTCCCGATCCCACCGCTGCGGCTACGGCAAAGCCCATGGCCGCCAAACCGGCCGCGCGCCCCAAGGCCACCGGCAGCCCCGAGGACGCACGGCGTTACATGTTGCGCGGCACGGCGGCCATCGAGATGGCCAAGTCCGATGCAGACCTGGCGCTGGCCGAGGACGAATTCCGCAAGGCCACGGAGATCGCCCCGCAGATGGCCGAGGCCTGGTTCAACCTGGGCGCCGTGCAGGTGCGGCTGGGGCGCTACGACGAGGCCATCGAGAGCTACCGGCAGTACCTGGCGCTGGCACCCGATGCGGACGATGCCGCCAAGGTGCGTGACGAATTGGTGAAGCTGGAGTTTCGCGCCGAGCAGCAGGGGCGGGTGCAATCGCGCGAAGGGATCTGGGTGGTCGAGTCTTCTGCAAGTTCGGCCGGGGCTTCAAAGTACGTGATGCTGCACTACAGCCAGGATTTCGCGCCCTACCGGCTTACCGTCGAAAACGGGCGCCTCGTGTTGCGTGCCGCGCGTCATGGCGACGTCTGGATTGACGGTGGGTTCCTTGCCAACGGAAGACACCCAGGGACCCTCGAGCGCGTGTTCGTGTTGGAAACGCGGGGCTTGTCACTGGTGGGCACCGGCAGGCGTGGTCCCTACCAATACGACACGTGTGGTGTGCCGCCGGAAGAACTGAATGTAAGCGGCGAAATCGATGATGCCAATGGGAAGATTACGCTGCGCTACCGGGAATCAAGCTACGAGGTGAGCCAGCAGTACAACCTGTTCTTGGACCCGGTGGCGTGTCTGGGGGTCAATCCCACGGGCGCGCACGAGAAGACGGTCGTGCTACGCGGGCCCTTGCCCCCGGGCGGTATCGGCGCAGACCTCTCATTCTACGAGGATCGGGTGAAGGTGCACCGGGACCTGCACCCGGGCTTCGAGGCCGCTGCCGCAGGCCTGAAAGAGGACGACATCATCCTGGCAGTGGACGGAGAACGCATCTCCGGCGTGGGCATGCCGGACTTCGAGATCCTCCGGCGTCTGCGCGGACAACCCGGCTCAGAAGTGGAACTCACCGTTTTGCACGAGGACACCAAGGAGCCGGTGACCTTACGCTTCCGCCGCGGACCCTTGCCGGATCGCAACATCAATTCGGTCGATCTTCCCTGGCTGCATTGAGGAGGTAGCACGCTTGTGAGCCCGGCCCGTGATGGATGTTTTTTATCGCGGACCGGGCTCTTGCCTGAATAAAGGACACGATGTTGTTTTCCTGCACCACCGGCACTTCGCTTCCGATGATCAATGTGCTGCCAAGAATCCGCCACAGTTGACAGCGTCACGAATGAGCTGCCATCGCGCTCTGGAATCACTTCACGTACGAAACGCAGATACTTTTTGGTGATCCCCGGCGGACAGGTTGCGGTGCAGTCGGAACTCCAATCCCGATAACCATGCCTTTATCCGTGGCCCTTGGCTCTCCGTGGTTCTCTCTATCTTCTCATCGTCCTGTAGGTCACGTTGGCGCGCAGCGGCTACGTGACACGGCGCCGGAAGCTGTCACGTAGCTTCGCAACGTGACCTACGTGTCGTTAAGGAAGCGCTGAATAAAGTCATCCTGATGCTTCAACCGCTTATGCGGACGAAAATGGCGGCACATCCATGTGCCACGGGAAGCGCCGAATGAATCAGCGTTTCCCTAAGAGGCAAGGTTCCACAAACCCAGCGCGCTGACCACCACCAGCCCCGCGCCGATGACGCGCTTGAAGCGGTGGTCGTTGCGCAGGATGGCGTCGTGGGCGCGCAGTCCCAGTACGTGGCCGATGGCGGCGACGGGCAGCAGGGCGAGGGCGGTGGCGAGGTGCAGGTCCACGCTCAGGGCGACGAAGGTGCTCATCTTGATGGCCACCAGAATGAACCACAGCACGAACAGGGTGTTGCGCAGCTGATCGCGCGCCACGTTGCGCATGTACACGGCCACCATGAGCGGTGCGCCGGT
>Ga0172382_10014415_pt1 | contig 10058 bp, 9 predicted proteins | sample Leawel138RmetaG_FD_122245 | JGI IMG/M metagenome (GOLD analysis project Ga0172382, IMG submission 122245) | Leachate microbial communities from a municipal landfill in Southern Ontario, Canada - Leachate well 138R metaG | ecosystem: Engineered > Solid waste > Landfill > Unclassified | place... | reverse complement strand
CATGGCCGAGCTCAACCAACCCATGATCGAGGAGGAAAATCAGCCCCTACACATCACCGCCAAAGCCGCCTGACGATGGCCCACGGCCACAGCCGAAATTACACCACCTTGACGGACGCGACCTTAAGATCCAAATCGGTTCCATCCGCGGAGACCTACCCCATCATCCCCAGGCAAATAATCATCTTTGACAGCCACGACCGATCGAACATAGATTGGTTAACAGTTGATCCAGCTCCTCCACCGGTATCATGTTCGGCCCATCAGAAGGGGCATTTTCCGGATCCTCATGCGTTTCAATAAACACGGCTGCGCACCCAACAGCAACCGCTGCACGTGCTAATGCCGGCACGAAACGACGCTCGCCGCCGCTACTCGTCCCCTTACCTCCGGGCTGTTGCACAGAGTGTGTCGCATCAAATATTATTGGATAGCCCGTTTCCGCCATAATCGGCAAAGAACGGAAATCCGTCACCAATGTATTATATCCGAAACTCGTTCCCCGCTCACAGAGCATGATCCGTTCATTGCTGGTCGATGCGATTTTCGCAGCGACATTGCCCATGTCCCAAGGAGCGAGAAACTGCCCCTTCTTAACATTCACGGCAGCTCCCGTCTTTCCTGCAGCTAAAAGCAGGTCCGTTTGACGGCACAAAAAAGCCGGAATCTGAAGCACATCAGCCACCTCAGCCACAGGCGCGCATTGCGATGCGTCATGCACATCCGTCAACACCGGACACCCGAAACGCTGTTTTACCCCGGCCAAGATTTCCAAACCTCTATCCATACCAACACCGCGCTGTGTTTGATATGAAGATCGATTGGCTTTATCAAAACTGGATTTGTAAATGAAAGATATGCCAGCCCTAATAGATGCTTCGGCAATTTGTTCCGCCATTATCAAGGCATGATCAAGAGTTTCAATTTGGCAAGGCCCTGCAATCAAAACCAGCGGCAGATCATTGCCGATATCTATATTTCCAACCCTTACATGCCTGTTTAGAACAACTTCCGCCATGAGTTACAATACTTTCTCGATACGCGTGACGTCGACGGGATTGTTGAGTTCCCAGAAAAACTGCCCCTTTGCCTCCACCTCCACGCAAAGAATTTTTTCACCATTTTCCAGAAAACGAAGCTGCTCCAACCCTTCATTCTCCTCCAAAATACCTGGCTGCCAGGAGGCATAGCGTTCCAGAGCTTCTGGCCGATAGGCGTAGACACCAACATGATGGAATACGGGAAGAGGCTCTATATCCTGCCCCTCGGGGATATAAGGAATGACCTCCTTGGAAAAATAGAGCGCCCGCCCATCGCGCGCGAACACCGCAGTGGTGCCCCCCACTCGCCCTTCCATACGATCAGCCCGAAAATGGCCGTAAGTTTCCTTGTCACAACGCAATATCGGCGTAGCAACCCCCACATCAGGCCGCTCACCCAAGCACCGGATTAAATCCTTCAGAAACCATGGGGGCGTCAACGGCGCATCCCCTTGGAGGTTGACAATCAAGTCAGGTTTCTCATCGAGCATTGCCAGAGCCTCGGCGCAGCGCTCCGTGCCATTGGCGCAACGCTCACCAGTCATGATGACCTTGCCTCCAAAGCTTTCAACGCATTCGGCAATGCGGCCATCATCTGTAGCGACGAAAACGCCCGCAACTCCTGGCACCTTAAGTGCGACTTCCCAAGTCCGCTGAATAAGCGGCTTGGAAACACCGTCTTTGCCCTTGAGTTGGACCAAGGGCTTACCCGGATAGCGCGACGAGGCATAACGAGCGGGAATCAGAATGATGACGGTCATGATGTCACTGCAGCCTTCAAACAATCATGTATGTGAAGGAGACCAGCCACCCCGCCGTCCCTATCCCCGACCAGGCAAACCGTAATACCATTTTTGGTCATCAATTGTACAGCATCACCCACCGTTATATCGTGCTCGACAAGCACGGGATTTATCGTCGCAATATCACCTGCTTTGCAGTGCCAGAGGCGGCTGACGTTGCGCCGCATATCGCCATCCGTAATGATACCGCACAAACGACCGTCATCGACGACGATCGCTACTCCAAAAGATTTTTCCGACATCACCACCACCACCTCCGCCATTGGGGTAGCAGGAGCGACAATCGGCAAGGCATCACCACGATGCATGATATCCTCTACCAGCAATAACCTCGCCCCCAATTCTCCTCCCGGATGATAACGACGAAAATCTTCTGGTGCCGTGCCGAGCATATGCACGAGGCCGACCGACAACGCATCACCGATTGCCAATGACAAAGTCGTCGATGTAGTGGGTGCCAAGCCATTAGGGCACACTTCCTTCACCGAGCCATAGGCGATTGTTGCCGTGGCGTTACGCGCCAATGTGCTGTCAGCACTGGCAGTAAGCGCAACGGTCTTGATCTTATGCGTCTTGCAATAATAAATAAGATCCGAAAGTTCGGAAGTTTCTCCGGAATTCGACAAAATCAAGACCGCACTATCTTTTTGAATGACTCCAAGGTCGCCATGGCTGGCTTCCGCTGGATGAACGAAGATGGCAGGCTTCCCAATCGATGAAAAAGTCGAAGCGATCTTTCGTGCGATATGACCGGACTTCCCGATTCCTGCTACAATCAGAGGCGAGGCGGAATCATGCAATATCTTTAGCGCCGCCACGAAATCGGCATTTATTCGATCCGCGAAATCTGACAATGCATCGGCTTCGGCCAGCACCGCTGCGCGGCAAAAGCCAATCAGCTCTTCCGGTGAAGTGGACGCGACATTTCCTCGATTTTTTTTCCCATCAATCTCAGCCACATAGACCCCCACAATCGGATCAGCGCGAGATGTCATCAACTTTTTCTCCACATTCAATTCCCGGCAGGCTGTCGGACTAATCCATTTGCATCGCCTATGGTTCCACACCCCTCCCGCAGCGGCTTTGTAATTTACCACGAATGCAGGGTCAAACGATCAACCCACGGAACACCAGCCGGCGATAATGTTTACAATGTTTCTGGTAGGAGCAACTCAAAGAGGTATGAGTGACGGGAGACACATCCGGGTATGAAAATCAAGAAAAACAAGGCTACCCCTGATTCGACATGCGAGCAAATGAACCCAAAGACTCAGCGGGACGGAAAATGACGATTTTTACCTCCAAAGCGATCTCCAACATCCCTGGCATTCTCCAGTTTCTGGATAACGACGCACAACAAGGCGAACCATGTTTCATTGGCTGGGGAATGAAACCATCGGGCCGACGTGCAAAAAATCTGGCAGAACATCGCGGGGCTGTTCCGGTATTTTTAGAAGACGGCTTCTTACGTTCATTTGGCACGGGCGACCTCTTCCCGCCTCTGTCGCTCGTCGTAGACAGATATGGTATTTATTACGACTGCACTCGCCCCAGCACGTTAGAAAATCTTCTAAATTCAGACATCGATCTGCTCGATGGCATTGCCGATGACGTCGCCCGAGCGCATGATCTCATTATCAAGCACAACCTTAGTAAATATAATCACGCCCCACCGCTTGATCTTGCTATGCTGCGCCCATCTGACCACAGACGTATATTAGTGGTGGACCAGACCGTTGGTGATCTCAGTATTTCTCTTGGAGGCGCCAACGCAGACACCTTTCAACAAATGCTGGATGCGGCACGCATCGAAAATCCAGGTGCGACAATTTATGTAAAAACGCATCCAGAAGTAACATCGGGGCGCAAGGGAGGCCACTATGACGCTCTTGAGGGCGATGAGCATACCGTTATTCTGCGTCATGCAATCAATCCCCTCAGCCTTATTCACCATATGGATCGGGTCTATGTGGTAAGTTCAACCATGGGCTTTGAGGCTCTACTCGCAGGTAAATCCGTCACCTGCTTCGGCATGCCCTGGTATGCCGGTTGGGGAGCCACAGACGACCGCCTTGCCTGTTCACGCAGAACAAAGCATCGCTCAATCGAACAATTGTTCGCGGCAGCATATTTTCACTATGCGCGCTATCTAAATCCGACAACCGGTGAACTGGGAACAATTTTTGACGGTATCAAGTGGTTGGTACGCCAAAAGGAAACAACACGACAAATCCATGGACGGGAAAGCCGGGGGCGACTGATCTGCATTGGATTCCGGCGGTGGAAACAAGCAAATATCGCACCACTATTTTCGCTTCTACCCAATCTGGTCAATTTTGTTCCAAGCTCTATCGCAGCACATGCACTATCTCCCAGATCAGGAGACACATTGCTCTGGTGGGGTAACCACCCTCCCGCCGGAGTTTTAGAACTTGCGGAGCGAAGTGGAGCTCGGACCATGAGAATGGAAGATGGCTTTATCCGGTCCGTTGGCCTGGGATCAGACCTCATCCCCCCCCTCTCTCTGGTGCTTGACGAACAAGGTATTTATTTCGATCCGCATACCCCCTCGCGCCTTGAGACTATATTGGCAAACAACGACTGCACTTTGGAGGAAATAGAACAAGCGCGCCTTGTCCGCCAATTCGTAGTCGAACACGGCATAACCAAATATAATATGGAAACACGCAAACCCGCGGACTGGCGTTCGGAAGGGCGCGACGTGGTCCTCGTGCCGGGACAAGTCGAAGACGACGCATCTATCCGTTTTGGTTGTTCAACCATCCAAACAAATGATGCACTTCTCGCCGCCGTGCGAAACGCCCGGCCTGAAGCTTTCATCGTCTATAAACCCCACCCCGACGTTCTTTCCGGCAACCGCAGGGGAAAGCTCGCACTGGACCAAGCGGAAAAATGGGCCGACCATATTGAAACCAAGTTATCCGTCGTCAGTTGTATAGAAAGCAGTAACGAGGTGCATACGATGACTTCCCTTACCGGGTTCGATGCACTGTTGCGCGGCAAGAAAGTTGTGACCTATGGTCAACCCTTCTATGCTGGTTGGGGTCTTACCGAAGACCATGATAGAAATGGAATGGCCCTTCAGCGCCGCGCCAGAAAAATTTCACTCGATGAATTAGTTGCTGCTACCCTACTGCGTTATCCACTTTATTGGGATCCGGTTCTTAAGGGCTACACAAACTGCTTGGCAACAATCCATCGGATCGCCACCAAACTCGATACGCTCGAACAAAGTGGCGATCTTCGTAAATTAAAACCCGGCTATGTTCGCCGCCAAATACGCAAGGCCCGAATACTGACGAAAGCCTGGCTTTCACAAAAATAATATCGCGCCCTTACAAACCAAGCGCGACACGAGCACTGACCGCAATCTGGTATATTATCTGGGTAAGTTCAGTAAAGATTTGACGCGATTTCACACCTACCTTAGGCAGAACTAATACCTCGTCTCCTGCCTCTATGGGGGAGCGTCGTCCGCCAAAATTCATGGTCCGAGCGCTAGCATCCGTCTCGGCAAAGCTTCCGTCCTGACGAGCGACAATGACCTTTGTCGCACTCGCCTTATTGGTATAGCCCCCCGCTCTATCGATGTAATCCTGCACTCTCAAACGAGAATCATAAGCAACCGCATTGGGGAAAACGACCTCGCCACTCACAAGAACCAGGCCGTCCCTTACTGGCACTTTTATGATGTCGCCGTTTTCAAGCAGCAAGTTGCCGCGATCTGCTGCTTGAGAGATTACGACCTGCCCCCGCGGTTCGATTTTACGGGCTCTATCGACCCATTTCAGAATCATATCCGCTTCTTGGCGGCGTAATGTCGCTTCCTGAGCTGTCCCTGAACGCGCATTGAGAGCCGCAGATTCCAATGATCGCAAAGACACCTCTAGTAAATCTTTCTGCCGCTCCCTAACGCTCTGGCGAAATAATTGAATATTTTCCGGTGATGAACTATGGGTATACCGAACTTTCCCGAGTAAATCGCCGAGACGAGATCCGTAAGGCAAGATATATTCTTGCGGACCATCGGTTTCTCCCTCCACCCGTACGGTGATAGTGCCAGGCCTCTTATCCGCCGTGAAAGCCAGTTCATCACCATCCTCTACTATTACGCTGGCACTTTCACCAATCGGGTAATATTCCGTATTCCTGATAACCCCCTGATTCCGGATAATCCGAACATGAGTAGCCTCGGGCTTAGGCTTTGCGAGCGCTATCAAATCTGAGAGCAATACGGACTTTTGTGAAAATTCAAACCGTTTGGCATTTTCCGCCAACCCTGTGACCTTCACCGTGTTCTTACGCATAGCAACGAAAATCACGTCACCATCAGCCAATTGCACCTGAGGAATTTCACCGTTCAACAGGAAGTCATAAAGATTGATCCTAGCCCGGATAGCCGCACCACGTTTCACCTCTATTGAAAGAAACGACCCTCTCTCCGGATCAATGCCCCCCGCCTGATCCAGATAATGGAGAATGCTGTCCATGCTAGTACCGGCATAAGAGCCTGGTCGGTGAACGAAACCACCTACATAGATGCGTACAGGCTGGGCGGCAGCCAAACTCGCATAAGAAAAAACATTAGACCGAAATACGCGCCCGACGGCTTGATCGACAACTTTCTGAAGATCCTTGTTCCGTACGCCGAGCATCCGCACTGGCCCGACATTAGGTAGAAACACATTGCCTTGCGGGTCGACAGTCAATGATGCCTGAAATTCAAACGCACCCCATAGACGAACCAGAACCTTGTCGCCCACATTAATCACATAGTTTGGATTATATTGAGCAGCCTCCTGATGTGCAAAAGCACCGGTAAATAAATTAGCCCCGAATACATCACTTTGAAGATTGGTCGAATAATCGAAATTTTGAGGTTGCGTCGGATCGACTTTTTCCACCTCACCTTCAATCGGCCCAGCCTGGTCACGCGCTTTCACAGCCGCAATCCGCGCCTCATCTTCCGCACTTCCGCCCCCCGAAGAAAGCCCCTGCCCTGTTGACAGGCGCGCATAGGAATCAAGCACCTCAGCCTGAGACCATGCGGAAGGAATGAAGGCCATCATAGCCAGCGCGCAGAACAAAGGGGTGACATATTTCAATAGCATTTACATTCAGTCCCTATGATCTCTGATAATCGCGGCTAGCAGGTGAAAAACACCAGCAAGAAGCATTGCCACAATTGTATAAAGTAAGGCTTCGTATAACCGCCTCGGCTCCTCAGGATGTTCAGGCAAAGAGGGGGCCTGTACTATAGACATTTTCTTCACCGCGCGGGTGCTCTCGACCCGCCCCTTTTCCAGCGCGACAAGGGCTGTTTTATACATGTCCTGGGAGAATTTCGCATTCATCTCAAGCCGTTGGAATTCTTCAATCTTGCTGTTCAACTTCCCTCCTTGCGGAGCAGCAAGCTTGGCATTCTCTTGATCGATCTGCTCGTTGACGGCGTCAATTTGCTGCTGCAATTCAACAAGGGCTGGATTATCCGCAACCAGATACGCTTGCATGGCGCTCAATTTTGTCTGCAACTCCGTTCGCTGCGCCTCGAGTTTGGCAATGATTGCACCTATGGCTTCCGTTGCCGCCTGAGGCGAAACGAGGCCGTTCTGATTCTGATAATCGAGAACGGCCTTGCGTGCAGCCATGGCCCTGTGACCGAGGATATCCACTTCCTTTTCCAGAAAATTGACCTGATTGCGGGCTAGGTCATGCGCCATGGCATTCATGAAATTTTCGCCTTCGCGCACCAGCATGGTAGTGATTTTTTGCGCCGTTTCGGGACTAAATCCTTGCGCCTTGATCACCAGGACACCCGTATAATCATCATATTCAATGGAGACCCGCGACAGATAATATCGCCGCAAATCCTCGATCGTTGGATCGGACCACATCCTCGAAAATGGATCGATATGCCAAGAAGAATAATGGTCGCGAAGATCCATCTCCTGGTCCAGCTTACGGACCATATCAACCGATCGCAAATAATCGCGAAGGATGAGCTGGTCTCCTCGACTGGTAGCCCCCCCGCCAGTCAAAAAACTGGGGAGATCAATTCCAGCGGCGCCACCAATTTCTGTGCGTTGTACAATCACATGCGCTTCGGACACATAGCGGTCGGAAGCGATAAAAAGCCAATAAGCCGCCGACATGACTGAAAAGCCAAGGGCAATAGCAAGAATCGGACTGCCTCGCAAAAAAGGCCACAAACCATTTTTTGCGAAACGACTGGTCCGTGACGCAAGGTCAGTGAATTGCAGGTCGAGAACCTCATGCTTCATCAGGAAACCCAGTCATTATATGCGTGCAAAGCGTCATCAATTTTATCGAACCAATGGGCTTGGCCTTCATGTAGCCAAATACCTGCCTCACAAAACTCCCTGAGCGTCCCTTCCGAATGCGACACCATAATCAGACTGGACCGACCAACAAGATCTATAAACGCTTGGCTTGCTTTTTTGCGGAAAGCGACATCTCCAACCGAGGTAATTTCATCCGAAATATACACATCGAAATCAAACGCCAGCGAAAGTGCAAACTGCAAGCGAGCCCTCATACCGGAGGAATAAGTTTTCACAGGCTCTTCAAAGGCTTCGCCGATTTCTGCAAAGGCCTGAACAAATTCAAGCTTTTCGGGAATTTCTCGCTCTTTTCCATGAATGCGGCAGACGAATTTCGCATTTTGTCGGCCAGTCAATGACCCTTGAAGACCGCCACCAAACCCCATCGGCCACGACACCCTGCACTGCCGATCAACAGTCCCCCGCGTCGGCTGATCGACGCCACCGATAATGCTGAGCAAGGTCGATTTTCCGGCACCATTATTACCTACCAACCCTACATTAACATTAAGTGGAATGACAAAATTCACACCTTCAAGCACCCATCTCCCGGGCCCATGTTCAGTACGGTAGCGCTTGTAGAGATCTTGAACGGCAATCACTTCGTCACCATCAGGTTAGCGAAACGCCGATGCAACAACAAACCAATAAAAATACCGCTGATGGCTATACTATAAAGATAGGAAATCCCGGCCCCCGGAGCAGCATAGTAATATGATGAAAAACCTTGCCTTACGCATTCAAGACCATGAGCTATGGGGTTGATGAGAAACCAATCACGATAAGGTTCCGGTATACTCGCAATTGGGAACATTACCCCAGAAACGAAATAAAGCGGCATCATTACAAGGTTGGTGATCTGTCTTACCTCTGGAGCGATTTCAGTACCGGCGGAAACAATCAAACCCACAGCGCATCCCAGAAGCCACAAACCAAAAAAAGCTTCCAGCACCATCAGGGGATCCGCAGGCATCACATCATGGCCCATCAAGGAAAGCCCGAACAATACCACCAGCACGACCGCAACCATCAAAATCAGTTCCAGAACGCCTCTCATCAAAACAGTGTCAATTGGCAAAACCTGACGATAGGCGAATAGAGCACGATTCGAATCGATCGCACCACCTGTCTGATTGGCGGTTCGTCTAAAAAGAAAAAAGCCCTGCACCCCCAAGACCAGCCAAACCAGTGTATCAATGCCACCAATCGTGTGCTGCCGAATGCCGGCATAAAGGAACCCTAATATCCCCATATGAGCAACCGGTTCAGCAATCAGCCAGAACCAGGCCCCCCTGCTAGAAAAGAGACGAGCAAGCGCTTCTCGCAATAGCAAAGCTTTCCATACGGACAGCGTGATTCTGAGAGAATTGCGATACAATAACAAATCACATTCCAGATTTTTCACTACACCCGAACAGAAAGTGTTCGAAAGCCGAGTCACGACCGGACATGGCGACAAAAGGGAAGCGTTGTGCGCCAGAAACAGGTGACAGGCCCCTAGTCTGCCGACCGGTCGCTGTCAAACCTTCGACCGAGGAGAATGCCCCCCCTTCCATGATTGCCGTTCGGCATTTGCTCGCATCCTCAGGCGACACCAAGTTTCCGATCACGACACACCCATTGACTACAGCTATATCTCTACGCCTGACACCCAAAGGCTGACAATAGGCTGAACAGATCACATCCGACGAACAGAAAGACTCATTCTCCGATGCGCCATTGGAAAGGACGGAATGCTCTTGACGTGGGGAAGGAAACATAGGAAAGCCGCCTCATCGCGGGTGTAGCTCAATGGTAGAGCAGAAGCTTCCCAAGCTTACGACGAGGGTTCGATTCCCTTCACCCGCTCCATT
>Ga0172382_10014413_pt1 | contig 10061 bp, 7 predicted proteins | sample Leawel138RmetaG_FD_122245 | JGI IMG/M metagenome (GOLD analysis project Ga0172382, IMG submission 122245) | Leachate microbial communities from a municipal landfill in Southern Ontario, Canada - Leachate well 138R metaG | ecosystem: Engineered > Solid waste > Landfill > Unclassified | place... | reverse complement strand
CCTTCCGCACAGTTTGCCTTAACCCAGGCCAGCGCCTTTTTGAATTCTTCCTGATCATAAATGCCAAGGTCGATCCTTCGTTTGACTTCGACAGAATCGACAAACTCATTTCTCATTCCCAGGTATTCCTGGAAAAAATCCGGATTTACCATCGATCCGGCAATCCCCATGGACGTGTAACCAATCGAGAGATACGACTTTCCTTTGATCACCGCAGAAGCCAGCGCAGCCTTGGTAAACCGGAGTATCTTTTCCTGAACATCTTCGGGAATGGTGGTATCATTGGCATCCTGCACATGACGACCGTAAATGCCGAATGCAGGCAAACCTTTCTGGGTATAACCGGCCAGCGCCGCGGCAAGATAAACCGCCCCGGGCCGCTCCGTTCCGTTGAAGCCCCACACTGCCTTTGGGATGAGCGGATCGCTGTCCATGACCTCGCTGCCGTAACACCAGCAGGGAGTTACCGTCAGGGACACGCCTACCCCCTCGCGCGAAAAAAGATCCGCGCACCTTGCTGCATCGGCCACACCGCCGATCGTTGTGCCGGCAATCACGCATGTCACTTTTTCACCTGACGGAAACCGCAGGTTTTCTTCAATAAGCCTCGCTGCAGCCTTGGCCATGTTCATGGTTTGTACTTCGAGCGATTCGCGAATCCCGTTCTCGCGACCATCGATGACCGGACGAATTCCTACTTTAGGAAGACGTCCAATTAACCTTTCGTTCATCATTTGAATTATTTTGCTTGTTTATTGTGCTGTACTGTGCTGCTAAGTTAAGCGATTTTTTTTTATGTGGATCATGTTTGTCAACATGTTTGAAAAAAATTAGCTTTGTAAACGAAATTAAACACCTGACTATGCCGATCCTGAAACTTAAACTCCACTGGCAGATACTCATTGCCATCATCCTTGCGGTTCCTTTTGGTTATTTTATGTCGGAACAGGTCCGCTACACGGGTTGGCTGGGTGATCTTTTTCTCCGGGCGCTGAACATGGTGATTGTTCCGCTTATTTTCAGTTCGATTGTGTGCGGCATCACCAGTATGGGGAACGGGAAAAATCTGGGACGTCTGGGACTGAAGACAATTTCTTTTTACCTCTTCACGTCATTGCTTGCCATCGTGACAGGGTTGACGCTGGTAAACCTTATTCGTCCCGGCGTTGGCGTGGACCTGGGTTTTGCGGCCAGGGTGGAGGGATTGCCGGCAGAAAGCCATCAGGTATCGGATCTTTTTTTGAACATGGTCCCGTCGAATATTATTCGGGCCATGGCCGACGGGCATGTGATGGGGGTGATCATTTTCGCGGTTATTTTTGGTTTTTTTATTGGCCGGGTCAAACCGGGGTACGCGAAAAGCCTGACGGTATTTTTTGAGGGGTGTTTTGAGGTGATGATGAAGGTGACGTTGTTCATTATCCGGTTTACACCGTTTGGCATTTTCGGACTTGTTTCGCGTGAGATTGCCGGCCATGCGGACCAGTTGGGCGTGATCGCCGGAAGCCTTGCAGTCTACGTTCTTACGGTATTTGCCGGATTGGCAATCCACATGTTCATCACCTTGCCTTTGACTGTTAAATGGTTGGGAAGGGCGAAACCATACCGGCATTTAAAAAACATGGCCACTCCCCTGCTTACTGCATTTTCAACAGCCTCGTCAAGTGCAGCCCTGCCTCTGACGATGGATGCGGTGGAGCATAAAAGCGGGGTTTCCAATACCATTTCAAGCTTTACCTTGCCTTTGGGGGCCACGGTCAACATGAACGGCACGGCCTTGTATGAATGTGTGGTCGTGTTGTTTATCGCGCAGGTTTATGGCATTGACCTCACCTTGGCCGATCAGGTTCTGATCGTGGTCACTGCCCTTCTCACTTCCATTGGCGCTGCCGGAATTCCGATGGCCAGCCTGGTGATGATCACCGTCATCCTGACGGCGGTCAGGCTTCCGTTGGAAGGCCTTGGCCTGGTCCTGGCGGTAGACCGGATCCTGGACATGTGCAGAACGACCGTGAATGTGTGGGGAGATAGCTGCGCCGCGGTGATTATCGCTAAAAGCGAAGGAGAAACCACAAATGTGTAATCTCCGTTCAGGTTGGCGGTATAAAAACCTGAAAAACGCAACCTGAAGTCCTGCTGAACTACAGGCTTTCCTTCGCGTAATAGTCGTTCAGCGAAATCAATTCTTTGGAACCGCATACAGGACATACCTGTTCAGCGTGTTCAAAGACATTGAATCTGGCCTGACAGGTATTGCAATGAAACCAGTTTTCGTCGAACCGGAAATTGCCTCCTTTAATCAGCAGGTCTTTCCCTTCCACCATCGACCGGGCTACCTTATTCCGGGCAGCTTCATAAATCCTGGTCAGCGTGGGCCGGGAGACATTCATGCATACTGCGGCCTCTTCCTGAGTGAGGTTGTCATAATCCAACAACTTGATCGTTTCGTACTCTTCAAAAAAGAGCATGATTTGCTCGGATCTGTTTCGTGGTCCGTAAACAGATAAGCCTTTGATTGCAGGTGGTGCTAATAAGCGCCTGTCTCTTTTTTTCCGTGGCATTTATCGTTGATTAATTTTGTTTAGCAAATAATGGTCGGCGAGTACCAGGGCGGCCATGGCCTCAACAATAGGCACCGCCCGCGGAAGAACACAGGGATCATGACGTCCTGTGGGGTGGATCGTCGTTTCGTTTTCTCCGGTATCGACTGTTTTTTGTTCCCGGAGCAGCGTTGCGATGGGTTTGAAAGCTACGTTGAAGTAAATATCTTCACCATTGCTTATGCCACCCTGGATGCCCCCCGAATGGTTTGTTTGGGTTCGTATGCCGGAAGGTGTCGGAATGAAAATATCGTTATGTTCCGACCCGGACAGTCTTGTTCCTTCAAAGCCTGACCCGTATTCAAAACCCTTCACGGCGTTAATTCCAAGCATGGCATGGCCCAGATCGGCATGGAGCTTGTTGAAAACCGGTTCGCCGAGTCCCGCCGGCACTCCGGTGATTACACACTGTACCACACCACCGACTGTATCATGATTGCGGCCGGCTTCCTCGATGCGCGCGATCATTTTTTCAGCCGTGCCGGTATCGGGACACCGTACGATGTTCGACTCGATCAGGTCTAAATCCAGTTTCCGGTAGCTCTTTTTTAGTTCCACGTTCCCCACCCGGCACACAAATGCGCGGATGCGGATTCCGTTTTCTGCCAGCAGCAACCTGGCCACTGCCCCGCCAACCACACGGGCAATTGTTTCCCGGGCCGAAGAACGGCCTCCTCCCCGGTGGTCCCTGCTTCCGTATTTTTTATAATAGGTATAGTCTGCATGAGAAGGACGGAACACCTCTTTCAGACTGTCATAATCCTGCGAATGCTGGTCTTTATTCCGCACGATGAAGCCGATCGGCGTGCCCTGGGTCTTTCCCTCAAAAATGCCGGAGAAGAATTCCACCTGGTCGGATTCGTTCCGCTGGGTGGTGATCTTCGACTGTCCTGGTTTACGCCGGTTCAATTCTTTTTGGATAAACTCCAAATCCATTTCAATTCCCGGCGGACAACCATCAATGACTCCACCGATCCCCGGACCATGGGACTCGCCAAATGAGGTTAAACGAAATAAGTGACCAAATGTATTCATCGGTGATTTCTTTATGAACAACCGCAGCCTGAGCCGGAATGCGCATGACCTCCGCCTTCACAGTCACATCCTTCATCACTGCAGCCGCAGCCCCCGCCGCACCCGCAACCGCCCATGGTTGCCGTAATCTCCTCTTCAGAAGCATCCCTTACTTCCAGGACGTGGCCTTTGAAGAACAGGTCCTCACCTGCCAACGGATGATTAAAATCCATTCTGACGGTTTCCTCCGTGATTTCCAGCACAAGCCCGTTCATCCGTTGACCGTTGGTTGTCATCATCGGAACCGTATTCCCGACCGACACGATCTCTTCATCAAATTTTCCGTCAACAATGAAAACCTGCCTGGGAAGGTCCACAACGGCATTTTCATCCAACTCCCCGTAGGCATCCTGGCAGCGCAGGTTGATTTCAAAGGATTTCCCTGCTTCGAGACCTTCCAAAAAGGATTCAAACTTGGGAAGCATCATCCCTCTTCCGTAAACAAAGGTCAAGGGTTTCTCGTCCGTCGCCTGCTCAATCAATTCTCCTTCAGTCCCGTCCAGTCTCAGATCGTAGGTCAGAGAAACCATTTTGTCTTTTGCAATTGACATATTATTTAGATTAAATTTTAATAATTCCTACACAAAGAAATAAAAAAACCTGTTAGCAAGGTACACAATCCCGATTTATTTATGGTAAACATTGCAATTCACAATTGGTTTATCCACCCCGGACAAAGTTTCAAAACAGGTGCCGTTTTTTTTGAAAGTTTGGTCAGGAGACTTATTTATTATCATACCAACTGCGTCTCTTGTCGACCTTCAGGTCTTTGAGCATGGAAGAGGACGCGTTCAGGGTAAAACTGTAACTTTTACGGTCACCAAACGGAACGAAGTTGAAGCTCATGTTAAAGCAGTGAAGATTTCGCGAAACATTGAACGTGGTAAAAGAAAACTTTCTTGCTTCGATATCAAAGTTAGTCGTCAGCCGCATGTTCCACTTCTCAGTCAGGGTCAGACTTCCGCTGAAATTAAGACTCTGGTTGACAGATGCTTTTTGATTCGGATTGGGTCGGCTGTAACTCAGACTGTAATTAAAATTGAAATCCCAGGGAAGCTTGAAATCAGCATACGGGAGAACCGGAAACGGACTGAACGGAAGTTCCCGTTCTGTTTCCTCTGTCCCCTCTGCCGGTTTTTCGGTTGCTGTCGCGGACTGGCTTTTATCCTTCGACTTAAAGGACATGCCGAAAGAAAGGTTGGCATTGGTCAACCGGCCCAGCTTAGCCAGTCCTTGCTCATGATTCCAGGTGTAGGCATGATAGGCCCGTCCGGATTCGTCGGTCATGTACGGGTTGAGCGTTCCGCCAAAATTAATGGCCACATCCTTGATGGTGGTGCGCCCCCTGATCGAGATATTACTGAGGTTCATCGAGTCGGCAACCAGGTTGTATGAGCCGCTGAGACTCAGGTTATCGATAATTTTGACTTTTTTATATTTTTGATCTTCAGCGTCGGCGCCCGTGCTTTTGGCGGTGTCGTTCTTTGCCAGCACTTTTGCCTCCACGTTGTTTGCCAGGCTAAATGTGATTGCCCCGCTTTCGCCACGGCCTGACGATCCAAAAACAGCGCCTTCAAAACGGTTGTAGAAAACCTCCTTCCCGTCTTTATCAAGATAGCTGTCCCAGAACCCGTATTTCGGGTCTCCAAAATCGGGGCGGTAACTGAAACTCATCGACGGCGTCACCTTGTGCCGGATCGCTTTTAGCCGGGAATCCTGATTTTTCATCAGGTACATCCCGTAAATGTTCGTCGAACCGCTCAGGCTGTAGGAATATTCATAATTTCGTTTGAAGCCGTAAATAGTGTCGATCACTAACCTCTCTGTTTGTGCGATCCCATCAAAAGAATAGTTCCTCTCGACAGACTGGGTATACCAGCGCTCCGAGTAACTCACACTGGGACTCATGTTGATGTATTTCAATAGGTTAAAGCTTGGAAGTGTGATCGGGATAGAATGCTTCCACCCGTTACTCCAATCCCGGATCAGCGATTTTTTCAGGATTTCATCTTCTTTCGCGGTAATTGAATTTTTGATATTTCCGGTGTAGCTGAATCCGATTTTCTCATAGAATTTAAGCTTCCCCGACCTGTTTTTCGACCTGAACGGATAGATTTTGGACATGTTAAACGTCATTTCCGGGAAACTGAGTGTCAAGGTCGAATCGGTCGAATTTTGCGAATGCCTGAAGTTGACCGACATGTTGAAGGGCGAATTTTCCCATTTTTTTGTATAGGAAATGCTGGACGATTTCGTTGTGCTCAGGTAGTTCTGAATGTTATTGGAGTTCTCCTTGTCATAGCTGCTGGTCGAAAGGTTGACGTTGGCCGAAAAAGTCTGAAAGGGGTTGGCCTTGCTGTCCTGTGAATGAGACCATCTCAGGCTGAATCCTTTGGTTTCGTACGAATTTGGCAAATCCTTCTCGCCGTATTTGTTGATATTATAGGAAAAGTTGAAGTTGCCCGAGAACTTATACCTTTTTTTATAATTGGTCGTAACATTGGTTGCCCAGGAGCCTTTTGAATAGATATCCCCTTTCAGGGTGAGGTCGTAGTAAGGACTTGCCGCAATGTAATATCCCCCTTCCCGCAGAAAAAAACCACGGTTTTGTTCTTCTCCGTAAGTCGGGATGATGATTCCTGACGAATAGCTGGGGGAGTTCGGAAAAAACCCAAAGGGCAGTATCGGAAAATAAAGCGGGAAATCTTCCAGAACCATATAGGCAGGACCTGTGATGATCTTTTTATTGGAGATCACTTTGGCCTTGGTCATGTTCAGGTAGAAATGCGGGTGTTCGGCGTCGCAGGTGGTGTACTTCCCGTTTTTCATGATGAACACTTTCTTGTCAATCTTTTTTGTCCGGGCACCCTGAACGTATCCCTCCCCTTGCTGGGTACGCACGTCCTCAATGATTCCCTTCTGGGTCTTAAAATTATACCGGATCGTTTTACTTTCATATTCGTCCGAGCCGTCTTTAAAGACCGGAGGGCCCTGCGCGACACCGGCCGTGTCTTTGACCCCTTCCGCATAGACCTCCTTGCTGTTCAGGTCGAGCGCAATATAGTCTGCCTTCAATTCAATATCCTGATAGGTCACCACCGCTTCCTTGTAAAGAAATACCTTTTTCTGATCGAGCGAAATGACAATGGAGTCGGCCGCATTATAGTTGATCGGTGCTTCCAACATGGGGGCCGGCTCTTTTCTGACCGTATCGGTCTGCAAACTGTCGGCCGGTATCCCTGCCACGCGGAGCGAATCGATGACCGGGACCGTGTCCGTGCCGGCGATGGCGTGTGGCAACAGCGTAGCGCCAGAAACGGCGACTGTGTCCGAAAGTGCCTGAGGTACAGGGGTTAATACGGTATCCCGCATCAGCCCGGACCCAGGATCAAGAGACTTGCCTGAATCGGGTAATTGCCCGGCTCCAGCGGTGAAGCAGACCAGTAACAGCAGATATGTCGTTAGTTTCCGGATCAAGTTACATGCTAAAAAGCCTTCATGGCACATTGGTTTGCAAAAATATAAATTCATTGCCGAGAAATTCGTGAACAGGTGAAAAATAATCTTAATATTTCTATTTTTGTTTCTTTAGATCAAAAAATCATGGAAAGCAAACGATGGCTGTTTTTGCGTGTTTTTCTTTTTACCTTGTTTGTCGGCCATGTGACCTTCGCAGGATATTCTCAGGGAAAGGCATTTACAGTTGTGATTGACGCGGGTCACGGGGGACAGGATCCGGGAGCCGTCTATCGAAACATCCGGGAAAAAGATGTGGTTTTACGGCTTGCCTTGAAATTGGGCAGTTATATCAAACAAAACATGCCCGGCACAAAGGTCATCTATACCCGGGACCGGGATGTCTTTATTCCGTTGCACCGGCGGGCAGCCATTGCCAACAGCAGTAAAGCCGATCTTTTCATCTCGCTTCATGCCAATTATTGCAGCACGCCCTCGATTTCCGGGACCGAAACATTTGTGCTCGGGTTACACCGTTCGAAGGAAAATCTGGAAGTCGCCAAGAAAGAGAATGCGGTGATCCTGATGGAAGAGGATTATACCACCAGGTACGAAGGGTTTGACCCCAATTTGCCCGAATCTTATATCATGTTTGAAATGGTCCAGGATGAATACCTCAACCAAAGTATCATGATCGGAGCGCTGATGCAGGAACAGTTTAAGAACCGCGCTGCCCGCAAAGACAGAGGGGTGAAACAAGCAGGATTCCTCGTTCTCAGAAAGATTGGAATGCCGGGAATTTTGGTCGAAGCCGGGTTTCTCAGCAATTCGAATGAGGCACAGTACCTGAATTCGGAGAGAGGCCAAACCAGCCTGGCAACAGCGATTTGTCAAGCGTTTAAGTTGTATAAGTCGGCGGTGGAGACCCGGAGTGATTTCAGGCTTGTTGCGCAGGGACGCGCAGAAGAAAACGTGAACCCGGTCGTTTCTGAAGGAGAAGGCGAAGTCGCTGAAGAACCAAAGGCGATCCCGGAACAGGCCGTTGATGAAGGGATTTATTTCAGTGTTCAACTGGCGGTTACTTCTTCCAGGACAGACCCCACCCCTGCTAATTTTAAAGGACTGCAGCCGGTTTATGTCATTCCCTATAATGGCCGTTATAAATACCTGTATGCCAGGGAACGTTCATACCGGGAAATTCAAAAAAAGAACGCCGAGGCCAGGAGGTTCTATCCGGATGCCTTTGTTGTCGCGTTCAAAAACGGGAAACAGGTTCCCTTGAAAAGTGTTTTGAATCAGGAAAAGCGGTAACGAACTTTTTTGCTTTCCAGCGGAATCTGTGGTAATATTGTAATCGGAATGAAGAAGCTGTAAGCTGTGAGCTGCAAGTACGGCCATGCGGACTTTGAACTGAAATAACCATATAATCATTTAAACAGATGAAGGTAACCCGACATACCAAATTAGGAATACTCATTACAGTCAGTGTTGTCATCTTTTTATGGGGGATGAATTATTTGAAAGGAATCGACTTCTTTAAAAAAAATACGACTTATTATGTCCTGTATTCCCGCATTGACGGACTGGTGAAATCGAGTGCCGTCACCATCAACGGATACCAGGTCGGGCAAGTCAGGGATATCGGTTTCTCCAACAAAAACGATGGCAGCCTGCTGGTGAGTTTTATCCTGGAAGGCGATTTTCTTCTTCCCAAAGGTTCGGTGGCCAGGATCGTTTCGAGCGATATCATGGGTACCAGATCGATCAAACTGGAGATTAATCCCTCGAATGACTACTACGGGAATCATGATACGATCCCGGGATCGATCGAAGGCGATCTGAAAGAACAGGTGAGCATGCAGGTACTTCCATTGAAGAACAAAGCCGAACAGTTGCTTCTGTCGCTCGACTCTGCGATTACCGTGGTCACTTACATCTTTAATAAGGAGGCCCGCGAGAACCTGGCTGAAAGTTTTGAGCATATCAACCAGACCATTATGAACATTAAAGAGACTTCGGGGATGCTGAATGAACTCATGCAGTCACAATATGTCAATATTCAGGGGACCATCGCGAATCTGAAACAGATCACCGATACGCTGAATTCCAGCTCGGGCAGTTTTTCCAACATTGTTGAGAATGTTTCCGGCATCAGCGACAGCATCGCCTCGATGAATATCCGGCAGGTTCTCCTGGATGTTTCGCAGGCGACCGAAGGACTTCATTCCATCATTCAAAAGGTCAACAACAGTGAAGGTACGGCCGGTCTTCTGATCAATGACGAGGAACTGTACCGGAACCTGGCCCGACTGGGTGTGAGCCTGGACGGCCTGGTGAACGATCTTCGCAACAATCCAAAGCGCTACGTGCATTTTTCGGCGTTCGACCTGGGCAAACAGATTTACATCACGCCGCGAAAACCCGCCGAAGTCAAGGAATCGAAATATGTTTATAAAGTCAACCTGGTTTCCAGTCCCACGCGCGTGAACACCGAAAATCCCTTGTTCAAGCCATTTCAGCCGGTGGAAGAACTGGTCATCGCGGGCATTTATAATTATCTTACCGGTGGAACTTCCGATTTTGACGAAATCTCGGTACTGGGCGACCAGGCAAAGAAGGTTTTTCCGGATGCAAACGTTGTTGCGTTCAGGAACGAACGTCCGGTAAAACTGGAAAAAGCGCTGAAAAAAATAAATCAGTAGGATACGAACATAAAGAAAATTTAAGAATTGATCAGCAAACTCCTTTGCCCCCGTGACTTACGAAAAAGTTGATATTAATTAATTGATATACAAGGACTTGAATAATGTAGTTTTTTTTTAGAAAATAAGTCCCTGAGCCATACGGCGGTTATAATTATTTCCAGAAAGTCAAGTCATTTTTCATTTTTTTTATTATTTTTTTTTCAACAAATTTGTTTCCGGGAAAGCT
>Ga0172382_10014412_pt1 | contig 10062 bp, 10 predicted proteins | sample Leawel138RmetaG_FD_122245 | JGI IMG/M metagenome (GOLD analysis project Ga0172382, IMG submission 122245) | Leachate microbial communities from a municipal landfill in Southern Ontario, Canada - Leachate well 138R metaG | ecosystem: Engineered > Solid waste > Landfill > Unclassified | place... | reverse complement strand
CCCTCGCGCCCCATCCCGCCTTCGAGATCGAGGGCGCGGCCCGGTCCGGGCGGTGGCTGGTGACCTGCGATCATGCCTCGAACGCGGTGCCGGACTGGGTGGCGGGCGGCGACCTCGGCCTGCCGGCCGCGGACATGGCCCGGCATATCGCCTGGGATCCGGGCGCGGCCGGGGTGGCGCGGGCGCTGGCGCTGCGGCTCGACAGCCCCTGCCTGCTGTCGCGGTTCTCGCGCCTCGTCATCGACCCCAACCGTGGCGAGGACGACCCGACCCTGCTCATGCGGCTCTATGACGGCACGGTGATCCCCGCCAACCGCCATGCCGGCGCCGCGGAGCGCGCGCGCAGGCTCGGGCGGCTGCACCGGCCCTATCACGCCGCCTGTGCGGCGCTCGCGGCGCGGCGGCCCGATACGGTGATCTGCGCCATCCACTCGTTCACGCCGCGCCTGCAGGGCCGCGCGCCGCGGCCCTGGCATCTGGGGGTGCTGCATTCGCCGCGCGACAGCCGCCTCGCGCTGCCGCTCATCGCCCGGCTGCGGCAGGAGCCGGGCCTGTGCATCGGCGACAACCAGCCCTATTCCGGCCATCTGCCCGGCGATTCCATCGACCGGCACGCGCTGGCCCATGGCCGCCCGAACGTGCTGATCGAGCTGCGCAACGACCTGATCGCCACTCCGGCCGCGCAGCAGGACTGGGGCTCGCGGCTAGCCGCGATCCTGGCGGGGGTGCTTGACCTTTCGGGGCTGTAAGGGGCATGTGGCCGTTCCCGGCCCGGCCGGGAGACGGATGTGGTTGCTGAAAGGACGGACATGCGCTGGCAGGCGGTGATCTTCGACATGGACGGCACGCTGCTCGAGACCGAGCGCATGGTGATCGCCTCCGGCCTCGATGCCATGGCGGCGCTGAAGCTGCCGGCGCGGCGCGACCTGCTCGAGTCGCTGGTCGGCACCATCACCCGCGATGCCGCGCATCTGTTCGAGGACGCCTATGGCGCCGGCTTCTCGATGGACGATCTCGAGGCCGAATGGGACCGCAGCCTCGCCCGGCGCCTCGCGCAGGGGATCCCGCTGCGCCCGGGGGCGAGCGCGCTGCTCGCCCATCTCGACCAGATCGGCCTGCCGCGGGCGCTGGCGACCAATTCGCGCACCCGCGCCGCGCATGACCACCTGGCCAAGGCCGGGATCGCCGGCTTCTTCGCCGAGCATCACATCCACGGCCGCGACCGCGTGGCGCTGCCCAAGCCGGCGCCGGACCTGTTCCTGCATGCGGCCGAGGGGCTGGGCATCGCCCCGGCGCAATGCCTGGTGTTCGAGGATTCCGACCCCGGCGCCACCGGCGCGGTGGCGGCCGGCATGACCTGCGTGCTGGTCCCCGACCAGCGCCCGCCGGCCTTTGCCGGGCCGCATATCCGCGCCACCAGCCTGATCGAGGGCGCCCGGATCGCCGGGCTGATGCCGTGACCGCACAGGAAACCGCACAGGAGGTTCCGATGGACGACGCCACCATGACCGGGATCGAGGCCGCGGCCTTCCGGGCCCTGCGCCGCCACCTGATCGACGAACGCCCCGATGTGCAGAACATCGAGCTGATGGAACTGGCCGGCTTCTGCCGCAACTGCCTTGCCCGCTGGATGCAGGAGGCGGCGGCGGAACGCGGCGTCACGCTGGACCGCGAGGCCGCGCGTGCGCTTTTCTACGGCATGCCCTATGCGGAGTGGAAGGCGCGCCACCAGCGCCCGACCGACCGCCCCGCCGGGACACCGCCCGCCTGAGGTCGCCCATGTCCCGCGCCGCCACCCTGCACGAGTTCACCCGCGACGCGCTTGCCGCCGGCGCGGCGCCCGAGGCGATCGCCGCCGCGCTGCACGATGCCGGCTGGAGCGAGGGCGAGATCGGCGACGCGCTCGAATCCTGGGCGGTCCGCCCCGGCCTGCCGCCGGTGCCGCGCCGGTCGCGCACCGCGCTCACCGCCGGGCTGGCGCTGGTCGAGGGGCTGCATCTGGTGGCGCTCGGCATGGTGGCCGGGCATCTGATCGCGCTGGCATTCACGCTCATCGCCATCTGGCTGCCGCAGGTGTCGCCGGCGCCGCACTGGCTCGCCGCGCAACTGCGCTGGCCGATCGCGGCGCTGGTGGTGTTCCTGCCGCTGTGGCTGTGGAGCGCCCGCAAGGCCCGGCCCGCGCCCGGGCAGCGGCGGCCGGCGCTTTCGGTCTGGATCGGACATCTGGCGGTGTTCTGCGCCATGCTCGCGATCCTCGGCGATGCGCTGGCGGTGATCTACCGCTTCCTCGCCGGCGATGCGACTGCGGTGTTCCTGCTCAAGGCGCTGGTGGTGGCGGTGGTGGCCGGGCTGGTCATCCTCGCCATGGAGGAGCGGCGCCGTGACTGACCGCGCCGCCATCGGCCGCGCCGGCCTCGCCCTGCTCGCGCTGGTGCTGCTGGCGCTGGCGCTCTGGACCGGCGGCGGGCCGGCCGCCGGGCAGCGCGAGGCCCGCGACGCGACCCGCATCCGCGACCTGCAGGCGCTCGCCGATCTCGTCATCTGCCTTGCCGACGAGGATGGGGCGCTGCCCGAAATGCTGCGCCTCGAGCCCGCCTGCGCCCCCGCCCCGCGCCTTGCCGATCCCCATACCGGCGCGGATTACGGCTACGACCGCCTCTCGGCCGACAGCTTCCGCCTCTGCGCCGGGTTCGAGCGCCCCGATACCGTCGCCACCTGGAGCCGCCCGGCCCGCCGCTTCGACCCCGAGAGCGGCTGCCTGACAGTGCGGCACCCGGACGCGTAGCGGCTTAGGCCCCGAATCTTGAGGCCCGAATCGGGGGCTTGCGCGCCGCCGCCCGCGCGGCGTAACATCCGGGTTGCGCAACCCGACCGGCAGGACCGCCCATGCCCCCGCTTCTCATCGGCATTCTGGTCGTGCAGGGACTGCTGTTCCTGCTCTGGGCCGTCATCGCCTTCCGCTGGCTCTTCGCGCTGCGCGCCGAGGCGGCGGCCGCGGCCGGCAGCCCCTGGCCCGGCCCGCGGGTGATCCTGCGCACCTTCCGCGGCGCGCTGCTCGCCCCCCGGCATGCGGCGGCCCGGCGGCGCCTCGCGGTTCTGACGCTGCTGCTGCTGGGGCTGAGCATCACCGTCGCGATGCTGACCCCCGGCTCGTGACGACACCGGCGGCCGGGCGGGCGCCATCGCCATGGCGCGCCGGCTGCCGCCCCTTCGCTTGCCGGCCGCCACGCGCTAACCTGGGCCGATGGAATCGCCGCTGACATATGCCGGGGCCCTGGCCGCGCTGCGCTGGCAGGTCGAGATGGGGGTGAGCGACGCGATCGGCGATGCGCCGCTCGACCGCTACGCACTCGCTCCCCCAGCCGCCGCCCCTGCCCCCGCCCCCGCCGCCATCCCGGCAGCCCCGGCAGCCCCCGCCGCCGATCCCGCCGCCGCCGCCACGCTGCCCGAGCTCGCGCAGATGATGGAGGCGCTGCCCTCGGCGCTGAAGCCCGCGGCGCGGCGCTTCGTCTTTGCCGACGGCCGCCCCGAGGCCCGGGTGATGATCGTGGGCGAGGCCCCGGGCCGCGACGAGGACCGCGAGGGCCGGCCCTTCGTCGGCCGCGCCGGGCAGATGCTCGACCGGATGCTGGCGGCGATCGGCCTTGCCCGCGACCATCCCGATCCCGGCCATGCGGTCTATATCGCCAATGTCCTGCCGTGGCGGCCGCCCGCCAACCGCACCCCGGCCCCGGACGAGATCGCGCTGTTCCTGCCGTTCCTCGCCCGGCATATCGCGCTGGCGGAGCCCGAGCTGCTGCTCCTGATGGGCAACACCCCCTGCCAGGCGCTGCTCGGCCAGGCCGGGATCACCCGGCTGCGCGGCCACTGGCGCGAGGTGCAGGGCATCCCGGCACTGCCGAGCTTCCACCCCGCCTATCTGCTGCGCAACCCGGCCGCCAAGCGCGAGAGCTGGGCCGACCTGCTGGCACTGGCGGCCCGGCTCGGGGACTGAGCCTCAGGGCTGGCCGTCGCCCCAGACGGCCACGAATTCGCGCCACTCGCCCTTGGACATGCCCGAATCCGCGAAACCCGCCGCCTCGCCGGCAAGCCGGCGCTTCAGCACCGCCACCCCGCGCGCCGAGAGTGCCACGCCGCCCAGCCGGTAGTCCTCGAACGCGCCCCAGGCCATCGGCACCCAGTCGCGCACCACCGCGCAGAGCGCCTCGGCATAGACGCGGATTTCGTATTGCGCATGGGAATCGGCCCGCAGGCGCAGGAAATGGAACAGGTTGTGCAGGTCGACCTTCCAATACCACTGGGTATAGATATTGGCCGGCAGGTTCATCCGCGCCAGCTCCCGCGCCAGCCCCTGCTGGCCCTCGGTGGCGATCATCGCCTCGTAATGGTCGTAGGCGCGGGCCGCATCGGCCTTGAGCCATTCGAGCACCCGCGCCGCCTCCCCGGCCGCCAGCGGCTCGCCGCGGCCCTGGTTGTTGACCACCGACTGCGCCGCCAGCGCCCCGGGCGCGGGGATGTAGAACTCGCGGTCGAGGATCGAGTAGCGGCCGGAATATTCGTTCACATTGGCGGTGCGGTGCCGGATCCACTGGCGGGCGACGAACACCGGCAGCTTCACATGCAGCTTGACCTCGCACATCTCGAACGGGGTCGAATGGGCGTGGCGCATCAGGTAGCGGATCAGCCCCTCGTCGCCCGACACGCTTCTGGTGCCGCGCCCGTAGGAGACCCGCGCCGCCTGGCAGATCGCGGCGTCGTCGCCCATATAGTCCACCACCCGGACGAAACCGTGGTCGAGCACCGGGATCGCCCGGTGGAGATGCGCCTCCATCCCCGGGGCCACGCTGCGCAGGGTCGGCCGCGGGTCCGCGCGCAGGGCGGCGATCTCGGCATCCTGTTCCGGGGTCAGGGGCATGGCTGTCTCCGCTCGCGTGGCCTAGGGTAAGCGGGGACAGAGCTAGACCAAGCCGCAAGCGAAAGGAACCGCCGATGACGATCCGCTACCTGCACACCATGGTCCGCGTCCTCGATCTCGAGAAGTCGATGGCCTTCTACCGCCTGCTCGGCCTCGAGGAGACCCGCCGCACCGACAACGACAAGGGCCGCTTCACGCTGGTGTTCATGGCCGCCCCGGGCCAGCCGGAATGCCCGGTGGAACTGACGTATAACTGGGACGGCGACGACGGCCTGCCCGCGGACAGCCGCCATTTCGGCCATCTGGCCTATGAGGTCGACGACATCTATGCGACCTGCGCCCGCCTGCAGGAGGCCGGCGTGACCATCAACCGCCCGCCCCGCGACGGCCACATGGCCTTCGTGCGCTCGCCCGACAACGTGTCGATCGAGCTGCTGCAGAAGGGCGAGCGGCTGGCCCCGGCCGAACCCTGGGCCTCGATGCCGAACACCGGGCACTGGTAGGGGCGGGGGCCCCCTGCCCCCGTCATTGCGAGGCGGCGCAGCCGCCGCGGCAATCCACATGCCGGGGCCATGGATTGCTTCGCTGCGCTCGCAATGACGGAGCGAGAGTCCGCCTCACAATGACGGGAGGCGGGGGGCGCCGCCCCCCCGAGCCTCAGCGCAGGTCTGCGGGCAGCAGCGCCTCCGGCATGTCCTGCCAGGCGACCGGGCGCAGCCAGCGGCGGATCGACAGCGTTCCCACCGAGGTCGCCCCGAAATTGGTCGAGGCCGGATAGGGCCCGCCATGCACCATCGCGTCGCAGACCTCGACCCCGGTCGGGTAGCCGTTGGCGATCAGCCGCCCGGCCTTGCGCGACAGCACCGGCAGCAGCCGGCCGGCAAGCGCATGGTCGCCCCCATCCAGATGCAGGGTCGCGGTCAGTTGCCCCTGCAGCGACTGCGCCACCGCCAGCATCTGCGCTTCGTCGCGCACGGTGACGATCAGGCCGAGCGGGCCGAACACCTCCTCGCCGAGGATGTGGTTCTCCAGCCAGTCGTCGCCCGAGACCCGGTAAAGGTAAGGCGTGGCATTCCGCAGGTCGCAGGTGGTGGTCAGCAGTGCCTGCACCCCGGTCGCGGCGGCGACCCGGTCGCGGCCCTCGCGATAGGCGCTGGCGATCCCGTCGGTGAGCATGGTCTGCGCGGTGACCTGTTCCAGCGCCGCGGTGGCGGCGGCGGCAAAGGCTTCGGCGGCATCCCCACCGATCAGCACCGAAATGCCCGGATTGGTGCAGAACTGCCCGGCCCCGAGGGTCAGCGAGCCGGCCCAGCCCCCGGCGATCGCCGCACCGCGCGCCGAGGCCGCCTCGGGCAGGATGAACATCGGGTTCACGCTGCCCAGCTCGCCGAAGAACGGGATCGGGTCGGGCCGCGCGGCGCAGAGGTCGTAGAGCGCCCGCCCCCCGGCCAGCGAGCCGGTAAAGCCCACCGCGCGGATCAGCGGATGCGTCACCAGCGCCTCGCCCACGTCGCGGCGGCCGCCCTGGATCAGGCTGAACACGCCGGCCGGCATTCCGGTCGCGGCCACCGCGGCGGCAATGGCCTCGGCCACGATCTCGCCGGTGCCGGGATGGGCGGAATGGCCCTTGACCACCACCGGGCAGCCGGCGGCCAGCGCGGATGCGGTATCGCCGCCGGCGGTCGAGAAGGCGAGCGGGAAGTTCGAGGCCCCGAACACCGCCACCGGCCCGGTCGGCAACTGCATCATGCGGATTTCCGGGCGCGGCGCCGGCTTGCGGTCCGGCAGCGCCGCGTCCACGCGGCGGTCGAGATAGCCGCCCTTGCGGATATGGTCGGCGAACAGCCGCAACTGGCCGGTGGTGCGGCCGCGCTCGCCCTCGAGCCGGGCTGCGGGCAGGCCCGATTCCTCGGTCCCGATCCGGGTGATCGCGGCGGCACGGGCCTCGATCTCGTCAGCGATGCGTTCGAGGAAGGCCGCGCGCTCCTCGCGGCTGGTGGCGGCATAGGCGGGGAAGGCATCCTCGGCGGCGCGCACCGCGCGGTCGACCAGCGCCACCGTGCCCACCGAGAATTCATGCGCCGGCCCATGGGCCGGAGCCGAGCGGAAGGTCGCGCCACCCCCGACCCATTCGCCCGCGATCAGATGCGCGCCGCGCGGTGTCCAGTCAGCAGTCATCTCGGCCTCCGATGCAATTCGCCCTCCCGTAGCGCAAGGGCGCGGCAATGGCAAAGGCGGGCGCGGCGGAAATCGGGGGAGTCGGGCGCGGGTTGCGCGGCCTGTCGCCGGAACGGGGCGGCCGGGCAAGGGAGGGGACCACGCTCCCCGCCGCTTCCGTCATTGCGCCAGCGAAGCAATCCGCGCCGGGCGGGTGTCGGGCCTTCTGGATTGCCACGTCGCCTCCGGCTCCTCGCAATGACGGGGGGGAGGCGCCACGCTTCAACCTTCGTCATTGCGAGCGCAGCGAAGCAATCCATGGCCCGGGCCCGTGGATTGCGGCGGCGGCTGTGCCGCCTCGCAATGACGGGGGGCCGGTTGCCCGGATCCGCCCTGTCCCGCCCGCCTCAGGCCACCCGGCGGGCGCTTGCGCCCGGCGGCGGCAGCGTGGCGAGGCCGGCGCCGGGCAGCAGCGCCGCAAGCGCGGGCGTCACCGGGCGGCGGCGGAAGCTGTCGGGCCGCGCGAACAGCGCCCGCAGCAGCCGGTTGGTCAGGGCGTGGCCGGCGCGCTCGCCCTCGTAGAGGCCGAGGATCGGCGCCCCGGCGGTGGCAAGGTCGCCGACCGCGTCGAGCATCTTGTGGCGCACCGGCTCGTCCTCGTGGCGCAGGCCGCCGGGGCTGAGCACCCGGGCCCCGTCCACCACCACCGCATTGTCGTAGCTGCCGCCGAGCGCGAGGCCCTGCCCGCGCATCCATTCGATATCGGCCAGCCGGCAGAAGGTGCGGCTGTCGGCCAGCTCCTCGACCACGGCGCCGTTGCGCAGCTCGAGCGCGCCCTCCTGCCGGCCGATGGCCGCATCGGCAAAGTCGATCATGAAGCGCATCTGCGGCAGGTCTGCCGGCGACAGCCGGGCGAAGGCCGCGCCCTCGCGCACCTCGACCGGGGCGAGCACCTCGATCATCTCCAGCGCCCCGGGCAGCACCCGCAGCCCGGCGCGCAGGATCGCCTCGACGAAGGGCCGGGCGCTGCCGTCGAGGATCGGCACCTCGGGCCCGTCGAGCGTGACCAGCACATCGGTGCAGCCGCAGCCGGCCAGCGCCGCCATCAGATGCTCGATCGTGGCGACGGCATTGCCCGCGCCGTTGACGATCCGGGTATTGAGCGGGGTCTGTTCGACATGGTCCCAGAGCGCCGGGATCGGCGCCGCGCCCGGCAGGTCGGTGCGCCGGAACGCGATCCCGTGACCGGCAGGCGCCGGATGCAGCCCGAGCGTCACCCGCCGGCCGCTGTGGAGCCCCCGGCCCCCGATCCGCACCTTGCCCGCCAGCGTCCTGCGCACGCCGTGCCTCCGTCGCTTCTTCCTGACCGTCCGCCCGCCAGTCCCGGCGGTTGTCCCCCATTTAGGCGCGGGGGCGGCCGGGCTCAAATCACGGATTGCAACCGCTCTGACACAGAGACGCAAGATATTGTGGCGGAACACAAAAACGGGGCGCGCCCTTGCGGTGCGCGCCCCGTCTCCGTCGCTGCCGCCCGGGCCTCAGTTGGCCTGGCGGCGCAGGAAGGCCGGGATCTCGATCCGGTCGCGGTCGTCGTCGGGGGCATCCTCGCCCTCGTCCGCCCATTCGCCGGGGGCCGGCTCGTGCCTTGCCGCCTGCGGAGCGGCCGGATGCGGCGTGGCTGCGGCCGGGGCGCCGCCGGTCATCCGGTTGATGAGCGAGTTGAGCCCGAAGCGCGGCTTCTCGGCCTCGGGCTGCGGGGCGCGATGCCCGGCCGCCGGGGCGCGCGGGGCGGCCTCGGGGCTGCGGCGCATGGCGTTCTGCAACCGCGCCAGCGCCTCGGCCGAGGGGGTCCCGGCCGGCGGGCGCGGGGCGACGAAATCCTCGGCCCGATGTTCGGCGCGCGGCTCGGCCCGGGGTTCGGTTCGGGGCTCGGCCCAGGTCTCGGTCCGGGCCGCCGGCGGCAGCTCGGTCCGGGGCTCGGGGGCGCGATGCGGGTTGTAGGCCGGCGGCGGCAGGCCGTCGTCCTCGTCCTGCATCGCGGGGCCGCGCGCGGGCGCGGCGACCGGAGCCGCGGGTTCGGCGAAGATCGGGTCGTCGAACAGGCTGCGGCCATGCGCGGCCGGCTGCTCGGGCCGGGGCGCGGCGGGCGCCGGGGCAAAGCGGGCGGCGGCGGCGGCCGGCCGGGACACCGGCTGCGGCGCGGGCTGCGGCGCCGGATCGTGAAGCTCGGCGCTCACCTTCTCGCGCAGGGGCTGGGCCATCTGCCGGCGCGGCAGCGGCACCTCGGTCTCGCGCGCCACGGCGTCGATGCCGGTCGCCACGACCGAGACCCGCATCACCCCCTCCATGCCCGGATCGAGGGTCGAGCCGACGATGATATTGGCCTCGGGGTCGACCTCCTCGCGGATCTTGTTCGCGGCCTCGTCCATCTCGAACAGGGTCAGGTCATGGCCGCCGGTGATGTGGATGAGCACGCCCTTGGCGCCCTTGAGGCTGATCTCGTCGAGCAGCGGGTTGGCGATCGCCTTCTCGGCGGCATGGAGCGCGCGGTCCTCGCCCTCGGCCTCGCCGGTGCCCATCATCGCCTTGCCCATCTCGTCCATCACCGCGCGCACGTCGGCGAAGTCGAGGTTGATGAGGCCCGGCCGCACCATGAGGTCGGTCACGCCCTTCACGCCCTGATAGAGCACGTCGTCGGCCATCGCGAAGGCCTCGGTGAAGGTCGTGCGCTCGTTCGCGAGGCGGAACAGGTTCTGGTTGGGGATGATGATCAGGGTATCGACCACCTTCTGCAGCGACTCGACCCCGTCCTCGGCCTGGCGCATGCGCTTCGAGCCCTCGAACTGGAAGGGTTTGGTCACCACGCCCACCGTGAGGATCCCCAGCTCGCGCGCCGCCTGGGCGATGATCGGCGCCGCGCCGGTGCCGGTGCCGCCGCCCATGCCGGCGGTGATGAAGCACATATGCGCGCCGGCAAGGTGATCGACGAT
>Ga0172382_10014410_pt1 | contig 10064 bp, 7 predicted proteins | sample Leawel138RmetaG_FD_122245 | JGI IMG/M metagenome (GOLD analysis project Ga0172382, IMG submission 122245) | Leachate microbial communities from a municipal landfill in Southern Ontario, Canada - Leachate well 138R metaG | ecosystem: Engineered > Solid waste > Landfill > Unclassified | place... | reverse complement strand
ACTCTAGGAGCCTTGTTGACAATTCAGAAAGAGAAGGGGATTGATGAGCTGAAGGAGTTTCTACAAATAGACGAAAATAGCCAAGTGCTCTTAATAAACACAGAAGGCAACACCGATCCCGTTTTATTTAGGCAGATTATTTGGGAGGGGAGTAACCCCGTACCTAAAGAGTTTTGGTTTGATAGGGAGTAAAGTAGCTCCTTTAGAAAACAATGGGCTAACCAGTGAAAAGTTAGCCCGTTGTCAGTTAAGGAGCAATCGCCAGATTCGCTACCAGACGTACCCCCAGCTGGGGTTCTTTGTCTAAGCTGATAGCTGGGTCAAGGCTAACGCCTAAGGCAACCTTATCGCTCATATCTTTTGTTAAGTTCAAACCCTCACGCAGCGTTTTGTTGAAGCGTGAGCCGTAAATTGCCGGGAGAATTGCCTGAATGATTCTGCCAAGGACAAATAGTGCAGCCCCTCCGCCCATCATATAAAGCGAAAGATTGGTTAGTTCATCGGGGTTTTGGAAATCAACACTCTGACCAAACATTCCCAGCATTATAAATTCAATTAGGAACAGTCCAGCGCCTACCCCTACTAACGATAAACTACTCCAATCCAAGATTTGACCGGTAATTTCGCCGGCTAGGTCTCCTTGACTCTTGCTACCGGCACCAAAACCAATTAAGAGGTTTCTCCATAATGGACTACTTATCTTAAGGTGGGTCTCTTCATAAATGGCAACCCGCTCATCTAAGGTAAGGGTAGAGAAGTCATTTTCGGCAAAGTTTTTCTTAAGCTTATTGATTGAAATACCACCCATTTTAACCTGTTCACCATTAACAGTAACCGTTTTGGCGGAGCGTAGGGCAGCGAGGTCAATACCAGTCATCACAATTGACCTTAAAATATCGCTAGCTCCCACTGAGAAGGCTACTAAACACAAAAGTACACCAACAATAAGGATTTTTTTCATTTTGAGACCTCTTTTTGGGGCTGATTATAGCACAGAAAAAGAAAATGTAGCCATCTTTTTTGATATATCAGTTATTCATGGCAACTTTTTACTTTTACGGCTAGCTAATTTGTGTCATATGCGTTAGAAATAGAGCTAATTAGGGGTAGTTATGCGTATTACGAAAAAAATTTTTGTTGACCTCGCTATTTTTATGATCGGGTTTGGCCTTTTTATTGGGATTGTTTTCCCCTTCTTTATGCTCTTGATGGGTATTCCTAAAGCTTATGTAATAACGTTTCCTTTTGCTTTGAGTTGTATAATAGCCGGTGTCATTGTCGGTTTGGTTAACATTGTACTGGCTCGAACTGTTGTAGGCTCAAAGATTACCCTCCTGTCCGACAAGATGAGTTACGTGGCAGAGAAAATAAACAAGGCTAAGACATTTCAAGAACTACAAGAGTGTAATGCAGATGAGTGCAGATTGGTAATCGAGAGTGAGGATGAATTGGGTAGAGGGGCAACCTCTTTTAACACCCTTTTACACGCCCTCTCGGAGGCTCTTTCGGCCGAAGCTACCATTAGGTTGTTTAATGAATTGCTGAGTAATCAAATCGAATTGGAGGCCCTGACAAACGGGGCACTTGCCTATCTGTTAAACTTTTTAGCCGGTGAAGCCGGCTGTTTACTGGTAGAAAGGGGTGGGGAGTTCCAACTCGTCTCCTCTTTTGGTATCAGAGAGCCCCTTAAAATTTTAGATAACCCCAATTTGTGGAAATATTTTGAGAAGAGAGAGACTCAGAAACTCTCACTTGATGGAGACTTGGCTATAGATGGGCTATTACTGACGGTAACCCCTAAAGAGATCTATTCTTTCCCCCTCCTCTATAAAGAAGTTCCTCTGGGTCTATTAATAGTTGGTTCAACCAAAATGGTTAGCGAGCGGCAATTGCAGACACTAGAGATGTGTCTTCAAAGCCTCTCAATCTCACTTAATAACTCCATTACTTATGACCAATTACAGAAATTAGCGGCTAACGACCCGCTAACCGGCCTTTATAACCGTAGGTTTGGGCTCACGCGACTCTCTGAAGAGTACTCCAGAGCTGTGCGCTCACAGACTCCTCTGGGGATATTAATGTTCGACATTGATCACTTTAAAAAGGTAAATGATACCTACGGGCATGCTGCCGGAGACCGAGTTATTATTAATATCTCGAAGATTGCCACAATGGCAGCCCGCAAGGGGGACTTTGTGGTGCGTTATGGGGGAGAAGAGTTTATTATGATCCTCCCGGGAGCAGGTAAAGATGACTGCCATTTTGTGGGTGAGCGACTTAGACACATGATAGAAGAGAGCGTTGTCCACTCGGGCGATATTCAAATCAGGGTGACTGTGAGTGTTGGATTTGCCTCCTATCCTGAATATGCCGTTAACGATGAACATGCTTTAGTTGTAGCTGCCGACGCGGCTCTTTACCATGCCAAAGAGCGTGGCCGGAACCTTGTAATGTATGCTCATTAGCAACGCTCTTATTCCCTCAATGCTTAAAATGTGTTACAAATTTAGAATAACGCTTTTATTAAGAGGATGTGAATTATTGATACACTTTTTTTCGCCGTTGTAAGCAGAGGCAAAGCTAACGCACTACTCTCCAAAATACACGCCCTAGGGGCCAAAGGGGGCACTATTTTCTATGGAGAGGGGACTCGCCATACCAAACTATCTAAGAATGTGCAAGCTGTACCGATGCGGAAAGAGATAGTGATGGTTTCAATTGATGCTAAGCTCAACGAGGATCTCCATAAAATGATCCAGGACCACTTTGAAATCGAAAAAAAAGGGCGCGGTATAGCTTTTTCAATCCCCTTTAAGAGGTGGCAAGCTGACAATAGGGTAGAACAGAGTCCAAATACAACCAGTGTCAAACACCACTGTATTATGACGATTGTTGACCGTGGTAAAAGTGGTGATTGTATTAAGGCCGCACGTTTAGCCGGCTCTCGGGGGGGAACTGTTATTCACGGGCACGGGGCCGGCGTTCCGGTGAATTACTACTATCCCTTGGCGATCGAGCCCCAGAAAGATGTCGTGATGGTATTAGCTTCCAATGATGAGTTGAATCCTGTCAGAGAAAGAATCTGTAAAGATTTAGAGCTCGACAAACCGGGTAACGGCATCATTTTTGTCCTGCCGGTAAGCCATATTAGTGGGTTGTTAAAGAGGAGGAAAGGGTGACGCTCCTCCTCGAGAAAACCAAAGAAGTCATTCGCACTTTAATCCCGGTTGTCCTTTTAGTCATTATTTTGAGTTTGACTATCGTGGAAGTGGAGAGCGATATGTTCTTCCGTTTCCTAATAGGTAGTGGTCTCCTTTTAGCGGGTCTTTCAATTTTTTTATGGGGACTTGATCTCTCTATGAACCAAATTGGTGAACACATGTCCCAGGAAATTGCCACTTCTAAGACCCTCTTAAAGATTTTAATACTGGGCTTTTTGCTAGGGTTTTTGGTAACCGTAGCCGAGCCGGATCTTACAATCTTAGGGAAGCAGATAGAGAATGCTTCCGGAGGAAGTCTAAACTCCACCCTGATTGTTTACGTAGTATCGACAGGAGTCGGTCTAACAATTGCTTTTGGAATTTTGAGACTCCTCAGAAATAAACCGCGGTTTAACGTTTTTATGACGATAATCTACGGTATTATCTTGGTTCTGGCACTCTTTAATTCTCAAGAATTCCTTGCCATTTCAGTTGATGCTTCGGGAGCCACTACCGGAGCTCTAACCACCCCCTTTATCTTGGCTTTAACTTTAGGGCTGTCAACCCTGAAAGGGGGTAAACATGCTGAAGAAAACTCTTTTGGTTTGGTGGGGGTAATGAGTGCCGGACCTATTATTGCCATACTGGCTATGTCAATAATTACCCGCCAGCACCACATCGTGGGGGAGGCTTCCCCTTTTATACCGGCCCAAGGGATTCTAAAACCTATTTTAGATGCCATCCCGGCAATTTCTCTGGAATCTTTGTTGGCACTCCTCCCTTTAGCTCTCCTCTTTTATGTATTCAATGCTTTTAAATTCAAAATTGCCAAAGCAGAGCTACTTAAAATTACCGGCGGACTCCTTTTAACCCTCTTAGGGTTAATCTTGTTTTTTACCGGGGTCAATTCCGGTTTTATGGATATGGGGTGGATTATTGGGATGCAAATAGCTGCCCTCGACTATCGTCTCCTAATTGTGATTGGTTTTTTCCTGGGGATGATTATTGTCCTTATGGAGCCGGCTGTGCACGTTCTAGGGGAACAAATAGAAGAGGTCACCGCTGGGCACATACCCCTTAAATTGATTCGCTTTACCCTCTCTTTAGGGGTGGCTATAGCGATCGCCCTCTCCATGGTACGGATTGTGTTCCCGGCCGTTAAACTCTGGTATTTTCTTCTTCCCGGCTTTGCCCTAGCTATCCTGCTCTCTTATCGTAGTGAACCTGTTTTTGTAGGAATTGCCTTTGATGCCGGAGGGGTAGCCTCGGGACCAATGACGGCCACTTTCGCCTTAGCATTTGCCCAAGGGGCAGCGACGGTTATCCCGACAGCCGAAGTGATGGTGGACGGGTTTGGAATAATCGCCATGGTAGCAATGGCACCGGTCTTTTCGTTAATGGTGTTAGGCGTTATTTTTAAACGCAAAGCCAGAGTCTACGGAGAAGTCGAGGAACCTACCTATTTAGCGGCAGAAGAAGTGGCAGAAATGGCCTTCTCACACGATTGTATTATGGTAGTAGTAAACCGTGACTATGCCCAGGAAGTTGTCAACCTAGCACGCCAAAATGGGGCCACCGGAGCCACTATTTTACATGGTAGAGGTAGTGAAGAGGGGGGAATGCGCATACCTCTGATTAATATTGAAGTGCAACCTGAAAAAGAGATCGTCCTGCTCATCACCGATGTAGAGGTCAGTGAAATAGTAGCTAATCAACTGGTCCGTGAGGAGTCCCTGATAGTAGACGGGGAAGTTGAGGTATACCTCTCTCCTTCGGAAGCGATGGTTAAGTCTTACGCTAACTGAAGATTATAGTATAAGGGGGCCTATTTCCCTTTGCCAAATGTTCTGGTACTCTCTCTAATAATGAGTTTTGGAGCGAGAGTTTTTTGGTAGGTCATCTCTTTTGGCCCCTCTATAGAGTCAATGAGCTTACTCACTGCTAATGTGGTCATCTTGTGGTAATCAATAGCTATTGAGCTGAGGGAGATACGGTCCAGGGCTGAGAATTCTAAGTTATCGATACCGATTAAGGCTAAATCACGACCAATTTTAATGCCGTGTTTTTCGGCCGTTTGCATTACACCGTAGGCAACGTAGTCATTGACACAAAGAATCCCATCGTAGGGGCAGGCACCTCTCTCTAAAAGTTTAGTGCAAGCTCTATTACCCTCTTCGACTGTTAAGCCTGCGTAAAATATGTCTTCGTCGCTAAAAGGAATCCCAAAAGAGTGGAGGCTACTTTCTAACCCCTCTATCTGTTGCGTGAAAGCACTGAATAAGGACATCTCCTTAGAAGCATTAAAGAATGCAACCCGTTTACACCCTAGTTCAGCAAAATGGGTGGCGGCAATCTTACCAATTTCGACACCGTCGTTCACAACATAGGCCCCATCAAAAGGTTTAGGAATGGTATCTATGACGACGTAAGGAATGTTAGCATGGCGAATTAGGTCTAAGCTCACATCCTCTTTTTCATTCAAACTCAACATAAACCCTTCTACTTGTTTGGCTAACATGGTTTTCGTAACCTCAATAGCTTTAGAGGGGTCCCATTGGGTGTCTGCATAGAGAAGCTGAAACCCAAATTGGTTACCTATTTGGGCCGCTACCGTACTCATTATATGGTAGATGTAGTTATTGATGTCGTTGACTATAAAACCAATAGTCTTAGTCCTGCCACCTCTAAGATTTTGAGCTACCGAGTTACGAACATAGCGTAAATCATGGGCAACTTTTAAAACTCTCTCCCGAGTTGCTTTACTAATTCTAGAGTTGGGTTGAAAAGAGAGAGAGACCGTAGTTTCAGAAACACCCGCGATATTAGCAATATCTTTAATTGTAACATTCTTCATGCTGCACACATAATAGCAGAGGTTAGCAGTAGAGGCAACGAGAGGAAAAGATAAACATTATAACTAAAAAAGGCTCTCCAAGGGTCTTCTAATGGGATTCCTCCTACAGATATGATTTTAATAGGAAAGCAATGGGCGTTTGCCGACCCTGGAGTCAAGGGAGCTTACTTTATTCCCACAGACACTAAGATGAAAAGTAGGGGGACGATGTTGTGGGGGTTGGCTACAACTAAGTCTGACGGGATCACTGGACTGATACAATTTAACGACTATGTAGACCCAAAACTGACGTACAAGATAGAAAAGCTCCAGAGCCAGATGGAAGACCCGTTCTTTATTAAGAAGAAAGAAATTGCTCATTCAGAGCCAGTAGGGCTCCAAGAGCCTAAGTATGGAGGGGCGTCTGCACAAGCTTTAATGATGCAAGGGAAAACTGAAGAAGCCAAAGAACTATATATGGAATCCGCCCAGATGAAAAGTAGTGGCAAACAAAGGAAGGGGCTGGTTGCTGATTCTGAGGCTAGATATAGAGCTCAACTAGAAGTGTCCCTTGTTGAAGAAGAGTATGAGGAACTGGTGAAAAAACATAATGAGCTAATCGAAGACATAATGACTTATCGTTCCAATTTATTAGGCTACACGGCAAATAAGTTGCCTAGTAGGTTGTAGGGAGAGGGTGTTGAATGACCGATATTGAACAATTGATGCAAAACAGTGAAGCAATGCGAATGCTCAAATTGGGGAATCCTGAGAGATCTAAAGATTTTAATCTCCCTAAGATGCCTATAGGGTTGTTTGATATCGAGAGAATGGTTGAAGAGCCACTTCGGAATATGATTCAAAATTCAAAAGACCCTAATGGAGCAATTGACAAGTTCGATACTGCATTGATGTTAAATAATTTGGGCATCGATATGGATACCGCTTTCTCAATGGCTAATATGGGATTTTCTTCTTCTGTTACAGGCATAGATACAAGGGATAAGAATTATTGGAATGCTTTGAAAACAAAAGCTCAACATACCCACTGGAACGATATGAAGGGCTTGAACATTTCCCTTTATCAAATGACTGGTAATAAGTGGTTTCGAGACAAGGCCGATGAATACAACTCAAAGATAATGAATAATCCAGTGTTCAATACCTATGGTGTTTTTGGTGATCTAGTTTTAGATTCTGTTCAACCTACCTTATCCGCTATAAAGTTTTTGGCGACTACCGCTTTGCTGTCTTGGATTCCTGGGGGAATTGCTAGCGCAGTGTGGAGTCCAGCAATTGGCAACCTTGTTACCGTAACCGGAGTGCTGGCCGCCAATGCTGTTAACTGGTTCACAGCTGGATATTCGCAAGCCGGAGATGTTTTGTACAACGTTATGCAAATGGAAGATGCGGAAGGCAATACGTTGCCCTGGGACTCTCTAGCTGCAGGAGCGTTGTATCATGGTCTTGCAGGGTTGATGGGTCTGGTCGAGTTAGGGTCTATGGAAATGTTCCCTTGGTATAGACATCTTAAAAATATGTTTACTGGTAAAGAATTACTAAAACACATGGAAAGAGGGTTTCTTGCAGCAACGAAGAACTTTCTATGGGAAGGGACTAAGGGAACGGCATCTGAAGCACTTGAAGAGGGGATTCAAACAGCCTTAGGTATTGGGTTTGAAAATGCTTTAATGGCTATGGCTAACAAAGAAGGTGCTAATTTTGAATTGACCTCAATTAAAGATACCACTCTAGAAGCTGGGAAAGCTGTCTATGAAGCCGGAAAGAGTATGCTCCTAACAAGTTTCTTAACAGCTGGAATTGGGCAGTCTGCATATTCACTTCGTCTCAGAGCTGAGGCTAAGAAAAACTTTACTCCTACGGCAAACTCAGTTGCTGTCGATTCAGGCCTTATTGGGGTTCCTAAAACTGCTGTTGAAGCAATGGAAGATGGAGTTGCTGTCGGTTCGATGCAACCGGTCAAAGTAGTAAATGTTGGGGACCACTTAGTACCGATTGATGATGTTGAGTTAAAGAAGGCGGCAAGAGCTGTTAAAAATGGTTTGGGAGCTATGGAGGTTATCGTAGTGGGCTTCCCGTCAATCGACACTTCCGATTTTACTGCCATGTTGCATCGAGCCGCTATTGCCACCGAAGGGAAAATTATCAACGACTCTGAACTAGGGTTTGAAACACAAGAAGATCTTGATAGAGCTATGTTCTTACTGGCCTTAAATGTTGAGGCTATTGAACAGAATGAGAAGGGAACTTCTATTGTTATTCGAAATGAAGATGGGGACATCACTAAGTTACAACTAAGTCTTATCAAAGAGGGGCAAAATTACGCCGAACCTGACTTATCCTATATTGACGATATTCAAGCTCCTTATTCATTAGCGACTATGGCCAAGGACAGGGCTTTAGAATGGCATGAGCGAAATATAATCAAAGAAGCGATTGGAGATCTTGTTACCCATACTAAGGGGCGACTCTCTTCAGTGGACCTAGAAGCCAACATCGATGCAGTAAAGCTGGTCGCAGATGCTTTAAAGATTCCTACCGACCAGATGCTCAAGGAAAATCTAGTTTTTAAGCTTGAGAAGGGAACCATTAAGGGGGAGCGTGGATACATTGAAAACGTAACGGTAGATGGGAAGAAACAGTATACAATCCATCTTTCAGATAAGGCTGATGCAACGACACTCTTACACGAATTGGGTCACTTTATCAGGGGGACAGCATCAAAAGAACAGCTGGTAGACTTTACTCAATATTACGGCAAAGGAGCTGAGGCCGTATGGATTGAAGATATTAATAAAGTTGGTGACAAGTACCATGTTGGAGAGCAGATCTTTGATAGTTTCGATGAGGCAAAGAGATTGATTGAAGCCAACGAAGAAGCTTTTGCTGACGACTTTGTGGCCTACCTAAGAACCGGTCAAGCTCCAACATCCGGACTAAGAAATATCTTCCAACGGCTGAAAGCAGTTTTATCTCGGTTCGTTAAGGAGTTTGGATATAATCTAAACCCATTTGTCAAAAATGCGTTTGATAGATTATTAGCCGGAGATCTCCAAGTTAATGAAATAGATTTAACTTCCAGTAATGCTCAAATGGCTAATCAAAAGCTTTACCAACTAAATTCTGATTATAAAGCAGTTGTTAATAGATACAAAGACACTGAGGTCTGGATGAAGGCCCCTAATGGAAACCCCACGAATCTCACAGAAAGGCAGTGGGTAATGGTCAGGACGCCAGCATTCAAGAGGTGGTTTGGAGACTGGGAAGCTGCGGAGAATTTAAAGTGGCTGTTATCTGGAAAGCCGATTGTTCAGCTTGTTGGAGATGAATTTAGAACAAATCTAGTAGATAGTGTTTCTGCATTTTATAATAAAATTGGTAATAGAGTAGAGCGACCTGGTATGGGAGAAGTGACCTTAACACGACATGATATCCAAGCATCAGTGGGACACGGAATAGGAAGAAACAAGGCAATTGCATTTGCTGCTGTTCCTGACGTAATAAGGCAAGGGCGAGAATTTAGTCGCACCGATAATTATAAAAATCGTGGATACACCTCTGTAGTAATTGCAGCGCCAATATCGATAAAGGGTGTTGAGTATATTTGTGAGGTTGTAATTAATCAAAGGGTTAATTCGAATAATTTTTATTTGCATGAAGTAGAAATAAAAGAAAAACTCCAGCTTGGTAACCAAGTACGAAATTACATGGATGAGCATCATCCAAACCGTAATACCAAAGCTGGAGCCTCTAGGCTCATAATATCAAAACTTTTGGCAGAAGGCAAGTTCGAATCATCAGTAATACAGGACAAACGCACCAAGGTGGCTCAAGCCCTAAATCTGTGTGATTTATAGAATCTGGTTTTAGGTTTCTTCCTAGTAGCTTCCCAGATTTTCAAGAAGAAGTATTGTTGATCTCTATATCCGAAGGCCTGTCTCCTAATAGTTTTGATGAGATTGTTGGTCCCCTCTAGTGGTCCGTTTGAGATAGGAAAGATTGCATGGTTT
>Ga0172382_10014409_pt1 | contig 10064 bp, 4 predicted proteins | sample Leawel138RmetaG_FD_122245 | JGI IMG/M metagenome (GOLD analysis project Ga0172382, IMG submission 122245) | Leachate microbial communities from a municipal landfill in Southern Ontario, Canada - Leachate well 138R metaG | ecosystem: Engineered > Solid waste > Landfill > Unclassified | place... | reverse complement strand
AGGACAAGCAATCATTCAACCCATCGATAAGCCTATTAAAAAGGACAGCCATATCCGCATCCTTTTTGGGAATTTATCTCCCGAAGGGGCAGTTGCCAAAATAACCGGTAAAGAAGGTGAGTTCTTCGAAGGACCGGCAAAGGTGTTCGACAGCGAACAAGCTGCTATTGATGCTATGCTGAATCGTGAAATCGAAAAGGGAGACGTGGTTATCATTCGATATGTAGGTCCCAAGGGCGGTCCCGGTATGCCTGAAATGCTCAAGCCGACTTCAACCTTAATGGGCGCAGGCTTAGGGAAAGAAGTTGCATTGATAACAGATGGCAGATTTTCCGGCGGTTCACATGGCTTTGTGGTGGGGCACGTGACCCCTGAAGCACAGGTGGGCGGCAATATCGCTTTGGTGGAGGATGGTGACATCATTCGCATTGATGCCGTTCAGAATACCATGGATATCTTGATAACAGATGAAGAGTTGCAAACCCGTCATAAAAAATGGCTTGCTCCACCTCTGAAAGCAAGCCGCGGTGTATTGTATAAATATGCCAAAACTGTTTCCTCCGCATCAGAAGGATGCGTAACGGATGAGTGTTGAGAGGATGAATCACTCCAATTTAATTATTTTCTTTACGTTTTGCAAATCACTATCGGTTGTGATTTTTAATAAATAAGAACCTGGTGCCGTTGGCTTGTCGAGTTTAACAGTTACTTGATTATCTATGGGTTGTTTTGTGAAAAGTGTTTGTCCCTGCATATCCATTAATTCCAATGATTGAATAAAACCGTAATCTGAACAATCGATAATGAAAAACGTTTTAAACGGGTTCGGATATATTGCTATCGATGGATGAGAGACAAGATGATTGGTCCCAGAGAATAAATCCCACATATCAGGAAGTGATTTAATATAAGTTGTAGATAAGTCGGTCTTGTAAATTCTTAGCTCATCGATGGTACCCGCGAAATTGTATCTCGTTTCCTGCTCATCTTTGCGTGCAATTGTGATACTTTTAGAACTTGTTCCTATGGAACCGTTCAATGGCTTATAGGAAACTAAATTACCATTCCTATATAACTCTAAGGAGTAGCCGGTATAGATTCCAGTGTAGTGTATGAACACCCCGGTTTGCAAGGGCATATCATCATCCACATCAATTATTTGTTCGGATGTTTTCAATGTCCATCGCATTTTCTTTTCTGGGGTAATGGACATCTTATAACGTTCTTCATAACTACCGTGAGAAATAACATATTGTTCATATCCCGGAAATTGATCTGGTTTAACCCAAAACGATAAGGCAATTTGACTAGTAAAGTTTAAGTCATTATGATTTGGAATTTTGATATGTTGATTGCTTGAAGAAAAAGCATAGGCGTGATTAAGATTACCTCTTGAGTCTTTGGTGCTATAGGCATTGTATAAGATGGCATGAAAATTATCACGGGCGTAATTTCTTGTATTTCCATTGAAAGGATAATATGCAATGATGTTTTCGGGCAGCACTTTTAAATTTTTATCTTTCACTAACACCTGCCGAGAGACTGTTGTATCTCCTAAATGGTTACTGATTTTTAAGTTAAGGGTGTAGATTCCTGGTATTCCCGGTAATAACCATTTTGGAGAAAGACTCTCAATGTTTTCTAAACTTCCCCCATCAACTATCCAATGAAAATCAGCCATTGCCGGCGTAATGTCTGCTTGAAGGTTTATGATGTCATGCCCGGAATAAGGGTTTGAACCGGATAGCACCAAATCATTGACCTTTGGAGGTACCTCACCTTCGGGCACTACTTTGATCGTAATAGTAGGGCTTGAAATTATTGTTTCTGCATCAGTGACCTCACATCTTATATTGTAGAATCCGCTTGTAATAGGTGCAACCCATTCAAAAGAAGGCTTATTTGTTTCTTGTAAACAAATCTCATCCTGATACCATTTGTACAAGATGTCTCTGGTTGGGTTTTCAATCAAACAATGGAAAAATACCGCTCCGTTAAATTCCACAAGCTTTGTATTGGAAGTAAATGCTTTGATACGGAGTATATTGGTGTAATCGTAAGCATAATGATAGTCAATCACCTCTTTTTCAGATGTTTCATACAGACGACCGTTTTGCTGCAAAATTTTAGATGAAGGTATGATGGCTAAGATTTTGGAGTTTCGAGCATTGATATTGAAATTAATGAGTCCTGAAACTTCAGTTTTTATCAAGGTTTCATCTATAGCATCGTAAATATTATAAACTCCTTCGGGTAATTTCAATTCAATAGTTTGAGTCGTAGTCTCCGGATTATAATATAAATAAGTCGGAAAAATATTATCAGCTCTAAAATCAGTTTTGTTTAAATCTATTTGCAAGATACTCTCAATATTGGTTGTCTCAATGATAGAAGCTAAATATCCGACACTTGACCCACTGTAGAGGGATAAATTGGTAGAAGCCCATCCCCCTTTTACAGCATCACCGGTCGCATAAGGAGATTTACCTTCCGCAAACTCTTTCATGGATTCATAGGGAATGGAAAAGTCAGGGTTGTATTGTTTTGCCCAATTGATACCGGATGGATGCATATGTTCGACAGGAAGAGCGTTGGGATAAAACAAACGGCTGGCATTTGTCAGATTCAATATCCATTTTCCTATGGCGTTAGCATAACGTTTATCATATTTTACAACAGGCGCTAAAGCAGCTGCATGTTGAAATCCATTCATGATAAATGCATAATCATTGCCGACATCGTTAGCTTCTCCAATTAATCCGGAAACATCATATCCATTCCAATTTCCTATAATTGTCCCCCATCTACGAAGTGTACCTATGCCGGAAGAAAAAACCCAGTTCAACATTTTATCAATATCATAATTAGTGCCTTCAACCGCATTCATGCGAGCAGCAGTAATAATCCCGTAAGGTAATTGTATTTCATAGGAAGGATTAGTTTGCCAATCTTGTAGAAAATCAAGGGCAAGTTCCGCTCCTTGTAAGTATTTTATTTCTTTTGTTTCAATGTAAGCTTGATAAAGTAACCAAGCAATAGAACCGGCTGATTCGGGTTCGGGAACACTGCTTGTGTTAGCTAATCCGGTTGTCAAATTAAAAGCACGATAATTCATAAAAGGTGCTGTCCACGGGTATAGTTTAGCGTCAAGTTTAAACAACACTTCAAGCTGTCGGTCAGCAATGGAAACAAATTGCTCTTTGAAATCTGTATCTGCATCAGGATACAGGGCATATAATTGATAAAAAAATACATTAGGCATGATTTCATACCACCAGTCATGCCCGGTGGTGCTGCTGTATCCGTTTAAGTAGATATGCTGTTCATTTTTTGAATTATAGAAATCTTTGATTTTACTGACCCAGTTTAGGCCTAAGTGGTTTGTTTTATCAACGCCAACAAGCGATGCTCCCACTATGGCAGGAATGATATTAATTGCCTCTGCTACTTTTCCATGATTTTTTTGTCCAACATACGTATCCATTCGAATGTGTTGCACAGCTTTGTAATTAATTCCTTCAGCAGTATTGATATTGGTTAGAGGAAGATTTGTACCTGTTTTAGAAGAATTGAAAATATAATTGTCATAATTCAACGCCACTTGTTTCCAATCGCGGATTAGGAAAGGTGTGGGTTTGTCAGGCATTAAATTAATACGCGGTATTTCAATTTGTTGTGCAATAGCAGTAATTTCACAACATAAAATCGCATATAATAATAGTAGCTTTTTAAAAGTCATAAAGATGTTGTTTTAAAAAAACTAAAATATAATTGGGGTTTGGTCATACACTAAACCCCAATTATTCATAAACAATTACCAATCAATTGTAAACACTTGCTTATTTTTCGTCATTGTATAGTTTGGCAACCTGTCCGTCGGTCAAAGCTATATTGTACATTTTGAATTCATCCATAGCTCCATAAAATCCGTCCCAAGCTTCGGGTGTTCTACCCCAATCCCAGTCCCATTCTGCGTCTGCTTCAGCATAAGTTGTACAAGCACCAATCAGCAAAGGTAATGTTTTCTCATACTCCCAGGCTCCGGTTCCTTTCAGTCCTTCTTTTGAAGTATTATCCCATTCTTTTGTAAGTGCTCCGTTTACATAGAATACTAATTTTTTACTATTCAAATCTAAAGTCACCACCAAATGAGTCCATTCTTCGTTGGGTGCTGAAAAGTCGGCTTCATTATCAGCATCCACCCATCCGTCTTCATTGGTATGTACGGTAAAGAATGGTTTGTTTTGTTCTTGTAGCTGGAATTTCCAAGAGTTCCAATAGTTATATGAGATGATGTAGTTACCCGGTCTTGTCAAATCCGGTTTAACCCAAACGGCAATAGAAAGTTGACTGCCTTTCAAATCACTGGCTGCGTAATCATCAATTTGCAAATGAGATCCTTTCTCAAAATGTATGGCTTTGCCTACTTTTCCTTCAACAAAAGTCGGTAAAGCTGTTTCTGTACCAAAAATTTCAGCCGGTCCTTTTTTGAGCACAGCTGTCCATGCTTTCCCGTCAGCAGTCAGGGATGTGCCCGTTCCTTCATCAAAGCTTAATCCCATGATGAGGGCTGTTTCCGGAATTGCTCCGTAAGCAGCAGCTAAAAAGACAGTACGAGCAGCTTCAAGTTGTACTACCAAGTTGTCCACTTGAGATTGCTTAATCTTACTGTCTTTTAATGCAGTCTTAGCAGTACCTAAAGTAGCGTTAAAGGCGTCAATGGCAGATTGCGGGTAATCAACGGTTGTAGCGTCATCTAATAAAGCTTGACAAGCATCTATTAGTTCAGTCAGTGCTGTTGTGTCAGCAGTTTCACCTTCATCAGGTTCACAACCAATAAAGACAGTTGCAAACATAAAGATGATAACACTTGTAAAAAATGTAAGTTTCAAATGATTTTTTTTCATGATTTCTAAAATTAAATTGTTGATGATTTTTTTTAATTGTTTGATATTATTGAAGTGCCTGATTGGTGTCTAATTCTGTTTGTGGTACAGGGAAGTAAAAGCGAGGTTCAGTCCAATGAAAATCAGTGCCTAAAGCTGTTTCTGCAGTTTCTTTTCCCCATCGCATCAAATCAAAAAAACGATGAAATTCAAAACCTAATTCTTTCCTTCTCTCCTTGCGAATAACCTCACGTAAGTCAGTCTGAGTGCTTGCCGTTGTTAAAGCCAATCCCGCACGCAGCCTGATTTTGTTTACTTCTTTAGCTGCGTTAGTTATAGCATCTGTACCTCCGATTTCATTGATAGCTTCTGCCTTCATCAGCAGCACATCTGCGTACCGAATGGCGTGGTATGGAATGGTTGATTGACTTTTTGCCAATTCGGGGACCATATCTTCATTGTATTTTTTGACGAGATATCCTGTTGCTTCGGACCAAGAGGCTGAAAAAGTTTTGTTGTTAAACCAAGGTTTTCCCTCACGTCCTATTGAAGTATCTAAGCGAGGATCATCCATATTGTCAGTTGTTTGTTCGGTAAAAGCATCAACATAACTTTGAGTAGGAGCATTGAAATAGTATCCTCCCTCAATCGAAGGAGCAAACCAAACATTAAGATGATTGCCGAGAGAAACTTCCGTATTATTGACGTAACGTAAGCTGAAAATTATTTCCACGCTATCTTCAGCTCCGGACTTAAACAGATCTGCGTAATTATCTAATAATTCATATTGATTTAAACCCTCAAGTGACTGAATATTCGTGAGACATTCAGCATATTTTTTCTGATAGAGTTGAGCTTTTGCTAATAAGGCATACGCGGCGCCTTTGGTTGTACGCCCCTTCTCTAACGGATATGCTTCGGGCAAAACTGCAACAGCATCTGTCAGATCTTGTTCTATTTGAGTGTAAATTTTGTTTTCATCACTCAAAGCCACATAAATTGTTGCAGTTTTGTTTTGTGGTTTGAGTTTAAGCGGCACTTTGCCGAATATATTCACCAAATTAAAATAGCTGTACGCCCGTAAAAATTTAGCTTCTCCAATTAAGCGATTTTTGAGTGCATCGTCCATTTGAATGCCAGGAATGTTTGCTATCGCATTGTTGGCGCGAGAGATAGTCTCATAGCTTGATTGCCAAAATGTATTTAAAATTCCGTTATCCGACTTTGCAGAAAAGTCATTGATAGCGTTGATGTCTGCCTGATCACCAGCATTACCGCCTTTTACAGCATCGTCAGATGCTACATCACCGAAAATCCACAATGTGTTTCCATACAATGAATTATAAATTGCATTTACGGACATAGTTGCGTTTTCAGCAGAAACATACAGGCTTTCGGAAGTATATTCTCCCCGCAGATTAGTCGTAAGAAAATCTTCGCACGACAGCATCGAAAAAAATACTGTTAGAATGATTGTTATTTTGAATATTGATTTCATAATTCATCTGTTTTTTAGAAGGTTAAGTTAATGCCAAATGTAAAAGTCATGGCTACCGGATAGGTGCCCCAATCAATGCCGTTAGCTAAATCACCTTCAGCTGCTGAATTGGTGCTGACTGTCATTTCAGGATCTAATCCGGAATATGCTGTAAGTGTGAATAAGTTAGTCCCTGCCAAATAACAGCGTAGGGTCCCAATCCCATACTTTTTTGTATGAGGAATGGTATAGCCCACCTGTAAATTTTTCAAACGATAGTAAGATCCATTCTCTAAGAAACGAGATGAAGCTCTTACATTATTCGACTTGCCTGACCAAGAAGCCCTTGGCTGCGTATTGGACGTGCCTTCTCCTCTCCAGTGCTCTTTGTAATATCTTTCTGTTATATTAAATCCTCTGTAAAAACCTTCTATGTCATAATTAATTTGCGAAAATATTTTCTGACCAAATGCTCCTTGGAAAAACATAGAAAGATCAAAATTCTTGTAATTTCCTGCCAGGTTTAAGCCTGTAGTGAATGAAGGAATTGCACTTCCCATGTAAGTGCGGTCTTTTGCATCAATCACGTTATCCTCATTCTGATTGACGTATTTCACATCACCCGGCTTGACATTATTTCCCTGATAGGCTGAAGTTAGTACTTCTAATTCATTTTGAAAGATGCCTTCCATTTCATACAAAAAAAATGAGCCTATTGGATATCCTTCAGCTGTACGAGTGGCATTCACGCCTGTATCCACGCGACCGGCAAAATAAGGGAAATCGAGTTTCAGTACTTTGTTATGCAAAAACCCGCCATTCAATGCGATATTAAATCCTCCCTTATCATAGTTTTTACGATAAAACAACTCTAAATCAATTCCTGTATTAAGAACATTTCCTGTACTGTTGATTTGAAAGGGTGAAGCTTTTCCGATAGAAGGAGGTAAGGATGCAGGTAAAAGCATATCATTAGTAATTTTATAATAATAGTCGAGGGTTACCCCTAAAGAACCTTTCATAAACTCTAAATCGACACCTGCATTAAACTGATTGCTGGTTTCCCATTTCAAATCGAAATTTCCAAGTTGCGTGAGAGCATAACCGTTATAGCTATTCCCACCGAAAGTATAATAAAAATTATAACCATACCGATCGGTATAAGCATATAAAGGAATATTCTGATTGCCGATTGATCCGTAACCAAGCCTGATTTTCAGTTTATGTATGTTTTGAATATCCTGCATAAAATCTTCAGACTCCATATTCCATCCGCCTGAAATGGAAAAGAACGTACCCCATTTATTGCCGGCACTAAAACGAGATGAACCATCGCGGCGCAAAATACCGGACAAATAGTACTTCTGATGATAATTATAGTTGACGTTGCCAAAAAAAGACACTAAGGTAGATTCCCAAACGGATTGGTTGATGTTTGTCTTGCTGGAACCCAATCCGAGAAAGATGAAATTAGGGTCAGTGTTCAAAAACTCACTTTCAGATCCATACAAGCCGCTGCCAGAATTTTTGATGGCTTCTGCACCCAGCATGGAGTTTATATTATGACTGTCGTCAATTGTGATTTGATGGTTTAAGGTGCTGTTAATACTCCAGTTAAAATTTTCTACCATCGATTCAGATAAACTGTTGGTAGCATTAATACGGTTTGTGGAACCCCATGTCTTGTTGTATTCATGAGAAGATGTATTATTGTAATCAATTCCGGCTGTAGTTTTGAATGAGATATCTGCAGGAAGCGAAATCAGCATATTACCGGTAAGCAACAAGGTTTTTGTTTTTTTTGTTCTGTCGGTATTTTTTGTCAGACCCACAGGATTATAACCATCACCAAAAAAAGAATTGTAAACCGCATTCCCATAATATTCTGATGGCAAATCTACAAATTCGCCTGAGTCATCGTAAACAGGAATAGCCGGATTACGGAATAAGGCATAACGCACCACACTTCCCCCTTCACCGGCATAACCATCACCTGATGAGGATACTAACCGATTATTCGACATACCACCACTTATATTCAAGCCTACTTTCAACCATTTTTTAACTTGAGAGTTGACGTTGGAACGTAGATTAGTACGTGAGAAATAGGTGCCTTTGATAATACCCTCCTGGTTGTAAAACGTTCCTGCAATCATATATTGGGTTTTCTCATTACCACCACTCATTGAAATTTCATGTGATTGAAATGGAGCAATTCGAAAGATTTCCTCCAAGTGATTTACATTTGGAAAATCCTTTACCCATTCTCCTGTAATCAAATTGCGTTGTACAATAGAACTTAGATTATCAGCTGCGGCTGCTTCATTATACATACTGATATATTGTTCAGTAGTAGCCATTTTAGTTAAGTGCCCGTGATGTTGAAAGCCCAACTGTGTGTTGTAGTTAATTTTTGCATCGCCCGCTATACCACTTTTTGTAGTTATCAACACCACCCCATTCGTAGCACGCGATCCATAAATTGCTGCTGAAGAAGCATCTTTTAGTACCGACATACTTTCAATTTCGTTTGGAGAAATATTATTCAAAGCTCCTTCTACGGGTATTCCGTCAACGATATAAAGTGGATCATTGCTCAGGCTTATAGAGTTTACACCACGAATCCTGACAGAAATGGGCGCTCCGGGCGCACCTGTCTGTGCGGCAACATTGACTCCGGCAACACGCCCTTGTAAAGCCTGCTGTGTAGTGGCTACCGGAATTTTGCTGATGTCCTTGCTCTCCACCTTGCTGATTGCCCCTAACACATCTCGTTTCTTCTGCACTGTGTATCCAACTACCACCACTTCTTCAATGATTTGAGCATCCGTCTCTAATGCTATATCCAAAAAATCCTCATTAGTTATAACAAGTGTTTGTGGTTTATAACCGATATAAGAAATCCGCAAACTTCCATTAAATGGAATCTCTATTGTAAAATCTCCATCAATTCCGGTTATAGTACCAGCTTGTGTATCTTCTACCAAAATATTCACTCCAATCAGTGCTTCACCCGTTGACGCATCTTTTACTACTCCTTTTACAGGCATGAGGTTTTGTGCTCCGTTTATTAAAGTGATACAAGTTAATAGGAATAAAAAAATTATTTTTTTCATTTTTTAGTATTTAAGTTTTTATTGATAAGCAATTATATTACCGCCTGCGATTAGCTGATTGTTCTTATGTTTAATCTGTGTGTCAACAGGTAATTCAACAAGTACACAGGCTTGATTTGCAGGCAGATTAATATGAGAGGGTTTGTCAGTCCCTCTTGCAATATATGTCTTTGTTACAATATCAAATACATCTACCTTTCCTTCAGGATAATATAATATTTCTTTTGATTTCGGATATGGATTATAGTACAAATAGACAGGATATGGCTTTTGAGCATAGAAATCAGTTGTATTACAGTTGATACGTAAAATCATAGGCACATTGGTGGTGTCTATCATAGCCCCGAAAATTCCTATAGGAGATGTACTGTACAGACTGAACATGCTTTCTTTTGGGTTGTTTGGATTCCAATTAGGACCGTCGCCTAAAGCTACCGGATGCACACTTTCAAGTTCCGGTTTATGATACATATCCTCATATCTTAGTCCTTCATAGGCAACTATGGAATTGGTGAGATTTTTCATTTCGGGAAGCCACTGGTTGCTATCTTCTATTTCATCCGGGAAAAACAAACGACAAGCATT
>Ga0172382_10014408_pt1 | contig 10065 bp, 13 predicted proteins | sample Leawel138RmetaG_FD_122245 | JGI IMG/M metagenome (GOLD analysis project Ga0172382, IMG submission 122245) | Leachate microbial communities from a municipal landfill in Southern Ontario, Canada - Leachate well 138R metaG | ecosystem: Engineered > Solid waste > Landfill > Unclassified | place... | reverse complement strand
GTTTGGCCTTGGGCTTTGGGTAGTAACCGTTGGGCTTGGGCTTGGTTTTCGGTGGTACGGGGTTGGCCTTGGGCTTTGGGTGGTCTGATCGGGCTTTGGGTGGAAAATTTTAACCTTTTCGGTTCAAAAACAACGATTTATCGTTGTTTTTGGCCTAAACTGTCAGGCTTATGAGTTATACCTCTTAATTTTGGAGTTTTAACCTCTAATCTTTTTGGTTATAACTCTCTGATTAAGGGGGCATAATGCCCCCTCCGGCGCTTCGCGCCGTCACCCCTTGTCCACCCTTTCGGGTGGACGTTAGGGTTATATATCCTACCGCCCTCGTTCGCTTTTTGATTTTTATATATATATTTATTTATCGGGGTATATGAATACTATTAATATAAATTTATTATTAATAATATAAGAGTTTTAACTATTAATATAGTTAGAATTTAATATAGAATTTCTCATTATTACTTTAAGTATAGATATTATTATATTTAATATATATATTATTATATAAACTATTACTGTATATCTATTATAAATATATCTCTTTATAGAAATTATCATAGAATTTCCTAGGGGTCAAGCCCCCTTCAAAAAGAATTTCTTTTGTCGAAAACTGCTTGCGCTGGCACATAAAGTTCTCTATGATAATTGGCATAGTGCATTCTCAAGACAAAACCAGTGAGGAATCATAGCGATGAGCAACCAATCCGTTTCAGTTCCCTTCCCTTTGCTCCGTGTTTTCGGCAACCCGTCGATTGCTTGCTTCGTGGCCTGTGGCATGAGCTGCAACGACTGGTTCTCGATCAACCAGCCGCAATGCGGTCTGGACGCTGGCCTGACGTGGAGCGATCTCGGCATCAAGAGCCAAGGCGCGGTTGACAAACTCATCGCCAAGGTCAACGAAACAACAGGACTGGTGTCGTTTCGATTCGCCACTTCGGAAGAATCCTCCGTGCCAGTCATGCTCTACCGCATTAACCTCAGCGTCGTCGAAAGCCTGATGAATCAAGCCGCAGCCATCCCGCAGAGCAAGCCCGTATCAGCCGGTGCTCCTGCGGTCGAGGCCGGTTCCCGCTTCGAGGAGTTCTGGGCTGTTTACCCGCGCCGCGATGTGAAAAAAGAAGCTTACCGCATTTGGGTTCGTCGCGGTCTGGATCGCATCGCGGATACGATCATCGCTGATGTACGCGCTCGCAAGGGCACTGTCTGGACAGAACGCCGGTACACGCCCATGCCCACCACCTACCTGAACGGTGATCGCTGGCTAGACGAAGTTCCCACGGACGAGGATGACGATGGCCTGATGCTCGCTGGCTCCGCGCGTATGCCGGAGATTGAACCCGATCATCCGGCGGTCGCTACACCGGGATTTGGCAGCGTGGCCAGTGATCTGGGCATTCGTGTTGCGAGTCCTCGCCAATGAGCGCGCATACAGAGGAAACCATCGTTGGCCGCATGGAAACAAAGTGGGTGCATGGCGTATGCCCGACCCACGGCCCATTCAGTGCCATGAGCGTTAAATCGCCCGGCGGTTGGGTTGGCGGGTTATGTGACCAGTGCATCAACGCCCAAAGCGAGGCCAGCCGCAAGACCTTCGTTCAGGAAAGCGTGGATCGTCGTCGTGAATCATCCCGTCGGCAGCGCAAGGAAATGGCCGGTATTCCAGCCGAGATCGCCAAGTGCCGTTTTGACGACTATCGGGTAGAGAACGATGAGCAGTTGGGTAATCTCGATTTGTGCAAGCGGTTCAGCGAGGACTGGATCAGCGGAGCCAATCGCCGGGACTGGCTGGTGCTCGCGGGAAATGTCGGCAACGGTAAGACTCATCTGGCCGCCGCGATCATCAACGACATCATCGAGCGGTCTCCAGAGGGTACGGCTCGATACATGAGTGCCTCATCCGTGCTTCGCACCATACGTTCGGGGCCGTTTGGCTCGGAGCAGTCCATCCTTGATGACCTGTCGAAATTCCCCGGATTGATGGTCATGGATGATCTGGGATGGCAGCAGGGTAACGATGCCGACCGCCTTGCCGTAGCCGAGGTGATTGCTGGTCGATACGCTGAAGGACGGTCGCTCGTCATCATCACTAATGCCGACCTAAGATCGGTGGCGCGATTCGTAGGCGAACAAGCGTTTGACCGTATGCGTCAGCGCGCCGTATTTGCATCTTTTACCGGCGAGTCGTACCGCCGCCGTCCCAGTGGAGTAACGCACGATGAAAGCTAACGAACAACAACAAAATCTCGCGGACGCAGCCGGTCAGGGTTTGAGTCAGGTAATCTGCGCCAACGCCGGTGCGGGATGCGGCAAAACATCATCCATCGAGATTGTCGCCCGTCAGGACGAAACCGCCGGAAAGAATCTGATGGCACTGGTGTTCGCCAAGCGAAACGCAGAAGAACTCAAGATGCGGATGCCGTCGAACGTCACCAGCTCAACGGGTCACTCACTGGCGTGGCGCGCTCGTCACCCCGATGTACGCTTGCCTATGGCCAATGTCTATCGTGGGCGGTTGACTGGGAACCTGTATTACGGTTTGCGCGACCTCATCAAGACCGCACCATACAACCGAATGACGCGCGACATTGCCGACTCGATGAAAATGTCACCGGGGCGGGTCGTTATGCTGATGCAAGCAGTTCTGCGTAACTATTCGCAGAGTTCGGATCGGGAGATCAGCGTCAAGCACATTCCCCCCGAAGCGGTTCGCCATGCGCGCATGAAGCATGTCGGCTTTGGTGATCCGGATTTTGTGCCAACCATTCTGTTGGCTACCAAGGTGTTCGACCTGATGCGCGATCCGGATGGCGTATTCCCTGTCGATCATAATTTCTATCTCAAGCTGTGCTCGCTCAAGCCGCCAAGGATCGACAAGGATCGCATCATTCTGGATGAGGCTCAGGATGCCAATCCAGCGATGCTGGCTATTCTTGAACACCAGATCAAATACGGCACCGAGCTTCTGTTCGTTGGCGATACCTATCAGCATGTGTACTCGTTCACCGGCGCGATTGATGCCATGCGTTACATGCGTGAAAACCACGGCGAGATCACGACCACCATGCCGCTGACTGGCTCCTATCGCTTCGGTCAGCAAGTCGCTGATGCAGGAAACGTCTATCTGCAGATGATGGGCGCGCCATTCGAGCTTCAAGGTTTTGGCAAGAGCGAGAGCGTGTCTGATGATCGCCCGCCCAGTGACATCGACAAATTGACGATCCTCTACCGCACCAACATGGCCGCGCTGAATGACGTACTGGGCTTCCACCGGCGCGGCGATTTGTTCCATGTGATCGGTGGCGTGGATGATCTGACCGCCTTGCTCGATGGCCTGACCTCATTGCGTAACGATGGTTGGTCGAAGCACCCTGAAATCGGCCTGTTCGAGAACTGGAAAGAGATCATGGACTACGCTGAAAGCACCGAGGGTGCAGCGTTCCGTGGGCCGATCGACTTTATCGAGAAAAACAATGGCGATGTGTCCAAGGCGATGCAAGCACTTGGATCCGCTGTTGTTGAATCTCGCGCCAGCCGTATCCTCTGCACAGGTCACAAATCAAAGGGTATGGAGTGGGACAATGTTTCCATCAACACCGACTTTCAGCGGCAGATGATCGACACGAAAACAGGTGAACTGACCATGCCAAGCGAAGATGAGTTGTCGCTGATGTATGTCGCTGCAACCCGCGCCAAAAAGAACCTGTATGCCGGTGGTCTGTTTGAGGTCACTCGCATGCTGGTCGACCATCTTGAGGTCGAGCCAATGACCGAGAAGGAACTGGCCAAGCGATCTGCTGCACCGAATCTCGATGCGGCTATCGACATGATGGGTCGGGCATTCACGCCAGTGATCGTGACCGAGAAGAAGGGCGATGACCACGCCCATTTGGTTGATAACGTCGCTTGACCATGTGCCCTATGATAATTATTGTTTGGTATCTATGACAATAATTGTTATTATGATCTGAACAAAAGATCATATCGAGGGCGCATACCATGACCCATCCTGCTGTAATCCGTCTGCGCGAGAGCGAACACCGGCCTCGCTTCGAGATGACGATCACCCCCGGCAATGACGGGTACACCGGCATCATGCTTGGCCTGTTCCCCTACAAGGAACACGGCTTCGTTGGTGCTGCGATGGACATCAGTCTCGGTTTCAAGGGCGATGGCCTTGATTCTGTTATCGAGAGCATCCGGCAGGGTGAGTACGAAGGCTCTGCTCGAGTGATCGGTAGCATCCTGTCCGTGGTGCGCGATCAGGTTTGCGACCAGATAAAGCGCGATTCTCACCTTCACGGGGTTGTCCTGACCCAAGCCGAGGCGCGAACCGATCTGGCGTTGCTGGTCGCCTGTCACGGCATGGTTGAGGTGTTGGTCGATGCCGTTCGCCGCCCTCGATACACCTACCCCGCTGATGTCACCTCCATGATCGAGAGCTACGGCTCGCGGGTGATGAGCGATAGCGCGTCATTGATCCAGTCGATCTATGAAGAACTCGCAAACGACACCGTGGTCTTGACGCACGCTGAGGCACTCATTCTCGTGAATAGCGTTTTTTCCGGTGCGCTTAAAGCGTTCGCGGTTTTCGGTTTTGAATAACACCACCCTGTTTCAAGGAGCCTTTTATGTCCAATGCTGCTGATGTCCATATCCGTTTTGAAGCATCGCCAAAAACCTTTCTCACCGATATTGCCGTTCGTAACGAGGGCGGCGGTGATTTCAAGGTCTCGGTTATTGTTCGGCCGGACAAGGATGATGACAGCAAGACACTCGTTTCGACATTCTTGGCCGGAACAGGCATGGGTGACAATCAGGCGGCGAGCATGATCAACGATGCGCGCCAAAACGATATGATGGCCGTGACCGCTATTCTGGCCATGTCCTCCTTCAGCCTGCTGAATGGTATTAGACCAAGGGTTAAAGAGACAAACGGCATCATTGAGGCGCTCGATCTTGAGCCTGTCATGCTGATGGCAACCTACGGACTGCTTATTCCCTGCGCCATGCATGTATCGAAGGCCATGCAGGAATCTTTGGATTTATCGACCACACCCGAGCAAAAGGAGAAGATGATCCTGTCCCAGTCGGGCTTTAACCGAAATATCGCTGATGCCCGAAGCCAGTTGTTCGAGCATGCGGCGCTCGGCGAAGATGCTGGCTCGCTCGTTCTCACCTCTGGTGTGGCGGCGGTGGTGTTCAACACGATCTACCTCGGCAGCTCGTTTATGTTCGATGTGGTCGCGTCCACCCTGAACGGATTGAATGACCCCATTAAAGGCGATGACCGGAGCGTGCATGGCACGGTTCACCGGGTTCATTAAAGATCGTTATAACAATTATTGTAATATCATCGTGTGTGCGTTATAGTAATAGCCTTAAACCACAAGGAGAGCATCATGTCTGCCGCAATCATCGTCAATAACGTTATCCGCCGACTGCCAGCCAATGCGGTCGGGCGGGATTTTGTCGTAGGCGATCTCCACGGGAACATTGGCCTCCTTGATGCGTTGATGGCGTATGTCGGCTTTGATGCTGATGACCGCTTATTCAGCGTGGGAGACCTTGTTGATCGCGGGGATGAGAGCCATAAAGTGCTCGGTCTGCTCCGCAAGCCGTGGTTCCATGCGGTCAGGGGCAACCACGAACAGATGATGATCGACTTCTTCCGTAGTCGGACACTGCAGTACGTCAACAACGGCTTTGTACCTCGCTACGGTGATGGGCATCATCATAGCTTCCTGCAAAACGGCGGATCATGGGTGATTTTCCTCGATGGTGAGGAAATGGCGGATGTGGTCGATCTGGTCACGAACTACGTCGATAAGCTGCCGTTCATTATCAGCGTGGGTGAGGGTGTGGGCCGGTTCAACGTGGTTCACGCCTTCCTTGATGATGGTACGGGCAAGATCAGCGACAGCGACATTGACAAGGATCGCATCTACCTTCCTGATCAGGTCGCTGGGTTCCCTTGTGATGTTCTTGCTGGTGACATGCAGACATGGCTGCGCCGTGATTTCCGTGACGAGGGTGCTGCGTGCATGATCGACGGGTTAAGCCCGACCTACTGCGGCCACACCATCCTCAGACTGGATAGTGAGCAGCGGATCGTTGATGGGCACATCAATCTGGATGCCGGTGCGTTCAAGTCATGCCGACATGACCTGTTTGGTCTGGTGATGACCGAACCGGCGACAGGTCGGGTATTTGTGGCCACTTACGGCAAGACCGAAATCAGTGTGCGCGAGACCGCAATGGATCCAAAGGGACGCATCAAATGAGCGAAGGTTTGAGCGTACCTGATCGTCGCCAGTCCATCCGTGATGAGAGCAACGGCGGCCCATTGGTTGCCGAGCGGCGAGGATACTTCTCTCCGGTCGAGGGCGTGAAGGTGTCCGGTGATTCGATTGTTGTTCTGCTTCGTTCGGGCGAGGGTTGTTCCATTTGCGATGACCTGTCTGCGGGCGACTTGATGTCGGTATTTATCAGTCGCCAGCACTTTCTGCTCAAGGTTGTCGATCATCGTTCCGGCTTGCGTGAAGCGGATGACGGACTTCATGTTGTGATCGGCCAGCGCGTCGAGGGTGGTCGTGATGCGTGAACACACCGTTCGCCAATCGGCAGTCGTTGAGATTTTCGGCAGCAATCGTCAGGGTTCCCACTCGGACGGTCATGCGCGTCATTGCTCGATCTATCGTGGTGCGCAGCACGGCGTAGGAGAGGGGCGCACAGGGATGGCGTATGCCCTTCCCGTAAAAGAGGCTCCTTACAGCAAGCAACGGCTCCCTGACACCGAGATAACCGAGGGCGTTGCCCGGTTGTATGCCTATGTCCGGGCCAACCCGCGCACATCATTCATTGCCGGATGGGTAGCTGATGACGATGTGATTCCTGCCTTATCGCTCGCTGGCGAGGTACCTCCCAATATGCGCTGGCCGAACACATGGATGCAGCGTCTAGCCCCTACCCGCTTTCGCCCCACGCTCATCGTCGCCGGTTCCCGTTCGCTTGGCGAGGTCATGCCGGATCGAGCGCGAGAGGTCATCGCATTTGAACTGGACGACCTTCGCAACGACTTCGACATGAAGCCTTCGATTATCAGTGGCACGGCGCGAGGGCCGGATCGTTGGGGTATCGAGTTTGCTCGCCAGAACAACGTTAATTTGCTCATGTGTCCCGCTGAATGGGATTTATGGGGTCGCCAGTCCGGATTTATTCGCAATCACTTCATGGGTCTACTGGGTGCGCGATTGACCGCATTCAGTGATGGTTCGTCAACAGGAACCAACGACATGATCGAATTCGCCACTGGCCGGATGCCGGTCAGAACCGTACTTGGCGCAGAACTGCGCCAGAAAAGCATTAATCAACCAACAGAGAGAAACAGTCCGTGAAATCCAGCCTGATCCGCGCAGCCATTGTTGCAGCCGCTTTATCATCACCCGTGGCCGCGATTGCATCACCCGTGAAGCCCTATGTTGAGATCATGGGGCCGAGTTATCACACCATCCGAACAACCAGTACCGGATTCACCTACAACAACGCGAATCCCGGTATTGGTCTGGGTGTCGATCTGGACAACAACGTATCGGTCGGCGTGGGCGTGTACCGCAACAGCTTCTACAAGACGACCGCCTACGTTGAGGCGGAGTGGGTACCGCTGCACCTGGGGCGTTTTGGCCTTGGGGCTGGTGCAGGACTGGCGACGGGTTACGAGGGCTATGTACCCTTGGGGCGATACCTTACCCCCGTTGCCGGCCTGATTATGACCGCAGACATCAATCAGTCGGCTCGCCTCAAGATGCGCGTATTGCCCATGTCTGGCATGGTGACTGGCAAAGGTGGGGTCGGTGCTGTCTTTAACCTGTCGCTGGATATATTCATTTAGTGCGCTAGGTGCGTTATACCATATATGTTATAGTAATAGTAACGAAACAGAGGATTGAGTCATGGTTGTTTATGACACACCGCCCGTAACCCTGCGCATGTCCCGCGAGCTTCGTGACTACACCCGAAAAATGTCGGTCGCCTTCGGCTTCGCTTCGTATGCCGTCATGTTCGACACCATCTTTGATGCGATGGTCGCTCAAGGGCATATTGACCGGATGGCTCGCCGCCGTAGTCGCGGGATTCGTTTGCCGAATGCCTATGCGGGTCAGGTTATCCAGATGGCATACATCGTCAACAAGGGACTTGTGGAACGTATCCATGAGGCCACCGGATCAATGCCGGGTGACCGTGTCATTCCGGGTGTATTCCTGAACATGATCGCGTGGTTGATGGAGTCGCAGGGCCTGATCGAGCGGCTTGATCGCACGGACAAGCCCTGTCGTCTTGATTTGCCCGGATCAATGACTCCGCCTCCCGATGTGGTGATCAATTCACTGAACTCCATGCTTGAGGCCACCTATGCAGCGGTGGCGGGTGCTTCTACGCCCTCGCCTGTTTTCAAAATCTCCGTGTCCGGCCGGGGCAGCGAGGCTTCGGTCGATATTGATGTATCGAGCCTCTTGTCCCGCGCTGGTATCGCGCCGACACCCGACACGGAACCCTACGACGTTATCAAGGCGATCCGCTGGCTGGCTCGTCCTTTTGATGTTTGACCCGTGATTTTACCGATCCCAATCAGGAGAATTTTATGACCGACAAGACCGAAACCGCACCCACCATCGCTGTTGATGATGGTCGAATCTGCATTATGAACGGTGATCGTGTCGCGTATCGCGGCGATCAGATTGCCGTGGCATTCGACAAAAAGTCAGGGGCTACCTACCGTTTTGGTGACATGGCTTCGGTCAGGGCGTGGGTTGATGGTGAGGTTGCTCGAATCCTCAAGGATTCGGGCGGCGTGGTGGATAGCGTGGTTATGATCTCGTTCGACACCGGATTCACACAGCCAGAGCGCGTCGATCTCATTCGTCGCATGGCATTCGAGCCGGGATTCGCGGCCCACTGGTATCGTCAGGAGATTCTGAACAACATCGCGGCGATTGATCGACAGATTGATGAAGCCAACCAGCGCCGTTCGCGGCTGACTGATGAGTTCCTGTCGCTGGTGTCACCCCACAAGGTGGGTGATGTCATTACCATCGAGAACTCCGATGAAAATGTCGGGGAGCGCATGGTGATTGGGTCGATCGGTCTTGATATTCACCCAGTGCGCGGCGCATTGATCGGCTTTGCTGGTCATCTTGAGGGTTTGCCTGATGTTGGTGCATGTTCAGAAATCCTTATCGCTCGTCCGTCACCGCAGGTGTGATCATGATTGCGATTCACTGGATTCAATTAACTGCGTCGATTCCTGTTATCCGGATGGATGACGCAACCGCTTCAATGGTGATCTACCTCTACGGTTTATCCGTAGTCATGGCATCCATGATATTCGGAGTCGTCACACTCTTGACATCCTCCCCTCCCTGAAGGAAGAGGATTCCCTGGTCAGGCCGGGATTGGCTTGATTGGGATGGTTCCTGTTGCTGACCACCTGCGCCCATGAGGACTTGGCAGTTCACTTGGCAGGCGATCCCCGTGAGTCCCACGGTTCTTATCTGAACTGAGAATCTGCATTCCCCGTTCAAGAATATTCAATGCGCCGACAAGATCGGCGTTTTCGGCAAAGCCGCATTCAACACAAACGAAACTGGATTGGGTCAGCCGATTCTCTTTCGAGATATGGCCACAGCACGGACAGGTCTGACTGGTGTGATGGGCGGGAACCGCCATCACCCAGCCACCAAGCCAGTTCTGCTTGTACTCCAGTTGGCGGCGAAACTCACCCCATCCCTGATCCAGAATGGATCGGTTGAGTCCTGACTTCTGCCGAACCCGGCTGCCGGGTTGATCGACCGTACCTCTGGCACTTCTACTCATGGCGCTGACCTTCAAATCCTCGATCACGATCATCGCGTGGTTTTTGCTGATGTCGGTTGAGGTCTTGTGCAGAAAGTCAGTACGCACATGGGCTATGGTGCCGTGGATACGGTTAATCCGATGCTTCTGTTTCTGCCAGTTGGCAGAGAACTTGGTCTTGTGCTTCAACCTGCGTTGAGCCGTGGCCAACTTCTT
>Ga0172382_10014407_pt1 | contig 10066 bp, 5 predicted proteins | sample Leawel138RmetaG_FD_122245 | JGI IMG/M metagenome (GOLD analysis project Ga0172382, IMG submission 122245) | Leachate microbial communities from a municipal landfill in Southern Ontario, Canada - Leachate well 138R metaG | ecosystem: Engineered > Solid waste > Landfill > Unclassified | place... | reverse complement strand
CGAGGCGGCGGAGGCGATTGCCTTTGGACTGGAGGCTACGGTTTAAACGCTACCGTTTATGCGGACATATCATGAGCGCATTATGCGCTGAGGGAGTGTTGGCAGCCATCGCGAGGTGAAGCCCGGGCTGAGCTCGACGAGAGGGGCCCATATGCGAGTCCCCGCAGGCGGTGCGGAGGCGCGCAGGACCGCCCCGGGCAGGAGCACCGCGACGGCCCCCGCCGGGCGGGCACAGGGCCCATGCACCGTCACCGGACCTGCCGGCCGCCGCAGCCGCCGCGAGGGCGGGCTCGGGTCGGGGCGGGCTGCCCTCTCCGATCCTGCATGCGGGGAAGGCAACCGGCCCCGCTCCGGCAGCGGCCCGGCGCGCGGAAGGCGCGCAGACCTGCGCCGCCGGCGCTCCGGCCTGCGGCGCCCGCCCGTCGGGCTGCGAGAGGGGGGGCCGGACGGGCATCCGGTCACCCGGAACATCCTTCGGAGCGGCAGGAGCCGGCGGAGGGTCACGGGCGCCATCCCGTCCCGCCGGTCGCGCCCCGTCCCGGCCATGCGACGGCGGCGGCAGCGCGCCCACGCCCGCGCCGCGGGCGGCGAGCGGACGGCCTGCCGGCCGTCGTGCCGAGCTAGCGCAGCCGGGCACGGACGGTTTCCGCAAGGTCGCCGAGCGAGAACGGCTTGGGCAGGAACACCGCGCCGGGGATCATCGCGCGGTGGTCGGAGAGGCCCTCGTCGGCATAGCCGGAGATGAAGATCACCCTGGTGTCGGGGCGGCCGGCCAGCGCCTCGCGCACCCAGGTGGGGCCGTCCTTGCCGGGCATGATCACGTCGCTGAGGAAGATGTCCACCTTCAGCGCCGGATCGGCGAGCAGCACAAGCGCCGCCTCGGCGCTGTCGGCCTCGAGCACCTCGTGGCCGCGCAGGCGCAGCGCCCGGGCAGCGAAGGCGCGCACCGGCGCCTCGTCCTCGACCAGCAGGACGGTGCCGCTCCGGCCCGGCCCGGCCCGGACCCGGGGTGCCGGCGGCGGCGGGGCGCGCGGTGCCGTGCGGCTGGCGGGGAACCACAGGGTGAAGGTCGTGCCGCTGCCGGGCTCGGAGCGGGCGAAGATGAAGCCGCCGGTCTGCTTGACGATCCCGTAGGCGGTGGAGAGGCCGAGGCCGGTCCCCTCGCCCGCGCGCTTGGTGGTGTAGAAGGGCTCGAAGATCTTGCCCAGCCGCTCGGGCGGGATCCCGGCGCCGTGGTCGATCACCTGCACCACCACATGATCGCCGGCCGGAATGCGGGCACGGTCGCAGTCGAGCGGCCGCTCGAGGCGGCGGTTCGCGGTCTCGATCCGGATCTCGCCGCCGCCGGGCATGGCATCGCGGGCATTGACCACCAGATTCATGATCACCTGTTCGAGCTGGCGCCGGTCGGCCCGGATCGGCCGCAGGTCCGGATCGTGCTCGACGGCGAGATGCACCTTCTCGCCCACCAGGCGGTTCAGGAGATGGGCAAGATCGGCCAGCGTGTCGCGCAGGTCGAGCACCTCGGGCGTCAGGCTCTGCTTGCGCGAGAAGGCCAGCAGCTGCCCGACCAGGCCGGCGGCGCGGTTGGCGTTCTGCCGGATCTGGGCGAGGTCGGGGTAATCGGGATCGGTCTCGTCGCGGCGCAGGAGGAGCAGATCGCAATGGCCGGAAATCGCGGTGAGCAGATTATTGAAGTCATGGGCGATTCCACCGGCAAGCTGACCGATCGCCTCCATCTTCTGGCTCTGGACGAACTGGGCCTCGAGAGTCTTGTATTCGGTCACGTCGCTGAGGATCGCGAGGATATGACGCCCCGCGCCGCTGCCGCCGGGACTGAGGGTGACACGCAGGAACAGGTCGCGATGGGCGCCGGTGCCGCGCAGGAACTGCGCCTGGTCGCTGCCCTGCCCCTCGGCCGCGTCGCGCAGCCAGTCGGCGACCGGCCGGCCCGGCCCCTCGACCAGATCGGCGAAGCGGGTCGCCGGTCCGATCGCCATCGGCAGCAGGGCCCGGGCCTCGCGGTTGGCGGCACGAACCAGCCCCTCGGGCGACAGCATCAGCAGCGGAACCGGCAGGGCGCCGACCCCGTCCCAGTCCGCACCGCCCGCGCCCGCGGTGCCGGGCAGCAGGTAGATCTCGCGCCGGCCGCCGCTGCGCTCGATCGTGGCGACGAGGCAGGAGACCGGGCCGTCCCGCGCCTGCACCAGGTGGCGGCGGCCGCTTTCGAGCGGCAGATCGGCGAACACCTCGCCAAGACCGCGCGCGCGTTCGCCGATCAGGCGCCGGAAGGCCGGATTCATGTAGAGAATCGCCCCGCTCGGCCCGGCGGTGAGGAACGGCAGGCCGATCTCGTCGCGGGTGCGGGCGCCCTCGCCCCCGGGATGGAGCAGGCGCCACAGGAACAGCCCGCCGCCCAGCGGCACGGCACCGACCCGCAGCGGCCCGTGCCGGGTCATCATCTCCTCCTGCGCGGCGCCGTCGGCCCGGGCGCGGGCCTGCAGCGCCTGCACCGCCGCCGCCGGGTCGGCGAAGACATGGGCGAGCAGCGCCGCGAGCGTGTCCGCCCCCTCGCCCGCGCGCGCCTGCGCGGCCGCGTTGCGCGCGAGGATCATGCCGGCCGCATCGGCGACCAGCGCCGGCTCTCCCTCGCCGGTGATCAGGGCCCGGGCGGTGCGCAGCAGCAGCCCCCGCCGCACCACCAGCACCAGCCGCTGCGCCGCCAGCGCCAGAATCGCGGCGAGGAGCGCCGCCCCGCCGGCCGCCACCGCAAGCTTCGGCGCGCCGGGGAGCAGCGCCAGCAGCGGCAGCGCGAGCAGGGCCGCGAGGACCGGCAGCGCCCGCTGCCGCAAGCCGGCGCCGCCGCGCCCGCCATCCTGCCCGCCCGACAGTTCTGCCCCGATCCGTGTCACGCGCCCTCCGAATCGCCATCCGGCCATCTCCCCCGGTTCTGGCACGAAGATGCTAAGGCCGGGTTAACGGCGCAGGATGCGACCGGGCGGCGCGATATTCGGAATCCCTTTACGGTTTCTTCAGAATCGCCAGGTAAAACCCGTCGCCATGGGCAGCAGGAAGCCAGAGATGCGATTCGACCAGATCCCAGCCGGTGGCAGCATGCAGGGCACGGATGCAGGCACCGTTCTCCTCGTCGAGGACCGAACAGGTCATCCACGCCAGCCGGCCGCCCGGGGCGACCAGCGCCGCCGCCCCGGCGGCGATCCGGGCCTGCAGCGCCACCAGCTCCTCCAGCCGCGCGGGCGTCAGCCGCCATTTCGAATCAGGCGTGCGCCGCCAGGTGCCGCTGCCGGAACAGGGCGCGTCGACCACCACCAGATCGAAGGGCGGCTCGCGCGCGGGATCGGCGAGGATGCGGATATCGGCTCCGGCGCGGGCGGCGCGGGCCGGCAGGTCGCGCATCCGCGCGGGGTCGGCATCATGGGCGAACACCGGCCCCCCGGTCCGCGCGGCGATCGCCAGCGCCTTGCCGCCGCCGCCGGCACAATGGTCGAGGATGCGCATCCCCGGCTGCAGTTCCAGGCGCAGCACCGCCGCCTGCGGCGCGGCATCCTGCAACTCGACCAGCCCGGAAAGGAAGGCGCGCGATTGCCGCAGGCGCTGCGTCTGGCCCACCAGTTCAAGCGCGGTCTCTACCTGCGGATGCGGCCTTGTCGCGATTCCCTCTGCCGCGAGGAACCCGGCCGCCGCCTCGCGGCTGGCGCGAATCACATTGACGCGCAGCCAGGCGGGGGCCCGCTCCCGCTGCGCGAGGCCGATCCGCAGCGCGCCCTCCTCACCGTGCTCGCGCACCAGCCGCGGCCAGAGCCAGTCGGGCAGATCGGCGCGCACCGCCGGCGGGGCCGCCTCCATCCCGCCCGGCGGCAGGCCCTGCCTCTCGCCCGGCTGCAGCGGCGCGGGGGCATGGCCCTCGCCGCTGAACAGCGGGTGCGGGTCGATACCGTCGAGGAGGAGCGTCCCGATCATCAGCGCCCGGGCATCGTCGCCACCCCCGGCATGCGCGGCCGAGCGGCGCCGGCGCAGCACGTCATGGACATGGTCGCGCACCGCCCGCCGGTCGCCGGCACCGGCATAACGGGCGCCGCGCACCCAGCGGATCAGCACCTGCCCGGCCGGCGCGCCGTCGAGAATCGGCCCCAGACAGTCGATCGCCGCCTGGATCCGCGCCCCCGGGGTCACGAGGCCACCGGCAGCGGCCGGCCGGGCACCGCCCATGCGCGGGCCATCGCGCCGGCCGCCGCCACCCCTGCCGCCATCCCCGCCGCCACGGTCAGCTGCCGGCGCGGTAGTTGGGGCTCTCGCGGGTGATGGTCACATCATGGACATGACTTTCATGCAGCCCCGCGGCGCTGATGCGCACGAACCGGCAGTTGCGCCGCATCTCGGCGACCGTGGCGCTGCCGGTATAGCCCATCGCCGCGCGCAGGCCGCCGACCATCTGGTGCAGCACCGCCGCCACCCTGCCCTTGTAGGCCACCTGGCCCTCGATACCCTCCGGCACCAGCTTGTCGCTGGCCGCATCCTTCTGGAAATAGCGATCGGCCGAGCCGCGCGCCATGGCGCCAAGGCTGCCCATGCCGCGATACGCCTTGTAGGTGCGGCCCTGATACAGAATCAGCTCGCCCGGGCTCTCGTCGGTGCCCGCGATCATGCTGCCCACCATCGCGCAGGAGGCGCCGGCGGCGATCGCCTTGGCGAAATCGCCCGAGAACCGGATCCCGCCGTCGGCGATCACCGGCACATCCCCGGCCGCCGCCGCCGCGTCCATGATCGCGGTCAGCTGCGGCACCCCCACCCCCGCCACCACCCGGGTGGTGCAGATCGAACCGGGGCCGATCCCGACCTTGATCCCGTCGGCGCCGGCATCGATCAGCGCCCGGGTCGCCTCGGCGGTGGCGACATTGCCGGCGATCACCTCCACCTCCGGCGCGGCGCGCTTCAGCCGCTCGACCGCGCGGGCCACGCCCTCGGAATGGCCATGCGCGGTGTCGATCACCACGATATCGGCCCCGGCCTCGACCAGCGCCTCGCTGCGGGCAAAACCCGGATCGCCGACGCTGGTGGCCGCCGCGACCCGCAGCCGCCCGAGCGAATCCTTGCAGGCCACCGGGTTCAGCACCGCCTGCTCGCTGTCCTTGAGGGTCAGCAGCCCGGTCAGCCGTCCCCGCCCGTCGGTGACCAGCAGCTTCTCGATCCGCCGCGCCTTCATGAGCGAGCGCGCCGCATCGAGATCGGCCGGCTCCTCGAGCATGGCGAGATCCTCCGATGTCATCATCACGCTGACCGGGGTGCGCTCGTCGCTGGCAAAGCGCATGTCGCGGTTGGTGACGATGCCCAGAACCCGGCCATCCGCATCGACCACCGGAAAACCCGTCACCGAATAGCGCGCCATCAGCGCCCGCGCATCGGCCAGGGTCTGCTCGGGGCTCAGCGTGATCGGATCGTAGACGATGCCCGAGACGAAGCGCTTCACCCGCCGCACCTCGTCGGCCTGCGCCTCGGGCGACAGGTTGCGGTGGATCACCCCGATGCCGCCGGCCTGGGCCATGGCGATCGCCATCCGCGCCTCGGTGACGGTGTCCATCGCGCTCGACAGCAGCGGGATGTTGAGCGTGATCGCGCGGGTCGCACGGCTGCGCACATCCGCGCTCGCCGGCAGGACCGAGGAGGCCCCCGGCACCAGCAGCACGTCGTCAAAGGTGAGAGCCTCGCGAATCTGCATCCTGTTCCCCCGGGCGGCAGCATCGTCTGGCGCTTCCCTATTGCAGCTTTGCCGCGCGGGCGAAAGGGCGAATCGCGGATCCGCGCCCCCGATGACGTAACCGGACGCGGAAGCGGCGGGATTGCCTGTCCTGCGACAATCGGTCAGGGCTACAACCCGGTCCGAGAGCAGGTGTGCGGGAATTCCCAGATGAGCGATTCGACAACAGATCCGCTGGTGATCTTCACCCCGTCCGGCAAGCGCGGCCATGTCGCGGCCGGGACCAGGGTGCTGGATGCGGCGCGCCAGCTCGGCGTCGACCTCGATTCGGTCTGCGGCGGGCGCGGCATCTGCTCGAAATGCCAGGTGACGCCGGCCTACGGCGAATTCCCCAAGCACGGGATCCATGTCGCCGAGGGCGCGCTGTCGGAATGGAACCGGGTCGAGGAACGCTACGACCGCGTCCGCGGCCTGCGCGAGGGGCGGCGCCTCGGCTGCCAGGCCGAGGTGCTGGGCGACGTGGTCATCGACGTCCCGCCCGAGAGCCAGGTGCACCGCCAGGTGGTCCGCAAGGAGGCCGACAAGCGCACCGTCCACATGGACCCGGCGACCCGGCTCTTCTACATCGAGGTCGAGGAACCCGACCTCGCCACCCCCACCGGCGATTTCCAGCGCGTGAAGGAAGCCCTGCACGAGCAGTTCGGGATCGACGCGGTCACCGCCCCGCTCTCGATCCTCGGGCGGCTGCAGAAGGTGCTGCGCAAGGGCGAGTGGAAGGTCACGCTGGCGCTGCACAAGGGCCACCGCGACCACGAGTGGCAGGTGCTCGACCTCTGGCCCGGCCTGCGCGAGGAGAATCTCTGGGGCCTCGCCATCGACCTCGGCTCGACCACGATCGCCGCGCATCTGGTGAACCTGCGCGACGGCACGGTCGAGGCCAGCGCCGGGATCATGAATCCCCAGATCCGCTTCGGCGAGGATCTGATGAGCCGGGTCTCCTACTCGATGATGAATCCCGGCGGCGACCAGGAGATGACCCGGGCGGTGCGCCAGGCGCTCAACCAGCTGATAACCAATCTGGGCGACCAGTCCGGCATCGACCCCGTCGAGATCGTCGAGGCGGTGATCGTCTGCAACCCGGTCATGCACCACCTGCTGCTGGGGATCGACCCGTTCGAACTCGGCCAGGCCCCGTTCGCGCCCGCGACCTCGGAGAGCATCTCGGTGCCGATGCGCGAGCTCGGCATCACCACCGCCAATCCCGAGGGGCAGATCTTCATCCTGCCGATCATCGCCGGCCATGTCGGCGCCGATTCGGCCGCGGTGGCGCTGGCCGAGGAGCCGGGGAAGTCCGACGATCTGGTGCTGATCGTCGATGTCGGCACCAATGCCGAACTGCTGCTGGGCGACCGCGAGCAGGTGCTCGCCTGCTCGAGCCCGACCGGCCCGGCGCTCGAGGGGGCGCAGATCTCCTCGGGCCAGCGCGCCGCCCCCGGCGCGATCGAGCGGGTCGAGATCGACCCGGTGACTAGGGAGCCGCGCTTCAAGGTCATCGGCTCGGACCGCTGGTCGGACGAGCCCGGCTTTTCCATGGACATCACCCACAGCGGCATCACCGGCATCTGCGGCTCGGGCATCATCGAGGCGGTGGCCGAGATGCGCATCGCGGGGATCGTCGACCGCCACGGCCTGATCGGCTCGGCCGAGCAGACCGGCACCCAGCGCTGCGTGCCCGACGGGCGGACCCATTCCTACCTGCTCCACGACGACAGCGCCAATGGCGGGCCGCGCATCCTGGTGACCCAGGCCGATATCCGCGCGATCCAGCTCGCCAAATCGGCGCTCTATGCCGGCGCCGAGCTGCTGATGGAGGAGAAGGGGGTCGATCATGTCGACCGGGTGGTGCTGGCCGGCGCCTTCGGCGCGCATATCAGCCCCAAGCATGCGATGATCCTCGGCATGTTCCCGGATGTGCCGCTGGACAAGGTGCGCTCGGCCGGCAATGCCGCCGGAACCGGGGCGCGGATCGCGCTGTGCTCGGTGGCGGCGCGGGCCGAGATCGAGCACGAGGTGCGGGTCATCAACAAGGTCGAGACCGCGATCGCCCCGCATTTCCAGGAATTCTTCGTCGGCGCCAACGGCATCCCGCACCTGACCGCACCGTTCGAGAATCTGGCGACGATCGTGACCCTGCCCGAGGTGGCCTTCAACGCCTCGCCCCACAGCCATCCCCGCCGCCGCCGCAAGCGCGAGCCGGCCGAGGGCTGATCCGGGCGGCCGGGGGCCCGGCGGGCGCTTCGGCGGGGCGGAGGCCGCGCCCCGCCGCCGACCACGGCCGGCTGATCGCCGGCAGACCGGCGCACCGGCGAGACCCCGGGACGGACATGCCGGCCCCGTGTGCCTTCGGCACGGGCCGCGGGAACGCGGGGACGCCGCTCCGGACGGGCGAGGGCCGGCCCCCGGCCCGGCTCGGGCGGTGGGCGGGCGGACAGCGGACCAAGGGCGGCGGGCCGAGGGCAGCAAACCAGAGGCGACGCGCTGAGGACGGCGGACCAGGGGCAGCGGACCGGGGCCATGGATGGAGAGCGGCAGGCGGGCGGCGCGGACCGAAGGCGACGGGCGGGACTCGTCGATCCGTCCCCGCCGCCAGTTGCGAGAGGTCGCCGCTCAGCAGATGCACACGGCCCCCACACCCGGCCCGAGCCGCGCGCAACCACGTCCGATCCGGGCCCGGCGGCTGCATGGTCCCGCGCGCCCGATCCGGGCCACGCGCAGTCATGTCCGATCTGCGCCCGGCGGCCACATGGCCCCGCACAGCCGGGCCGAGCCGCGCGCAGTCGCGTCCGATCCGGGCCCCGCGGCCACACGGCCCCCACACCCGGACCGGGCCGCGCACAACCACGTCCGATCCGGGCCCGGCGGCTGTACGGTCCCGCGCGCCCGATCCGAGCCACGCGCGGTCATGCCCGATCCGGGCCCCGAGGCCACACGGTCCCGCATAGCCAGGCCGAGCCGCGCGACGTCGTGCCCGATCCGGAACCGGGCGGCTACACAGTCCCGCGCGCCCGATCTGGGCCACGCGGTCATGCCCGATCCGGGCCCGGCGACCACATGGCCCCCACACGCGACCACATGGCCCCCACACCCGGACCGGGCCGCGCGCAATCACGTCCGATCCGAGCCCGGCGGCTGCACGGTCCCGCGCACCCGATCCGGGCCACGCGCGGTCATGCCCGATCCGGGCCCGGCGACCATACGGTCTCGCACAGCCGGGCCGAGCCGCGCGAAGTCGTGCTCGATCAGGGCCCGGCGGCTACACGGTCCCCCACACCCGGCCCGGGCCGCGCGCAACTACGTCCGATCCGGGCCAGCCACACGGCCCGCACACCCGATCCGGCCACGCGACCACTCCGCCCCGCCCCCCCCCCCGGGGCCGCGAGGCTCCGTGCATCCTGCCCGGCCGTCCGGCAGCCGGGGCGAGGGCGTCGGACGGCTTGTGCCGCGCCGGGTGACCGGCTGGAGCCGATGCGGCCCGGGGCCCTGCCGGAGCGCGAACCGCGGAGTGCGGGGCGGACCACGCCCCGCGCCGCCTCCGGCAGGGAAACGGAAACGCGGGCGCATCGCTCTCCGATGCGGGCGCGCGCGCGGGGGCGGCATGATGCACACCGGATCGAGCCGGTCCCGTTCAGTCCGGTTCAGCGGACCGCCCTGACGGGTTGTCCGGTCGCGGTCTTGCCGGCGCCAGATGAGTCCGTCCGGCTGCGACATGCTCCGGCGGGCCGGGGCGAGGTGCGGCGTTGCAGCGCCACGATACGGGCACGGCGCCGCCGGATGACCAGGGCCGGCCGGTGCAGCCCAATCCCCCGGATCAGCCCCGGGTCGGGACAGCCGGCGCCGGCGCCGGGACGGCCCCTTGCACCCGGGGCTCCCGGCGCGGGCCGGCGCCTGTCATCTGCCGCGGCATGCCCCAAACGGAGAAGGCCCGGGCCGCACCTTGGGCCCCGCAGAGGCGGTGGTCCCGCCGGGCCGCCGGACAGCCCCGCCCTTCACCCCACCGCGCCCAGCGCCGGGAAGGTTTCCAGCAGCCAGAACGCCAGGTCGGTGAACTGGCCGGTCACCATCATCAGGCCCACGGTCCACAGCAGCAGGCCGGAAATCCGTTCGATCCGGTCCATGTTGCGCTTCATGAACGCCATCGCGCCCTTGAGGCGCGGAAAGAAGGCCGCGACCAGCAGGAACGGCACCCCGAGCCCGGCGGCATAGGCGGCGAGCATCACCGCCCCACGCGACAGCGAGGCCTCGCTGGCGGCCAGGGTCAGGATCGCGCTCAGGATCGGGCCGAGGCAGGGG
>Ga0172382_10014406_pt1 | contig 10068 bp, 8 predicted proteins | sample Leawel138RmetaG_FD_122245 | JGI IMG/M metagenome (GOLD analysis project Ga0172382, IMG submission 122245) | Leachate microbial communities from a municipal landfill in Southern Ontario, Canada - Leachate well 138R metaG | ecosystem: Engineered > Solid waste > Landfill > Unclassified | place... | reverse complement strand
TGCGCTTCGAGAGCGGCACCTTCGGTCCTGCCCCCACCGGCGAGATCACCGTCGGCGGCGGCTTCCAGTTCGCCATGGTCTGGGTGAACGGCATCCTCCTCGTCGACTCCGTCGACTACACGTCATCTTCGCCGACCATCACGATCCTCAATCCCCAGGAAAACGACGAATACTTCGTCTGGGCCTATCAAGCCCTCGACTCCACCGACTACTACACGAAGGAGGAAACCAACTCGGCCCTCTCCGGCAAGGTCAGCCTCACTGGCAACGAGACCATCTCGGGCACCAAGACCTTCTCGGACGGCATCGGGTTCTCAAGCTACAACGCCGCCGACTCTGTCGGAGGCTGGGGTTCCACGCAGCTCGCCCTGATCGTTCCCGACTTCAACGACGCCGGCGGCGTAAACCGTGTGTTCTATGGTGGCGGAACTGCTACCGTCCCCAACTCCCCCGTGTCCTACACGGTCGGCATCAACCTGTCCCGCGCCAACAACCGCAACGCGCAGATCGCCATGCGAACCTTTGGCACTTCTGTTGGGATGTACATCCGTCTGGAGGGGAGCGACTCCGGCTGGTCCGCCTGGGAGGAGGTCTACCACACTGGCAACCTGACCCTCTCCAGCCTTGCCGGCAACGGCCTGTCGAGCAGCGGCTCGACCGCAGAAGGCCGAACGCTCGCCGTTCAGGCGGGCACTGGCATCACGGTCAATTCCTCCGGCGTCCACGTCAACTACGGCACCTCGTCCGCGACCGCCGCTGCCGGCAACGACTCTCGCATCGTCAACGCGGTCCAGAACTCCGGCGACGAGACCATCGCCGGCAACAAGACCTTCACCGGCTCGATCATCAGTAGCACCGGCTCCGGCTCGCCTTCTGTGATCGTGGAGCGAAACAACAGTTCGGTGAACGCGAACCTCGCGTTTCGAACCACCTCTGGCGATGTCGTTGTCGGTCAGGGTGGGGCGGGTCGTTTTTCGGTTGGTTCCGTCGCCGACCTTTCTGGCAACGGTGTATTCCACATCCACGCCTCAACCGGCAACGTCGAGTGGTCCGGCACGGCCACGGGCAACGGCTCCGGCCTGACCAATCTCTCCGCGACGGCCCTAACGGGCACGGTCCCCATCGCCCGCCTCCCTGTTGGCACCACCTCCTCCACCGTCGCCGCCGGCGACGACAGCCGCATTGTCAACGCCGTCCAGACCTCCCGCTCTCTCACGGCCGGCAACGGCCTGACTGGCGGCGGCTCGCTCGCCGCCAACAGGTCGTTCGCGGTGCAGGCTGGCACCGGCATCACGGTCAACTCCTCCGGCGTCCACGTCACTTTCGGCACCGCCGCCGGTACTGCCGCACAGGGCAACGACAGCCGCTTCTCCAACAGCCGCGAGTGGATCGCCTCCACCGTCTCCCAAGCGGAGGCGGAAGCCGGCACCGCCACGACCCGCCGCGCATGGACCGCCCAGCGTGTCCGGCAGGCCATCGAGGCATTGGCTCCTGCTTCTCCAGTCGGGTTGTATACCGGATCATCGCGCGATCAAACTAATTTCCCGATCGGTCATTATGTTTCATGTTATAATGGGAAATCAAGAAACCAAACCGCGACCGTAATGCTTCACGCCTCTAATAACGATGAATATAGAGTAAATGATGGTTCTACTCCACTTAGTGGGACGTGGAGAGGTCGAGGTATTTATCTTTTTCAGAGGACAGCATGATGGAACTTCATCAACTGATGTCAGTCACCGCAACCGCAGAACCAGATGTTTACATTGCTAGCGTTGATCTAACTGACAGTCACGGCGAAAGATATGTCGCTGACTACGTTTCACGCGATGATGACACGTTCGGGCTTGCTCCGGTAGTACGTTCGGCTGTTCTTCAATGGATCGCGGACGGGAAGCCCGTTGGCCCCTATGTTCCCGCCCCCGAACCTGTGCCGCAGGAAATCTCCCGCCGCCAGTTCTATCAGGGCCTCGCCGTTGCAGAGTTCATCACCAAACAGGAAGCTCTCGACGCGATCAAGGGCGCGGCGCTGCCGGCGGCCTTGCAGTCGATCGTAGACAGCCTGCCCGACGCCGACGACCGTTTCTCGGCAGAGATGCTCCTGCTCGGCGCAGGCGAGTTCCAGCGAGACCATGCGCTGGTGACGGTGTTCGTGGCCGCGCAAGACCTGACCGAGACCGAAGTCGACGATTTCTGGCGTCTCTGCGCCAGTCTCACCTGACACCGGGGACGACCGCGTCTGTCACTCTGCGCTACGACGAAGGTCTCACCCCTTCGTCGTCCCGGAACCCGACATGGCCACTCGCAAGCGCACCGACTTCATCGTCATCCACGTCTCCGCCACCAAGCCCTCCTGGAAGGGCGGCGCGAAAGAAATCGACGCCATGCACAAAGCCCGTGGCTGGGCTGGCATTGGCTATCACTACGTCATCAAGCCCGACGGCACCCTTGAAAAGGGCCGCGCCCCCAACGCCGTCGGCGCGCACGTGGCCGGCTTCAACTCCATCTCCCTCGGCATCTGCCTCGTTGGCGGCCTCGACGCCGCCGGCAACCCCGCCGACACGCGCACCCCCGCGCAGGAAACCGCCCTCATCTCTCTCCTCACCTCCCTCACCAAAACCTACCCCAACGCCCGCATCTGCGGCCACCGCGACCTCTCCCCCGACCGCGACGGCGACGGCATCATCGAACCCTTCGAGCACCTCAAAGCCTGCCCCTGCTTCGACGTGATCCCGTGGGCCAAGAAGAACAATCTGCCGGCCGCCGACATCAAGGGCATCTGGGACAAGTATCCGCCGGACCCCACCAACTCCCCGCACGACGTTTCCTTCGAACCCTCTGGCCCCGACGCCCGCAATGCCTACCTCCAGCGCCTCCTCCAGCGCGCTGGCTACGAGTTCGGCGCGATCGACGGCATCGTCGGCCCCAAGACCAGGGCCGCCCTCAAGCGTTTCCAGGCCGCCTCCGCCCTCAAGCAGACCGGCACCTTCGACACCCCCACCGTGGCCCGTCTCCGCCAGATGTTTGAAGGCCCTCTCAAGGTCGCCGGCGAGAACGCTGTCTGGGAGGACACGCTCGCTCGCGCCCGCGTCGAGATCGACCACGACTACTCCGTCCCGGACCCTGACTGGGACGAACAGTGGGACGAGCTTACCTCCAACAAGCCCTCCGCCCCGCCCACCTCCACCCCTCAACCGTCCGGCTTCTTCGCCTGGCTGGCCCACTTCTTCTCCTCGCTGTTTGGCCGCCGATGAAGAAGTCTCCCCAAAAGCAGATCGAGCTTCTCGACTCCCTCGAAAAGCACGAAGGCTGGCTCCTCCTGATGGAAGAGGCCCGCCGCGAGGTCGCGCTGGCCACCTCCCAGCTCGCATTGGCCCGCTCCCTCCCTCAGTCGGAACTCGACTGGCGGCGCGGGATGATCGCCTCGGCACTCCTGATCCTTGAGATGCCGTCGCGCCTGAAAGAAAGGATCAAGTCCGACGCTGCCCTTGCGGCTGCCGTCTCCTCCAGCGCCCCCGCTACGGCCGGGGCAAAGAAAGGCAAAGCCTAATGCCCACTCCCCAGAACCCGCAGGCGCAGGCAGCGCTCATCGACCAGATCGCCCAGGCGGCGATGGGCGGCGGCGGCCCCGCCGCCCAGCAGCAGGCCACTCCACAGCCGGGAGCGCCGCAGCAGCAGGCTGCCGCCCCTCAGCAGCCCGTGACCGACACCTCGGCCAAGGTCAAGGAGACCAACGTCGGCGCGGCCGAAACCGCCGGTGCTCCCGACACCGAAGCTGGCGCAATGACGCAGGACGCCATCATCTACAAGGTGCCCTTCGGCGACCAGACGCGCGACCTCACGCCCCAGCAGATCAGCTCCGTCTTCGAGCGCTACTCGGCCCTCAACTACCAGCACTCGCAGATGTCACCCATCCTCAAGGTTGCCGAAGCCTACATGAAGGACAACCCGGACAAGACCCCGCAGGAGATCGCCGCCACGCTCCTCGACCTTGCCCGCGCCAACCGTCCGAATGCCCAGTTCGGCAACCCCGCCGAACAGCAGCAGCGCCAGCAGGCCCAGACTGCTCCCGTCGATCGCGAGTCCCTGGCCAAGTGGGCCGAGGACAACGCCGTCTCCCTCCCGCCTGGCTACGAGCAGATGATGGCCAACACCGCCCAGATGCAGCAGGGCATGGCCCAGATGATGCAGATGATGCGCGGCATGCTCGCCCAGTCGCAGGGCATGACGCAGGCGGCCGCCCTGGCCAATCGGGGTGTCCAGTCTGACCGGAACCAGCAAATCCGGCAGCAGATCGGCATGAACCTCGACCGCGTCCAGCAGGCCCTTGGCCTTCCTTCTGACGCGGCCAACGACTTCATGATGTTCGCGGCCGAGCGCGGGTACAACCTCGAAGACTTCGTCGACCCGAACCTGACGGTGAAGGTCATGACCGACTTCAAGAACACGCTCGCCTCGCCCGAGATGGAGCGCATCCGGCAGATCGCCCAGCGCCGCCAAGCCTACACCTCTGCCGGCCTTGGCGGCACTCCCTCCGCTGGCCCGGCTGCCTCCGAGCCTGCCGAGACCACCTTCGATCGCCTTGCCGCTCAGGCGATCGAAAAAAAGATGGGCAGGTAGGGACGAAACTTTTCCCGCCTTCTGCCTATACCTCTTCCTGACCGCGCCTCCAGCCGCCATTGGCCGCAGGGCAGGGCGGTCAGGAAGAAGACGGAACACCCTTCTCCACTTTGAGACACGCGCCTAAAAGCGCAGCAAAACCAATCTCTTAGTTTCTCCCAAGGAGAAGGCAAATGCCTGTTGCAATCCAGGGCCTCCGTGGCACCGGCGAGTTCGACCAGGACCATCGCCCCCTGAACTACCGCGAACTCTTCACCCTGCTCGAACCGAACGGCTCGGCTCCCCTCAACGCCCTCCTGGCGATGGGTTCGAACGAGTCGACCGACGACCCCGAGTTCAAGAACTTCCGCGACGAACTCCCCGAGCGCCGCATGACGGTCAACTTCGGGGCTGGCTACAACAGCACGGCCACCCCGATCGTCATCGACGCCTCCGACGACAACAAGTTCGCCATCGCTGGCGCGCTCATCGTCAACGCCTCGACTGGCGAAGTGATGCGCGTGACCACCGACACCACCGGCACCTCGCTGGCCGTGGACCGCAACATCGGCGGCACCTCGTACACGATCACCGATGGTGACGAACTCTTCGTCGCCGGCTTCGCCGCCTCCGAAGGTGCGTCGACTCCGACCCCGATCTCGTTCGACGCCACCGTGGCTTCGAACTACACGCAGATTTTCCGCTACGCATTCGCCGTCACCGGCACCTTGCAGGCGACCCATCTGCGCACGGGTCCGAAGCTCGACGAGGCCATGACCAAGGCGCTCAAGCTCCACATGTCGGACATCGAGCGCTCCTTCTTCTTCGGCAAGAAGCACATCGTCAACGGCACCACTGCCCAGCCGACCCGCTACACCGGCGGCCTGCTGACGCAGCTCTCGACCGTCGTCGACGTGGCTTCCGACCTGAACACGGCCAACGTGATGACCGAGGAAGAGTTCGACGAGCAGCTCATCGCGACGATCTTCAAGTTCGGCTCCAGCCAGAAGGTCGCCTTCGTCGGTGACAAGGTCGCTCACCACCTCCAGATGTTCGGCAAGGACCGCTGGACCCCCAGCTCGGTCGACGGCACCTATGGCATCTCCTTCACCCGCTACCACACCTTCGCGGGCGATCTCCTGGTCCACCTGCACCCGCAGTTCCGCCAGGTTCCGGGGATGCGCGAGGCGATGGTCGTCATCGACTTCCCGTACATCGCCTACCGCTACCTCGAAGGCCGCGACACTCAGCTTCTCGAAAACCGCCAGAACAACGGCGACGACTCGATCAAGCACGAGTACCTCACCGAATGCGGCCTCGAACTGCTCCAGGACAAGGTCCACGCCTACATCAAGAACTGGACTTACCGCGCCGCGCCGCCGTCCCCGTAAGGGGACGACCCGGCCCACGGCAATCTCCTACCAATGAAGAGGGGCTTCGGCCCCTCTTCGCACAGGAGCCGCGATGATCCACGTCATCACCAACTCTCGGCAATACGCGCTGGACAAGCTCATGTCCTCCTTTGGCATGCGCCCGCCCTTCGCCGGCCTGAACTTCGTGATGACGCTCTCCGACTTCGACTCCATCTTCACCCCGACCCCTCTCCCGACCTCCGCCTGTGATCTCCCTCGCGCCGATCAGGTCTCGGCGCAGCCTGCACTCGTCATCTGGCAGCGCGGGCGCATGTCCGAAGAAGCCCGTCTTCTCCGTTCCCGCACCCGCGACGCCTTCGCCTTCTCCTTCCTCCGCGACCCCACCAACCAGGAAATGGACCTCACCAATGAACGCTCCCGCCCCCGCTCAGGCCCCGACTCCCAAGCCGAAGGCTCAGCCCAAGCCGAAGACCGCTGAGACCGTCGTCTTCTTCGAGTCCTCGGACAACGAACCCCTCCAGTTCGATGTCTGCGGCATCCGCGCCCACCGCGATCCGTCCGGCCAGAAGTGCCGCTGGCGCGTCCCCGTCGACATGGCCGAGCGCTTCGCCCGTCACTCCCACGTCCTCTCGGGTCGCATCAAGAAGATCGAGGCCCCCGAACCTTCGACGCCCGCCGAGTAACCGCCAATGGCGCAGGAACGTATCGAACCTCAAGTCTCGACCGGCCCGGAGTCTCCGCTCTCGGACCTGATTTCGAATGCCCTGCGCCAATGGGGTTCCGGCAACCCGGCTGCCGTTGACGGCAACACCGTCCTCATGCTCCTCGGGTTCGCCAACCAGGTCATCCAGGACATCAACGCCCACCCCTACTACCGTGGCGATCCCCTCGACTTCTTCACGGATGTCCGCGAAACGCGGCCTGTCCCCGACCTCATCCTCATCGCTGGCATCCTCCACTACTACGCTCTCCAGCAGGGCAACGCGCGCACCCAAATCTACGCGCCCAACTACTACCGCACCCTGAACTCCTCCCTTTGGCAGCGCCTGAACGGCAACACCAAAATCCAGGTGCGTCCATTCGACGACCGCGCCGGCACTTCCGACATCAACGGGCTGCCCGAATGACCAGCCACTTCCGCGTCAGCCCTCCGCCGAACGAACGCGCCGCCGCCTACGAAGGCTTCATGGGCCTCGACACCTCGCGCTCCGACACCACCCAGGACACCGGCTCCAACCAGATCCTTTGCACCCTGTCGGGCGGCACCTGCGACGAATACGGCCAGATCGTCCGAGACCCCGGCTACATCAAGGCGACCAAGGCCGCCGGCGACGCGATCAACGACTTCATCTCCCACGTCGCCTTCTTCAATGTCGGAGAGTTCTGCTGGGCCTACCGCACCGACGCCGGCATTGGCTTCGACTCGATCCGCGACCACCGCATCGACCCCGTCTGGCCATCGAACGCCCGCATCGCCTCGACCTACTTCAACGGCACCACCGTCTTCGTGGCCCGCGCGCTCCCGGCCTACACCTACAACGGCTACATCTGGAACGCCGCGACCCACGAGTCGCGCCTCGCCAACTACAACCCGTCCTTCATCACCACCGTCCAGAACCGGGCCATCATCGCCGGCATCCCGCTCAAGGCCACCGAACTCCACTTCTCGGCGACCAACCAGCTCCGCTTCTACCACGACGAGACCGACAAGACCGACAACTCGGTCACGCGCCCTGGCTACATCGACATCCAGAACCTCATCTCGCGCTCCGAGACGATCACCGGCATCGCTCCCTTCGAGCAGACCCGCCTGGCCGTCTTCACCGAGGAGCGCATGATCCTCTACAACACCGACCCCGACCTCAATAAATGGTCGATCGACTCGACTGCCAACATCCACGTCGGCTGCCTCTCCCACAACACCATCCAGCCGGCCGGCACCGACCTCTACTTCTGCTCCCGCACCGGCGTCCACTCGGTCCAGCGTTCCCGCGAGAACGGCATCCTCGTCTTCGCCTCAGCCATGTCCTCGCGCATCAAGCGCCTCTACAAGGAACTCGTCGCCTCCGTCGACGACCCCCAGGACATCTCGGCCGTCTGGGACCAGGACGCGGGCCGCTACCACATCTTCTTCCCCCAGCCTGGCTCTCCCTTCTCCCGCCGGCTGACGATGACCATCAACCCCTTCGACCATCGCTCCACGCCCAAATGGTCTCTCACGTCCTTCCTCAACGAACGCTGCGGTGACGCCTTCGGCGGCGACATCGTCTTCGGAACCGGCGCTGGCATCTACCGCGAGGCTGACGAGGACGACACCACCACCGCCGACCTTCTACTTGCCCCCCTCACCTTCTCCACCCCATGGCTGTGGCACGGCGACGTGGTCGGCAAGAAGCCGACCTCGCGCTTCCTCATGCAGGCGAAAGGCCGTGGCCTCATCAACGTCCGCGCCTTCAACGACCAGGACCAGCTCATCTGGTCCACCTCGATCCAGTCGGAATACAACGAGGACGACGGTCCACCGCCCAATACCCCATTGTCCGAACAGTACGACCGCGCCTTCGAGACCGAATATCGCGGCGTTCGCTTCGAGTTCGAGATCGTCGGCGGCCGTGGTCGCTTCGTCTTTTCCGGCTTTGCCGTCTACGTCAAACGAGGTTAGCCCCATGGCCCGCCTGCGCCAGCTCAATCCCAACAACTACGCGAGCAGCGGCAACATCCACGCCGACTTCGAGAACATCGTCCGCTACCTGATCGCGTCGGAACGCGGCACCAAGACGCTCAACGAGATGCTCTCGGCCATCTTCGACGAGGAGGGGAATTTCAGCGGCGCGTTCGAACTCCGCCGCGACCAGTCGGAGGGCATCCAGTACCGGGTCGGCACCTACTCCAACTCCGAAGAGGGCTGGATCACCATCATCCCGCTCTCCGACCTGCGCGGGAACTCTGGCGTCAATGTCGGCCTCGTCTCTCTGCCCATCATCACTGGCCGCGTCGACTACCTCGGCGACGGCTCCGAGACCGAGTTCCCCTACACCTTCGACAGCACCGACACCGTCCTCGTCTTCGTCAATGGCCTCCTCCAGCGCGCCGGCGCGCTCTACGACTACACCCTCTCGTCTGACCTCGTCACCTTCACCTCCGCCCCCTCCGGTGGCGACGAGGTGACGTTCTTCAAGGTCCGTGGCGACGAGTCCATTTCCTCGACCCGCGTTGATGTCACGCCCATCTCCACGCAGACGGTCTTCGGCTTCGTCTTCCCGACGACCCCCTACGAACTCTACATCTACAAGAACGGCATCCTCCAGTCGGAGGGCGGGACCAAGGACTATGTCCTCTCCCCCTCAACCAGCACCATCACCTTCCTCTCTCCGGTCCTCGACTCCGACACCGTCACCTTCCTCACCGTGGAGTCGACCAGCGGCACGGTCGTCACCGGACTCATGACGGAGAGCGAATACGTCGACGGCTCCACCGGCCAAATCCTCTGGTCGAAAATCTCCGTCAACGACGGCGACATCCCCCAGGGCAAGGTCAGCTCCCTTTCGTCCGACCTGGCCGCTCGCGCCCACCTCTCCGTAGGATCGCTCCCGCCCGCCGCCCCCAGCTCCGGCCACCTCTGGCTCGACACCTCGGCTGCGCCCAACGTCCTCAAGTTCCACGACGGCGTGGGCTGGATCGCCACGTCGCCGGAGAACGCCCTGCCGGTCTTCACGGCCGTCAACGCCCTCCAGTACCTCCGCGTCAACTCCTCCGGCTCCGGCCTTGAGTTCGGCAACCTCGACCTGTCGGGCCTCATTCCCGCCACCCAGAAGGGCGCGGCCAATGGCGTCGCCACCCTCGACGGTTCTGGCCGCATGCCCGAAGCGCAGATGCCGACCGTCCGGGCCACCGACAACATCTACTTCTTCCTCGAAGGCCCGGTCTCGAACGGCAACCACATCATCACGCGCTCCTACAAGCAGCTCATCCGCATCACCGGCATTTCGGCCCTCCTCACCTCCGGCTCCTGCCAAATCCAGCTCCTCGTCTCCGGCACCCCGGTCGGCCCGACCTACGCCGTCTCCTCCACCCCTCTCGACCAACCACTGGCCAC
>Ga0172382_10014405_pt1 | contig 10069 bp, 9 predicted proteins | sample Leawel138RmetaG_FD_122245 | JGI IMG/M metagenome (GOLD analysis project Ga0172382, IMG submission 122245) | Leachate microbial communities from a municipal landfill in Southern Ontario, Canada - Leachate well 138R metaG | ecosystem: Engineered > Solid waste > Landfill > Unclassified | place... | reverse complement strand
GGGTCCGTAGTCGTCCGAATACCACTATCGTAAGTTAGAGCCGCTAGAGTGGCTCATTGAAACAACCGCTTTGAGCGGTTCACGCTATTTCAAGCCCCCGGCTTTGCCGGGGGTACCTGACTTTCACGTTCCGCAAGCATGGCGACAAAACGAATATACGCATCATCAGTGCGAAGCTAAGAAGGAGGTAGCTATGTCAAAGAATAGAGTGGAATCAAAAACTGTATACCGTCCGAAGGGTCGCCCTCCGGTTGGGGGTGTCACTAAGACCCCTATCTCTTTCCGCGTCCATCCCGGGGTACTTGAACGCCTGAGCAGCATCGCCGACGAACGCGGCATGCCGTACCAGACCTTGATGCATGACCTGCTAGCAAATGAAGTCGCTAATATTTGGCACTATAAGCAAGCTGAGGAAAATGGGAAAGCAGCCGCCCTTTCCCATCAGCTCACCCAAATCTTGAACAAATTCCGTGCCGACTGTCCGAACTTCGAAGAGCATGCGGCAAAGCTGGAAGACCTGCTGAACGGCCTGAAGATGGACATGTTCGGTACGGTCGACCTCGAAGATGAGGACGATGAAGATGAAGATGAAGCAGAAGCAGAAGCAGCATCCGCGACTCGCAAGCAGAAAGCCTCATAGGTTTAGGCCGATTTAGGCCGAGCTGCGCAGGAGTTGGAGCCTATAGAGTTGTTTTGACAGGACCCATGGCTTCTCCAGGTGTCGCCCTTTTGACAGAGAATACAGTTTTCATGGCAATGCCAAAAAAGGGGAGTCGTCGCATATCAGTTGCCGACAACTTCTACCGGTGGAAAGTTACAGGTAACGATGGTTGGATAGACCTCTATGTCGAAGATGCTGAAAGACCTGGAACGGTACTGGTACTCTCGAGCAAGGGTGGATTCCTCATGAGCGGCAGCCTTGTTTCTTCGGGCTAGACAGAGATAGGTCACCAGAACCTTGGGCGATCGCCTCGAACGGTGAGCAGACAAGGGTCGAACAGGAGAAACTTTGGAGCTGGATGGTCAGAAAGCACGAACAACGAACGTGAATGCTATTGGCTTTCGCACCGAGGCGGGAACGAGCGGGCCTGACCGCCATGGAGGCTAGGTCTCCACTTTATCTATTTTGGCTTTCCTTACTGCTCTCAAATACGGTAATCTTGTCGAGTGATTCCGCAATTTTTATGGCCCCACAAGACCAGGCTCGAGACTCTTACCGAGGAGCAACTTTCCGGGTTGCTCTCTTCGGTGTTGGGGTCGCCCTATTTAGCCGAGAGTGATCTCAATGAGGGGTTTTCCAGCACCCGGGGGTTTTCGATGATGTTTCGCCGGGATCACCTGGGGCGGGCGAAGGAGCTGATGCCTTCACTGGCTCCCTATTTCGATGCCGTGTTGAAATCTGAAGCTAATGCCTTTTTTCTGAACCCACTGGTTATCTATGGTGGGGGAGCGGTGGGTGCTCACGCCGACAAAACGCTGGCTTCGTATATCCCTTCGGCCCCCTTTCCGTTTTGTGTTTCGGTTTTATATCTCAGCCTGCCCTCGCCTCGTACCGGTGGCAATATCGTTTTCCATCGCTGGTTTGGCCGCCACACTCTTTCGCCGAAAGAAAATCTACTGCTGGAGTTCCCTGGCTGGTTGAAGCACGAGGTCACGGAGATGCGTTCAGAGAGCGAGGAACCCCGGGTATCGATGGTGCTCGAACAGTACCGACTCACGGCCTCGCAACTGGAGGCGCTGACACCCTGGCACCTGGATAGCTGCCGCTCCTTCGAATTTTTCCTACAAGAGGCGGGCTATTTCGAGCAGTTGGAGGAGAGCAGCCCGGATGAACTTACCGAAGAACCCGGTCCTGACCAGGCATCCCTCGACGAAGGCAAACAGGATCGGAGCCAGAAAGCGCCCTTATGAGACGATTGGTTGTCCTTTCGGGGGGCCAAGATAGCGTGACCTGCCTCTACTGGGCTCTGGCCCGCTCGGAGTCGGTGATCGCCCTGACCTTTGACTACGGGCAGCGGCACCGGTACGAACTGGAGTGTGCGGCTACCGTAGCAAAGATGGCCGGGGTGCCCCAGCAGGTGGTGGATCTGGGCCCTCTTTTTCAAGGGAGCAGTCCCCTGACCGACCACACTCGGGAGGTGGAGCGGTACGAAAGTGCTGAGTCCTTGCCGGGCGGATTGGAAGCGACCTTCGTGCCGGCTCGCAACATGCTTTTTTTGGCGGTCGCCGCCAACCGCGCCTACGTAGAGAATTGTGAAGCCGTGGTGATCGGAGTCTCCCAGGAGGATTACGGGGGCTACCCGGACTGTCGGGAGAGCTTTTTAAAGAGTATGGAGGAGACGGCCTACCAGGCTATGGATCGCCGCGTCTTTATTGAAGCGCCATTACTTTTTAAGAATAAGCGGGAGACGGTGGAGATGGCCGCTGCACTGGAGGGTTGCTGGGAGGCTCTGGCTTACTCTCACACCTGCTATGAGGGGAAGTGCCCACCCTGTGGTGCCTGCCACTCGTGTCTTTTGCGGAGCCGGGGCTTTGAAGAGGCGGGTAGGGTCGATCCGTTGTTGGAAAGGTTGTCCCATGCCGGTCAAGTTTGAAATCTCTCGGCGTTTACAGTTTTGCGCCGGCCACCGAGTAATGGGCCACGAAAACAAGTGCGCCGGCCTCCATGGGCACAACTACGAAGCCACCGTGTTTGCTACCGCTGACCAGCTCGATTCCCTGGGCAGGGTGATCGACTTCGGGGTCCTGAAGGAGAAGCTGGGGAGTTGGCTGGACGAAAACTGGGACCACGCTATGATTCTGTACCAAAAAGATCTGGAGGCCATTCAGGCAATCCAGGGTTTGTCATCCCAGCGTCTGTTCAGGCTGCCCAGTAACCCCACCGCGGAGAATATGGCGATCTATCTTTTGGAGGTGGTCTGCCCCCGTCTTTTTGAAGGGACTGGGGTTCGGATTACCCGACTGTTGCTCCAGGAAACTCCGAACTGCTGTGCGGAGGCGACCCTTTCTTGAAAGGGAAGAACCCGGTCCGGCACCAGGAAATTGGCGATGGCCGCTCTCTGTGGGTCCAGGAGGCCTTCTACACCTTGCAAGGTGAGGGGCCGTTTTTTGGACAGCCCTCGGTTTTCGTGCGATTGGCCGGATGCAACCTTCGCTGTTTCTGGTGTGACACGGATTTTGAAAGCTCCACCTGGCATCCTGAGTTGGAAGAGATACTGGAAAGGATCGAAGAACTGAGGAAGCCCGGATGTGACCTGGTGGTGCTGACCGGGGGCGAGCCGTTCAGGCAGAATATCGTTCCTTTGATCGAGGCCTGCTTGTCCCGCAATCTTCGAGTCCAACTGGAGACCAACGGTACTCTCTGGCTGCCATTGCCCGAGGACCCTCGGTTGACCATCGTCTGCTCACCCAAGACCCCCAAGCTCCATCCCCAGGCTCGAGAGCGTATCACCGCCATGAAATACGTGGTTAAGGTGGGAGAGCAATCACCTGAAGATGGTCTTCCTATCGCTTCGACCCAGGTGGAGGGGGAGAAGGCGCGCCTGGCTCGCCCTCTACCCGGGCAACCGGTCTACCTCATGCCGCTTGACCAACAAGACGAGGCCCTCAATCGACGGAATCTGGAAGCCTGTGTGACGACCTGCCTCGAGTTCGGCTATCGCCTTACGGTTCAAGGCCACAAAGCCTGGGGTTTGCCCTAATTCTCAATCGACGAACTCCACCAGAAAGTTGTTCATGTAGGGCTGCACACTGGTGGGATCTACAAACATCCACTTCAGCAGCTTATGGTAATAGCCAAAGAGCGGAACCTCTTTCGCCACTCGATCCCGCAGTTGCTCCCGTCGGGCCTTGAAGCCTTGATGGCTCTCCCTGGTAAATCGTTCTCGCTCTCGATAGTAGTTGGCCAGAGGTTGAATCTGGATCTCGAAAGTTTGCTCGTGCCAACGTACCACGGACTTGAGAGCTTTCCAGCCACTTTGTTTGGCACCATCGTCGGTCAAATAATCTTTGACCTCCAGGAACTGGAAAGTTCGGGTGCTCGGACCGGGTTTTAGTCCAATCTCCAGAAGGCCCACTTCGGGAAAATCCCAGTTCATAAGCTTCTCTTGCATTCGGTAGGCAGACTTTTCGTCGGAGGTCAAAATCTTGACCCCGAAGACGTCTTTCACAAACGGGCTCAAGTGTTTCAACTGCTTGTCGGCTTTGACCATGACGTCAAACTCGAAAATGTGGTCCACGACCTTGTTCCAGATCGCCTGCTCGGCCTTGATTCGGCTGATCAACTTCAAGGTGTCAAAACTGTTGGGAGTCTTGCCCTCGTAGTGAACGGAATTAGCCACCAACTCAGCCTGCTCCCACACGCCTTCGTGGTTACGGACCCGCAGTCTCTCGAGCTCCCGGCTTCCCAGGTCGAGGTCGGTTGAAGTGAGCAACTCCTCCAGGCTGATGGTGCGAGCCAGACTGAAACGTTCTCCGGAAGAGGGCAGTTTGCCGACCACCGAACTGGAGATGTCGTAGTCCGGCCCTAGAATACTACGGGCCAGCAGTCGGCTTAAACTATGCAGGCGCGATTCACCCTGCAAGATGGTTTGGGCAAAGGTGGTCCGGGCCTTGTCCAACAGATGTCGAGAAAAGATGAGGCGGGTGACCTGCTCCGGATGCTTGCTTCGCTCCTTGCTGGCTGATTTTAAGGTCCCGATCAAGTGATTGAGGCCCGGCTCTTTGACCACCAGAGACAGAGGTGAGTCTCGGTGGAGTTCTGCGACTTTTCTAGGACCAGCCTTTCCCTCCCCGGAAAAGCTCTCTACCACTGCACCGGGCCCAGGAGGCTGGGTATTACTTGATTGGCCATCTTCGAATGTTCTTTTCTGTAGGGTGGAAACCTTCGGAGAGAAACTCATCAAAAAGTGGCGAATAGTTCACGTTTTGTCAACAACAAAAGAGTTCAAGTCCACACTTTTACCATTCTAGAACTCTACATTGAAGGCTGTTGATTTCACCATCGAGCTGAGGGCTTGAGAAGTGTGGTGACCATCTGGATCGAGAAGTGTGTGTGAAAGGTGGTAAATCATGGCATTCGGTGCAATAACGAACTTCGGTAAGAAGGTCGTAAATACAGCAAAAGACGCAGGCGGCAAGGCAGTAGACACAGCCAAAGACGTGGGCGGCAAGGCGGTCGACACAGCCAAAGACGTGGGCGGTAAGGCAGTAGACACAGCCAAAGACGTGGGCGGCAAAGCGTTCGACAAAGCCAAAGACATTGGTGGAGACGCAGTGAACTTGTCCAAGGAAGCCCTGGAGTTTTCGGGTAAGCAACAGGAGAATTTTGCCAATGGGCTCTTGGAATGGGGTAAAGGTTCGGTCGATACCGTTGTCAATATCGCCAAGAACCCGGTGGAATCGGCAAAGGCAGTAGGCAAGCTGGCCACCAACCCGGTTCTGAACCCCGTAGTGGGAACGGCGGTAGCGGCCGTTCAAGGCAAAAATCCTGTGGAAGCTTTTAAAGACGGTGCCACCGACTTGAAGGATATCGGGGTCGGCCTTTATGACGACTACAAGAAGGTTTATCAGGAGCACGGAATAGCGGGTCTGGCTGGAAACCTCGCTCCCGATGTTGCCATCGCGGTGCTCAGTGGTGGTGGCGGCACGGCGGCCAAGACCGGTGGAACAGCGGCAGCTAAAGGCGTGGCGAAAGAGGTCGCCAAGGATGTTGCGGGGGAAGCCGCCGAGGGGGCCGTCAAGCGAACTGGCCGCGACATAGCTAAAGACATTGTCGATGAACTCAAACCCGATGAAAAAGACCTGGTGGATAAGAGTCGGGGGCAGAACGAAGATAGGAATATCTGGAGTTCGCTGCTCGACATGTTCAGCTAAGTCAGACCCCGTAAAGATGAAGAGGTGAGGAGCAATCCCGCCTCTTTATCTTTTGCGAAGAAAAATTGCGATGGGAAGGTACAGGAAGCCGTGAATGTGGAGGGTGTTTTCGTTGATCGCCTCCGGAGCGGCCGCCCACTGAATCCCATCGACTAATTCCAAGCGGGGCACGCTGCCCAGCAATTTTTCCATGTCCGAACGGGTGAAATACTCTTTAAGGATTTGAAATTGTGGGAGCTTGAGCTGCCCCAGGTAGGTTCTGCGACTCACGATGAGTTCGGTGGTGAAGGCCAGTACGCCACCTTTCTTCAGGACCCGGGCTGCTTCTGAGAGGGCCAGGACCTTATTCTTCCAGGCTCCAAAATGTTCTAGAGAAGAGACCGACCAGACGAAGTCGAAAGTGGCATCCTCAAAGGGAAACTTTTCTCCCGCCTCCCATCGCTTTATTTCGAGACGATCCAGTCGACATTCGAAAGGCGCGAAGCGGGCGGGATCATCCGGCATCTCCTTGTCGTTGTAGCCCGACCGATCGTCGTAGACGTCGATCCCTGCTACCGAAGCGACCTGATTGGTAAGATAGTAGAGCAACGACTCGTGAGCGCAGGCCAGACCCAGACCGCGAGACTCGGGTGTGATGCACCCCAGTTTGTCCAGTCCGTACAGGATGTGAGCGTGTTGCCAACTTTCTGTCGGAGCCAGCGCGTCGTAGTATTTCTTCCACTCCGGAATCTCCAGGTAGAAGGGGTTGGCGACGGTATTGAGTGGCGGTTGGGTCAGAGAAGGGGTCGAATCGCCTCTCCATTCTTGCGCTAATCGCATCGCGCACTGAACCAGATGAGCATGTCGGGTGGTCATTTTTTCGGTCAGGGGCATGGGTTGCGGGATTCTATCTTCCCGACTGCAAACCTTCGTGAGCAATGATGGCCGGAGGAATCTGCGGGGGCAGTTGATAACCCCTCCGGTCTCCGGGATGCAGCCGAACCGTTACTCTCAAATACTGTTGTTTCTACTGGGCCTTCTCAGTGCTTTTTCCTGGATCTTTGTCTTACTCTATCTGGACCGGGGTTTCGACTTCACCGATGAAGGTTTCTACCTCAACTCCATCGCTTCTCCATACCTTCACACCGCCAGTGTGTCTCGCTTTCAGTTTCTTTATTTCCCAATCTTTGCCCTGGGTTCGAAAAGTATCCTGGGACTTCGACTGGTGGCCCTGGGTGGGGTATTCCTGGCCGCGGTCTGGCTGGCCCTGGGGGTCACCTCGTATTTGCGATTGGATAGCACGGAGAAGGGCCTGGTCTTTCTCTGTATCCTGGCTTATGCACCGGTCTATTATTCCTGGGCCTGGCTTCCCACGCCGTCTTATAACCACGCCAACCTGCTAGGCTTGAGTATGGTTCTGGGGGGAGGGCTTTGCCTTCTTGCCGAGAGGCACCTGAAGGTCGCGAGTTCATTTCTTGCTGTGGGACTGGTCATTTCACTGCTGACCAAGATTACTTCCGGGGTCCTGGCTTTCTTCTTATGGATCGTTCCGGGTGGACTTTATCTCTTTGGATATCGTACCAATGTTTTTCGCGCGAGCCTTAGAACGACTGCTTCGGCTTTCGCGCTCACCGGGATTGGGTATTTTTTGCTGATGGAGTCGCCGACCACTCTGCTCTCCAGCCTGGCCGAAGGGGCGCATCGGGTAGGTCTGATGTCACCCTCGGGCTTCCAAGAGAGAGTGCTGACACTTTTCGAGTGGCCCGTCATTCTCGGCGAAGCCGTGCGCTCGAAATGGTTTCCCTTGGCCCTGATAACAGCGGCGATCGGGTGGCGATACTCCCAGCAGAGAGTGGGAGTTTTTTTGCTGGGAGTATTGCTGCCGGTGCTCTGGGGCATGCCGGTCTTCAACGGAGACCCCACGAAATGTCTTGGACCCCGCCTGCTTCTTTACAGCCTGATTTGGACGGGCCTGTGCTTTCTGGCGAAGAGGCACACGACAGCATTGGTGGGGCTCATGATGGGGTTCGGACTGCCGATCTACACTTACGGCACGGACAACCCGCCGGCCGACCAGAGTGTGGTCGCTTCGATCCTGGTGGTGCCATTTATTCTGATGGCGATGGGCCAGGTGTTGCCTCGTGAGCGTGCTCGGGCTTACCTGGTGATGGTTCTACTCGCTTGCTCGATAACGAGCCTCTCGGTTTATCAGTCAGCGGCTAGAGCTTACCGGCAGGTAAGTCTTTTCGAACAAAATGAGGAATTGCGAATTAGTAACTCGACCCTCAAACTCTCACCTCTGGCCAAAGCCTACATTGAGACATTACGCAGCGCCTTTTTTGAACCCAGAATACCGGTGATCGACCTGACCGGAGCATCCCCCGGGGCCCTCTTTGTGGTTGCAGCGCGACCGGTCGGGGCGCCGTGGATGCTGGGTGGGGAAGACGGCTCTCAAGAGCTTGCTCGCTACGACCTGTCGAAAGAAAATCTGGAGACTCTCCGTTCGGCCTGGATCTTGACCGCTCCGGATAGCCCGAGAGCACTCGAGACCGGGATGCTGCAGCACCTCGGTCTCGAGTTTCCCGACGAGTATGAACAGGTCATACGAGTGATCGAACCGGCCAGAGCAGAGGTTCAGATTCTCTGGAAGCCCAGAGTTCCTAATCGAACGGATTGATCCAGCTTCCGAAGCTGCGGGCGGCCTGGTAAGCGTTGTTCACCCCGCGCACCCCGGCATTCAGGGTAGAACCGACGGCGTACTCCACGCCGTCCGCCACCGTCTCGGCCGCGTTTCCGATGGTTTCGCCTGCTGCGTTGGCAAAGCCGGCGGTGGCATCCACCACCGTGTCGGCGGTATTGACCGCCCCGGTGTAGAGGCCGTGCGCTCCGGCGGCTACGTCATTGCCCACGTCGGTCACGAAACTGCCGGTGGGGTAGGCCGCCATCTGGTCGAGGACCTGCTGGCGTTGATTGGCGGATTGCCGGGCGCTCTCGGTGTATTGACCGGCCGATTCGGCCACACCACCGACGGCGTTGGACACGTTGGCAACCCCATGCAAGGGAGCGGCCGCTGCTTCTCCGATATCCCGATCGGCGATGGTGACCTGGCCGTTCAGGTGTCCCCCTATCAGGGCGGCCTTTCCGCTGGAGCCCAAGCTGATGCTGGTGCGACCGTCCTTTCTAGAGAAACCGCCCTCGATGCCCGCACCCAGCGACCCGGTATTGGCACCTCCGTTGAGGCTGAAGGAACTACCGTTGGCGGTCTGGCCGGAGATCGTCCCTTCGGCCATGAGTTGGGCACCGGCACTGGCCCCCAGGCTGGTTCCGAAGGAGAGTTCGTCCTGCGTACTGGTGAAGTTACCGGAAGCGTGGGCTTCGGCGTAAACGCTGGCTTCACCCCGGGCGCTGGCGTTTATCCCGGAGCCGTCCTCGTTGCGAATACCCATGTCGGTGGAGACATCGGCGGCCAGCCTGGCCTCCGCCCCGAGGCTGCCGGAAGAGGAAAGACCTTCTTCGTTGGCGGTGAATCGATTTTCCGCGTGGGCCCGAGCAGCTCCACTGGTGGAGGCGGAAACACCGCGCGAGACTGTGGTGTCGCCCACCTGGAGCTCGCCTCCGGCGCGTCCGCTCAAATTAAAATCAACGCCTACCGCAGCTCGGTTTTCTAGATCCACCGAGCCCCTGGAGAGATCGATCTCGTTGCGGCTTCTTACTCCGGCCTCTGCGTTGACCTCGACCTGTCCCTCCAGTTGGCCCCGCAAGGTGGCCGGTCCAATTTCGGTCTCGCTGCTCTTGCTGCCGTTCTGCTTGGCGTGCAGGGAGGCCCCGGCTTCCAGGGAGGTCGCAAGCTGGCCCTGACTCGCATCAGCTCTGATGGCCACGCCCGCGTGGGCTTCCTTAGAGACGTCTTTGGTGGTGGTGGTATTACCGTTGGTGGTGGTCGTACTGGTGGAGGTGCCCGCGTGGGCTTCCGCGCCGACGTCGATGGTTCCCCGGGAGAGCTCCCCATCGTTGCGAGTGCTGCTCCCGGTGTCGTTGACGGCCGGGCGGGAAGCGGCAGGTTCAAACATGTTGTCGAGGGGGTTCACGAAGTCTTCCCGGACGGGCTGTTCAGGTGCCGACAGGCTGATCTGCTCGGAGGGATTGCTACCGGTTTCTCGGATCGCATCGATGGTACTGGAATGGGTGGTACGGTTGGTGCCAGTGGTATTGGTCG
>Ga0172382_10014400_pt1 | contig 10074 bp, 10 predicted proteins | sample Leawel138RmetaG_FD_122245 | JGI IMG/M metagenome (GOLD analysis project Ga0172382, IMG submission 122245) | Leachate microbial communities from a municipal landfill in Southern Ontario, Canada - Leachate well 138R metaG | ecosystem: Engineered > Solid waste > Landfill > Unclassified | place... | reverse complement strand
GACGCCGATTTCGCGCTCGCCTTCGCCAAGGCGCAGCTCGGCGCCGGCGTCGACCTGCCGCGCTCGGGCGCGCTGTTCGTCTCGGTGCGCGACGAGGACAAGGTCAAGGTGCTGCCCTCGGTGAAGCGGCTCGCCGATCTCGGCTTCAAGGTTCTGGCCACCGGCGGCACCCAGCGTTTCCTGGTCGAGAACGGCGTGCACGCGGAAAAGGTCAACAAGGTGCTGGAGGGCCGCCCCCATATCGAGGACGCCATCCGCAACCGGCAGGTGCAGCTCGTCTTCAACACCACCGACAGCCAGAGCGCGGTGTCGGACTCGAAGTCCCTGCGCCGTGCCACGCTGATGCAGAAAGTGCCCTATTTCACCACCATGGCCGGCGCGGCCGCGGCGGCCGAGGCCATCGCCGCGCTGAAGGCGGGAAGCCTCGAAGTGCGGCCGTTGCAGGCGTATTTCTAAAGCGTGTCGCGTTTTATAGGCATGATCTTCGATGCTCGCGCCGCCCCTCATCCCCCTGCCGGGACCTTCTCCCCGTAAACGGGGAGAAGAAGGCTGTTGTCGCGCTTTCGCCAATCGCAAACGCAGCAGGAATAGCGTCGGAAATGCGGCCCGCATACCTTCTCCCCGTTTACGGGGAGAAGGTGGCCCAAAGGGCCGGATGAGGGGCGGCGCGAGCATCGAAGATCATGCCGTTGCGAGGCGGATAAGACGCGACAGGCGTTAGAGCCGGTTGATTGGGCTGGCGGAAGGACTGAGATGGCTACGCACTACATCGCCTTGATTCACAAGGAGGGTCGGAGCGGCTACGGCGTCTCCTTTCCCGACCTTCCGGGCATCACGGCGGTTGCCGACACGCTGGACGACGCCCTGCGCGAGGCCGGCGTCGCCCTCGGCTTCGCGCTTGAGGACTGGCAAGGCCCCCGCCCCGTCCCGCGCAGCCTCGACGAGCTGCGCGCGGACGCGGCCTTCCTCGAATGGTCGGCGGACGCCGTCGTCGCCGCGGTCGCGCCCGCGACGGACATGGCTGACGCGGCCTGACGCCGCTCGCGTCCTGCTCGTCGCAACCCGTTCTTATCCACGTCCCCGCCGCCTCGCTTATCCTTGACTCGCCCTTCTTGCGGGAACCGCCGGTCGCGACGGTGGCGGCGGAAGATGGGACGGCGCGGTGAAACGCCCTTAACGTGAGGGTGGTACGCCGACCGGGGAGCCCTCGCGAAGGGGTCGATGGCGTTCGCGCCTGACGCTGGGGTGTGCGGTAATGCGGCACTCTGGCGAAAGCCGGCCGAAGAAGGGCATCGGGTCGACCCATTCCGCGCAACGCGCCGTAAGGTGCCGCGCGCGGGCTATGAGGCTGCGGGTCGGCGAGGCCCGGTAGTATGCCGGACGGGCGGCCGCGAGGTCGCAAACCACATACCCTTAGATGAGCGATCCAGCGACCGCCCGTCTTCCCACCCTTCAGGTGGCATTCTTTCTCAATGGCCAGACCGGAACCGGGGCGTGGCGACGGACAAGCCGTGGCCCGGCCCGCAACGCCAGCGCCGCCCCTCAGGCGGAAGGGAAAGCGGAAAACGTCGCGGCCGACATCCCTTCTCCCCGTTCACGGGGTCCGAAGGACGGGTCGAGACCCGTGACTCGACCCCGGGCGGTGCCCGAAGGGCGGATGAGGGGCGGCGCGGACGGCGACGAGCGGAACGGAAAAACAGCCGCAGGCACCGATGCCGCCCGTGAGCGAAAACAGCCTCACCTTTTGCCCACCGCCGCCACCGCCGACTCGCCGTAACGCGCGCCGGAGACCTTGTCCGGCGACATCATCTCTGCAAGGCTCGCGAGTTCTTCCGCCGAAAGCACGATGCTTGCGGCGGCGACGTTCTGCTCCAGATGCGCGATCTTGCGCGCGCCGGGAATGGGCACGATGAAGTCGCCCTGGTTGATCACCCATGCCAGCGCAAGCTGCGCCGCCGTCACGCCCTTTTCCGCCGCCATCGCCTCCAGCGTCGCCACCAGCGGCGCGTTGGCGGCCATGTTCTCGGGCGAGAAGCGCGGCAGGGTGCGGCGGAAATCCGCGTCGCCGAAATCCTCCGTCGTCTGGATTTTCCCGGTCAGGAAGCCGCGGCCGAGCGGGCTGAACGGCACGAAGCCGATGCCGAGTTCGCGGCAGGTGTCGAGGATTTCGCCCTCCGGGTCGCGCGTCCACAGCGAGTATTCGCTCTGGAGCGCGGAGATCGGATGAACGGCATGCGCGCGGCGGACGATGTCTGCCCCCGCCTCGGACAGGCCGAGCGCCCGCACCTTGCCCTCCTTCACCAGATCGGCCATGGCCCCGACCGTGTCCTCGATCGGCACGGCGGGATCGACGCGATGCTGGTAGAGAAGGTCGATCGTCTCGACGCCCAGCCGCTTCAACGACGCCTCCGCCACCGCCCGCACATGCTCCGGCCGGCTGTCGAGGCCGGACATGGCGGTGACGCCCGACTTGTCCGTGTCGATGCGGAAGCCGAACTTGGTCGCGATCGTCACCCTGTCGCGATAGGGCTTCAGCGCCTTACCGACCAGGACCTCGTTCTCGAACGGGCCGTAGACCTCGGCCGTGTCGAAGAAGGTGACGCCGAGATCGACCGCCCGGTGGAGCGTGCGGATCGCATCGGCCTCGTCCTGGCCGCCATAGGCGTGGCTCATGCCCATGCAGCCGAGCCCGACCGCCGAGACGGTGAGCTGGGTGCCGAGCCTGCGCGTCTTCATCGCAGCGCCGTTGTCAGCCCGCGCGCCGTCGCCGCCGTTCCGGTTGTCGTTTGTCATTGTGGGTACTCCTTGTGGTCTGGCCGGCATAGCCGGCGATCTTGTCGTCGAGGACGCGAAGGCAGGCCGACAGGCCTGCGAGGCGGACACGCACCTGTTCGCGGTGCCGCTCCAGCAGCTCGCGGCGCCCCGCTTCCGTGCCAGCGCCCTCTTCCCGCAGGGCCGCATAGCGCACCATGTCCCGGATCGGCATCCCGGTCGTCTTCAGCCGACCGAGAAACTCGATCCAGGTCAGGATCGACGCGTCGTAGTCGCGTATCCCCGCCCGGTCCCTGTCGGCATAGGGAAGCAGCCCGATCCGCTCGTAGTAGCGGATCGTGTAGGCCGACAGCCCCGAGCGTCTCGCAAGTTCGCCGATCTTCATTCATGCCTTCTTTCGTCACGACTCGCCCAAGCTACGGGTTGGAGCGCACTCCAAGTCAAGGCACAAAATGGCGCCGGCACATCGGGCAGCGCGGCGACGGCCGGGGCGCCCGGATGCTTCCGCTTCGCAGGCGGGCGATCATCCCGCCGCCCACCGCGCATAGTCCCGCAGCAACCCCTCATAGTCCTCCATCGCCGGGAACGCCTCGAAGCTTCGCACCGCTCCGGTTTCGGCGAAGGGCAGCTTCGTGCCGGCATGGGTTTCGAGGAACGGCCGGAACCAGCCCGCGTCGTCGAACATCGTCGGCCGCACATTGACGAACCAGTCCATGCCGGCCGCCCGGGTGAACATCCACGTCATGCAATGGCCGCAGAAATGATGGCGCGCGTCCGGCCCGTGCAGGCCGCCGATCACCGGCTCGCCCTTCGTCACCTCGAAGCCTTCGGCCGGAAACATCGCCGTCAGCGAATAGGCGGACGACGACATCTTCTGGCAGCCGCGGCAATGGCAGGCGGAGGTTGCGAGCGGCGGCCGGGTCACGCGGATTTCCACCCGCCCGCAGCGGCACGATCCCGAAAGCGGCAATGGCATGGAAGGCATCGTCTTCTCCTCGTCGGGCTTGCCCCCGGCCGTGGGCACGAGAGCGACGGCGGCAGGACCGGCCGTCGAGGGCGGCGATGCGGCCCCTGAGCGAAAAGCTATCCCCCGCGCATCCTGCGCCGGTCCTTGCCGAGCCCGGTCGCCTCCAGCAGCCCCTTGCGCTTGGCGTCGTAATAATAGCCGCGCGAATAGTAGCGCACGGCGAGGTCGTGGTCGCCGCCGGCGGTGATATAGGCCCCCCGCAGATAGCGGCCGGCATATTTCAGGTTGGTCTCGGCATCGAGCAGCCCCTCGGGCCGGCCATCATAGCCCATGGTGCGCGCGGTCTGCGGCAGGATCTGCATCAGCCCCCAATAGGGGCCGTTGCGGGCGGCGGGGTCGAAGGTGCTCTCGCGGCTGACAACGCGGCGCAGAAGCTCGACCGGGATCTCGTGGTGGTGGGCATAGCGCGCGATCAGCGCGTCGAGTTCGGGGCTGCGCGCCGCGACCCTGCCGCCTGCGGCCGGGTTCGCCGCCGCCAGCGCCGCCGCGCTCGCCGACGCCGGGCCGGCATAGCCCACCGGCGTGGCCGCCGCGATCTGCTCCTGCTCCTCGGCCAGCGACAGGATCGACGGCGTCACTCCGACATTGTCGGGCAGCACCGGATCGCCAGCGGCAAGCGAAAGCGTCTGGCCCTCAAGGGCGAGATCGCTGGTGGTACAGCCGCCCAACGCGGCCGAGGCCATGACGGCGCACGCGATGCTGAGGATGTGGAAACGGTGTCGCGGCAATCCGGGCGCTTTCTCTTCGCTGTCCATTCCCCGCCGCAATGCCGAATATCACCTCCCGCACCCGCCCCGCAAGGGGCGAGGCTCATCCTTGCCTTCGCCTGTCTGCCCTGCCTTTGCTTGCCGGCCCTGCCTTTGCTTGCCGGCCCTGCCTTTGCTTGCCGGGGTGCGGCGATATGGCATAATGAAATCGCGAATCGGCCCGATCTATATTGTCGGCGCCGGACAAAGTAATCGCTTCTTGTTCTTCGAGTTCTACGCAGGTTTCAGTCTGCGTCCCACCGCGTCACGGCCAAAAGAACCGACGACAGGCAACGACGATGCTTTCACCAACCGACGGCTCGCCCAGGCGGCGATTGACCGAACGCGACGAACTCGCGGTCGCGGCGGAGTTTCTCATGTCCCACGGCTTCGCCGAGGACGAGATCGCCGTCCAGCTCTCGCGTTTCTACTATATCGACATCGACGCCCTGAACGACGTCGTCGCCACGCTCGCCGGCAGCCGTTCGTCCGGCGTCCGTGGCCGCCGGCACGATTTCGCCTGAGCGCCGGCCGCCCGTCACGTCTTGTCGCGGCGCCCGAAAGAGCGCTCATGCGGATCGTGCCCGGGCGGTTCGTTGTGCCCGGCATCGGCGCCGATATGGGCAAACGCCGAGAAATCGACCGGCATCAGCGCCGGCCGCGCCAGCGCGAAGCCCTGCACCATCTCGGCGCCGGCCTTTTCGGCCAGTTCCAGCTGCCGCCGGTCCTCGATCCCCTCGAAGACGATGCCCGACCCGCGCGAGGCGAACTCGCGCACCATGATCTTGAGCAGGCCGAAGCCGGCCTGCGTGTCCATCAGCCGCGAGATCCATTTGGCGTCGAACTTGACGATGTCGGGCCTGAGCGCCGCGACGCGGTCCATGTCGGACTCGGCCGCGCCATAGTCGTCGACGGCGATGCGGAAGCCGTGGTCGCGCAGCGAGGCGACGAACGAGACCAGCACCGGCAGCGAGGCCGAGCGTTGCTCCGTCACCTCGCAGACGACGCGGCGCGGGTCGATGCCGGCCTCGTGCAGCGTCAGCCGCATCCCGCGCAGCGCCGCGACCGCCAGCTCGCGGTCGATGAACACGGACGGGTCGAAATTGACGAACAGCATCGCCGGCGGCTTGAGGAACGTGCCGGCGTTGAGAAGATGCAGCGTGCGCGTCAGCGTCTCGACGGTGAGCCGGTCGCCGGCCGGGACGGAGCGGAAGAAGTCGCCCGGCGAGACCGGCAGCCCGGCGCGGAAGGGGCGGATCAGCCCCTCATAGGCCACGATCTCGAGCCGCCCCGGCCGAAAGGCGAAGATGGGCTGGAACGCGGATCTGAGCGTGTAACCGGCCCATATGCCGGTTGCCGTGCCGTCGTCGTGGCGCGCGATATGTGCAAGGGCGGCGGCGTAGGACAAGCAAACCTCCCGGCGGCTTTTTCGACGGGCGGCATTCGCGCCGCCGGAATGGATGACATCGCCCGATCATAACATGCCACCGATGGATTTACCGTCTGTTAACAGCCGGCGGGGTGTGTCGGCGCTTGCGCGATGCCCGCGGATGCGGCATTCAGCGCGCGGCCGCAACGGGCGGCCTTCCCCAACCGGAGATTTTTCGTCATGGCCTTCCTTGCCGATGCCCTTTCCCGCGTGAAGCCTTCCGCAACCATCGCGGTGACGCAGAAAGCCCGCGAGCTGAAGGCCAAGGGCCGCGACGTGATCTCGCTCGGCGCCGGCGAGCCGGATTTCGACACGCCCGACAACATCAAGAACGCCGCAGTCGAGGCCATCCGCCGCGGCGAGACCAAGTATCCGCCCGTCTCCGGCATCATGCCGCTGCGCGAGGCGATCGCGAAGAAGTTCAAGCGCGAGAACAATCTCGACTACAAGCCCGAGCAGACCATCGTCGGCACCGGCGGCAAGCAGATCCTGTTCAACGCCTTCATGGCGACGCTGAACCCGGGCGACGAGGTCGTCATTCCGCGCCCCTACTGGGTCAGCTATCCCGAGATGGTGGCGCTGTGCGGCGGCACGCCCGTCTTCGCCGAGACCTCGATCGACAACGGCTTCAAGCTGACGGGCGCTGCACTTGAAAAGGTCGTCACGCCGAAGACCAAGTGGCTGGTGCTGAACTCGCCGTCGAACCCGTCCGGCGCGGCCTATACCGAGGCCGAGCTGCGCGCCATCGCCGACGTGCTGCTGAAGCATCCCCAGGTCTGGGTGCTGACGGACGACATGTACGAGCACCTGACCTATGGCGAGTTCGCCTTCCGCACCATCGCCGAGGTCGAGCCGGCGCTCTACGAGCGCACCCTGACCATGAACGGCGTCTCCAAGGCCTATGCCATGACCGGCTGGCGTATCGGCTACGCCGCCGGCCCGCTGCCGCTGATCAAGGCGATGGACATGATCCAGGGTCAGCAGACCTCGGGCGCCTGCACCATCGCCCAGTGGGCCGCGGTCGAGGCGCTGAACGGCCCGCAGGACTTCATCCGGAAGAACAAGGCCATCTTCCAGGGCCGGCGCGACCTCGTCGTGTCGATGCTGAACCAGGCGCGCGGCATTTCCTGCCCGACGCCGGAGGGCGCTTTCTACGTCTATCCCTCCTGCGCCGCGCTGATCGGCAAGAAGACGCCGACGGGCAAGGTCATCGAGACCGATGAGGACTTCGTCGGCGAGCTTTTGGAGGCGGAAGGCGTGGCGGTTGTGCATGGCTCCGCCTTCGGCCTCGGCCCCAATTTCCGCATCTCCTACGCCACCTCCGAGGCGCTCTTGGAGGACGCCTGCACGCGCATCCAGCGCTTCACCGCCTCGCTCACCTGAGACGACCACTTCAAGGAACGGGGCGCGGGCGATAACGCCGCGCCCCGTTCTTCCTTGCCTCTGGCCCCTTGCCCTCCTTCGCCAGCCATGTGACGATGCCTGATGGCCTTGGCGGCCGCAGCGCCGCCGGGCGCCTGCGACGGCCGCAAGGCCATCACGGCTTTGCAGCCCGCCGCTCACGACGCACCATGCGCGAGGGAGGTCAGGTCACATGGGCAAAAGAGCCGGAGAACGACGCAAGGGACCGAAATGCGTAGCCATTGTCGGTCCCTTCTCAAGCGGAAAGACCACGCTTCTTGAGGCGATCCTGGCGCGAACGGGGGCGATAGCGCGCCAGAACGCGGTGTCGTCCGGCAATACGGTGGGCGATCATTCGCCGGAGGCGCGCGCCCATCTGATGAGCGTCGAGGCCACCTTCGCCACCACCGGCTTCATGGACGAAAGCATCACCTTCGTCGACTGCCCCGGCTCGATCGAGTTCGGGTCGGAGGCGCAAGGCGTGCTTGCCGCCTGCGACGTCGCCGTGGTCGTGGCCGAGCCCGACGAGAAGAAGTTCCCCGCGCTCCAGCTCATCATGCGCCAGCTCGACGAGATGGGCGTGCCGCGCTTCCTGTTCCTCAACAAGATCGACAAGGCGACGACCGGCGTGCGCGAGACGCTGAAGCTCCTGCAACCGGCGAGCACGACGCCGCTGCTGCTGCGCCAGATTCCGCTACGCAGGGAGGGCGTCGTCGTCGGCTCCATCGACCTCGCGCTCGAACGCGCCTACATCTACCGCGAACATGCCGAAAGCACGGTCGCCGAAATCCCTGACGACGAGAAGGCGCGCGAGCTGGAGGCGCGCTTCTCCATGCTCGAGGCGCTGGCCGACCATGACGACGCGCTGATGGAGCAGTTGCTCGACGAGATCGAGCCGCCGCGCGACGCGGTGTTCGACGACCTCGCCGCCGATCTGCGCGATGGCGCGGTGACGCCGGTGCTGATCGGCTCGGCCGAGAAGGGCAACGGCATCCTGCGGCTGCTCAAGGCCATTCGCCACGACGCGCCCGATGTCGAGGCCACGCGCCAGCGGCTCGGCGTCGAGGCGGGCGCGTCCGTGCTTCAGGTGATGAAGACGATCCACACGCCGCATGGCGGCAAGCTCTCCGTGGCGCGGGTGCTGGCCGGCCGCATCGCCGACGGCACGGAGCTGCACGCATCGAGCGGCGCGGCGGGAAAGGTCTCCGGCATCTACCGTCTCACCGGCAAGGAGCAGGCAAAGCTGCCCGCCGCCGAGGTGGGCGAGACGGTGGCGCTGGGCAAGCTCGACGACATCGCCACCGGCGATACCCTGTCGACGACGAGAGGCGTGGCGCCGCTCGTCACCTTCGACGTGCCGGCCCCAGTCTACACGCTCGCCCTGCGCCCGAAGGAGCGCAAGGACGACGTCAAGCTCTCCGCCAGCCTGCAGAAGCTCGTCCAGGAGGACCCGTCGCTCGTCGTCGAGCAGAACCAGGACACCGGCGAGACCATCATCTCCGGCCATGGCGAGATGCACCTGCGCGTCACCGTCGAGCGGCTGGAAGGCAAGTACCAGATCGCCGTGGATTCGCGCGCACCGCGCGTGCCCTATCGCGAGACCATCCGCAAAGCCGCGACCCAGCGCGGCCGTCACAAGAAGCAGTCGGGCGGCCACGGCCAGTTCGGCGATGTCGTGCTCGATATCAAGCCGCTGCCGCGCGGCTCGGGCTTCGAGTTCACCGACACCATCACCGGCGGCGTGGTGCCGAAGCAATATATCCCCTCCGTCGAGGCCGGCATCCGCGACTACCTGAAATCCGGGCCGCTCGGCTTTCCGGTGGTCGATATCGCCGTCAACCTCGCCGACGGCTCCTACCATACGGTCGATTCCTCCGACATGGCCTTCCAGCAGGCGGCGCGTATCGGCATGAAGGAGGGCATGGCCGCCTGCTCGCCCGTGCTTCTGGAGCCCATCCTCAAGGTGCGGATATTCACCCCTTCCGACGCCACGGCAAAAGTGACGGCGATCGTGCCGCAGAGGCGCGGCCAGATCCTCGGTTTCGACGGCCGGCCCGACTGGCCGGGTTGGGACGTGGTCGAGGCGCTGATGCCGCAGGCCGAGATCGGCGACCTGATCGTCGAGCTGCGCTCGGCCACGGCCGGCGTCGCCTCCTACGCGGCCGAGTTCGACCACATGGCCGAGCTGACCGGCCGGCTGGCCGACGAGGCGATGAACGCCAACGGCAAGGCCGCGTGAGATAATTGCAGGGAGAGGTGTCCGGCAGGAGCGGCCGCTCCTGCCGCTTTTTTATGCAGGGCCTGCGCGCAGGCAAAAAAAAGCCGGATCAAAAGACCCGGCTTGAAGTGTTGGAAGCGCCCGTAGGCAAAACCTCCAGAGGGGAACACTCGCGGGCGCCAATGGGAGGAGGAATGCGCCCGGGAGATGATTGGGATATGGGCGCTCGCAGCCCAAAATGCAAGCAACGTCTTTCGCATTGCACCCATGCGATCAACGCATAGCTTATTCCGTGTGCGCCTGCCCGCCTGCAAGGCAGCCATTTATGCCCTGCCTGTCTGCAAGGCAGGCAGGACGTTCAGAATGCCCAGCTTCGCGCCTTGGCGATGAGGAAGTCGCGGAAGACGTGCAGCTTGACCTGGTTCTTCATCGCGTCGGGATAGCAGAAATAGGTGTCGAAGGACGGCACCTCGGTCTCCGG